>JAABUX010000842.1_pt1 | contig 49456 bp, 48 predicted proteins | sample 5561851 | NCBI WGS metagenome assembly JAABUX01 (sample SAMN10711883, study PRJNA513361) | rock metagenome | isolation source: Antarctica rocks | place: Antarctica: Victoria Land, Richard Nunatak red sandstone | collected 2016-01-03 | reverse complement strand
CACCATCGAGGGTTTCTGGTTCCTGCAGCACTCCTGGCTGCGCCCGCATCGCGGCATCTCGCAGGACAAGCTGCCGAACTATCTCGGCTTCTTCCAGTTCGTGCACAACGTCCGTCGCCGAGGCAAAGCCCTCCTCGGTGTTCTCATCGCAGCCCGGGTCGCGTAACCAGCAACCACCACCCTGGAACCCGACAAGAGCCTCAGAGGTTTGGGTGCTCTCGTGAGCACCTTTGGCTCCTTCCAGACCGTTGCCGGCGGCTCAGACGTCCAGATTCGCGACCTTCAGGGCATTGCTGACGATGAAGTCGCGGCGCGGCTCGACGACATCGCCCATCAGGGTCGAGAACACCGAGGCGGCATTCTCGATGTCACCCACCTTCACCTGCAGCAGGGTGCGCACCGACGGGTCGAGCGTGGTGCGCCAGAGTTGCTCGGCGTTCATCTCGCCGAGGCCCTTGAAGCGCTGGATCGCGAGCCCCTTGCGGCCCTGGGCGAGGATGCGGTCATAGGTGCTCGCCGGCCCCGCGACGGCCGCATCATGGTTGTCGAGCGAGAGCATGGCGGGCGCACCTGCGAAGTCCCGTCCGAGCAGGTCCACCCGCTCCGCCAGCCACAGCACGTCCGCGCTGCGCAGCGTGGCGGCATCGAGATGATAGCGCTCGCCGACCCCGCGCACGCTGCGGCCCAGATGCAGCCCACCGGTATCGACCGAGACCACCCAGCCGCGTTCGGCCGGCAGCGAGGCCGCGTCCAGGCGTGCCGCCAGCGCCTGCGCGTTGGCCTGGCCGCGCGCCACGTCCGGCGTCAGGGTGCCGACGATGGCCGCCTGCTCCAGGATCCAGACCGGAGCGACCACCGAGAGCCGGCGCAGCGCACGGGTGGCGTCGTGCAGCCAGGCGGTCTCGGCGGCAAGCTCCGCCCCCTCCAGGACGCGCCCGTCCGAATAGGTCAGGCGCGCGTGCGACAGCGCCTTGTCGAGCAGGTACTGCTCGAGCTGGGCGTCGTTCTTCAGGTAGCGTTCCTCGTTGCCGCGCTTGGCACGGTATAGCGGCGGCTGCGCGATATAGAGGTGGCCGCGCTCGATCAGCTCCGGCATCTGCCTGAAGAAGAAGGTCAGCAACAGCGTCCGGATGTGCGAGCCATCGACGTCGGCGTCCGTCATGATGACGATGCGGTGATAGCGCAGCTTGCCGATGGCAAAGCCGCCCTGCTCCGGCTCGCCGTGGCCGATCCCGGTGCCGAGTGCGGTGATCAGGGTGCCGATCTCCGCCGAGCCGAGCATGCGGTCGAAGCGCGCCCGCTCGACGTTCAGGATCTTGCCTTTCAGCGGCAGGATCGCCTGGAACTTGCGGTCGCGCCCCTGCTTGGCGGTACCGCCGGCGCTGTCGCCCTCGACCAGGAAGATCTCCGCCTTCGCAGCATCGCGCTCCTGGCAGTCCGCGAGCTTACCCGGCAGCGTGGAGATGTCGAGCACGCCCTTCCTGCGGGTCAGCTCACGCGCCTTTCGCGCCGCCTCGCGTGCGGCCGCGGCGTCCATCACCTTGCCGATGATCGAGCGGGCCTCCTTCGGGTGCGTCTCGAACCAGTGCGAGATCGCATCCGCCGTCGCCGCCTGCACCACCGGCTGCACCTCGGAGCTGACCAGCTTCTCCTTGGTCTGCGAGGAGAATTTCGGATCCGGCACCTTCACCGACAGCACCGCCGTCATACCCTCGCGCATGTCCTCGCCGGCGAGCGTAAGCGCCTCCTTCTTGCCGAGCCCTTCGGCATACTTGCCGACCACGCGGGTTAGCGCCTGGCGGAAGCCGGCGAGGTGCGAGCCGCCGTCGCGCTGCGGGATGTTGTTGGTGAAGCAGAGCATGGTCTCGTGGAAGCTGTCGTTCCACGACAGCGCGAACTCGACCCGGATGCCCTGGGCGTTGTCTAGACCCAGGGCGGTGATCGGCGGCGATGCGACCGCGGCCTTGCCGCGGTCGAGCCACTCCACGAACGCGACCAGACCGCCATCGTAACAGAAGCGCTGCTCCTGCACCGGGGCGTGGCGCTCGTCGCGCAGGATGATCTCCAGCCCGGAATTGAGGAATGCCAGCTCGCGCAGACGACGTTCGAGGATCGGGAACTCGTACTCGGTCTTCGCGAACGTCGCCACACTCGGCTTGAAGCTGACCTCGGTGCCGCGCGGCTGCTCGCTGGGCCCGATCTTGCGCAGCGGCGCGTCGGTTTCGCCATGATGGAAATTGATCTGGTGCTCGCTGCCCTCGCGCCAGATCCGAACGCGCATCCATTCCGATAATGCATTGACCACGGCGGCGCCGACGCCGTGCAGGCCGCCAGAGACCTTATAGGAATTCTGGTTGAACTTGCCGCCGGCATGCAGCCTGGTCAGCACGACCTCGGCGGCGCTGATGCCCTCCTCGACATGCAGGTCGGTCGGGATGCCGCGGCCGTTGTCGCGCACGGTGACGGAGCCGTCGCCGTTCAGCACCACCGTGCAGCTGCTGGCGAAACCCGCCTGCGCCTCGTCGATGGCATTGTCGATGATCTCGAAAGCCATGTGATGCAGGCCCGAGCCATCGTCGGTATCGCCGATATACATGCCCGGACGCTTTCGCACCGCATCCAGGCCCTTCAGGACCGAGATGGACGCGGCATCGTAGCTGTCATGTCCATCCGTCAGCGTGGCACCCGGCGATTGGGTCGCAATCCGCCGTGGTGCGGACGCGTTCGCAGACTCGGCGTTGTCGGACATGCCGGCTTGGTGCTCCAGATCACGATGCAGATTGGTCCTTGATCATACTGCACCCGCCCCAGCGGAGCCAGCTTCGAGCACCGGAAAACCCTCCTCCGGTCCAAGTTTTCCGACAGCGACGCGCAGGATTTCCGCCCGTCCCGCGAGCGGGGCGAACGGCTCCGGATCGGTTCCGGTCAACAGCACCGGCGCCGGCAGCTCCAGCAGTGCCGTGAAGAGCGCGGAACGGTGCGACGCGTCCAGATGCACCAGCGGCTCGTCGAGCAGCAGCAGCGGCGCCTCGCCCCGGCTGGAGGCGATCAACGCCGCGTGCGACAGCACCGTGCCGATCAGCAGCGCCTTCTGCTGGCCGGTGCTGCCGAGCGATGCCGGCCGGCCCGAGCGCAGGTCGCTCAGCCGCAGGTCGGCGCGATGTGCACCCAGGCTGGGCGCACCCAGGCTGGTGCGCCCCGGCACACCGGCGTCGTCCTGCCGCCGCTCGCGCAGCGTGGCGCGCAGCCAGTCCTCCACCGCCAGCGCGGGCTCGCGTCCGAGCCGCTCGGCGACCTCGCAATCCAGCGCCAGCAGCGCCGGCGGAAAGCCCGCGCCGCCGCTCCCGGCGCGATCGTCCTGGGCCTGCGCCAGCATGTTCATCCTGCCGACGAGGCTGCGGCGCGCGGCAGCCACCGCCACGGCATGGCGGGCGAGCGAGTGTTCCACGGCGGCGAGCCAGGCCGGGTCCGGCGTGCCCTGCAGCAGCCGGTTGCGGCCCTGCAGCGCCTCGTCGTGCGAGGCGACCTGCCGCGCATGGTCCGGCTCCAGGGCCAGCACCAGCCGGTCCAGGAAGCGCCTCCGCCCCGACGGCCCCTCGATGAACAGCCGGTCCATCTGCGGCGTCAGCCAAACCGCGCAGAGCTGCTCGGCGATGGCCGCGCGGTTGCGCACGGGCGCCCCGTCCAGGCGGAACACGCGGCGTCCGGCGGGCGCCTCGGGCGTGGTGCCGGTGCCGACCTCGAACGGCTCCGTCCCGTGCGCCAGCCGGGCCGCCACTGCCCAATCCGACGTGCCGAGCCGGGGCACCTCCGCCAGCCGGGCGCCGCGCAGGCCGCGTCCCGGCACCAGCAGCGACACCGCCTCGAGCAGGTTGGTCTTGCCGCTGCCGTTCGGTCCGCTCAGCACGCTGATGCGAGCCGACCGACGCCAGACCAGATGCTCGTAGTTGCGAAAATCGGTGAGCGTCAGCCGCTGCAGGGTCAGCATGCGGCCCGCGTCAGCATGCGGCCGGTCGGCGCGTGGCCGCCGGGCAGCAAGGGTCCCCGCAGGCTCAGACCCGCATCGGCATCAGCACGTAGAGCGCGGATGGGCTGTCGACGTCGCGCACCACCGTGGGCGCCGCGCTGTCGGAGAAGGCGAATTCCACGTCCTTCTCGATCTGGTCGGTGATGTCGTTCAGGTAGCGCGCCTGGAAGCCGATCTCGAGCGGCGTGTTCTCGTAGCTGACCCGTCCTTCGTCGAGCTCTTCCTTGGCGGTGCCCTGGTCGGGACTGGCAGCCGACAGGGTCAGCAGGTTGCGCTCGATGGACAGCTTGACCGGGCGCGAGCGCTCCTGGCTGATCGCCGCCACGCGCGCCACCGCGTCGCTGAAATCCTTCTTGCCGACGCGCATGATCTTGTCGTTGTCGCGCGGGATCACGCGCTCGTACTCGGGGAAGGTGCCGTCGATCAGCTTGCTGGTCAGCATGACGGTGCCGACCACGAACTGGATGCGCGTCTCGGACAGCGACAGCTCGACATCGTCCGAGGCCTCGTCGAGCAGCTTGCGCAGCTCGTTGATGGTCTTGCGCGGCACGATCACGCCGGGCATGCCGGCGGCGCCGTCCGGCACCTCGGTCTGCACGCGGGCCAGCCGGTGGCCGTCGGTGGCGACCGCGCGCAGCATCGGCCCGGTATCGCTCTCGGCCACGTGGAAGTAGATGCCGTTGAGGTAGTAGCGCGTCTCCTCGGTGGAGATCGCGAACCGGGTACGGTCGATCAGCCCGCGCAGCACCATCGACGGGATACGGAACGTGTGCGGCAGGCTCCCCGCCGTCATCGACGGGAAGTCCTCGATCGCCAGCACGTTCAGGCTGGTGGCATAGCGGCCCGCCCGCAGCGCCAGCGGCGCGTCGCCCCCGACGTGATCGAGCTCGACCTGGGCGCCATCCGGAAGCTTGCGGACGATCTCGTAGAGTACCGCGGCGGGTGCCGTGGTGGCGCCTTCGCGCGAGACCACGGCTGCGATCCGTTCGATCACCGCGATCTCCATGTCGGTCGCGGTCAGGCTAAGCTGTCCGTCCTTGGCGGCGACCAGCACGTTGGCGAGGATCGGGATGGTGTTGCGCTTCTCGGCCACGCTCTGAATATGGGCGAGCGCCTTGAGCAGCGTCGCGCGGTCGGCCTTCAGCTTCATTTGACTCGGGTCCTATGCGACGGATATCCGGATCCGCAGCCGGATAGCCTAGCAGTCCTGACGCCTGCCGCAAATGGCCCGCGGCACCGGCGTCCTCAGCTTTCCAGCATGCGCCGGAGCAGCTCGACGTCCTCGGCGAACGCGGTGTCGCACTGCATCAGCTCGGTGACGCGGCTGACCGCGTGCATCACCGTGGTGTGGTCGCGGTTGCCGAACTTGCGTCCGATCTCGGGCAGCGAGCGGCTGGTGAGCTGCTTGGCGAGGAACATCGCCACCTGGCGCGGTCGCGCGACCGCACGGGCGCGGCGTGCCGAGGACATGTCGGTGAGGCGGATGTTCCAGTGCTCGGCGACCTTGCGCTGGATCTCCTCGATGGTGACGCGCCGGTCATGCGCCTTGAGGATGTCGTGCAGAACCTCCTGGGTGGCTTCCAGCGTCACCGAGCGGCCAAACAGGTTGGCGTGCGCGATCATCCGGTTGAGGGCGCCCTCGAGCTCGCGCACGTTCGAGGTGATCTTGTGGGCGAGGAACTCCAGCACCTTCGGCGGCACCGCCACGCCCGACGCCGACGCCTTGGCCTCCAGGATCGAGATGCGCAGCTCGAAGGTGGTGGCGTGCAGGTCGGCCACCATGCCGCAGCCCAGCCGCGTGCGCAGGCGATCCTCCAGCCCGGACAGGTCGGAGGGCGACTTGTCGGCCGACACCACGATCTGCTTGCCGGCATCGACCAGCGCGTTGAAGGTGTGGAAGAACTCTTCCTGCGTGTTGTCCTTGCCGATCAGGAACTGCAGGTCGTCGATCATCAGCACGTCGACCGAGCGGAGCTGCTCCTTGAACTCCATCGTCGATTGCGAGCGGATCGCGGCGATGAAGCGGTACATGAACTTCTCGGCCGACATGTAGGCGACCGACACGCGCCCGCCACGCGCCAGCTCCAGGCCGATCGCGTGCATCAGGTGGGTCTTGCCCAGCCCGACGCCGCCATAGAGGAACAGCGGGTTGAAACCCGGGCTCGACGGACGCTCGGCCACGCGGCGCGCGCAGGCGTGGGCGAACTCGTTCGGCTTGCCGACGACGAAGCTGTCGAAGCTGAGACGCGGGTCCAGCGGCGCGGCAAGATCGGCACGCGTGGCCGACGCCTGCGGCTCCGCGGCCAGGATCCCGGCGGGAGCGGCCTGACCCTGCACCCGGCTCTGCAGCTTGCCGTGAAGCCCGGCTTCCGGCAGCACCACCGCCGGATCCGGCTCCGTCAGGGTGGATGGCGCGGTGCCGAGTTGCAGCTCGACGCGGCGGATCTGCGCCACCTCGCCATGCCAGAGCGCGCTCAGCCGGTCGCCGTACTGGCTGCGCACCCAGTCGCGCAGGAAGCGCGTGGGCAGCAACAGGGTGATCTCGTCGCCCTCCGCCTGGCCGAGCCGGATCTGGCGCAGCCAGGTGCGATACTCGACGTCGCCGACCTCGGCCTGCAGACGCGATCGGATGCGTGACCAGCTGGCTTCGAGATCGTGCGGCATGAGAGAGGCTTCGACTGTTTCCGCGGACGGCAGGTCCCCGGCGGCTACGGCGAAGTCAGGCTCGACGGCACGATTACGTAAATCCACGCTCACCCACCCTGCTCCCGACCACGCACACGATCGAATGTCCCGACCGGCGCGACGATCGCGCCTTGCCCCAGACACAGCTCGACTGCCGCCACGAAAGCGGATCTTTCGAACGCATACGGGTTTGGGATACGTCGTCTGTTACAGCTTGCGGTCATTGCGATGACCGTCACGGACAGTAAAACACCGCTCCTGGGGTCGCAACGGGAATCTACCGGATAATGCCCGGCTGCAAAAATGAGGCAAAGTCAAGTAAAGACCTGCGCATCTGACAGATACGAATAGTGAACACGTAATATCGAAATGTCAGACATGCGAAAGACCCAAGCGGTTCCGCTTGGGCCTGTTGACGTCTAATTACCAGCAGTCCAGATTCTACCAGTAGACCGGCGAGCGGGCTTCCTGGCCTTTAAGTCGCAGCGATAGACTTTATCCGCGCCGACAGGCGGGAGATCTTGCGCGACACGGTGTTGCTGGGGATCACGCCCTTGGTGGCGGCGCGCTGCATCTCGGGCTGTGCGGCACGCAGCGCGGCGGCCGCCTGCTCCTTGTCGCCACTCGCGATCGCCGTCTCGACCTTCTTGACGAAGGTCCGCATCCGCGACTTGCGCGCGGCGTTGCGGAGGGTGCGGACTGCGGTCTGCCGGATGCGCTTGCGCGCCGATGCGGTGTTGGCCATGGCTCTCTGTTCAATCTAGCACGACGATGCGGCAAGCGTGCAGCGGTTGCGCGGGACACGCTTCGGGGAGGGGCGGTTTCTAGGCCGTCCCGTGTCGCGAAGTCAAGAACGACACGACCCGCCGCCCGCCGCCGCCGCTCACGATTGCATTCGCGGACAGAAGAAGCTGCTGCGGCCGGACTGCACGATCCGCCGGATGCCGGCACAGCCGGGCGATCCCGGGCAGCCCTCGCAAGGCAGGCCCTCGCGGCCATAGACCTTCCAGGCGTGCTGGAAGTAGCCGAGTTCGCCGTCGGACTGCACGTAGTCCCGAAGGCTCGATCCGCCGGCGGCGATCGCCTCGGCCAGCACCGCCTTGATCGCGCCGACCAGGCGCGCCGCCCGGCCCGCGCCAACCGTGCCGGCCTCGCGCAGCGGCGACAGCCGGGCGCGGAATAGGGCCTCGCAGACATAGATGTTGCCCAGGCCGGCGACGATCCGCTGATCGAGCAGCGCGGCCTTCAGGCTGGTCCTGCGGCCACGCAGCAGAAGCACCAGCGCGGCGGCGTCGAAAGCGGGTTCCAGCGGCTCCGGTCCCATCCCGGCAAGCAGCCGGTGGTCCGCCTCCGCATCCGTCGGTACCAGGTCCACGGCGCCGAAACGGCGCGGATCGACCAGCCCGAAGCGGCAGCCCGCCTCTGTCTCCAGCACCAGATGCTCATGCGGCGTCACCACCACCGGAAGCCGGGGATCGACATGGGCCAGGTTGACCCGGCCCGACATGCCGAGGTGCAGCAGCATGGTGTCGCCGCCGTCCAGCCGCATCAGGATGTACTTGCCCCGCCTGCGGAAGCTCTCGACCCGTGCGCCGCGCAGCCGCGCCGCCAGTCCGGGCGGCATCGCCCAGCGCAGGTCGGCCCGGTGCATCTCGGCGCGGATGATGGTGTGACCCTGCAGATGCGCACGCATGCCGCGCATCACGGTCTCGACTTCAGGCAGTTCCGGCATGGAAGCTTTACAGGCTATACCTCTCCGCCATGAGCGACAATCCTGCTTCCCCCCGGCCTGCTACCCCCGGGCCTGCCTTCCGAACCAGTTCCCAGTCCGATCGCGACGCCGAAGCCGGTCGCACCGACTTCGGCTACCAGCGCGTGCCGCTGGCCGCCAAGCAGCCGATGGTGCGCGCGGTGTTCGACAGCGTGGCGCCGCGATACGACCTGATGAACGACCTGATGTCGCTCGGCATCCATCGCGTCTGGAAGCGCATCCTCGTCACCATGCTCGGGCCACGGCCCAGCCTTTCGTTGCTCGACCTCGCCGGCGGCACCGGCGACGTCAGCTTCGGCTGGCTGCGCGCGGGAGGCGGCCCGGCCCTGCTCTCCGACATCAACGTCAGCATGCTCTCGGTCGGCCGCGACCGCGCCTTGTCCAACGGCCTGATCGCGCGGCTCGGCCTGCTGGCCGCCGATGCCGAGCGGCTGCCGCTGCCCGACCGCAGCGTCGAGCGCGTCTCCATCGCCTTCGGCCTGCGCAACTGCACCGACAAGGACGCGGTGCTCGCCGAGGCGCGCCGCGTCCTGCGTCCGGGCGGACGCTTCCTGTGCCTCGAATTCTCGCGCGTGCAGGTCGCCATCCTCGCCCCGCTCTACGATGCCTGGTCGTTCGGCGTGCTGCCGCGCCTGGGTTCGGCGGTCGCCGGCGACGCCGACAGCTACCGCTACCTCGCCGAGAGCATACGCACCTTCCCCGATCAGGAGGCGCTCGCCGGCATGATGCGCGCGGCCGGTTTCGGCCGGGTCAGCGTTCGGAACCTCTCGGGCGGCATCGCCGCGATCCATTCCGGCTGGCGCCTGTGACCCAGCCCACGGCGTCGCGGCCGCTGGCCGGCAGGCGCGTGCTGCTCGTCGTCAGCGGCGGCATCGCCGCCTACAAGGCACTGGAGCTGATCCGCCTGCTGGTCACGCGCGGCTGCGCGGTATCGTGCGTGCTGACCCGGTCCGGCGCGCAGTTCGTGACCCCGCTGAGCATCCAGGCGCTGACAGGCGAACCGGTGCATGCCGACCTGTTCTCGCTCACCGAGGAGAGCGAGATGGGCCACATCGCGCTGTCCCGCTCGGCCGACCTGATCGTGATATGTCCCGCGTCCGCCGATATCCTCGCGCGCATGGCGGCGGGCCTCGCCGACGACCTCGCAACCACCCTGCTGCTGGCCACCGACACCGCGGTGCTGGCGGCGCCGGCGATGAACGTGCGCATGTGGGAGCATCCCGCCACCCTGGCCAACCTCGCCTTGCTGCGTTCGCGCGGCCTGCATCTGGTCGGGCCGGACGAGGGGGTGATGGCCTGCAACGAGTTCGGACCGGGACGGCTCGCCGAACCTGCCGCCATCCTCGCCGCGATCACGGCATCGCTGGACGGCTCGAAGGCCGCATCGCCACCGCTGCCGGCGGCCGGGCCGCCGCCGCTGGCCGGCCGTCACGCCCTGGTCACCGCAGGCCCGACCCATGAGCCGATCGATCCGGTGCGCTACCTGGCCAACCGCTCCAGCGGCAAACAGGGCTACGCCATCGCCGGGGCGCTTGCCGCCAGGGGTGCCCGCGTCACCCTGGTCAGCGGCCCGGTGCGGCTGGACGCGCCGGTCGGCGTCGTCCGCGTCATGGTGGACACCGCCGAGCAGATGCACGCCGCCTGCCTGGCCGCCCTCCCCGCGGACGTCGCGGTGCTGGCGGCCGCCGTCGGCGACTGGCGCGTGCAGCAGGTGTCCCCCGGCAAGCTCAAGAAGCAGCCGGGATCGTCCCCGCCGGTGCTTGCCCTGATTGCCAACCCCGACATCCTCGCCGATCTTTCCCATGCCGGTCCCTCGCGTCCGGAACTGGTGGTCGGCTTCGCGGCCGAGACCGACGACCTGATCCTGCACGCCAGCGCCAAGCGCCTGCGCAAGGGCTGCGACTGGATGCTCGCCAACGACGTCAGCCTGCCGGCCGGGGGCGGCGGCATCATGGGGGGCGACGAGAACCAGGTCCACCTGCTCACCGACGAGGGCACCGAGGACTGGCCGCGCCTCGGCAAGCAGGCGGTGGCGGATCGGCTGGCCGACCGCATCGCCGTTCGGCTGGGCCGGCCGGCGCAGGCCCGACCCAGCTCCGGTGCGGTGGCGGAGCGGCTCGGGTGACCGCGCCGGCTTGCAGCATCCTGGTCTGCCGCCTGCCGCACGGTCACGGTCTCGATCTGCCCGCCTACGCCACCCGGGGCGCGGCCGGCATGGACCTGCTGGCAGCCGTCACCGAGCCGGTCACGATCCTGCCCGGCGCGCGCGCGCTGATCCCGACCGGCCTCGCCGTCGTACTCCCGCCCGGCCATGAGCTCCAGGTCCGGCCGCGCTCCGGGCTGGCGCTCCGGCACGGCATCATGGTCGCGAACAGTCCGGGCACGATCGACGAGGATTATCGCGGCGAGATTGGCATCATCCTGCTCAACGCGGGCAGCGAGTCTTTCACCGTCGCGCGCGGAATGCGCATCGCCCAGGCGGTGCTGTCCCCGGTGCTGCGCGCCGTCTGGCAGGAGAGTGCTGCGCTGGACGAGACGGCACGGACGGGCGGCTTCGGCAGCACCGGGACCGCTTCCGGCGGTGCCTGAGCAGCCGGGACTGGCAGGCTGCTGCCGACTGGGCTAAAGCAGCATCGCCGCGGCCGCCCGCCGGGCATATTACAGTAACGCGAGCAACATCATTGTCTTAGCGCGGGATGGTTGGATGCTGAAAGATCGTCTTCCAACCAACATCGCCGCGCGCACCGCGCCCAACCTGTTCGACGTCGCGGTGATCCTGTGCATGCTCGGGCTCGCCGTCGCGGTCGGCGCAGTGGCGCGCCACACCTTCGGTCCGCTGACCGCACCCGATGCGGTCGCCATCCACCTCGACCCGGCCTGGCTGCCCGGCTACGCGATGCGCACCACGCTGCGCATGTTCGCAGCCCTGATGGCGTCGCTGCTGTTCACCTTCACCTACGCGGTGTGGGCGGCCAAAAGCCGTCGCGCCGGGGTGATCCTGGTGCCGATCCTGGACATCCTGCAGTCGATCCCGATCCTGGGCTTCCTGACCTTCACCGTCGTGTTCTTCATGAGCCTGTTCCCCGGCCGTGTGCTGGGCGCGGAGCTGGCGGCGATCTTCACCATCTTCACCAGCCAGGCCTGGAACATGGCCTTCAGCATGTACCAGTCGCTCAAGACCATCCCAGGCGACCTGGAGGAGGCCACGCGGTCGTTCGGCCTCTCCTCCTGGCAGCGCTTCTGGCGGCTCGAGGTGCCGTTCGCGATGCCCGGCCTGGTCTGGAACACCATGATGTCGATGTCCGGCGGCTGGTTCATGGTGGTCGCCTCCGAGACCATCACCGTCGGCAGCACCAACGTCGTGCTGCCCGGTATCGGCTCCTACGTCGGCGCCGCGATCCAGCAGCGCGACATCCGGGCCGTGCTGTACGCCATCTTCACCATGCTGGTGGTGATCCTGCTCTACGACCAGCTGCTGTTCCGTCCGCTGGTGGCATGGTCGGCGCGGTTCCGCTTCGAGACCACGCAGGGCGCGGTCGCGCAGGACCCGTGGGTGCTGGCGATGCTGCGCCGCACCCGCCTGCTCAGCCGCGCCAGCGGCCTGTTCGGCGGCTTCCTCACTCGCATCGGCGGCCTGCCGATCGGCCGCAGGCCCGGCGCGCCGCGCCGCTCGGCGCTGCCGCCGCGGGTCATGGACGGCATCTGGATCGGCGTGCTGGCGCTCGCGGTGGCGCTCGCCCTCTGGCAGCTCGCCCTCTACATCTCCAGCAGCCTGTCGCTGCGCGATGTCGGCCACGTGCTGCTGCTCGGCTGCTACACCCTGACCCGCGTGGTCACGATGATCGTGCTGGCATCCCTGGTCTGGGTGCCGATCGGGGTCTGGCTCGGGTTGCGCCCGGTCTGGGCCCGTCGCGCGCAACCGGTGGCGCAGTTCATGGCCGCGTTCCCGGCCAACCTGTTCTTCCCGATCTTCGTCGTCGTGATCGTGCACTACTCGCTCAACAGCAACGTCTGGCTGACGCCGCTGATGATCCTGGGCACACAGTGGTATATCCTGTTCAACGTGATCGCCGGCGCCGCCGCCTTCCCGGCCGACCTGCTGGAGGTGGCCGACAATTTCCGCCTCGGCGGCTGGCGCTGGTGGGTGCGGGTGATGATCCCCGGCATCTTCCCCTACTACGTCACCGGCGCGCTCACCGCGTCGGGCGGGGCCTGGAACGCGGCGATCGTCTCCGAGGTCGCCTCCTGGGGTAAGACGACGCTCACGGCGCAGGGCCTCGGCAGCTATATAGCGGCGGCGACCGCGGCCGGGTCCACCGCCCAGGTGGCGCTCGGCATGGTGGCGATGTCCGCGTTCGTCATCACCTTCAACCGGATGGTGTGGCGGCCGATGTATGCCTTCGCCCAGCGGCGACTGACCTTCGCCTGAGACCATCACCCGACCGAAGGGAATGCGCATGGATACAGTGCATGACGCGCCGCACGGCTTGCCGGCTACCCCTGGGGTCGCACCGGCCGAGGAACTGGTGCGGATCCGCGGCTGCAGGCAGGCCTACCACAAGGACAGCCATGCCGACCTGGTGGTGCTCGACGATGTCGACCTCACCCTGCATGCCGGCGAGATCGTCGGCCTGCTCGGCCGCTCGGGTTCCGGCAAGTCTACCCTGCTGCGCATCGTCTCCGGCCTGCTGACGCCGACCGCCGGCGACGTACGCTGGCGCGGCGCGCCGCTGCGTGGTCCGGCCCGCGGGGTGGCCATGGTGTTCCAGTCCTTCGCGCTGTTCCCCTGGCTCACGGTGCAGGCCAATGTCGAGCTAGGCCTGGAGGCCAAGGGCGTGCCGCGCGCCGAGCGCGAGCAGCTGGCGGAGGACGCCATCGACCTGATCGGCCTCGGCGGCTACGAGAACGCCTATCCCAAGGAGCTGTCCGGCGGCATGCGCCAGCGCGTCGGGCTGGCGCGCGGCCTGGTGGTGCATCCCGACCTGTTGCTGATGGACGAGCCGTTCTCCGCGCTGGACGTGCTGACCGCGGAGAACCTGCGCACCGACCTGATCGAGCTTTGGTCGGAGAAGCGCCTGCCGGTGAAGTCGCTGCTGATCGTGACCCACAACATCGAGGAGGCGGTGCTGATGTGCGACCGCATCCTGGTGTTCTCCTCCAATCCCGGACGTGTCCAGCACGAGCTCAAGGTGCCGTTCGCGCACCCGCGCAACCGGCACGACTTCGCCTTCCGGCAGTTCGTCGACCGCATCTACGGGCTGATGACCAAGCGGGTGCCGGAGCCCACCACGCCGGATCTCGTCGCCGGTGGCACCCTCCAGACCACGAAGAAGTTCCAGGCGCTGCCGATGCTGCCGACCAACCTGATGGCCGGCCTGATGGAGACGGTGCAGGCGGAGCCCTACCGCGGCCGCGCCGACCTGCCGCTGCTGGCGGCGTCGCTGCAGCTCGAGCTGGACGAGCTGCTGCCGCTCGGCGAGACCATGCAGCTGCTGCGCTTCGCCGAGCTGGAAGAGGGCGACATCCGGCTGACCGAGGCGGGAACCGCCTTCGTGCAGGCCGAGCTGGACCAGCGCAAGCTCATCCTGCGCGAGAGCCTGCTGGCCAACATCCCGCTGGTCGCCGACATCCGCTCGGTGCTGGACGAGCGCTGGAACCACCGCGCCCGTGCGGAGCGGTTCCGCGACGAGCTGGAAGACCACATGTCGCCGGATTACGCGCGCGAAACCCTGCAGACCATCATCAGCTGGGTCCGCTACGCCGAGCTCTTCGACTTCGACGAGGAGGCCGACCAGTTCTTCCTCGAAGAGGAGGACTGAGGCCGGGTGCCGTCGGCCCCTACGCCGCTTCCCGCTGGAGCAGTGCGTGCACTGCCTGGTCCACCAGCTCGGCGATGATCTCGGCGACGGGCTGGACCGCGCTCACCATGCCCACCGATTGCCCGGCCATCACCGACCCAGACTCGATGTCGCCGTCGATCACCGCGCGGCGCAGCGACCCTGCCCAGAAATGCTCGATCTCGAGCTGGGCCGCTTCCTTGGTCACCTCGCCGTCCTGGAAGCGCCGCAGGGTCTCGCCCTGGAAGGTCATGAAGCGCCGGGTGCCCTCGTTGACCAGTCCGCGCACCGGGATCACCGGGAAGCGCGCGTCGAGCTGCACGGAAGGCAGCGCGTCGCGCGACGAGGCACGAACGAAGGCCGCCTTGAACCGGGCGTGCGCGATGCTCTCCGTCGAGGCGGCGAAGCGGGTGCCGAGCTGGGCGCCGGAAGCACCCATCTCCAGCAGGCCCAGGATCGCGTCGCCGCGCCCCAGTCCGCCCGCCACGAACACCGGCAGGTCGCGGATGTGCGGCAGGATCTCCTGGGCCAGCACGGTCAGCGAGACCGGACCGATATGACCGCCCGCCTCCGAGCCCTCGATCACCAGCGCGTCGACGCCCGAGCGCGCCATGCGCTTGGCCAGCACCAGCGCCGGCGCGAACGAGAAGAGCTTCGCGCCGCCGTCCTTGACCGCGCGCACCGCCGCCCCGGACGGGATGCCGCCGGCCAGCACGATGTGTCCGACCCTGGCCTCCACGCAGACCCGGATCAGGTCGTCGAGCCGCGGATGCATGGTGATCAGATTGACGCCGAACGACTTGTCGGTCAGCGCCTGTGTGGCCGCGATCTCGACGGCGAGCAGGTCCGGCGGCATCGCGCCGCCGGCGATCACGCCGAAACCGCCCGCGTTGGAGATCGCCGATACGAGGTGGCGCTCGCTGACCCAGCTCATGGCGCCGCCGAGGATCGCCACCTCGCTGCCGAGGAAAGCCCGGCCCCGCGCCCAGAGCCGATCCAGCCGCCCGCGCGCCGCCGCCCAGCCATCCGGTCTTGCCAGCACCGGAGCGGCGGGCAGCGCCCCGTCCGGCGCCCGCAGCGGGTGCGGCGTCTCAGGCAACGTCGAGGCCATAGGCGCCATGCAGGGCCCGCACCGCCAGTTCGGTATACTCGATGCCGATCAGAACGCTCACCTTGATCTCGCTGGTTGAGATGACCTGGATATTGATCGACCGGTCCGACAGGGTCCGGAACATGGTGTTGGCGACGCCGGCATGGCTGCGCATGCCGACACCGACCACGCTGATCTTGGCGACCTCGGAGTCCGTGACCAGCTCGCCGTACTGGATGTCCGCGCGTGCGTCCTGCAGCACCTTCATGGCCCGCGCGAGGTCGCTCTTGCCGGTCGTGAAGGTCATGTCGGTGGTGCCGTCGGCGCCCGTGCTCTGCACGATCATGTCGACGTTCACGTTCGCCTCGGCGAGCGGGCCGAACACCGCGGCCGCCACCCCGGGACGGTCCGGCACGCGCCGCACCGTGATCTTCGCCTCGTCGCGCGAGTAGGCGATGCCGGCGACCATTTCCTGTTCCACGATCTCATCCTCGTCAACCACCAGGGTTCCGGGAAGCCGCGCCTCGTCGGGTGGGCCGGTGTCGGCGAAGCTCGACAGCACCTGCACCCGGACGCGCTCCTTCATCGCCAGCTCGACGCTGCGCGTCTGCAGCACCTTGGCGCCGACCGATGCCAGTTCCAGCATCTCCTCGTAGGTGATCTTATCAAGCTTGCGTGCCTTCGCAACGATCCGCGGGTCGGTGGTGTAGATCCCGTCCACGTCCGTATAGATATCACACCGGTCCGCACGCAGGGCCGCCGCCAGCGCCACCGCGGAGGTGTCGGAGCCGCCGCGGCCGAGCGTAGTCACGCGGCCGTTCGGTCCGACCCCCTGGAAGCCGGCCATGATCGGCACCTGGCCGGTGCGCATGCGCGCGACCAGGGTCTCGGCGGCGATGCTCTCGATGCGGGCCTTGCCATGCGCGTCGTCGGTGCGAAGCGGCACCTGCCAGCCCTGCCAGGACCGCGACTCGACGCCGATATCCTGTAGCGCGATCGCCAGCAGCCCGCTGGTCACCTGCTCGCCGGTCGCCACCACCACGTCGTATTCGCGCGCGTCATGCAGCGGCGAGAGCGCCTGGCAGTAGCCGACGAGCTGGTTGGTGACGCCGAGCATGGCCGAGACCACCACCGCGACCTCGTCGCCGTTTTCGACCTGGCGCTTGACCCGCGCCGCCACGCTGCGGATCCGGTCGAGGTCGGCGACCGAGGTGCCGCCGAACTTCATCACGATGCGTGCCATCGGCAAGCCAACCTTCCACATACAGGTGCGGGCAAGGAAACCGGGCGCCGGACCGAAGGCACCCCGAAATCGAGCGGCCCCACGATTAAGCGCCAGGGGGAGATTGCAGGCCCGTGGCAGGGGGGTCACATAGCGTCGTCTTCACGAGGCGGCAACATGCAAGCAGTTCGACCAGGATCCGCTCCGCCAGGGCAGCACCCGGGCTCGGTCTCGCCGGCCGAGATCGCCCATTTCGATGCGCTCGCCGCGCGCTGGTGGGACCCGGACGGCCCGATGCGGTCGCTGCACCGGATGAACAGGCTGAGGGTTGCCTGGATCGAGCGCCAGCTCACGCGCCCGCCGGGACAGGCTGGAGCGGCCCGCCTGCGCGTGCTCGATCTCGGCTGCGGAGCGGGCCTCGCCAGCGAGGCGCTGGCCGCGAGCGGGCACCATGTGCTCGGTGTCGACGCGTCCGCCGAGGCGATCGCCGCCGCCGAGATCCATCAGGCGAAGGCCGCTGCCCCGGGCTCCGTCTTCGGCAGCCTGTCCTATCGCTGCGGCAGTGCCGAGATGCTGGTGCAGGAAGGGCAGCGCTTCGACGCGGTGATCGCCCTCGAGATTATCGAGCACGTCCCTGATCCGGCGGGGTTTCTCGTACTGCTGGAGAAGCTGCTGGAACCGGGCGGCGTGATCGTCGTCTCCACCCTGAACCGGACCTGGCGCTCGCTGGCGGCGGCCAAGATCGGCGCCGAATACGTGCTGCGTCTGCTGCCGGTCGGCACCCATGACTGGCACAAGTTCGTCACCCCCGCCGAGCTGGGCCGCTACGCCGCCGATGCCGGGCTGCGGGTTTCCGACATCGCGGGCATGGTCCCCGGCATCGGTGGCTGGCGGGAGAGCCGTGATACGGCGATCAACTACATCGCCGCGATCGACGGCCGGTGACAGGCGATCGTCACCCGCGCCGAAATCCTCACCCACACCGACAGCTTCACCCGGGCCGAAGTCTTCGCCCACGCAGGTGGCAGGCGGGGCCGATGCTGCCTTGATATCGAGTCCAGTGCTGTGTCTGCCCGAACAGCGGCAGCAGAAGGTAGCCGCGCAGGTTGAGCAGGCCCGGCTTCGGCGACCAGATCACGGCGTGGTAGGTGCGGCCCTTCTCCGGGTCCAGGATCAGTCCGCTCCACCGCCCGGGATCGCTCTCCTGGCGGACGAACCTGGTCAGCATCATCAGTCCGCATTGCGGATGGCCGCCGCTATCCATCGGCATCGCGCCTTCGTAGCGGATCCCGACCAGACGGCCGCACAGTGTGGTGCCGCAGTCCTTGATCTCGAAAACGCCGTCATGGTCCTGGCTCAGCCAGAACCCCAGCGGCGGCGACGGCAGCGCTGCATCTGCAGCCCTGCCGACCTCGGGCAGGCTGATGCCGAACGACATCGCCGCGACCAGGAGTGCCGCACGGGCAAGCGTATAGCTAGCTCTCGGCACGGGGCAACCACGGGATGCGCATAATCTTGATCCCCTCCTCCGCCAGCGCCTCCCGCTCTGGCTCGGTCGTCTGGCCATAGATCCCGCGGGGTGGATCCCCCGCAACCGCCTTCTTGTCGTGCAGCCGGCGAGCGGCGTCGGCGAACCCGTCCCCGACATCGTCGCATTGCCGCTCGATGTCGGCGCGCAGGCGTTGCAGCGCCGCGCGCAACTCGTCCGGCGGCATCACGGCGTTGGCCGCTTTCGGCCCGGCTCCAGCTTCACGCGCCGCAGCTTCACGCGCCGCAGCTTCACGCGCCGGAGCCTCACGCGCCGGAGCCTCACGCGCCGGAGCCTCACGCGCCGGTCTGCGGCTGGTCCGCACCAAGGGCGCCATCAGGGCACGATCCACCTTGACCGACCCGCATTGCGGGCAGCTCAACAGTCCGCCTCCGGCCTGATCGGTAAAGCCGGCGCTGTCGCGAAACCAGCCCTCGAAGTCGTGGCCCTCGTCACATCTGAGCTGGTAATGGATCATCCGGAACGATCAGGCCGCGTGCAGCAGCGGGTCCAGCCCGCCATTCGCATCGAGTGCCACCAGGTCGTCGCAGCCGCCGACATGGCGCTGGTCGATGAAGATCTGCGGCATGCTGGTGCGTCCGCCGGAGCGCTCGGTCGCCACCTTGCGTTCCGCCGACCCCTGCGGCGCGTCGATCTGGCGGAAGGCCACGCCCTTCGCCGTCAGCAGCTTGAGCGCGCGCGCACAGTACGGGCAGTACGGCTGGGTGTAGATCTCGACGTCCGGCATCCTGGGCTTCCAATCCGTCAGTTGTAAGTCGGCCGAAGTCATAGGGTTGTGCCGACCCGTTGCCAAGACAAGGGTCAGGCGGCCGACCGCGCGGCACGCGCCGCGACCAGCAGGTCGACCGATGCCGCGCCGGCCTGCAGCAGAGCGTGCACGCAGGCGGACGCGGTCGATCCCGTCGTCAGCACGTCGTCGATCAGCACGATCCGCTTGTCCCTGAGGCCGCCGCGACGGGCCTTCCTGCAGCCGATCGCACCGGCCATGATCGCCGCCCGCTCCTCCGCGTTGCAGGTGACGAGGCTGCGGGTCGCGTGAATACGTGCCAGTCCGTCGACCATCACGTCCCGTCCCGCGAGCTGGCCGATATGCCAGGCCAGCAGGGCCGCCTGGTTGTAACGCCGGGTGAACAGCCGTCGGCGATGCAGCGGCACGGCAGCAGAAGGTCGGCATCGTGCAGCAGGGCGGCGCCGGCGCGCGCCATGTGACGAGCCAGGAAGCCGGCATTCTCGGTGCGGTCGGCATATTTCAGCGGCAGGATCAGCTGCTTCGAAAAATCGTCGTAGCTGAACGCGGCGCGTGCCTGACGCCAGACCGGGGGTTTCGCCAGGCACTCGCCGCAGACCCGCGAGACCCCCGCCTCGCCGCTGCTGGCGAAGCCGATCCCGCATCGGCGGCAGCAGGGATCGATGATGAAGTCCGCGCGCCTGAAGCAGGCTGGACAGAAACGCCCAGCCTCGTCCACCACCACGTCGCACGTCGGACACTGCGCCGGCAGCACGAGATCGAGCAGCAGCCGTCCGCCCCAGCGCGCCAGCCCACGGACCTTTTCTCGCTTGAGTTGCACCATACAACCTTAGGAGGTAATCGGCGGATACGCAACATATCGCCACACCTAGTGATGGCCCCTTGGCAAGCCCTGCCCTGCCTCGCACATCCCGGAGATGGACAACGTCGTCTTCGATCGCTCCGCCGTGCGCCTGCATCGGGACCGGGCCGCTTCCGGTGTGCACCTTGTCACGGACATCCTGCAGGACGCTTCCGACCGGCTGCTCGACCGCCTCGACGACGTCAATCGCGGCTTCACCCGCGCCCTGGATGTCGGCGGCCGCGGCGTGGTCGCGGCGGCCTTGCGTATGCGCGGCATCGACACGGTCTGCTGCGACCTGTCCGGGCCGATGCTCGCCCTGTCCGGTGGCGCCTCCGTCGTCGCCGACGAGGAGTGGCTGCCGTTCGGGCCGGGGAGCTTCGACCTGATCGTTGCCAGCCTGTCCCTGCACTGGATCAACGACCTGCCCGGCGCGTTGCTGCAACTCCGTCACGCGCTCAAGCCCGATGGCCTGTTCCTGGCCAGCATGCCGGTCCTGCCCACGCTGGCGGACCTGCGCACCGCGTTGCTGCAGGCGGAGATGGAAACCGCCGATGGCGTCTCGCCGCGGATATCGCCGTTTCCCGAGTTGCGCGACTGCGCCGGCCTGCTGCAGCGTGCGGGCTTCGCGCTGCCGGTGGCCGATGCCGAGGAGATCGACCTCGCCTATCGTGATCCGCTGGCACTCCTGCGCGACCTGCGTGCGGCGGGCGAGGGCAACGCCGTGATGCTGCGCGACCGCCGCATCCCGTCCCGTGCCCTGTTCGCAACCGCCCTCGCCGACCTCGGACGATCGCTGCCGCACCGGAGCGTGTTGCGCCTGGCGATGATGACGGGATGGGCTCCCTCGCCCGATCAGCCGAAGCCCCTCCGTCGCGGCGCGTTCAGCGTGAAGCTCGCGGACGCGCTGGAAGACCGCTCCGACATCCTGCTGCAGAGCGCCGAAAGGCTGCCGCCTGACGAATGAACCTGCGGCAGCGCCTCCCTGTCGTCCCGCCCTTCACGCTTCGATGACGGCTGCGGAAGCCGCCAGCGGCCCGGCCATCATGCGACCGCAGGGCTATCCTCCGGTGACGCTCATGTGACGCGCGACGCCGCGGGTTTCGCTACGGCGTCCGATGATGAAATCATGCCCCTTCGGCTTGCGATCGATCCCGGCACGGATCGCCCGCAGCAGGCCCGCCTCGTCCGCGCCGCCGCGAAGCGGCGCGCGCAGGTCGGCCGCATCGTCCTGACCGAGGCACATGTAGAGCATCCCGGTGCAGCTCAGACGCACCCGGTTGCAGCTCTCGCAGAAATTATGCGTCATCGGCGTGATGAACCCGATCCGCCGTCCGGTCTCGGCAACGTGGAAGTATCGCGCGGGACCGCCGGTCCGATACGGGATCTGCTCCAGTGTCCAGCGGGCGCCCAGGCGCGCACGGACCAGGGAGAGCGGCAGATAGCGATCGGTGCGGTCCTCCCCGGTATCTCCCATCGGCATGGTCTCGATCAGGCAGAGATCGGCTCCGATGCGGCCGCACCAGTCGATCAGCGCGTCGAACTCGTCGTCGTTCACGTCGCGCATCGCCACCGTATTGATGCGCACCGCCAGTCCGGCCTCCCGTGCCGCCGCGATCCCGTCCAGCGTTCGCTCCAGCCTGCCGACACGGGTGATGGCCGTGAAGCGACCGGGATCGAGCGTGTCGAGACTGACGTTGATGCGCCTTACCCCAGCGGCGTGCAGCCCCTGCGCATGCTGCGAGAGCCGGCTGCCGTTGGTGGTCAGGGTCAGCTCGTCGAGCCCCGGCTGGCCGTGCTCGCCCCCGAGCCACAGGCCGAGTCGCGCCATGAAGTCGATCACGCCGCGCCGCACTAGCGGCTCCCCGCCGGTAATCCGCATGCGCCGTACTCCCGAGCGGATGAAGGCGACGCAAAGCTGCTCCATCTCCTCGAAGCTGAGCAGTTCGGGTCTCGGCAGGAAGATCATCTCTTCGGACATGCAATACACGCAGCGCATGTCGCAGCGGTCGGTCACCGAGACGCGCAGGTAGCTTACCTGCCGGCCGAAGGGGTCAATCACGGGTTCGGTCATTCGCTACCATTTAGAGTTGGATCTCGAGGTCGACCAGTGCCGCGTTGATCAGCACCTTGCCGCGATGCTCGAAATTGACGGTCACCCGGGCGCCGATGGCGGACTGCACCTGACCGAGCCCCCACTCCGGATGATCGGGATGCAGCACCCAGTGACCCGGCTCGACCAGCGACCGGAATGGCGGCTCCTGCAATTTCATCCCCCGCGTTTACGTTATGTTCAGCTGCGCCCCGCATTCTCAGGACGTTCGACACGCCCTTAACGCACGGAGCCGCCGCTTGGACGACCTGCTCGCCGATTTCGTGACCGAGACCCTGGAGAGCCTCTCCGAACTCGATCTCGCCCTGGTCAAGCTCGAGCGCGCGCCGGAAGACCAGCAGACGCTGTCGCTGATCTTCCAACTCGTTCACACCATCAAGGGCACCTGCGGCTTCCTCGGCCTGCCCAGGCTGGAGCGAGTGGCTCACGCCGCCGAGACCGTGCTGGAAAAGCTGCGCAACCGCGCCCTGCTCGTCGACTCGCATGGCATCGGCCTGGTGCTCGCCGCGATCGACCGCATGCGGTTGATCGTGGACACCCTCAACCGCGGCCTGGACGAACCCGACGGTGACGATGGCCCCTTGATCGCTTCCCTGAACGACCTTGCCGAAGGGCGCGTCGCGGCGCCGACGCCGGCTGCCCGGCCCGCACCGGTGCCTGTCAAGGCGACCGCCGTCACGCAACGTCCCCCGGTCGAGCCGATGTCCGCATCGCGCCCCGAGGCTGGTCAGCCGGAGGCCGTGCGCCCGGAGCCCGCCCAGCCTGAGTCGGCCCAGCCTGAGTCCGTCCAGCCTGAACCGGTCCAATCCGAGCAGCAGGGCAGAAGCCAGACCATCCGCGTCGGCGTGGACATGCTCGAGCACCTGATGACGCTGGTGAGCGAGCTGGTCCTCACGCGCAACCAGCTGCTGCAGGTCGTCCGCGGTGGCCGCACCGGCAATTCCGCGCAGGACGACTTGGACACCAACCTCGCGACACCGATGCAGCGCCTGTCCCAGCTCACCTCCGATCTGCAGGAGGGTGTCATGAAGACACGCATGCAGCCGATCGGGACCGCGTGGAACACGTTGCCCCGGCTGGTGCGCGACCTCGCCCACGACCTCGGCAAGAAGATCGAGCTGGTCACGCACGGCTCGGAAACCGAACTCGACCGTCAGGTACTGGAGCTGATCAAGGATCCGCTGACGCACATGATCCGCAACAGCGCCGATCACGGCCTGGAGCTGCCGGTCGAGCGTCGGAGAGCCGGCAAGCCGGAAGCCGGAACCATCACCCTCTCGGCCCGCCACGAAGGCGGTCACGTCATCATCGAGATCAGCGACGATGGCCGTGGCATGGATCTCGGCCGCATCGGTGCTCGCGCGGTCGCGCAGGGACTGGTCAGTGACGAGAAGCTGCGCCGGATGAGCGAGGACGAGATCCGCCGCTTCATCTTCCACGCCGGCTTCTCCACCGCCGCCGCCGTCACCTCGGTGTCGGGACGCGGCGTCGGCATGGACGTCGTCAAGACCAACATCGAGCGGATCAACGGCACCATCGACCTGAACAGCAGGTTCGGGCGCGGCTCGCAGTTCCTGATCAAGATCCCGCTGACGCTCGCCATCGTCTCGGCCCTGATCGTCGGCACCGCCGGCGAGCGCTTCGCGATCCCGCAGATCAGCGTGGTCGAGATCGTACTGCCCGGCGCACAGACCGATATCGTGCTGGAGACCATCGACAACGTGAAGGTGCTCCGCCTGCGCGACCGGCTGCTGCCGCTCGTCTCGATGTCGCGGATCCTGCGACTGGATGCAGGCGCCGGCGCCACTGCCATCGGCGAGGCCAACGCCGCCGAACGGATCGTGGTCGTGGTCTCGGTCGGTACCCAGCGCCTCGGGCTCATCGTCGAGCAGGTGTTCGACACCGAGGAGATCGTCGTCAAGCCGGTCGCGCCGGTGATCCGCCACATCCCGCTGTTCAGCGGCAATACCATACTCGGCGACGGCTCGGTCGTCATGATCCTCGACCCACTCGGCATCGCGCGCGAGAGCGGCCTGGGCGCCGGTGCGGACGCACGCGCCCCGAGCGCCGATACCACATCCTGGAAGGCAGCGAGCCGTCGCGCGACCTGCTCCTGGTGCGTGCGGGTCCGGGCGCGCAGAAGGCGCTGCCGCTCGCGCTGATCGGGCGCCTGGAGATGATCCCGCGCGAGCGCCTGGAAGTCAGCGGTTCGCGCATGGTGACGCAGTATCGTGGCGGCCTGATGCGGCTCATGCCGCTCGATCCCGAGATCGCCCAGGCCCGCGAGATCCAGCCCGTGCTGGTGATCAGCGATAACGGCCAGCATATCGGCCTGATGGTCGACGAGATCCTTGATGTCGTCAGCGAGCACATGACGATCGAGATCCTGGGCGATCGCCCGGGCCTGCTCGGCACCGCGATCGTCGGCGGAAAGGCGACCGAGATCGTCGATACCGGCTACTGGCTCACCCAGTCGTCACAGAACTGGTTCAAGCCGACGGCCGCATCGAGCAAGGGTCGTCCTCGCCTGCTGGTGGTCGAGGACAGCGATTTCTTCCGCCATCTGCTGGTCCCAAGTCTCTCCGCCGCCGGCTACGAGGTCACCACCGCCTGCGACGCCGAAGGCGCACTCGCCCTGCGCGATGCCGGTCGGAACTTCGATGCGATCGTGTCCGACATCGAGATGCCCGGCATGGACGGACACAGCTTCGCCCGCAAGGTGCGCGAAGGCGGCAGCTGGGCGGACCTGCCGATGCTGGCACTGACCGGCCGGGACGACGTGCAGGCGGGACGCGAAGCCGGCTTCACCGACTACATCCGCAAGTTCGAGCGCGAGACCCTGCTCACGAGCCTGGAACAGTGCCTGTCCCATCACGTGGCTGCTTAACCAGGCCGGCAGGGCCGCAAGACGAGGATAACGCACCATGACCAGCCAGATCATCGACAACGCGACCGGCAGCGGCCGCGAGGAACGCAAGCTGGGTTTCCTGACCCTGATGGTGGACGGCCAGCTCTGCGGGGTGCCGGTACTCGCCGTACGCGACGTGATCGCCGACAGCATCGTCACCCGCATCCCGCTATCCCCGCCCGAGATCGCCGGCAACATCAACCTGCGCGGCCGGATCGTCACCGACATCGATCTGCGCCGCCGGCTCTCGCTGCCGCCGGCTGCTGCGGGCAGCAAGCCGATCGCCGTGGTCGCCGACGAAGCCGGCGGCGCCTATGCGTTGCTGGTGGACCAGGCGCTCGAGGTGCTGACACTCGACATGAACGAGCTGGAGGCGCCGCCGCCAACCCTCGGCACCGCCTGGATCGAGTTCGGCCGCGGCATCTTCCGCCTGCCCGGGCGCCTGATGGTGGTGCTCGACATCAGCCGGCTGCTGTTCCTCGAGACCAAGGCGGCGGCATGATCGCGGCACTGGCGGTAACGGCGTGGATCGAGACGCATGACCACGTCGTGACGCCGCTCGAAGCGCACCCGCCCGGCACGCCGGGCCAGGCAGGCCTGCCGGCCGCAGGCTTGCCGGTCGCAGGCTTGCCGGTCGCAGGCTTGCCGGTCGCAGGCTTGCGGGTCACAGGCTTGCGGGTCCAGCTGTCATGACCGGCGCCAGCTTGCCGCCCGGCCAGGTTCGGGCAGCACCGATCAGAGTCCTGGTCTGCGACGACAGCTTCACCATCCGGTCGGTGATCGCCCGGATCCTGCGCAGCGATCCCGACATCGAGGTCGCCGGACTGGCGGCGGACGGCGAGAAGGCGGCCGAGGCCCTCCGATGCGGGGGGATCGACGTGGTCGTGCTCGACGTCGAGATGCCGGTAATGGACGGGCTGACCGCCTTGCCGTTACTGCTCAAGATCGATCCCAGCGTGCGTATCATCATGGCCTCGGCGCTGACCACGACCGGCGGCGTGATCGCCATGCAGGCGCTGCAGGCCGGCGCCGCGGACTATGTCCCCAAGCCGGCGGCACGGCAGGCGGACGAGTTCGCCCGCGAGATCCTGGCCAAGGTCAAGGGACAGGCCAAGCTGCGTCGGCTCGGCAGCGCCACGCGCGTGGCCAGGCCACTCCCCGCCGTCGGCGGCGTGCCTCATCCATCCGCCGCGCCGTCGACCGCCCAGCCGGCCGCGACCGGCATTGCCTTGCGGTCCGCGCCGGCGAGGCCGCCGCTTCTGCTGGCGGTCGGCAGCTCCACCGGTGGACCGCAGGCGCTGTTCTCGTTCTTCCGGGCGCTGAGCTCGCCGCTGCCGGTGCCGGTGATCGTCACGCAGCATATGCCGCCGCTGTTCACGCGCAGCCTCGCGGAGCACATCAGCCGGCTCGGCACGCGCTCGTGCCAGGAAGCAGGCGAAAACGACATCCTGCTCCCGGACCGGATCCTGATCGCGCCGGGTGACCGGCATTTGACGATCCAGGCGACGGACCAAGGTTTGCGTGCCCGGCTGACGGACGATCCACCCGAGAACTCCTGCCGTCCCGCGGTCGATCCGATGCTGCGCAGCGCCTCGCTCGCCTGCGGCGGACGGGTGCTGGTGGTGATCCTGACCGGGATGGGCCAGGACGGACTGCGTGGATCCCAGGTCGTGCTGGAGGCTGGAGGCTCGATCCTGGCGCAGGATGAAGCCAGCAGCGTGGTCTGGGGCATGCCGGGCGCGGTCGCGCGGGCGGGCCTGTGTCACGCTGTGCTGCCGATCGATGAACTCGCAGCCAAGGTCACCCAGATGCTGAGACGTTCCTGATGAGCCCGTTCGATGAGGTCGCTGCCCTGGTCAAGGTCCGGTCCGGCCTGGCCCTGGGACCCGAGAAGGTTTATCTCGTCGAGACCCGCCTCGCCGGGATCGCAAGGCGCCTCGGGTTGCGCGGCTACACGGCACTGGTTCCACTGCTCCGCACCGACCGCGCGCTGCAGGACGAGGTGGTCGAGGCGCTCACCACCAACGAGACGCTGTTCTTCCGCGACAGCAAGCCATTCGACCACCTGCGCATGGTGGCGTTGCCCCAGCTGCACGCGGAACGGCCGCCGGGCATGCCGCTGCGTATCTGGTCGGCGGCCGCATCGACAGGGCAGGAAGCCTATTCGCTCGCCATGCTGGTCAGCGAGATGGGACCAGCGCTGAACGGACGAGCGGTGCAGATCCTCGGCACCGACCTGGCTCGTGCGCCGCTCGCCCGCGCTCGCGACGGACTCTACAGCCAGTTCGAGGTGCAGCGCGGCCTGCCGCCGCGCATGCTGATCAAGTATTTCACCAAGACCGGCGAAGGCTGGCAGATCATCAAGCCGATCCGTGACATGGCTGACTTCCGGGAGTGGAACCTGCTGCGCGACTTCTCCCCGCTCGGACGTTTCGATGTCGTATTCTGGCGCAACGTCCTGATCTACTTCGATGCGCCCACCAAGGCGCGGGTGCTGGACATGCTGGCCTCGCGAATCGTCCCAGGCGGTCTGCTCTATCTGGGAGGCGCCGAGACGATCAACGGGCTCGGTGGTTCCTTCAGGGCGGTTCCAGGAGAGCATTTCGTCTTCGAACCGACTTCGCGCTGCGAGGCGGACGCGAGCCGGATGCCGCTGCTGGACGCCTGATCGCCCGCCGATGCTCCGCCAGCGCGAGTTCGTCCTATCGCGACGCCGCGACTTCCCGGTCGAGCACCCGGCGGAAGGCGCGGAAGCCGAGATCGAGGTTGCGGTTCCACTGGTCGCCCGCACCGGATTGCGCGCAGCGGACTTCGCGGTAATGCAGCCCGCGCAGGTTCGCGATGAACCAGAAGAACGTGTCCGGCATCGATGCCGGCGCGAACAGGGTCGCGCGCGAACCGGGGCGGGCATACACCAGGTTAGTCATCGCAGCGCCCATTACGCCCGCCACCAGTCTCGCGTCGCGCATCAGCGCGATCTGGCCGTCCAGGCCCAGACTTGCCGGCGAAACTGCCGTGAAGCCTCTTTCCGAGGCCAGCTGGATCATGCGTGCCTCGTCGTGGAAGCGGCGGTTCATACCAGCGCCGCGCAGCAGGAACACCCGTTCGATGCCGCGCCCGACGATGCCGTGCGCCAGGCGCTCGTGGCAGTCGCACACCATCGGCGACATGTAGGTGCCATGCTCGGTCAGGCCCTCGATCATGATCAGCTCGCGCGCGAAGACCGGTTCGATCCCGCTCACGCGCACACGCCCATCCGCGATCCCGAGCCGCCGTAGCGACTGCTGCATCACCTCGCCCAGCAGCGGATCATCGACGTCATGCACGAGAACGCCGATGCGATCGTCATCGAGCCGCGACAGTGCCAGGTGCAGCGCCGGCAGCATCTCGATCATCCAGTGGCCGTAATTGCCGGCGCCGCGCTTCTTGCCCAGCACAAGCGGGAGGTCGTGCCGAAGGGCGGGGGCGCCCGCGATCGCCGCTCGCACGGCAAGGGATGCCAGGTCGATCATCGCGGGTTCGTGCTGGCGGATGCTGTAGCGCAGCAGCCCGCCCTCGCGGTCGAATACCAGGCCCTCGGCGGCGACGATCACGTCGCGCACCACCCGGATCACGACGTCGCGCCCCACGAAATGCCGCTGCTCCCACGCCGCGCAAGCCTGCCTCACCTGATCCGGGATCAGCCCGGCCGCTTCCAGTTCAGGCCGGGCGGTCTCGAAGCCGGGAGAGCGGATCGATACCAGGACGGTATCATCGGGCGGCTCCAGGATTCCCGGAAGCGTCAGTGCCCGACATTCTCTCCAGAGAAGTCCGGAGCAGCCAGGCCCGATTGCTCCAGTTGTACCGCTACGGCAGCCTTGAGCCGATCGAGCCCGGCCTCGTTACCGGCTTCCGCTCGTGCCACCAGCACCGCCTGCGTGTTGGACGCGCGCAGCAGCCACCAGCCATCCGCCGTACGCACCCGGACACCGTCGATGGCGGAGACATTGGCACCGTCTGCCTTGAGACGCGCGGCTACCTCCTCGACTACGCCGAACTTGCGGCCGTCGTCGCAGTCGAAGCGCAGCTCGGGCGTGCTGACGGTGTGCGGCAGCGCCTCGCGCACGGACGAGAACGGCTTGTCCATGCGCGCGACGATGCCGAGCAACCGCACGGCGGCATAGAGCGCGTCATCGAACCCGTACCACTTGTCGGCGAAGAACACGTGGCCGGACATCTCGCCGGCCAGCGGCGAGCCGGTCTCGACCATCTTGGCCTTGATCAGCGAATGCCCGGTGCGCCACATCAGCGGCTTGCCGCCGGCCCGGGTGATCTCGTCGAACAGCACTTGGCTCGCCTTCACGTCGGCGATGATGGTGGCCCCGGGATGGTCGCGCAGCACGTCGCGCGCGAGCACCACCAGGAGCTGGTCGCCCCAGAGGATCTGTCCCTTGTCGTCGACCACGCCGATACGGTCGGCGTCGCCGTCGAAGGCGATGCCGAGGTCGGTATGCCGCTCGTGCACCGCCGCGATCAATTGCTCTAGGTTTTTGGGAACCGTCGGATCGGGGTGATGAGCCGGAAAATTGCCGTCGATCTCACCGTTGAGCACGGTGTGCTCGCCGGGCAGCGACTGCACCAGGCGCTGCAGCACTTCGCCGGCAGCACTGTTGCCGTTGTCCCAAACCACCTTGAGGATGCGGTCGCCGCCGTCCCAGTCGGCGATGAGCCGGGCGACGTAGTCGTGCGCGATATCGACGGGCCGGTCGGATCCCGCCGCTTCCTCGACCACATCGGACGCGGCAGCGATACGGCCGAGTTCCTTGATCTGGGCGCCGTAGAACGGCTTGCGGCCCAGCATCATCTTGAAACCGTTATAGTTCGGCGGATTGTGGCTGCCCGTGACCATCACCCCGCCGTCGGTCTGCAGGGTCGTCGCCGCGTAGTACAGCATCGGCGTGGGTCCGCAGCCGACGCGCAGCACCTCGATGCCGGAAGCCTTCAGGCCATCGACCAGCGACTGCTCGAGCTCCGGCGACGACAGCCGGCCGTCGCACCCGACCGCCACCGTGCTGCCACCGTTGCGCGAGACGATCGTCCCGAACGCGCGACCCACCGCGAACGCGTCCGCCGCGCCGAGCGTCGTCCCGACGATCCCACGGATATCGTATTCGCGCAGGCTGGTCGGGTCGAATTCATGCCGGAACGCCATCAGAGGCACTCACAGTAATGCTTGAGGAAGTCGCGCACGGCAGGGCCGAGGTCCGGACGTTCCAGCGCGAACGCGAGCTGCGCCTCCAGGAAGCCGACCTTGTCGCCGCAGTCGAAGCGCTTGCCTTCGTAACGAAGCCCGTGGAAGGGCACGTGGCCGATCATCTTGGCCATCGCGTCGGTGAGCTGCACTTCGTTGCCGGCGCCGCGCTCGAGCAGCGCCAGGAACGGCATCACGTCGGCGGTCAGGATGTAGCGGCCGATGATCGACAAGTTCGAAGGCGCGTCCTCGGGTTTCGGCTTCTCCACCAGGCCGGTCACCTCGAGGAGCTTGCCGTCGTCCGTACCGATACGCAGGATACCGTAACGGTTGGTTTGCTCGCGCGGCACCTCCGACACCGCGACGATATTCCCGCCGGTCTCGTGATAGGCATCGGCCAGCTGCTTCAGGCAGGGCGTCTTGCTCAGGATGATGTCGTCGGGCAGCAGAATCGCGAACGGATCGTCGCCGATGAACGAGCGCGCGCACCAGATCGCATGTCCCAGCCCGAGCGGCTCCTGCTGGCGGACGCTGACGATCGAACCGGGCTGCATGCTGGTCGCCTTGAGCGCGTCCAGCCCTTCCTGCTTGCCACGCTGGCGCAGGGTGTGCTCGAGTTCGTAGGCCACGTCGAAATATTCGACCAGCTCGGTCTTGCCGCGCCCCGTGATCAGGCAGAACTGCTCGATCCCGGCCGCCCGCGCCTCGTCGACGGCATACTGGATCAGCGGCCGGTCCACCACCGGGAGCATCTCCTTGGCCATCGCCTTGGTGGCCGGCAGGAAGCGCGTGCCAAGACCGGCAACCGGGAGAACTGCCTTACGCAAGGGTTTGATCACGATGCCTACCTTCAGTAAGGGGACGCCGAGCCGGGCAGCGGCGCCGTGAACGGGTCGAAAGCCTCGCACGTGGCGACGTCCGCCGCAAGGCGGACCCGGCGCCGCATCGGGAAATCAGTCGGAAGCCTGGTCCGCCTGCAGCGCCGCCAGGGCCGTCAGGTTGACGATCGCACGGGCCGTCGCACTGCTGGCCAGGGTGTGGATCGGCTTCGAGACGCCCAGCGTGATCGGCCCGACCTGCAACCCCTCGCCGGCGGCCTTGACCAGGTTGAAGCTGATGTTGGCCGCGTCCAGCGTGGGCATGATCAGCAGGTTGGCGGTGCCGTTGAGCCGGCTGGAGGTCATGACACGATCGCGTAACGTCTCGCTCAGCGCCGCATCGCCCTGCATCTCGCCGTCTACCTCGAGGTTCGGCGCATGCTCGTGCAGCAGCGCCAGGGCGCGTCGCATCTTGCGTGCGGAGTCCGAGTTGCTGGCGCCGAACGACGAGTGCGACAGCAGCGCCGCGCGCGGCGTGATGCCGAACATCCGCACGGAGTCCGCCGCCAGCACGGTCATCTCCATGATCTGCTCGGCGGTCGGATCGAGGTTGAAATGGGTATCGCAGAAGAACAGCACGCCGTTGGACTGGATCAGGCCGGACAGCGCGTAGAGCCGCGTCACTTCGGGCCGGCGCGGGATCAATGGGGACCAGTAGTGCATGTGCCGCCACCAGTCGCCGTGTCCGCCGACCAGCGCGGCATCGACCAGCCCGGCATGCAGCAGCATCGCCGCGGCCACGGTCGGACGCCGCACCAGCTGGCGCTCGGCGAGCGTCGGCGCGACGCCGCGGCGCTCGACCAGTTTCCGATACGGATCGAGCAGTGGCCCGAACACCGCCTCGTCCTGCTCGGGGTCGAGGATCTCGATGTCCTTGCCGGGCACCAGGCGCAGGCCGAGACTTTGTATCCGCTGCGCGATCACCGCGTGGCGGCCGACCAGGACCGGCCAGGCGAGGCGGTCGTCGACCACGGTCTGCACCGCGCGCAGCACGCGCTCGTCCTCGCCCTCGGCGTAGGCCACCCGTTTGCCGGCCTTGCGCGCGACCTCGAAGATCGGGCGCATCACCTGACCGGAGCGGAACACGAAGACCTCGAGGTCGTCCTTGTATTCGTCGAAATCCACGATCGGCCGGGTGGCGACCCCGCTCCGCATCGCCGCACGCGCCACCGCGGGCGCCACGTGCAGGATGAGGCGCGGGTCGAACGGCTTGGGAATGATGTATTCCGCCCCGAAGCTCGGCGCCTCGCCGCCATAGGCCGCGACCACCACCTCGCTCGCCTCCGCACGCGCCAGTGCCGCGATCGCCTCGACCGCGGCCAGCTTCATCTCCTCGTTGATCTCGGTGGCGCCGACGTCCAGCGCCCCGCGGAAGATGAACGGAAAGCACAGCACGTTGTTGACCTGGTTCGGATAGTCCGACCGGCCGGTGGCGATGATCGCGTCCGGGCGGATGGCCCGCGCGAGGTCGGGCATGATCTCCGGATCCGGGTTGGCGAGGGCCAGGATGAACGGCTTGGCGGCCATCTTCGGCAGCCATTCCGGCTTCAGCACGCCGGGCGCCGAGAGGCCGAGGAACACGTCGGCGCCGTCGAGCACCTCGGCCAGCGTGCGCGCGTCGGTCTTGCGTGCGTAGCGGGCCATGTTCGGCGCCATGTCCGGCTCCCGCCCCTCGTAGACCACGCCCTTGATGTCGGTCAGCGTCACGTTGGCGACGCGCAGGCCCATCTCGACCAGCAGGTCGACGCAGGCGAGGGCCGCGGCCCCCGCCCCGGAGGTCACCAGCTTCACGTCCGACAGCAATTTTCCCTGCACGCCCAGTCCGTTGCGCACCGCGGCGGCCGCCACGATGGCGGTGCCGTGCTGGTCGTCGTGGAAAACCGGGATGCGCATCCGCGCGCGCAACTCGGCCTCGATCCGGAAGCATTCCGGCGCCTTGATGTCTTCCAGGTTGATCGCGCCGAAGGTCGGCTCGAGTGCCGCCACCACGTCGATGAAGCGGTCTGGGTCGGACGCATCCACCTCGATGTCGAACACGTCGATGCCGGCGAACTGCTTGAACAGGACCGCCTTGCCCTCCATCACCGGCTTGCTGGCGAGTGGGCCGATATTGCCGAGCCCGAGCACCGCGGTGCCGTTGGTGATCACGCCGACCAGGTTGCCGCGCGTGGTGTAGTCCCGTGCCTTAGCGGGCGCCCGGCGGATCTCCTCGCAGGCGGCGGCGACGCCGGGCGAGTAGGCCAACGCCAGGTCGCGCTGGCTGGCCATGCGCTTGGTGGGGACGACGGAGAGTTTACCCGGGGTCGGCAACCGATGGTAGTCGAGGGCGGCCTTCCTGAAATCTTCGTCCACCGGATCGCTCCCTATATTCTACGCCGGGAAAGGATCACTCCCGGTCCCGGGCCGCAAGCAGGGACCGATATCGGAGGGTTATGGTGCGGTCGAGAAGACTCGAACTTCCACGAGGTTTCCCCCACAAGCACCTCAAGCTTGCGCGTCTACCATTCCGCCACGACCGCACCGTGACATCTGGTACCGCCTGAGCGATACCGGCGACATCGGGCACCGCTTGCGCGATACCGGCTGACGGAGGCGCGTATAACCGATGCAGGATCACGGGGCAATGACCGATCCGACGGCGATGCCGACCGATCCACGGGGCAGCCGGGGGGAAGGCGCGGCCGAGCGCCGGGTGTGCTGGCAGACCGCCACGGCGCCGGTGCCCTACCCGGACGCGATCGCCGCGATGCGGACGCACGTGGCCGCGATCCGGGCCGCCGAGGCGCCGGAGCGCGTCTGGCTGCTCGAGCATCCGCCACTGTTCACCGCCGGCACCTCGGCCCGGCCCGAGGACCTGTTCAACCCGCGCGGCTTCCCGACCTACGAGGCCGGTCGCGGCGGCCAGTGGACCTATCACGGTCCCGGCCAGCGCGTGGCCTACGTCATGCTGGATCTGCAGCGTCCGCATGCCGCGTTGCCGCCGCGCGACGTTCGCGCCTTCGTAGCGGCGCTCGAGAGCTGGCTCATCCGCACCCTGGCCGAGTTCGGCGTGCGCGGTGAATTGCGGGCGGGGCGGGTCGGCGTCTGGGTCGTCGACCCGGCCACCGGCGGCGACCGCAAGATCGCCGCCCTCGGCGTCCGCCTGACCCGATGGGTGAGCTGGCACGGGGTTTCGCTCAACATCGACCCGGACCTCGATCATTTCGACGGCATCGTGCCGTGCGGCATACGCGAGCACGGCGTCACCAGCCTGCATGCCCTGGGGGTTCGGGTCGGTGCCGACGAGGTGGACCAGGCCCTGCGCCGGAGCTGGAGCGCCTGCTTCGGCTGATCAGCCCGCGGGCGGCCTGAACAGGGCGGGGTCGAACACCAGGCCGGTCTGTGCGCCGACCAGCCTGAAACGGGTCCGCGCCCGGTGCGCATCCACCGCCTCCAGCCCGATCAGGCCGAGGCCGGCCGGCCCGTCGGAGAATACCAGCGTCAGCAGCCCCTGCCCCGGGTTCGAGGCACGGGCCAGCGAGGCCTGCAGGATACCCGGCGCGCGCTGGATGTCGGTCACGCTGATCTCGCCGGACAGGCGCAGCGGCCGCGCCAGCAGCAGCCCGAGCGGGTTGCCGGAGAGCGCCACGCGCGTGGTGGCGTCGTCGGACTCCCGATGCGCCACCAGGTGCTGCCCGGCGGCGACGACCAGCATGCGGCCGGGGGTGTCATACTGCAGGCGCAACCGGCCGGGATCGTACCACGCCGTGCCGGTGCTGGTGGCGCCGTCGGGTCCGACCTGCACGAAGCGCGCGCGCAGGCCGTGCAGGGCATCGAGGCAGGACTGGATGCGCGCGATGTCAGACTGGTCCTGCGGCGACATCGGCCGTGCCGGCGCGGTCGCGCAACCGGCCAGCATTGCGGCCAGTGCGGCGACCATGCCGGCGCGTCGGCCGAGGACCGGAACCGCAGAGATCGCCGGGCCAGCCACGGGCCGGCTCAGAGCGGCGGCCTCTCGGCCGGATCGGACAGGTGGTAGAACAGCTTCGCCGTCTTCGAGAAGTTCGGGTTGCAGGCGGGATCTTCGCGGAAGAACGGCTTGCTGCCCCAGCGCTCCAGCATCACCTGCTGCTCGCGGAAGAAGCGCGCCTCCTGGTCGGGCCGCAGGTCGCTGCCGCGCGACAGGCTCTCATGATGCTCGGCGATGAAGCCCGCGCACCAGATGATGCGGTAGCCGGCCTCGTGGATCTTCAGGCAAAGATCGACATCGTTGTAGGCCACCTGCAGATGCGTCTCGTCGAAGCCGCCGACCCGATGGAACAGGTCGGCACGGACCAGCATGCAGGCAGCGGTCACGGCGGTGTATTCCTGGCTCAGCCTGGCGCGTCCGATATATCCGTAGTCGTCCACGGAAAGCCCGAGATTGGCATGGGCCGCCACGCCGTGCACGCCCACCAGCACGCCGGCATGCTGCACGGTCCGGTCCGGATAGATCAGCTTGGCGCCGACGATGCCGACATCGTCGCGCGACATCGCCTCGCCGATGATGCGGTGCAGCCAGCCGGCATCGCCGACGAACACGTCGTTGTTCATGAACAGGTAGTACTCGGCGTCGTTTCCCACCGTGGCGAGGTTGTTCAGCCGGGAATAGTTGAAGTCCTCTACCACATGCAGCACGCGCACATGATCCAGTTTTTTCATCTCGGCAAGGAATTGCCGGCTCTCGTGAGCGGTGGACCAGTTGTCGACCAGGACGATGTCGTAGTTGCCGTATAGCGTGTTCTCGAGCAAGCCGCTGACGCAGCGCCGAGTACTGCCTACCTGGTCGCGGAACGGAACGATGATCGAGACGCGCGGCTCGCGCGGGGGCATCCAGGCGACGTCGTAGATGGTCAGCCCGTTGATCGAGGACACGAAAGCCGACTTGCCGATCCGCTGGAGGTGGTCGGAGACGCAGCGCACGCCCGCGCCGACGGCATACTGCTTGTTGGAGACGTCTGCCGCGGTCGAGTTTGGCGTGATGCGCCAATGATAGAGCAGCTCCGGCACGTGGTGTATCAGCCGGTGATCGAGCAGCTCCGAGCAGCGCAGGATGAAGTCATGGTCCTGGGCGCCGTCGTACTCGCGCTTGAGCGGTCCGACCACGCGCATCGTCGCGGTCTCGACGACGGTCAGGTGGCAGACATAGTTGCAGCCGAGCAGATAACGATAGTTCCAGTCCGGCTTCAGGTTGGGCTCGCGGAAATAGCCGGCCTGGTCGAGCTTGTCCTCGTCGGAGTAGAGCAGCTTGGCGCCGGTGCGCTGTGCCGCGCGGATCATCACCTCGAGTGCGACATCGACCAGCACATCGTCATGATCGAAGAAGACCGTCCATTCCCCGCGGGCCGCGTCCATGCCCGCGGTGGTGGCGCGCGCGATGCCGACATTCTTGGTACGACGGATGCAACGGATGCGCCTGTCCTGGCGGCAGAAAAGGTCGATACGCTCGGAAAGCTCGTCGGATTTGCTGCCGTCGTCGACGATGATCAGCTCCCAGTTGCCGTAGGTCTGGGCGATGACGGATTCGATCGCGGCAATGAAGTCGGGCAGCGTCGGCTTGTAGGTCGGCACCAGCACGCTGACCAGCGGCTCCGGCGGCAGCCCGCCCTGCTCGCGTAGCGCCTGACGCCCGGCGGCAACCCGTGCGCGCAGCTTCTCGTAGTAGCGCCGCGCCCAGCGGTCATAGTCGTCGAGATGATAGCCTTCCGTCGGCAGCAGCCGGTCGAGCTCGCGCCGCATGCGGTCGAGGTCGGCATGTATGCGGCTCATGTCGGCGGACAGGGCGAGCAGGCGCCCCTCGAGGAACTCCGATACCGTCGAGGTGACCAGCGGGCTGCCATCCAGCTCCAGCATCTCGGGCAGGACGAAGACCCTGAAGCGCTGCGGGTAGTCCCTGCGGAACCCCTGCGGGATCGGGAACTCGAAGCCGCAGTTGGGGTCGCATTCCAGGGCGGCTCCGACGTCGCGGCGCAGCCGGTCCGCCCGGACCTGCCCGACCCGAGTGTCGTCGCAGGTGACCAGCAAGTCGCAGCGCGCGGTCAGCTCGCCGTCATGGCCGGCCCGGCGCAGCACCCAGCCGCGCAGCGAGTTGTGCACCAGCCCGTCGAGGTTGCCGCGCAGCTGGACGTGCGGCACGTCGATGAATTCGAGCGACGGCCCGAGGCTGCCGAGCCCGTCCTCGCCCATATGCGGCAGGACGGCGCCGTCCGGCAGCAGGAAGCTGAGCACGTGCGGCTGGTTGTCGAGATAAGCTTCCGGGATGTCGTAGGTGAAGCCGACATGGGCGGATCCCAGCCCGAGCGCCTCGCGCACGTCCGGGCGCAGGCCGTCGCACAGCACGTGGCCGACCTCGGTGCCATCGATGACCGAGATCAGGGACACGATGGTCTGCGGTGACACCAGGTTTGCGACCCATCCGGACGCCCGTCCAGTCTCGTAACGGTCGAAGTAGCCGCTGAACTTCGTGGAAACCTGTATTCCTGATGCCTCATCGATATCAGCCATCAAGCGTCCCCATGCTCCAGCCGATCCATTACCCAACCGGTCATGACGCTGCAAATCGCGATGAACCGTGCGAAGCGCGGATCTGGCACCGGCAGCATAGTACGACACGCGACGGTGTGGTGATGCGTCGCGAGGTCGAGGACGGCTCCATGCCGCCGGGTATCGTGCCTGCTGTCCGGCAGCACCCGCCGACGGTATCGGCGCCCGCCCTCGGGATACCGGACGCCTCGCCGCCGGGCGCCGCGTCAGGCGCCGTCGGACATCAGCAGAGCCAGGACTTCCCGACGCAGCTCGGCCGGCGTGGCCCGGTCGAGCGCGTCCCGCACCCGGCGCATGCGCCGCCTCGCCTCGTAGAGCTGGTCGAGGAGCGACAGCACGACGGGCAGAGCCTCCTCGTTGACCTGCATCTGCTCGCGCAGCTCCAGGATCAGCTGGACACGCGCGATGTCGATGTCGTGGAACACGTAGCGTCCGGGCTCGCCATCGGGCCGGACCCAGGACTGGCCGATCCAGCGTTCCAGGTCGTCGCGCCGCAGGCCGTGCACCTGGATGCAGAGTGTCTCGATGGTGATCATGTGGCCCCCATCATCGCGCGCCGCGGGTCGGCATCGTGCAGCGGCTTCCAGTCCTGCAGGAACTCCGTCAGGGCGGGGTCCGGCTCGCCGATCACCACACGCAACGTCACGTAGAGGTCGCCCGCCTCGACGCGCCGGTCAGGGCCACCATGCGCCGGCACGCCGCGGCCGCGCAGCCGAAGCTGCCGGCCGCTGTCCGACGCGGGCGGGATCGTCATCGTAACGGCTCCTGCCGGTGTCGGCACCGAGATGCGGCCGCCCAGCACCGCCTCCCGCACCGTGACCGGCAACTCCAGGTGGATGTCGTTCCCCTCGCGCCGGAAGAACCCATGCCCGGCGACCTTGACCTGGATCAGCGCGTCGCCGGCAGCGCCGCCGCCGAAACCGGGACCGCCCTGCTGACGCAGCCGCAGCGTCGTGCCGTCCTCGAGGCCGACCGGGATCTTGACGTCGAGCACCCGCCCGTCCGGCAGGGTCAGCCGGCGGGTGGCGCCGTTCACCACGTCGAGCAGGTCGATGGTCAGGCCGTAGCTCTCGTCGCGCCCGCGCACCGGCCGCGGGGCGCCGCCGGGACCGCCCCTGCCCTGGTCCCCGAAGATGGTGCTGAAGATGTCGCCGAGCTCTTCCTCGCTGGCGCCCCAGCCTCCCGCCGGATGACCCGACGCGGCGCCGGCGGGCCGGTAGCGTCGTCCCGGAGCGCCTTCCGCGAAATCGCGATAATGCGGCCGCTCCGGCCGCGCCTGGCCGTCTCCGTCGATCTCGCCGCGGTCGAAGGCGGCCCGCTTATCGGCGTCGGACAGCAGGTCGTTGGCGGCCGATACCGACTTGAAAGTAGCTTCCGCCGCCGTGTTGCCGGGATTGAGATCCGGGTGGTGCTTCTTGGCCAGCGCGCGGTAGGCCTTGCGTATCGCCGCCTGGTCGGCGTCACGCGCGATGCCAAGCACGTCGTATGGGTCATCTGCCATGAGCGCTCTTCAGCTGCATCCGAGAACAGCCTAGCAGCATCCGCCGGGCCGCCACCACCCGGCGGGCGGAAGCCACTCCCCGACACATCGTCGGCAGCCTGCGCCGTGGGCGGGCGTGACCGGCGAAGCTAAAGCTGCTGCGCCACCATGCCGTCGACCCACTCCCGCGCCTGCGCTTCCGTCGCGGGTCCGTAGACCAGCAGCCAGGACGAGCCGCAGCGCCAGCGGACGAACCAGCGCCCGTCATCGATCAGAAGCCGATAGCGGATCAGCGGCGGCATCGCCGCCTCCCGCCGCGGATCGTCGCCGGGTCTGAGCTCAAGTCCTGCACCTGCTTCCCGATAGTTCCTTTATCGTAATAATAACATTAACAGGCCAGATGTCGCAAGTGAACATTCGCGTTCCCCGCAGGGTCCGGATCGCGCGCCCTGCCGCTGCATGTCATGTCACGGATCGACCTGCGACCGTCCGGTGCACGATCCTGCGGGACGGCACCCGCCTTATCGCGGCCGAGCGACTTTTCGGCAGGACCCGCAAGGCTGGTCATGTTCGCGCAGGAGCCGGCAAGATGGCCGGCCACACGTAACACTGCGCAAAACGGGCGCCTTAGAATGGCCATCGCGCCGCATCATAGTGAAGGTGGAGGTTTCCGCTATGACCCGTGTGCTGAGAGTGGTGGTTTCCGTTATCCTGGCAGCCTGCCTGTCCGGATGCATTTTCTATGAGCGTCCCCATCACAGACACTCGCCGCCGCGCGCCTATCCATATCGCGGCTACTGAAGCGTGACGGTGTTGCCGGACCCGGCCGCCCGATGAAGCATCGCTGGACCGGTGCATCCTGAACATCGTCGTCCAAGAGCCGAAGTTCGGGAACCGGGGGATCGGCTTCGGCCGGTATGCGCCTGGCAGGCCGCCGCACGCCGAAAGCGGCGGCACCGGCGTGCGACGATGCCGGCAACGAACCGGGCGGAGAGATCTGTCGGAAGGCCGCCCTGGCGGATGAGGTGGGATTCGAACCCACGGTAGGCTCAACACCTACGGCGGTTTTCAAGACCGCTGCCTTAAACCACTCGGCCACCCATCCATCCTGGCGGCCTCCCGTATAAGCCTCGCGGGGGTCATGGCAAAGCCGGAACCCCAGTTCAGGCTTGGCGAGGCGGCGGTTTCTTGCTTGGTTGTGGCAGACCATGATCTAGTTGAAGTCAATGACCCCCCTGCGCCCGACTGCCGGAATGTCCCACCGCCAATCCTGCGGATGCAACACGGCATGAGCTCGCCCGGGAGCGTCCCGGGCGGGTTGCTCGACGGATACGACTCGCAGCGTTTCTTCTGCGAGCTGATGAACGGGCTCGGGCCCGATGACCACGACCTGGCCCTGATCCGCAGCCGGCTCAACCGGCTCAGCCTGCCGGAACTGCGCCGCCGCGCCGGGGCCGCGGAAGCCGAGCTCTACAACCTGGGCATCACCTTCACGGTGTACTCCGACCGCGACGCGATCGACCGGATCCTCCCCTTCGACCTGATCCCGAGGATCATCACCGCGAAGGAATGGGAAGTCGTCGAACGCGGGGTGACCCAGCGCGTCACCGCGATCAACGCTTTCTTGTGGGATATCTACCACGACCAGAACATCCTCGGGGACGGCATAATCCCGCGCGAGTTCGTCGTCGGCAACAGGAACTTCCGGCCCGAGATGATGGGCCTCGACGTGCCGCTCGGCGTGTACGTCCACATCAATGGCACCGACATCGTGCGTGACCAGGACGGTCGCTTCCTGGTGCTCGAGGACAATGCGCGCACGCCCTCCGGGGTGTCCTACGTGATCGAGAACCGGCACATGATGTTGCGCGTGCTGCCCGACCTCGCCGCCGGCATCCGGCTGCGTGGCGTCGACGAGTATGGCGCGCGCCTCCAGCAGGCGCTGGCGGAGGTGGCTCCCGCCGGCGTCAGCGATCCGCAGGTCGTGCTGCTCTCGCCCGGGATCTACAACTCGGCCTATTTCGAGCACGTGTTCCTGGCGCGCGAGATGGGCGTGCCGCTGGTCGAAGGCAACGACCTCATCGTCGAGAACCGCCGCGTCTACATGCGCACGATCGCGGGCCTGCGTGCGGTGCATGCGATCTACCGGCGCCTGAACGACGACTTCCTCGACCCCGACGTGTTCCGGCCCGACAGCCGGCTCGGCGTGCGCGGACTGATCGATGCCTGGCGCGCCGGCAACGTGACCATCGCCAACGCCGTCGGCACCGGGGTCGCCGACGACAAGGCGATCTACGCCTACATGCCGCGCATCATCCGCTACTACCTCGCCGAGGAGCCCATCCTGCACAACGTCGAAACGCATATCTGCGCCGAACCGGAGGGGCTGCAGCACACGCTCGACCATCTTGCCGAGCTGGTGGTCAAGCCGGTCGGCGAATCCGGCGGCTACGGCCTGATCATCGGACCGCATGCGTCCAGCGCCGAACTGGCAGAATTCCGCACGAAGCTCATCGCCGATCCCGCGAACTACATCAGCCAGCCGGTCATCCGCCTGTCCACGGCGCCCACGCTCTGCGAGGACGGGATCGAGGCGCGCCACGTCGACCTGCGGCCGTTCGCGGTCACCGGGCGATCCACCTGGGTGTTGCCGGGCGGCCTGTCGCGCGTCGCGTTGCGCCGCGGGTCCCTGGTGGTAAACTCCTCGCAGGGTGGCGGCTCGAAGGATACCTGGGTACTCGAATGACGGACGCACGGCCCGAACAGCGCGCGGTGCAGGCGGCCAGGTGCACCGCCATCCGCTCGTCCGACCTGCTGTCGCGCTACGCGGAGAGCACCGTCTGGCTGGCTCGCTACCTGGAGCGCATCGAGAACCTCGCCCGCGTGCTGGATGTCACCGAGACCTTCGTGCGCACCGGCCAGGGCAATGACGGCTGGTCCTCGGTGGTGCAGATCAATGCCGACGATGCGCAGTTCTACGCCCTGCACGAGACGGCCACTGCCGCCAGCGTGGTGTCGTTCTATCTGCTCGACCGGCAGAACCTCAACTCGATCGCGAGCATCGTGACCATGGCGCGCGAGAACGCGCGCACGCTGCGGCCGCTGATCTCGACCGAGATGTGGACGCACATCAACATGTTCCACCACTGGGTGCGGCATCTCACCGAGAACGACATACGCCCGTCGCAGCTCTCGGCGCTCTGCTCGCGCCTCAAGCAGGAGTGCCAGACCCACTACGGCATTACCGAGGGAACGTTCTATCGCGACCAGGGCTGGTATTTCTACATGATCGGGAAATATCTCGAACGTGCCGATCAGATCACCCGCCTGGTTGACATCAAGTACCACACGCTGCTGCCGAGCGAGGCCGGGATCGGCTCGGCGGTCGATGTCAGCCAGTGGAACGCTTTGCTACGTGCGGCGGCAGCCTACCATGCCTATCGCCGGAACATGCCGCGCAAGCTGGAGCCGCATGCGGTGGCGGGCTTCCTGCTGTTCAACAATGCGTTTCCGCGGTCGCTGGTGCTGACGCTGCGGGAAGTCCACTGGGCGCTCGGCCGGCTGCGCACCGACTACGGGCTGCGCCAGAGCAGCCCCGTCCTGGAGCGCCTCGACGAGTTGCGCGCTGCAGTCACCGACCAGACCATCGAGGACATCATCATCCGGGGACTGCACGAGTTCCTGGACTGGGTGCAGATGCAGTTGAGGGCGATACAAGACGGGATCGGGGAGGCATTCTGGCCCCCCGCCCCGGTGCAAATGGCGCAGACGATCGACGGGGGCGGCAGCGTCATGGTGCAGACCCAGGGACAAGGTGGCATGACGCAGAGCCTGGGTGGCACGACGCAGAGCCTGGGCGGGATGACGCAGAGCCTGTCCTGAACTCGGGACGTCACGAGGCACCCAGAAGCGTCAGCCCCTGGGTGCCATGCGTAAGCTCTGTCGCGCGTCGTCGGCCCGGCGAAGCGGATCAGCTCGGTGGATTGGTCTGGGCTTCCTTGGCCTTCTTGTTGGCCATGTGATGCCCGACGGCACAGCCGGCACCGGCACCGACGACGCCGTGATGGCCGGCCACGTGACCGGCGACGCCACCGACGACGGCGCCCTTGATGCAGCCCTTCGCCTGGGCCGGCGCGTATGCCGAGATACCGGCCAGCAGCAATGCCGCGCTGGCGGTGGAAAGCAGGATCGTTCTCATATCGGCGTGTCCTTCGAGCAAAGTACGGTTGACGAAACGACAACGCGCCAGGGGCGGCTTGCGTTCCTGATGATCATGCTCTTCGTCGTTCATGCCATATCTCGCGTGCCTGCTGATCGGCCTGTTCGACGGTCTCGCAGCGCTGCATCGCGAGCAGCGCCATCGCCACGGTGCCGGTAATCGTGTTCGTTATGGCGTCCGTGCCGGCCTCGACGGCCGCCCGGCCCTGCCAGACGGCGAGCACGCGCGAGGGATCGTCTGCCACGGCATCGGGGTCGCGCGGCATCGGGATGCCCAGCGCCGGCAGCAGCATCTCCCGGACCGGCTCTCCCTCGCGGCGCAGGTAGATCGAGATGGCCTTCGCGGGGGACCGTTCCGCCTCGCCGCCGCCGCCCTTCAGCACCAGCAGGCGGGGTCGCCGCAACCGCTCCGCGACACCCAGATGCAGCGCGATGTAGGGCGGATGGAACACCCCGTCGACCGACGCCGCGGCATCCGCCGGATCGAGCAGCCGTGCCACCGTGTTGACCGGCGAACGCAGCCCGAAGAGCCGGCGCAGACCCAGCAGGCGATCGAGCGCGGGCGCCATCGCGCTCGCCGGCCAGTAGGCGAACCCGGTCCGGTGCAGGGCCGACGCGACGGCGCCGGCGTTGTTCTGCAGCGGGCGGCCGAGGACGGCGAGAGCATCCGGCACGGAGATGCCGCCGGAGAACTCGTTGCTGCCGTGCATCAGGACCCGGATGCCGGCATCCGCGAGCGCGAGTGCGGCGAGCAGGAACCAGGGCGCGCCACGCGTGCGGCCGGCGCCGTAGCTCGGCCAGTCGAGATCGACCGCGGGAAGACCCGGCCCGCCGGCCGGCTCCCGGGCGGCACGATCCAGTGCCGCATGTCCGAGGGCGGACTGCTCGCGGGCGGCCTCGACCAGGCCGGTGATCTCGTCGGGATCTTCACCGCGATAGCGCAGCAGCATCAGGAACGCCCCGACCTGCATCGGGTCAGGCTCGCCTTGCAGCACCGAGGCGAATGCCTCTCGCGCCTCCTCCCGGGTCAGCGCGCGGGATCGTCCCGGCCCGCGCCCGAGCGTCGCGACGAAGTGCGCGAACCGCGCCTGCAGGACGTCCTGATCCATTCGAGCCCTTCAGCGGATACAACCAAGTTTCGTGACGGACACACTTTTTACGTGTATACCTTACGTCAGATTAATTTTAGTCAGATATCGGAAAAACCGGAATAGACTGCCGAACGTGAACGCCCTGACATCCCTGCGCAGCCGTCTTGCGATCGAGATCGTTCACGATTTCGTCTGTCCCTGGTGCTATCTCGGTGTCCGCCGCCTGATGCGGGCGCTGTCGGAGCGGCAGGCGCACGGCTTCGAGATCACGTGGCGGCCGTTCCTGCTCAATCCGGACATGCCCCGCGTCGGCATGTCGCGCTACGACTACGTGGTGCGCAAGTTCGGCGGTGAGGATCGCGCCCGCAGGCTGTACACGGCCGTGACGCACCTCGGCAACAGCGAGGGCCTGGACTTCCACTTCGAGCGCGTCACCCATGTCCCGTCCAGCGTGGACGCGCATCGGCTGGTCGGCTGGGCGCAGCGCTTCGGGCGCAGCACGGAAGTCGTCGAGGCCCTGTTCGCGGCGCACTTCACTGAGGGGCGCGACATCGGCGATCTCGCGACGCTGGTTGCCGTCGCGGCGGACGCCGGGCTGGACGAGCTCCCGGCCGGTGCCTACCTGCGCTCGCGCGAGGGCGCCGACGTGGTCCACGGCGAGAACCTGCGCGCGCACCGCCTCGGCATCAGCGGCGTGCCCTGCTTCGTGATTGGCGACCACATGGCGGTCTCCGGCGCGCAGGAGCCGGAGGTCTTCCACCGCCTGCTCGACATCGCCAGCATCGAGGCGGTCGGCTAGCTCCCAGTCGGCTAGCTCCCAGTCGGCTAGCTCCCAGTCAGCTAGCTCCCGGTCGGCTAGCTCCCGGTCCGGGCCCCGTAGCGGCGCGCCATGATCGCGCAGACGAACAGCTGGATCTGGTGGAACACCATCAGCGGCAGCACGACCATGCCGACCGTCGCCGGCGGAAACAGCACCCCGGCCATCGGCACGCCCGACGCGAGCGTCTTCTTCGAGCCGCAGAACACGATCGCGATCTCGTCCTCGCGCGAGAAGCCGAGCAGCCGAGCGCCGTAGCGCGTCAGCAGCAGGACCGCGGCCAGCAAACCGGCATCGACCAGCAGCAGCAGCCCCAGCATCGAGGGGGGCAGCTTGTGCCAGATGCCCTGCACCACGGCCTCGCTGAAGGCGGTGTAGACCACGATCAGGATCGAGCCGCGGTCCGTGAAGCTCAGCAGCCGGCGGTTCCGCTTCGCCCACCCGCCGATCCACGGCTGCAGCACCTGGCCCAGGATGAAGGGCAGCAGCAGTTGCAGCACGATGTCCAGCACCGCGTCGGCCGATACGCCGCCGCCGTTGCGGCTGAGCAGCAGCCCGACCAGGAGCGGCGTCACCGCGATGCCCAGGAGGTTGGAGGCGGTCGCGGAGCAGACCGCGGCCGGCACGTTGCCGCGGCCGATCGAGGTGAACGCGATCGAGGATTGCACCGTGGATGGCAGCGCGCAGACGAACAGGATGCCGAGCCAGAGCGTCGGCGTCAGCAGATGCGGCAGCAGGGCGTGCAGCGCGAGCCCGAGCATCGGAAACAGCACGAAGGTGCAGGCGAAGATGGACAGATGCAGCTTCCAGTGGCCGAGCCCCGACAGCATGGCCTGCCGCGACAGCCGGGCGCCCTGCAGGAAGAACATCACCGCGATCACGATGATGGTCAGGATATGGAACACCGCCGTCGCCTCGCCGCGGCACGGCAGCAGCGAGGCCAGGATCAGCGTCGCGATCAGGGCGAGCAGGAACGGGTCGGGCTTGGGCATCTCGGGTTCCGGGCGGCCGGGCCGGCGGAGCGGTACGGCGCATTGCCATGCCCTGCGGCCTGCGCCACCCTTACCGTCCGATGCAGCACATGACCATACGCGCCGCCGCCGCCCTGCTGCTCCTGCTGGACGGCCCGACGGCCATCGTGGCTGCGGTGCCCGACAGCCTGGCGCTGCCCGCCGCCTGCGCCAGCGTCGGCGCCGCCGGGCTGCATCCGGCGCCCGCGCCCAGGGCCGGCTTCGACGCGACCGGGTTCCGCGTACGGCTGCCGCCGCGGGACGGCGCGGTCGCCGCCTCGATGGAGGCGGCGCGGCTGCACGTCGCGGGACAGGCGGCGGACACACCGGACGCGGACCTGGAGCGGGCGGCCAGCGCGTCGGCGGCCGCCCTGCTGATCGGCCTCACCGGCAGCGGGCACAGCGGATGCCCGACCAGCCTGCTGCAGAGTGCCGGCACCCCGATCGTCCAGGGTCTCCGGCAAGGCGGCTCGTACATGGCCGTCTGGCAGGGCGTGACGTTGCGCGGCGGCAGCGGCCGCGTCACCGCGAGCCGGATGCAGCTACGGCTGGACGGGGCGGGCGGCACCGGCGAGGACAGGCTGGTGCACGTGTCGCTGACCCTGGACGGGATCGGCGGCGCCCTCACCCCGCCGACGCTGCTGCCGGACCGTATCGCCGTCCGCATCACGCTGCCGGCCGCCAGCCTGCCGACCCTGCTGGCCGCGACCGGAGGCGGCGCGCCCGACGCGCAGATACCGGTCACGGTGGACGAGATCAGCATCACCCGGGGTGAGACGGTGCTGCACGCCGACGGCGAGGCCACCGCGGCCGCGACGCCGATGGACAGCAAGGCGCGGCTGCACCTGACGGCACGGAACTATGACGACCTCGTCAGCCAGGCTGCGGTGCACGACCTGACCCGCCTGCACACCGCCCTGTTCCTGTCCCGCCTCGTCAGCAGGCGCAGCGGCGATACGCTCGACTGGGACGTGGACCTCGCCGATGGCCTGCTGGCGGTGAACAACGTGCCGATCCCGCTGCGCTGATCGCCCGCCGCTGATCGCCTGGCCGCGGCCCGTTGCCGCCGCCCGTCACGCCGGCCGCGACTTGCCCGGAAGCACGGTGTGCTTCTCGGCCGACAGTCCGTCCAGCACCGACTGCCCGATATCCAGGTGCGATCGCACCAGTCGCGGCGGCGTCGGCTTGATCCACTGGTTCAGCGACAGGTCGGCATAGCGGTCGCTGCGGAACGCTTCGAGGTATCGCAGCCGCCCCGGCCCGGTATTCTCGATGCAGCGCCCCATCGCGAAGGGCACGTAGCCCACGTCGCCCTGCGGGTGCCAATGCAGTTCGCGCAGGCCACCCGGCTCCAGCTCGATCAGCGCCGCCGCGATCCGCTTCGACGCCGGGAAGTTGCGCGTGTCGGTCACCCGGATCGTCCCGCCCGGCAGCCGCTGCGGTTCCTGCGCCGTCATGCGGTGCGCGAAGCGATGCGGCATCGGGAAGATGTATCTCTCCTTGCCGGGCAGGTGCGACAGGGCGTCCTCGCTGACGCCCAGGTTCTTCGCCAGCACGTCCTTCGGGGTGTGCGCCAGCCAGTCGGTGATCAGGAAGGTCGGGTCTTCCGAGAACGCGCCGTCATCGAACACCAGCAGGAACTCGACGCCGTCGACGTCGCTCGCCAGCCGCTGGATCGAGTGCGGTATGCCGCCTGGAAAGTACCGGAGGTCGCCCGCGCCGACGTCGGCGATGAAGGTGTGCCCGTCCTGGTCGATGGCGGTGATGCGCACGCGGCCCTGCAGCACGTGCGACCACTCGGCCTCCTTGTGCCAGTGCATCTCCCGCGCGACGTTGATCTTCAGGCGCATGTTGACGCCCGCCAGCTCCCTGGAGACAGGCAGTTCCCGGATCGTGGTCTGGTGCGCCCAACCTGGCGCGCCCAGCCTGACGCGCCCAACCGCCTTCCTCCAGCCGCATGTGGCTGTCGGTGAAGGACCACTTCATGTTCGGCATGGTGCCGTGGTCGGTCCGCGGCGGCGCGGTCGCGCACGGTTCCTCGGCCTGACGCGCCGGGTTCGTCGGGCCGACGATGTCCGCACCCTGGCTGCCCTGCACCGGCTCGGCCACTCCCTTGCCACGGGCGGCAGCGGTGCCGAAGGCGACGCCACCGGCGGCCGCGGCCAGCACGCCGCGACGGTGCAGGTTCTGCATGGTCCGCTCTTTCGACATCGGCCCTCGCGTCCGGCAACGGCGGGCCCGTTGCCGTGTTCCGGACCGACGTGCTCGCCGGCAATATCCTCGGGCATCGAAAACGGACCAGGGAGGCCTATGCATGGACGGCACGACGGAGCTTGCGGAGAGGATCCAGGGGCGGCTGGAACGCCTGGGTCTTTCGTCCGAGGATGCCGCCCAGGCTGCCGGCCTCCCCAGCGACTTCCTGAGCCGGCTGTTCGAGGGCCAGGCCGCACTGCCGCGAGGCCGTCGGCTGGTCAGGCTGGCGGGTATCCTGGCCACCTCGGTGTCCTACCTGGTCGGCCTGGATCCGGACGCCGCGGTCCCGCCCGAATACCTCGAGGAGGACCAGGGCGAGCTGGGGCTGCTGGCCGTGGACGAGGAAACCCTGCTGCGGGCCTACCGCCGCCTCGACGTCTCCTCTCGTGCGGCCGTGCTCCAGGTCGTGCTGAGGATGACGCCGGAACCCGGGGTCGACGAGAGGAAGCCACGGCAGGTCGCGGCGCGCGGCAGGTGACGGGTCATGGCAACCGGGGCCGGCAGCAACGCGGTCGCGCCGGTCAGGCCGGTCCGCCTCCGTCCTGCAGGCCCGCGAGTGCCGCGACGGCGGCCCGGCAGACCTGCTCGTCCTCGTCCGGACGAGCGCCCGACGAGCCGACGCCGCCGACCACCCGCCCCTCGTGCAGGAGCGGCATCCCGCCGGCGAGCGGCATGCGGCCCGGGAACGACAGCAGGGCCGGATCGGCGTGGACCTGCTCCTGGAGTGCTGCGGTCGGCGTCCGCACGATGGCGGCGGTGCGGGCCTTGAGCCAGGCCGCCTCTGGCGTGTGCAGCCGGGCCCCATCGAGCCGTTCCAGCGCCAGCAACACGCCGGCCTCGTCCACGATCGCGATGCTGACCTCGAGCCCGAGTTGCTCCGCCTCGCTGCGAGCCGCCAGCATTAGGCCGCGCACTTCGGCAACGACGAGAAAAGGCCTGCTATGCATCGGGAACTCCCTGGCGTCGCGCGCCGGCGCCGCGTGAGATGAAGAAGGGACGCGCCCAGCAGTCTGTCGGAGTGAGGCGGGAGGGCAAGCTCGTCGGCCAAAGCAAATTCGGTGGTAAGGAGCCCATTTGTGCCACATCCGAAGCGCCATGGCGGGTCGAGCGTGTTTTATTCGGCTTTG
>JAABUX010000841.1_pt1 | contig 49456 bp, 44 predicted proteins | sample 5561851 | NCBI WGS metagenome assembly JAABUX01 (sample SAMN10711883, study PRJNA513361) | rock metagenome | isolation source: Antarctica rocks | place: Antarctica: Victoria Land, Richard Nunatak red sandstone | collected 2016-01-03 | reverse complement strand
GGGCGGGAAGGCGAAGCTGAGCCGGTCGTGATAGAAGCCGGCCAGCACGATCTCGCCGCCGGTCGCGATCCGCATGACCAGGCTATCGAGCAAGCCAGCGTCGCCGCTGGCGTCGTAGATGATGCCGTAGTCGCGGCGGTCGTCGGAGGCCGGGTCGAGCACGGGGTAGCCGTGAGTGCCGGCGCGGCGGCCTTTGTTGTGTTCCCAGACGGTGGGAGCCTTGCCGTGCAGCAAGGTCAGCCGCGCCAGCATCCGGCCGAGCACGCCGTGCCCGACGATCAGGTCGGGCAGCGCGTGGCCGTGAAGCGCATGCTGCGCGGTGGCGGCAAGCGCCAGCAGGACGCCTTGTTCGCCGAGCGCGTCGCCGATCGCGATGGCGCGGGCTTGCGGCACGACGAGGCGCGAGGCGGCGCCGCCGAAGAGGCAGTTCACGGGGGCGAAACTATGCGATCCCGGCACGAACACGCGCTCGCCTTGCCGCTCGCCCGAGGCGATCCGCCCGACCGACTCGTAGCCCGGCACCAGCGGATAGCCCATGCCCGGGAATGGCGGCATCTCGCCGGTCCACAGCAGGCGCTCGGTGCCAGCGCTGACACCGCTCCACTCGACGTCGACGACCACGTCGCCGGGACCAGCAGCCACCATCGCGACGCGGCTGATGGCCAGGTTGCGCGGGGCATTCAGAACGACGGCGAGAGCGTCCAAGTAGGCCTCCCAGAAAGTGGCGCCGCTTCGAGCGGCTCTGAACCGTCACGCTAACCTGACGGCCGAATATGTCAACAACTGTTTACGGTTTTTGTGTCAGGCGCGGGCGACTATCACGCTGGCGACGAGCGGGGCTGCCGTGGGGCGCAATTCGGTACGGCGGAAGCCGGCGTCGGCCAGCATGCGGCGGAGTTCGCCGGCGCTGCGCAGGCGGCCGCTGCCGAGAGCGAGGAGGTAGAGCGCGAAATAGGCTTCGACCGGCTCGGCGCCCGGCGTCTGCGCCATCGGTTCGGAGAGCAGCAGGGTGCCGCCGCGCGGCAGGGCTCGGTGTGCCGCGCGCAGGATGGCGAGCGCCCGCTCGTCGTCGTGATCGTGCACGACTCGGATCAGGGAGAGGCAGTCCGCGCCGGTCGGCCACGGATCGCGGTGCATGTCGCCGCCGACGAGCGTCGCCGGGACCGTCGCCGGGACCGTCGCCGGGACCGTCGCCGTGGCCACGACGGAGGGAAGGTCGAACAGCATCAGCCGCAGGCTCGGCGCCCGTGCCGCCGCCGCCCGGAGAAACGCGCCGTTGCCGCCGCCCACGTCGAGCAGGCAGCGATGCGCGCGCAGATCGTAGGCGTCGAGCACCTGCGCGGCGACCATCGCCTGCGAGGCCGCCATGAGAGCGGTGTAGTCGGCCACGTTGGCGGCTGGGAGCGAGGCGGGCTCGGCTGCATGGCCGTAGCCCCAGTAGGACGCCAGCCGCGTGTGACCCGGCGGCGCCCGCAACAGCGCGACCGGGTCGGCGAGGTCGGCGTAGAGCAAGGCGTGATGGCGGACCATCTCGGTGACGGCCGGGTTGCCGACGGTGGCAGCGCCGAGCGGGCCCAGCCCGTAGCCGCCGGCCCGGCGCGTGAGCAGGCGGAGCGAGGCGGCCGCGGCCAGCAACCGTTCCGCACGGTCGAGCGGGAGATTGAGGCGGGAGGCCAGCGCGGCGGTGTCGAGCGGGCCCGCGGCCAGGATCTCGAACACGCGCAGGTCGATGCAGGCGTGCAGGACCTGGGCGTAGACGAAGCCGGCGCAGAGGTCGAACAGGGCGCGCATGCGGCGCCGGGCCAGCGGGCGGGTGAGCGGGAAGCGGGTCGCCCAGTCGCGGAAGCGGGGGTTAGCCAGGGTCCGGTCGCGCCAGCACCGGGCCCGCCCGAGCATACCGGGGGCGGGGGCGCGAAAATCGGCCCCGTCGGGCATTAGGCGGCGTGCCGCGCGAGCTCCTGCGGCAGCAGGCGCAGCGTTTCGGTGCGGATGTGCGAACGCAGCGCGCTCTGGCCGGGGCAGGGCGGCACGGCCTCGACCGCGGCCTCGGCGAGGGTCTCGAGCCGGTCAATCGCGCCGCCAAGCCCGAGCTGGCAGACCGCGTTGGGCCGATGGTGTGCTGCGTCCTGACCGACCGGCTTGCCGATCTTGTCCGCCGTGGCGGTCGCGTCGAGGATGTCGTCGGCCACCTGGAACGCTTCGCCGAGGTAGTTGCCGAGCCGCCGCCAGACCTCCGATTCCGCACCGGCCGACGCAGCGCCGGCAATGGTGGCGGCAGCGAACAGGGCGCCGGTCTTTTCGCGTTGGTAGAGCGCCAGATCGACGTCGTTCTCGCACTCCCAGGCCTGGCCGGCGACGATTCCGCACGGGACGCCCACGGATTGGCTGACCGTCATGAGTAAGGGTGCGAGGCGCATCGGGGCCGTGGCAGCGGCCATCGCGAGCGTCTGGAATGCCAGCACGATCAGCGCGTCGCCGGCCAGCACCGCGAGCGGTTCGCCGAAAGCGACGTGGACGGTAGGGCGTCCGCGCCTTGTCGCGGCGGCGTCGAAGCAGGGCAGGTCGTCGTGGATCAGCGAGGCGCAGTGCAGCAGTTCAATGGCGACCGCGGCGGCGTCGGACAGGGCGGGCTGATCGTCGCCGCAGGCGGCGGCCACGGCCAGGCACAGGCGCGGCCGGATGCGGGCGCCGCGGGGGAATACGGCGTGGTGCATTGCCGCGGCCAGCTTGGGCGGGCAACCCGGCAGATCGGTTCGGCCCAACGCGCCTTGCAACGACCGTTCGATCCGCGTCATGACGTCCATTGCCCGCCTCCGCCGCTTGTGTCAGTTCTTGTTGTCAGTCACGACTGTCAATCTTATCTGACAGTCCGGTCAAGTGGTTTTCGGAGGTTCGTCATTTCGGCCAAGCGGGTTGTTATTGTCGGGGGAGGCATGGGCGGGCTTGCGGCCGCGTGCGACCTGGCGCGCCAGGGCTGCGCGGTCACGCTGCTCGAGCGGGCGGCAGAGCCCGGCGGCAAGATGCGGCAGGTCGAGGCGGACGGGCGGCGCATCGATGCAGGACCGACCGTGTTCACGATGCGCTGGGTGTTTGAGGGACTGTTCGGCGATGCCGGGGCGCGGCTCGAGGAGCATATCGGGCTGCGGCCGGCTGACGTGCTGGCGCGGCATGCATGGTCGGCGACCGAGCGGCTCGACCTGTTCGCGGACCAGGCGGCTTCGGCCGATGCGATCGGGGCGTTCGCCGGCGCCGCGGAGGCGCGCGGGTTCCTCGCGCTCTGCGCCGAGGCGCGGCGGATCTACACGACGCTCGAGGCGCCGTTTCTGCAGGCGCCGCTGCCGACGATGGTCTCGCTCACGCGCGGCATCGGGCGCATGCAGGACCTGCTCGCACTCAAGCCGTTCCAGACCATGTGGACCGCGATCGGCCAGCACATGCGGGACCCGCGGCTGCGGCAGTTGTTTGGGCGGTATGCGACGTATTGCGGGTCGTCGCCGTTCCTGGCGCCGGCGACGCTGATGCTGGTGGCCGATGTGGAGCAGCAGGGCGTGTGGTTGCCGGCGGGCGGCATGTATGCGGTGGCGCAGGCGGTGGCGGACCTGGCGGCCGGGCTGGGGACGACGATCCGGTATGGCGAGCAGGTGGCCGAAATTCTGGTGCGGCAGGGGCGGGCAGGGGGCGTGCGGCTGGCCTCGGGCGAGGAGGTGGCGGCCGATGCGGTGGTGCTGAACGCCGACCCGCAGGCGCTCGCGGCCGGGCTGTTCGGGCGCGAGGCGGCCCGCGCGGTGCCGCGCACGGCGGGGGCGGCGCGGTCGTATTCGGCGCTGACCTGGACCGGGGTCGCTTCGACGAGCGGATTTCCGTTGCATTATCATACGGTGTTTTTCTCGGGCGATTATCGCGCCGAGTTCGAGGCGCTCGGCCGCGGCGCGGTGCCGGGCGGGCCGACCGTGTATGTCTGCGCGCAGGACCGGGACGCAGGGGCGGCGCCGGACGGGTTGGAGCGGCTGCTGATCCTGATCAACGCGCCGGCGACGGGCGACCACAACGAGATGACGGCCACGGAGATTGACCGATGCACGACGACGACCCTGTCGTTCCTGGAACGGTGCGGGCTGCAGATCCGACCGGGCCCGGGCGGCCCAGCCGGATTGACGCCCACGACCCCGACCGGGTTCGACCGCTTGTTCCCGGCGACGGGGGGCGCGCTCTATGGCCCGGCGGTGCACGGCCCGATGGCGACGTTCCGCCGGCCGGGCAGCCGGACGGCGATCCCGGGTCTCTATCTGGCGGGGGGCGCGACGCATCCGGGGGCGGGGGTGCCGATGGCGGCGCTGTCGGGCCGGTTGGCGGCGTCGGCGCTGATGGCGGACCTCGGTTCGACGCGCCCGTCCCGAACCACGGCTACGTCTGGTGGTATGTCGACGCGCTGAGCGACGACGGGCAGCACGGCATTACGCTGATCGCCTTCATCGGCAGCGTGTTCTCGCCGTATTACGCCTGGTCGCGCCGGCGCGGCAGCGGCGATCCGCACGCGCATTGCTCGCTCAACGTGGCGCTCTACGGCAGGCCGAAGCGTTGGGCGATGACGGAGCGGGGGCGAAGCGCGCTGCACCGCGACGCGACGTCGCTGGCGATCGGGCCGAGCGCGTTGCGTTGGGACGGCACGAGCTTGGAAATTCGGATCGACGAGGTGACGGCGCCGATCCCATCGCGCTTGCGCGGGACAGTGCGGGTGCATCCGGGGGCGGCGACGCGGCGGAGTTTCGCGCTCGATACCGCGAGGCGGCATCGCTGGTCGCCGATCGCGCCGGCGTCGCGCGTCGAGGTAGAGCTGGCCTCGCCGGGTCTGCGCTGGTCAGGGCCCGGGTATCTCGACAGCAACGAGGGCGATCGGGCGCTGGAGTCGGATTTCGTCGAGTGGGATTGGTGCCGGGCGCCGACTTCTAGCGGCGCGCGTATCCTGTACAACGCGAAGCGGCTGCAGGATGGAGAGCAGTCGCTGGCCTTGGCGGTAGGACGCGATGGCAGCGTCCGCCCGTTCGAGCCGCCGCCGGCAGCCCCGCTCCCGTCGACGCTGTGGCGGCTGCCGCGCCACACGCGCTGCGATGCGGGCGCCGTCCCGAGCGTGGTGCGGACGCTGGAGGATTCTCCGTTCTACGCGCGTTCGGTGATCCGGACGCGGCTTGAGGGCGAGGATGTGGAGGCGGTGTACGAGAGCTTGTCGCTGCGCCGGTTCCGCTCGCCGATCGTGCAGGCGATGCTGCCGTTCCGGATTCCTCGCTGGGGCTAATCAGGGCTGGGGCTGACTACGGTGGCGGGTCGCGCTCCGCGTCGCGCGCGCGGCGGATCTCGCGGCGGACGGAGACGAGTTCGGCCACCAGCAGGCCGAGACCGAGCAGCAGGAGGATGATCCATTCCCACTGCCCCATGGCTCAGCTTTCGCTCTGTCTCAGCTTTCGCTCTGGCGCTGATCCAGCTCAGCGAACAGCGTCGCCAGCCAGAGCACGCGGCGGGCGAAGCCGATCTGCCAGCGCTGGCGGATCGGGGCCGGGGTGGCGATGACCGAGGCGACCAGCGGGCGGGCTGCCGCGAGCGCCGGGTCGGCGCACCGACTGGCCGGGCGGGTCGCTGCGAACGCGCTGCGGGCGACGAGGCGCAGCTTGCGGCCGCCACCGACCCGGGCGCGGACGGTCACGGCGTCGTAGCGGTTGCGGATGACCTGGTGCCCGATCGCGGCGTAGAGGCGCCGCGCCGCGCCGATGCCGACGCGGCAGTCGATCGGCAGCGCGGCGATGCCGGCGTCAGCCCGGGCGTAGAGGAGTTCGGCCTTGCCGAGCAGGCGGGCGATGACGCAGGCCAGTTCCGGGCTGGGCGCGGGGTTCGCGAGCAACGCCGCCGGGTCGATCCCCTCCTCGCGCAGCCATTGCAGCGGGAGGTAGAGCCGGCCAGTGCGGGCGTCCTCGCCCACGTCGCGGGCGATATTGGTGAGCTGCATCGCGATGCCGAGGTCAGCCGCGCGCGCCAGGGCGGCAGGATCGCGGGCGCCCATGATGATGGCCATCATCACGCCGACAGTGCCGGCGACCTTGGCGGCGTAGTCCTGCAGCGCTGCGAGGTCCTCGTAGCGGCGTCCCTCGGCGTCCCAGGCAAAGCCTTCCAGCAGCTCGTCGAACAGCAGGCGGGGGATGCGGTGGCGCATGACCACGGCGGCGAGCGCGCGGTCCGCCGGCAGATCGGCCGGGCGGCCGGCGTAGATCGCGTCGAGCCGGGCGCGCAGCAGGGAGAGCGCGGCCGGGCCGCCGCCCTCGTCGATCAGGTCGTCGGCGACGCGGCAGAACGCGTAGAGCGCGGTGGCCGGGCGATGCACGCGGCGGGGCAGGAGCAAGGCGGCGGCGAAGAAGCTGCGCGAGCCGCCGCGGAGCAGGTCGCGGCAGGCGGCGAGGTCGCGTGCGAAGTCGGGTGCGAAGTCGGGCTCGAAGGCGTCAGCCATACGCGTGGACCGCCGGGATCACCCGATCGAGCACCTTGGCCGAGCACAGCACGCCCGGCAGCCCGGCGCCCGGGTGGGTGCCGCCGCCGACCAGATAGAGACGGGCGACGTCCTCGCTGACGTTGTGCGGGCGGAACCAGGCGCTCTGCGTCAAGCGCGGCTCCATGCCGAACGCGGCGCCTTGGTGCGACAGGAGACGGTCGTGGAAATCCTGCGGCGTCATCATGCGCGACGTCACGATCTCTTCTTCCAGGCCGGGCAGGATGGTGCGGCCCAGCTCGGCCGCGATCGCCTGCCGGTAGGGTTCGGCGGCCTGCGACCAGTCGGTCCCGCTCGCCAGATGCGGCACCGGCGACAGCACATAGAACGCGTCGCAGCCCGGCGGCGCGAGGCTCGGATCGGTCGCCGTCGGGCGGTGCAGATACAGGCTGAAATCGTTGGCCAGCACGTGGCGTTTGAAGATGTCGGCCAGCAGCTCGCGGTAGCGCGGGCCGAGCATGATCGTGTGGTGGGCGACGTTCTCGTAGCGGCGCCGGGTGCCGAAATACCAGACGAAGAGGCTCATCGAGTGCCGCGCGCGCTCGATCCGGCGGTCGGTCCAGCGGCGGCGGTGTTGCGGCGCGATCAGCTTTTTGTAGGTCCAGGACGCGTCGGCGTTGGAGATGACGAGGTCGGCCGGGATGAGCTCGCCGTTGGTCAAGCGGACCCCGGTGGCGGCGCCTCGCTCGACCACGATCTCGGCCACTTCGGCGTTGCAGCGCACGAGATTGCCCTGGCCCTGGATCAGCGCGGCGAGCTTGCGCACGAGTTGGCCGGTGCCGCCCATGACAAAATGCACGCCCCAGCGCCGCTCGAGGAAGGCGATCAGGCTGTAGATGGCGCTGGCGGTGAACGGATTGCCGCCGACGAGCAGCGGATGGAAGCTGAGCACGACCCGCAGCCGCTCGTCCTTGACGAAGCGGGCTACCATGCGGGCGACGCTGCGCCAGGCGCCGAGGCGGACGAGGTCGGGGGCGACCTTGGCCATGCTGGTCCAGTGGCTGAACGGCACGTCGCCGAGGCGCTCGAAGCCGACGCGGTAGATCGCTTCGCTCTCGCGCATGAAGCGCTGGTAGCCGGCGAGGTCGTCGGGCGCGAACCGGGCAATCTCGGCCGCCATGGCGGCTTCGTCGCCGCTGTAGTTGAAGACGGCGCCGTCCTGGAACCGGAGTTGGTAGAACGGGTTCATCGGCCGCAGCTCGATGTCGTCTTCCAGCCGGCGGCCGCAGAGCACCCAGAGTTCCTCGATCAGGAACGGGGCGGTGATGATGGTGGGTCCGGCGTCGAAGACGAAGCCGTCCTGGCGGAAGACGGAGGCGCGGCCGCCGGGCTCGGGGAGGCGTTCGAGCACGGTGACGCGGTAGCCGCGGGCGCCGAGCCGGATGCCGGCGGCCAGTCCACCGAATCCGCTGCCGATGATGACGGCGTGGGGCGCGTCGGGCCGGGCCGGGCCGGGTTGGCGGGCGATGGGTGTCATGACCGACATACACTGCGAATGTAAACACAGCGCGACAATTTACAGAAGGGACTAATTGCGCCAGCGTGCGCGCAGGTCGGCGAGGTGACCGGCCAAACCGCCTAGCAGGCTGGCCGAGACCCAGCCCCACCAAGCACCGCTGAGCGCCAGCCGCATCGCGAGCAGAAGGCAGCCGCCGGCCGCCAGGTTAAGCAGCATGGCGCGGGCGACGCGCCGGTTCAGCGCGAGCAACGCCACCGTCTCCAAGGCCATGCCCGCGAGGATCCAGTCGATCCAGGCGATCACGCCAGGACGCCGCTTTCCTGGGCAAAAGCTTTGATGAGGGCGGCGGTCTCGGCCGGCGCTTCCTCGTGGGCGAGGTGGCCCAGGCCTGGCATCGCCTGGTAGCGCGCGCCGGAGACGAGGCGCGCGACGGTTTCCGACTGGCTCGGCGAGATGGTGCGGTCGCCGGTGCCGGCGAGCAGCAGCAGCGGGATCGCCAGACGCGGCAGGTCGGCGACGAGCGGCTGCAGGTCCCAATGCGCCATCATCCCCAGGGCGGAAGCGGCGTGGCTGGGTTGCCGCACGACCCGGGCGTAGAGTGCCACGCCCTCGTCGTCGATCGCGGAACCGGTGTCGGCGAGCAAGCGGCGGACGACGGCATGGTCGCGCACGTGCCAGGCGAACAGGTTGGGCAACAGCGGCAGCCCGGCCAGCAGGCGCGCCATGGGCGGGAACACCTGGCCCATGACGCCCCGCAACGGCAGCAGCGCCCCGTTGAGCGAGACGAGCGCGCGCGGGGCGATCAGGCCGTCGAGGCTCATCCGCAGCATGATCGCCGCTCCCGCCGAGTGCCCGGCCGCCATCGCCGGCGCGATCTCGAGCGTCCGCAACAGGCCCGCGAGCGCGCGCGACATGCCGGGCAGCGACAGGCGGCGGATCGGAGGTGCTTGGGTGAAGCCGTGGCCGGGCAAGTCGGGTGCGACGACGGTGAAGCGGCGCGCGAGCAGTGGCGCCAGGCCACGCCAGGAATGGGTGGCAGCACCGGTGCCGTGCAGGAGCAGGATCGGCGGGCCCTCGCCCATAATCTGGACGTGCCAGACGAGCCCTTCGGCGCGGACGAACCGGCTCGCCTCCCGGTTCGGCCAGCCCTGCAGCCGCCGGTCGGTCATCCCATCGCGGCCCGCACCGATTGGGACAGGATGGCGGCGTTGGCGAACGGGAGTGCGACGAATTGCGCGCCCATGGCGTCGGCCAGCCGCTGCCCGGCTTGGGCGGGCCGGGGCGAGGTGTCGACCAGGAGGGCGGCGTGGCCGGCGACGCGGACGCGGCGGGCGGCGAGATCGGCGTCGCGCGCGGCGGCTTGGCGGCCGGGCTTGCCGTCCTGGCCGATATTGGCCTGGCCGTCGGTCAGCATGACCAGCGCCGGCGTGCCGCCCTGGCGACGGACGCTGTCGGCGAGCAGGCAGCCCGCCTCGATCCCGGCGGCCAACGGCGTCCCTCCCCCGCCCGGCAGCCCGGCGAGGCTGCGCTTGGCCCGCACCAGCGAGCGCGTCGGCGGCAACAGCAACTGCGCGCCGAGGCCGCGGAATGCGAGCAGTGCGACCCGGTCGCGGCGCACGTAGCAATCGGCCAGCAGCAGCTCGATCGCGCCTTTGGCTTCGGCAAGGCGGTGGAACGCCGCCGATCCGGACGCGTCGACCACGAAGATGGTGGTCGTTTCCGAGCGCTGCTTGAGGTGCGTGACACGGAAATCGTCGCGTTGGACGCGGATGCCGCCGCCGCCGTCGCGCAGGCGCTGCCAGGGCGCAGCGGCGCGGAGGGTTTCGATCAGGTTGAGGCGCTTGCCGGCGCCCGGGTCGCCGGCGCGGGTGCCGGCCGGGCGGCCGCGCTGGGTGGCGCGGCTGGCGGCGCCGGAGCTGCCGGGCTGGGTGGCGCGCCGCTTGGCGTTCTGCTGCAGCCGGGCGAGTAGGCCGGGCGGGATCGCGGCGGCGGCGGCCTGCAGGACGATGTCGGCGAGCATTTCGGGCGAGGGTTCACGGTCGTCCGACTCTTCGGAATCGGTGGGTTCGGGGGTCTCGGGTTCGGGAGGCGCTTGCTCTTGTGTCTCGGGCGCGGGGATGACGGTGGCGCGGGGGGCGAGCACGAGGCGCGCGGCGAGGGCGGCGTCGTCGGTCGAGACGGTGGCGCGGCCGTCGAGCGCTGCGGCGGCGCGGGCAGCGCGGAGTGCCAGGAGGGGCGCGCGGAGCGAGGCGATGCCGAGAGCGACGGCGGTCGTGCAAAGGATGTCGACGATGTCGTCCGGCACGGTGACAGACGGCAGTGCACTCCGTGCGGCGGCAATGTCCGATGTCTCGGAGGCCATTTCGATGTCTGCGAGGTGGAAGGCGAGGCGGTCCTGGAGCGATGGGGGCAGGGTTTCGTCGGGGGTGAGGCCTTCGTCGAATGCCACGATGCCGATGGCGGCCGGGCTGCGGCGCTCGAGGCCGTCGCGTTGGGTGGCGACCTCGCCCGCGTCGAGCACGGCGGCGATGCGGGCGGCGGTGCCCGCGCTGATGCGCTCGGCCATGGCCAGGACGACGACGCCGCCATCGGCTTCGGCCAGGACGCCGCGCTCGAGCATCGGGCGGCCGGCGGCAAGCGTTGCGGCAAGGTCGAGCCCGCCGAGCAGCCGGCCTTCGGCGATATGGATCGGCACCCGCCGGACCGGGGCACCTGCCGGCAATAGCGACCGCAGTTCCGCCAGCCACGCATCCCGCGCCGGACCCGGCCGCACGCGCAGCACCACGCCGCCGAGCCCGACCGGATCGACGGCGAACAGCGCCGCCGGTGTCATGCGCTGAAGACCTCCTCCACCGCCCGGGTCACGCGCGTGGCCGAAGCGGCGTCGTCGAGCGGGTCGCGGCGCAGGCGATGGCGCAACGCGGAGGGCGCGATGCGGACGAGATGGGCGCGGGCGACTTCATGCGCACCTTCGAGGCTGGCCAGGGCGCGCGCGGCCCGCATCAAGGTGAGTTCGCCGCGCAGCCCGTCGGTGTCGAGGCGGAGGCAGAGCTTGGCCGCGTCCTCGAGCACGGAGTCGGGCACTTCGACCTCGGGCAGGAGCGCGCGGGCGGCGACGATCTGGCGGCGTTGAGCGGCTTCCTGGTCGGCCCACTCGCGGGCGAAGCCGGAGGGGTCGCGGTCGAACGCGTCTCGGCGGCGGACGATGCCGATGCGGACCGCGATCTCGGCGGGCGTGCGGACGTCGACGGAGAGGCCGAAGCGGTCGAGCAATTGCGGCCGCAATTCGCCTTCCTCGGGGTTGCCGCTGCCGACCAGGACGAAGCGGGCCGGGTGCCGCACGCTGAGGCCCTCGCGCTCGACGACGTTCTCACCGGAGGCGGCGACGTCGATGAGCAGGTCGACGAGGTGGTCCTCGAGCAGGTTAACTTCGTCGATGTAGAGGAAGCCGCGGTTGGCGCGGGCGAGCAGGCCGGGTTCGAAGGCTTTCTCGCCGTTGCGGAGCGCGCGTTCGAGATCGAGCGCGCCGACGACGCGATCTTCGGTGGCGCCGAGCGGCATGTCGACGACCGGAACGTGGACCTCGTGCTGCCCGGTTCGCTGGGCATCGTGACACTCGGAGCACCAGCTGTCGGGGGTGGCCGGATCGCAGGCATAGCGGCAGCCGTCGACAACCGGCATGAGTGGCAGCAGTGCGGCCAGCGAGCGGACGGCGGTAGATTTGCCGGTGCCGCGGTCGCCGAAGACGAGCACGCCGCCGACGGCGCGATCGACCGCGGCGATGAGCAGCGCCTGCTTCATTTCGTCCTGGCCGACGATGGCCGAGAAGGGGAATGCGTGCCGCGCCACCCGGAAACTCCTGTCAACTTAGATTGACGATAACATCGTCCGGCCGAATTGCCAGTGCTGATCGCGGCCGTCGATGGACAAAGTTGATTAACTGGGGGCAACCCTGGCGGGCGGTCTCCCGTTACACGGCCGCTTATCCAGGAGGCGGCGTTGACCCAACCACTACTCGTATGGCTCTCGTTATTCACCCTCGTCATCGTGTTGGCGATTGGAGTTTTCCAGTGGCGGCGGGTGCGCCAGAGCCAGGCCAAGCGCGGCGAACACCCGGGCGGGATCGCCGGGCCCGAGTAGCGGGATCGGCGCCCGCGTCACGGGCGCCGTCCAGATCAGCCTTCTTTCGGCGCGTAAGCGACGCACCAGCCGGCCGGCTCGATCGCGCCGGCAACGATCGTGCAGGCGTTCGGCGCGACCCAATTGACGCATTTGCTGCACTGGGCCCCGTCCTTCGGAGTCTTCTGATACTGTACCGCCTCTTGGGCGATCTTCTCTTGGGTCATTTGCTGAGCTTGGGCGTTGCCGATGCGGGCTGCCGCGGCGCCGACGCCGAGAGCCAGCATGCCGCGCAGTGAAGTCCGTCGTGTCGTCTGGTTCATTCCAGTCTCCGTTCGAATTAGGCTGCTCGCCGCAGGCTGAGGGCGGCCCAAACGGCCGAAAGAGCGGCCACTAGATGGTCGATATCGGCCTGGGTATGCAGCGGCGAAGGCGTGATCCGCAGCCGCTCCGTCCCGCGCGGAACCGTGGGATAGTTGATCGGCTGCACATAGACGCCATGGTGGTTCAAGAGCGCGTCGCTAACCTGCTTACATATGCCGGGGTCTCCCACCATGACAGGGACGATGTGGCTCGGGTTCGGCATATGGGGAAGCCCGGCGCGGTCGAGCGCCTGTCGGAGTTGGAACACGTTTCGTTGTTGGCCCTCGCGCTCGGCGGCGCTGGTCTTGAGATGGCGGATGCTGGCCAGGGCGCCGGCGGCGACCGCGGGAGGGATCGCGGTCGTGAAGATGAAACCGGAAGCGAAGCTGCGCACGAAGTCGCACATCGCCGCCGAGCCGGCGATGTAGCCGCCGACGACCCCGAAGCCCTTGGCCAGCGTGCCCTCGATGACGCTGATCCGGTGCGCGATCCCCTCGCGCTCGGCCATGCCGCCGCCGCGCGGGCCGTAGAGGCCGACAGCGTGGACCTCGTCGAGATAGGTCATGGCGCCGTATTTGTCGGCCACGTCGCAGACCTCGGCAATCGGCGCGATGTCGCCGTCCATCGAGTAGACGCTCTCGAAGGCGACGAGCTTGGGCGCGGCCGGGTCGAGGGCGGCGAGCTGGCGGTCGAGATCGGCCGGGTCGTTGTGCGCCCAGACGACGACCTTGGCGCGGCTGTGCCGCATGCCCTCGATCATGGAGGCGTGGTTGAGCGCGTCGGACAGGATGACGCAGCCGGGGATCCTGGAGGCGAGCGTGCTCAGCGTGGCCCAATTGGCCATGTAGCCTGAGTTGAACAGCAGCGCCTGTTCTTTGCCGTGGAGGTCGGCGAGCTCTTCCTCGAGCAGGATGTGGGCGTGGTTGGTGCCGGCGATGTTGCGGGTGCCGCCAGCCCCGGCGCCGCAGCGGTCGATCGCCTCGTGCATGGCGGCAAGCACGGTCGGGTGCTGGCCCATGCCGAGATAGTCGTTGCTGCACCAGACGGTGACTTCGGAGCGTTCGCGGTCCTGGGTGAAGGTTGCGCGCGGGAAATCGCCGGCGCGACGCTGAAGGTCGGCGAAGACGCGGTAGTTCCCCTCCCGACGGAGCCCGTCGAGTTCCTTACGGAAGAAGGATTCGTAGTTCATGTCTCGCTCCCCGCTGCCCAGTGGCCTTAACGTTTCGAAAGTTTAACACGCCCGGGCGCCGCCACTGCAGCACCCAACTCCACAGCCGCTCGAACGGTATCGGCAGCACCAGCACCCAATGCTCGATGACGGCCAGTGCCATCATCGTGATCAGGAAGGACAGCCCGGCCGCCCGCGCCGGCCCGATGCCGGGCATCATCGCGCGCTGCACCAGCACGACGACGAGGATGGTGCCCACAGTGAGCGAGACCGGCATCAGCAGGTTCATCGGCTTCTTGGCGATGTAGCTGCGCAGATAGCCTAGATGCGGCGGCAGGAACTGCTCGCCCAGGTTGAGCACGCCGAGGAAGAAGTTGAGCTTGGCGCTCTGGCGCATGCCCCAGAGCAGCAGGAAGGTGTCGGTCCCGATCTGGTTGGGCGCGTGCCAGCTCGCGGCGACGATGACGGCGGCGGTCGCGATGATGGCCAACTCGTGGTAGAGGCACGCCTGCACGCCGTGCCAGAACCGGAGCCATCCGGGGGCCGCCGGGTCGGTACCGGTGCGTCGCGGCCCGGTCACGTAGCCCATGAAGAAGCTCATCTCCTGCCAGCCCCAGGCAAGGACCGCGTAGGTGAACGCCGCGTAGGCGCCAGCCACCGAGGTATCCTGGGCGGACACGGCGATCTGCCAGAGCGAGACCCCGAAGAGCGCGGTCCCGGCAGCCATGCTCCAGCGGAAGCTTCGCGCCGGCAGGTTGTCGAGTAAAATGATCAGCCCGGTGCTGAACCACCAGACGAACAACGCATACGCGGCAGGGAGAGCGAGCCCGGCCATCGCGCTACCACGCCGGCGCCAGGCGCACCTGCGCAGGCGCCGCATTGTTCTTGACCGGGAGCAGGAACAGCCGCGCGAAATTCGCCGCCGCGGCCACCGTCAGCCCGGCATTGCGCACCTTGCCCATGACGCCACCCGCGAGCCGGTTGGCGCGCTTGGCCTCGGTGATCCGCCGCAGCCGCTCGAGCCCGGCCGCGAAGGCGGGATGATCGAGATCGAGGCTGACCGGGAACACCTGGCGGCTGATCTCGGTGGTGATGCGGAACACCTGGAAGTCGTATTCAGTGGGGTCGATGCCCATCGCGGCGTGGAACACCGGGCGGGCGTGGTCGCGGACATACATCGTGGCGAACACGGCAAGCAGGAAGAAGCGGACCCAGAGCCGGTTCATGCCGGACAGCACCTTCGGGTCGGCGCGCATCAGCAGCGCGAACGCCTCGCCATGGCGGAACTCGTCGCCACACCATTCTTCGAACCAGCCGAAGATCGGGTGGATCATCCGCTCCGGATTCCGCTCGAGATGGCGGAAGATGGTGATGTAGCGGGCGTAGCCGATCTTCTCGGACAGATAGGTCGCGTAGAAGATGAATTTCGGCCGGAAATAGGTGTACTTCTTCGCCTTGGTCAGGAAGCTGAGATCCACGCCGACGCCGAAATCCTTCAGCGAGTCGTTGATGAAGCCGGCGTGACGGGCTTCGTCGCGCGCCATGAAGCTGAACAGGTCGTGGATGTCGCCTTCGGGGATGCGCTTCTTGATCTCGGCGTAGAGCACGCAGCCGGAGAATTCGGCGGTGACCGAGCTGACCAGGAACTCGAGCAGTTCGGCGCGCAGTGCCGGCTCCATGGTCGAGAGGTCGACGTCGAACTTCTCGTTGCGGATGAAATGGCCTTTGTTCGGGTCAGCGCGCAGCTCGGCGATCAGCCCGTCCCACTCGCGCCGCACGCCGGAGACGTCGATGCGCGACATCGCCTCGAAATCGGTGGTGTAGAACCGGGGGCTGAGGACGGTGTCCTCCTGGGCGAGCTTGGTGGTCTCGTTGACCGGCTTCTGGGTGATCGCGTTCATGGCGTCTCCTTCGGCATGAAGCCGACCTCGTAGAGTTCCGTCAGTTCAAACATGGCGGTGAACTTTGTCCAGGCCTGAAGCAGCGGCCCGGCGCGGGTGACGGTGGCGGCGCATTGGGTGACGAGCCGCTCGCCGAAGCCGACGTCGGTCGGCACGCCGTGGACGACGACGACGTCGCCCGGGCGGATGTCGATCCCGTCGGGGACGGCGTAGGCATGGAAGCTTTCGGCGGTCTTTTCGATGTCGACATCGGCGCGGACGGCGACGGTTTGGCGGGCGAAGAGGCTCATAACGACCCTGCCCGTTCGGTGAGTAGCCGGTAGAAGACGCCGGCGTTGGATGGGCCAAAGGCTAGGAGTTCGACGTGGCGGCCCGTAGCCGGGTCGTCAAGGGTGAGGCGGCCGTCGGACCATTGGGCGAGGCGGAACGGCAGGTCGGCGCCGAGGTGCTCGCTCTTGCGGATGCGGGCGAAGCCACGGAGCGTGCCGCGCAGGAAGCCGTTCTCGCCTTGGAACACCTCGACCGGTTGATGGCTGGACGCGGCCAGCGCAACGACGGCGCCGTCGGTACGGTCCTGGAACACGAGGTCGCGCTGGGCGACGACGGTCCCGTCCTGCGCATGGTCGGCCTGGCCGGTGATCCGGTCGCCAGCGATGAGAAGCGCGAGCACGACCAGTCCCACGATGCCCAGCAGCTTGATTTGGCCTGCAGAGAGCATGGTTATGCCGCGATCTGTGCAGAGGCGGAGGCCGGCGCGGCGTAGGACGGCGCGTCGAGCACGGGGGCGGCCATCTCCGCCGAGGCGGCCAGGGCGCGGGCCAGCATGACGGCGATTTTCTCGACGTCGCGGATGGCGCGCAGCGACGGTTCGGCGCGGGCGAGGCGCCAGGGGCGGGCGTGCGGCCAGAGCACGAGGTAGGCGAGGCGGTCCTTGCCGGCCAGGGCGATGGAGAGGTCGCCGCTGCCGTCGCGCTGGGCGGCGACCGCGGCGGTCTCGATGCGGGCGAACGGGATGTTGATCGTGAGCGGCAAGGCGAGGCCGGTGCGCAGCGCGATGCGTTTGTCGGTCAGGGTGTAGACCGTGCTGCGCGCGATCGCCCACGCGTAGAGCAGGATCGCAGCGAGCGGCACGGCGGCCAGGCCGAGGCCGCGGCCGACGGCAAGCGCAGTCTCGGCGAACGGCGCGCCGCTCTGGATCGAGGAATTGCCGACCCAGGCGATGACCAGCGCGAAATAGAGCGCAAATTTGCGGACGTGCAGCGCCCGTTGCGCCAGCAACCGCCAGTCGGGCGTGCCCTGCCAGAGCAGGCGTTCGCCGGCCGGTAGCGGCTCCGGCAGGCCGCGCACCGCCCTCATAGGAGCGGCTCCGCGGCGCCGGGTACGCGATACATCATGCCGCCTGCGTAAAAGGCCATGATCTTGTCCTCCTCGAGCAGGGTGACGGTCTCGGGGTGTTTCAGGGTCGGCACGTTGGCGAACTGGCTGCCGCGGATGAAGTCGCAGCGGACCCGGCGCAGCTTGCTCTGGATCTGCATGAAGTTCATCGGCAGCAGCACGCGGTGTTCCGCGCCGCGCAGGCCGAGCTGGACCTCGAGGTAGCGGATCACCACTTCGGAGCGGTCGATCCAGCTGTCGACGACGGTGCCGGCCTCGATGCCGTCGGAGCCGACCACGGTGAAGCCGGTCGGGTCGGGGTCTTCGGTGGCCAGGAAGAACGCGGTGGCCGCACGCAGCGGCACGATCTTGGGCAGCCCGTCGTCGAACGTGTGGTCGGGGACGTCGGCGCGCATGGCGTAGGCGCCCGGTCCGACGGCGGCGAGCATCGGGTTGCCGGTCGGCACCAGCGGCGCGCCGGGGAATTTCGCGGCCGGGACCGCCTGCAGGTTCTCGCGGGGCTCCTCGCGCGGCACGACGACAACGGACCCGTCCTGCATCAGGAAGGTCTTGGGCGGCGGTACGAACGGAAAGCCTTCCGGCCGGGTCGGGTCGCCACGATCGGCGCGAACCATCGGATATCCCTCCCGCTTGTTCTCGCGGAGCAAGTAGTAAACCAGCCCGGCGAAGAAGAGCCAGAACGCATACAGCGTCAACTGGGCGACGTCGATATAGCTGGTGATGGCGCCGGTTTGCATCGTGGACCTCACGCTCTCGAGGATGGCAGGGGCAGCATGGCGGACAGATCCGGCCGCGACACCCGCACGAGCGGGCCGACCGCGATCAGGGTGGCGAACAGAAGGGCGAGTTCGATCGTGTAGACGACGAGGTAGCCGGTAGCCGGGCTGGCGGAGGTCGGGCCGTAGGCGCCGGCCTCGGCGAACTGGCCGACGCCGTCCCGGATCAGCCCGCCGAACGCGACCGCGGCGCCGGCCGCCGACGCCTGCACCGCGCCCCAAACGCCGAGCACGAGCCCGACCTGGTTGCGCCCGGCCGAGGCGATGGCGGCCGTCAGCGTGCAATGGGCGAACAGGCCGCCGCCGAGACCGATGCCGGCGACGCCGAGCGCGAACAGGAACGGGGCGCCGAACGGGGCGGCGAAGATCAGCGCGCTGAATGCCGCGATCCCGGCCAGCGCGCCGGTGCCGGCGAGGCGGTAGGGGTCGGCGCCGCGGCCGAGCAGGCGGGCCCCGGTGATGAAGCCGATCAGTCCGCCGATCGCGAGCAGCGCCGTCATGCTCGTCGTCGCACCGACCGACAGGCCAAGCACGCGGCCGCCGTAGGGCTCGAGCAGGATGTCCTGCATGCTGAACGCGACGGTGCCGAGGCCGAGGGCGACGAGGCGGCGGCGGGCTTGCTGCGTGCGGCTGAAGTCGCGCCAGGTGGCGATGAAGCTGGGGCGCGCGATGTCGCGTCGGGTGCGCGATGGCTCGCGCGGCTCCTGCTTCCACAGCGCGGCGGCGTTGAGCACCATGGTCAGCAACGCCGCGCCCTGGATCACCTGGATCAGCCGGATCTGGCTGAAGTCGGCGAGCAGCAGCCCGAAAACCAGTGCGCTGGCGACCATGCCGAACAGCATCATCACGCAGAGCAGGGCGACGACTTTCGGCTGCGATCCTGGCGGTGCCAAATCGGTCGCCAAGGCGAGCCCGACCGTCTGCGTCGTATGAAGCCCGGCGCCGACCAGCAGGAACGCGAGTGCGGCCGCCGCATCGCCCACCCAGGCCGGGCCGTGGCTGTCACCCGACAGGATGATGAGCGCGAACGGCATGATCGACAGGCCGCCGAACTGCAGCAGCGTGCCGAACCAGAGATACGGCACCCGCCGCCAGCCGAGGACCGAGCGATGGGTGTCGGACCGGAACCCGATCACGGCGCGGAACGGCGCGAACACGAGCGGCAGCGAGACCATGACCGCGACGAGCCAGGCCGGCACGCCCATCTCGACGATCATGACCCGGTTGAGCGTGCCGATCAGCAGCACGACCGCCATGCCCACGGTGACCTGGAACAGCGACAGGCGCAGCAGGCGGCGCATCGGCAGCTCGGCCGTCGCCGCGTCGGCGAACGGCAGGAAGGCGGGGGTGAGCGCCGACCATTTCCGGCCCACGCCGTCGTTGGTACGACGCAGCGACCGGGCGATGCCGTGCACGGTCCAGCCGGGAATGCTGTCGTCGCCGCTCATCACCGGAACAGTGTCCTCGCCCATCATCGGCACAGCACCTCGAGCGCCTGCGAGATGTAGAAACCGCCCGCGACCCGGTGGGTCCGCCCGTTCCGCAAGCCGGATTGGGCGAGCAGACCGGTGATGCGGCCGGGCGTGACCGGCTCGATCGACGGCGCACGGTCGCCGCGCGGGAACACGCGCCCCGCGGTGTGCATCAGCGTGAGCAGCGGCGTGCGCGGCGCGAAGGTGAACAACACCGACGAGTCGGCGCGCGAGGCGAGATCGGCGACGACGCGGGCCATGTCCGGGGCGCGATAGTGGATCAGGCTGTCCATCCCGACGACGTGGTCGAAGCGGCCGAGATCGGGGCTGGCCATGTCGCCGACGCGGAAGTCGATTGCGAGGTGAGACGGGGCGCGTTCCCGGGCGAGGCCGACCAAGGTGGGCGACAGGTCGATCGCGGTGACGTGCGCGCCGCGCTCGGCGGCTGCCACCGCAAGGGCGCCGGTGCCGCAGCCGGCGTCGAGCAGGCGCTTGCCGGAGAGGTCGTCGGGCAGCCAGGAGAGCAGCGTCGTCCGCATGCGGTCGCGGCCGGCGCGCACCGTCGCGCGGATGCCGGAGACCGGGGCGTCCGAGGTGAGGCGCATCCAGGCGTCGACGGCGGTGCGGTCGAAGTAGGTCTGCAGTTCGCCGCGCCGGGCGAGGTAGCTCCCCGTCTCTGTCAGGCCGGTGCTCATCAGTCGTACCCGAGGAGGTCGAAGATCTCGCGATCGCGCAACGAATTAGCCGTGAGCGGCGAGACGCCGGCCCAGAGCGAGGCCGCGAGCCGCATGTATTCGTTCTGCACCGCTTCGAGTTCGGGCGACGGCTCCATTTCGAACAGCGTGCTCTTCTTCAGTCGCGAGCGGCGGATCACGTCGAGATCGGGGAAATGCGCCAGCGTCTGCAGCCCGGTCGCGTCGTTGTAGCGGTCGATCTGGTCCGTGGCGGCGCTGCGGTTGGCGATCACGCCGCCGATGCGGACGTCGTAGTTGCGCGCCTTGGCGCCGATGGCGGCGACGATCCGGTTCATCGCGAAAATGCTGTCGAAATCGTTCGCCGCCACGATCAGGCCGAGGTCGGCGTGCTGCAACGGGGACGCGAAACCGCCGCAGACCACGTCGCCGAGCACGTCGAAGATCACGACGTCGGTTTCGTCGAGCAGATGGTGCTCTTTCAGCAGCTTGACCGTCTGGCCCACGACATAGCCGCCGCAGCCGGTGCCGGCCGGGGGCCCGCCGGCCTCGACGCACATGACGCCGTTGTAGCCGGGGAACACGAAATCCTCGACCCGCAGCTCCTCGGAGTGGAAATCGACTTTTTCCAGCACGTCGATGACCGTCGGCAGCAACTGCTTGGTGAGCGTAAAGGTGCTGTCGTGCTTCGGGTCGCAGCCGATCTGCAGCACGCGCTTGCCGAGCTTGCTGAAGGCGGCCGAGAGGTTCGACGACGTCGTGCTCTTGCCGATGCCGCCCTTGCCGTAGACGGCGAGGATCTTGGCGGTGCCGATCCGGCCGCCGGCGTCGAGCGCGACCTGCACGCTGCCGTCGCCATCGCCGTCTCTGGGGGAGCGGAAGACTTTGTTGCGAACGGGGTAGGGAAGCGTTGCGACGGTCATGCAGCCAACTCCACGTCGATGCCTTCGAGCCGGTCCTCGAGCGCTTCGCCGGCGCGGCGGAGCGCGTCGAGCGTAGCCGGATCGGGGGACCAGTATTTGCGTTCCGTCGCCTCGATCAGCCGGTTGGCGATTTTGGCCGACGCCTTCGGATTGAGTGCCGCTAGCCGCTCGCGCATCTCGTCGTCGAGCACGTAGGTCTCGGCGAGCTGCTGATAGACCCAGGGGCTGACCTCGCCGGTCGTGGCCGACCAGCCAAGCGTGTTGGTCACGTGCGCCTCGACCTCGCGCACGCCTTCGTAGCCGTGCTTGAGCAGTGCCTCGTACCATTTCGGATTGAGCGCCCGGGTGCGCGTCTCGAGCGAGACCTGCTCGCCAAGGGTGCGCACGATGCCGTCGCCGCGGGTCTGGTCGCCGATGTAGACCGCGGCCGCGCTGCCACCGCGGGCGCGGCGGACGGCGCGGGAGATGCCGCCGAGGGTGTCAAAGTAGTGGTCGACCGTGGTGACGCCGAGCTCGATGCTGTCGAGGTTCTGGTAGGTCGCCTCGACCGTCGCCAGCACGTGGCTCAGCACCGCAGTCTGCCGCTCGGGGCGTCCGTCGACGCCATACGCAAAACCCTTGCGCGCGACATAGGCTTCGGCCAGTTCGTCCTCGTCGTTCCAGACGCCTGACCCGACGATCTGGTTGACGTTGGCGCCGTAGGCTCCGTCGGCGTTGCCGAACACGCGCAGCGCGGCCTGCTCGAGGCTGCCGCCATGCTCCGCTTGAAAGGCGAGGGCGTGCTTACGAATAAAATTCTGCTCGACGTCCTCGTCGGCTTGGGCGGCGAGCAGGGCGGCTTCGGCGAGCAGCTTGGTCTGCAGCGGCAGCAGGTCGCGGAAGATGCCGGAGAGGGTGATGACGACGTCGACGCGGGCGCGGCCGAGGCTCTCGAGCGGCAGCAGGGCCGCGCCGCAGAGGCGGCCGTAGCTGTCGAAGCGGGGGGCCGCACCCATCAGCCAGAGCGCCTGGGCGATCGGGCCGCCTTCGGTTTTGAGGTTGTCGGTGCCCCACAGCACCATCGCGATCGTCTCGGGTACGCCATGACCTTCGGCCGCGTGGCGGGCGAGCAGGCGGTCGGCCTGGCGGGCGCCGTCTTGGGCGGCGAACAGGCTCGGGATGCGGAACGGGTCGAAGCCGTGCAGGTTGCGACCCGTGGGCAGGATCTCGGTGGTGCGCAGCAGGTCGCCGCCGGGCGCGGGGCGGATGTAGCCGCCGTCGAGCGCGTGCAGCACGGCGGGCAGTTCGTGGTCTTCGGCGAGCAGGGCGTCGAGTCGGGCGCGCTCGGCCGGGTCATGGATGCCGGCGGCGTCAAGCATGTCGGCGCGCTCGGGGGCGCTGGGCGGCTGGCCGATGATGTGCAGGCCGTGCGGGATGAGCGTGTATTCGAGCTCGGTGAGTTCGGCGCCGAGGCGCAGGATGCGGGGTTCGGCGTCGTCCCAGGCGGGCTCGGCGGCGGCGAGGTCGACGGTGGCGGCGAGCGCCTGGATCAGCGTGGCCAGAGCAGCGCGCTGTTCCGGATCGGAACCGGGTTCGAGCTGCCGCCAGCGATCGAGCGAGGCCTTCAGGTCGAGCAGGCCGCGATACAGGCCGGCATGCGCGACCGGCGGCGTCAGATAGCTGATCAGCGTCGCCCCCGCGCGGCGCTTGGCGATCATGCCCTCGGACGGATTGTTGGACGCGTAGAGATTGATGTTCGGCAGGTCGCCGATCAACCGGTCCGGCCAGCATTCGGCCGACAAGCCCGCCTGCTTGCCCGGCATGAATTCGAGCGCGCCGTGGGTCCCGAAATGCAGCACCGCGTCGGCGGCGAACTCGTCGCGGATCCAGCGATAAAAGGCGGCGAACGCGTGGGTCGGCGCGAAACCGCGCTCGAACAGGAGCCGCATCGGGTCGCCCTCGTAGCCGAACGCCGGCTGCAGGCCCACGAACACGTTGCCGAACTGCCGGCCGAGCACGAACAAATTCGCCCCGTCCGTCTGCTGGCGACCCGGCGCCGGGCCCCACACCGCCTCGATCTCGTCGAGCCAGCGCTGATGCCGCACATGGTCGTCGACCGGGACGCGCGCGGCGACGCTGGCGTCCATCCCGTAGGCTTCGCCGCCCGAGATGACCATGTCCCGCAGCGTCTCCACATCGTCCGGCACGTCGACCTGGTAGCCGCCGTCGCGCATCGCCCGCAGCGTGTTCAGCAGGCTCGCGAACACGGCCAGGTAGGCCGCCGTCCCGGTCGCGCCGGCGTTGGGCGGGAAGTTGAACAGCACGATCGCCACGCGCCGGTTCGCGCGCGCCGAGCGATGCAGCGCAACGAGCTTGCCCACGCGCGCGGCGAGCATCGTCACGCGCTCCGGATGCGCCACCATGTCGCGGGTGCAGGTCTTGCCGTCGCAGCCTGCACACGGCGCGCTAGTCGCGGCCCGGCCGCAGCGCCCGCCGAAGGTCATCGGCACGATGCCGCCGTCCAGCTCCGGCAACGCCACCATCATCGTCGCCTCGATCGGCAGCAGGCCGCGCGGATCGGCCTGCCACTGGCTCAGGGTCTGGAACTCGACCGGGTGCGCGGTCACGTAGGGCACGTCGAGCTGGGCCAGCATCGCTTCGGCGCCGCGGCTGTCGTTGTAGGCGGGGCCGCCGACGAGCGAGAAGCCGGTGAGCGAGACGACCGCGTCGACGATCGGGACGCCGTCGCGCAGGAAGAAGCGCTCGATCGCCGGGCGCTGGTCGAGGCCGCTGGCGAACGCGGCGACGACGCGAAGGCCGCGCGCCTCGAGGGCGGCGATGGCGCCGTCGTAATGCCGGGCGTTGCCGGAGATCAGGTAGGAGCGGAGCACTAGCACGCCGACGGTGCCGGCCAAGCCCTTCGTCGGTATCGCGGCGAGGTCTTCGGTGATGCGGCTGGGCAGGTCGGGGTGATAGAGGCCGACATCGGGGTAGACGATCGGGGCGGTGACGGGGCGGAGGCTGCGCTTGGCGCCGGGTCGGTATTTGCCGACCAGCATGCGCACCAGGTTGGCGAGGTTCTCCTCGGAGCCGGCGAGCCAGTATTGCAGGCCGAGGAAGTAGGTGCGGACGTCCTGCGCCGTGCCGGGGATGAACTTCATCAGCTTGGGCAGCCGGCGCAGCATGCGCATCTGCGCCTGGCCGTCGGAGCCGACGCCGTTGCTCCCCTTCGCGCCGGGCTTGCCGCCGCGCAGCTTTTTCAGCATGGCGAGCGCGCCGGTGGCTTCCTGCGCCATGTCGAAGCGGCCGAGGCGCGTCAGCCGCGTCACCTCGTTGGCCGACATGCAGCAGAGCATCGCGTCGCAGCCGTCGCGCCGCGCCGCGAGTGCGGGCTGGACGGCGCGGATGTGGTCCTCGAGGAACAGCATGGTGGCGATGACAATGTCGCCCCGCGCGATGTCGGCGTGGCAGGCGGCGAGCGCGTCCTTGTCGCTGCCCCACTCGTCGGCGCCGTGCACCGAGAGCTGCAAGCCCGGCAATTCCTGGCGCAGCATCGCCTCGGCGCGGGCGGCCGCACCCGAGAGATGGCTGTCCATCGTGACGACGACGACGCGAACCGAATCACCGTCCATAATGGGCCTTTGCGTCATAGAGTGTGTCCACGGTGATGGTGGCGAGGCCGCGCTCGCTGGCGAAGCGCTCGGTGTTGCGGCGGGCCTTGCCGCGCACGAAGAACGGGATTTTTCCGATCTCGCGCTCGGCCTCGGGGGCCCAGGTCGCCGGACCCTCCGGCGCGACCGGCGCCGGCGCGGCCGCCTGGTGCCCCAGATGGGACGACCCGGCCGCGTCGTGGAACTCGAAATCGCCGCGGAACATCGTGATCAGGTGCTCCTCGAGCCCCATCATCAGCGGATGCACCCAGGTGTCGAACAGCACGTTCGCACCCTCGAACCCCATCTGCGGCGAGTGGCGCGCGGGGAAATCCTGCACGTGCACCGGCGCCGAGATCACCGCGCAGGGGATGCCGAGGCGCTTGGCGACGTGCCGCTCCATCTGCGTGCCAAGCACGAGTTCGGGCTGTAGCGCTGACACGGCCTGTTCGACGTCGAGGTAGTCGTCGGTGATCAGCGCCTCGATGTCGTAGCGCTTGGCGGCCTCGCGGACCTCGCGGGCGAACTCGCGGCTGTAGCTGCCGAGGCCGATCACGGTGAAGCCGAATTCCTCGGCGGCGACGCGGGCGGCGGCGATGGCGTGCGTCGCGTCGCCGAACACGAACACGCGCTTGCCGGTGAGATAGTTGCTGTCGACCGAGCGCGAGTACCAGGGCAGGCGGGAGGCGCCGGCGGCCGGGTCCACGCCTGCCAGTGCGGCGACCTCGGCGATGAAGTCGCGCGTGGCGCCGACGCCAATCGGCACCGTGGTGGTCGAGGGCTGGCCGAAGGTGCGCTTAAGCCAGCTTGCGGCCTGGCCGGCGATCTCGGGGTAGAGCACGACGTTGAAGTCGGCGTCGCCGAGGCGGGCGAGGTCGGCGACCGTGGCGCCGAGCGGGGCGGTGACGTTGATGGCGATGCCCATGCCGGTGAGCAGACGCTCGATCTCGAGCACGTCGTCGCGGTGGCGGAAGCCGAGGGCGGCGGGGCCGAGGATGTTGCAGCGCCGGGTCGGTGCGCGAGTCGTGCCCGGCTCCGGCGCGTGCGGCCCGGCGAAGGTGCGGACCAACTGGTAGAACGTCTCCGCTGCGCCCCAATTCTCCTTCTTCTGGTAGGCCGGCATTTCGAGTGCCACCGTCGGAATGCCGAGGCCGAGCGTGCGAGCGAGGCCGCCGGGATCGTCTTGCAGCAATTCGGCGGTGCAGGAGGCGCCGACCAGCAGCGCGTCGGGGCGGAACCGCTCGACGGCGTCGCGGGCGGCGGTCTTGAACAGTTCGGCGGTGTCGGAGCCGAGATCGCGCGCCTGGAACGTCGTGTAGGTGACCGGCGGGCGCTTCGGCAGTCGCTCGATCATGGTGAACAGCAGGTCGGCATAGGTGTCGCCCTGCGGCGCGTGCAGGACGAGGTGGACGCCCTGCATCGCGGTCGCGATTCGCATCGCGCCGACATGGGGCGGGCCTTCATAGGTCCAGAGCGTGAGCTGCACCGGGCTAAACCCGCAGCCGATCGCGCCGGACAAGCGGCCGGGCGAAGAGTTCGGCGAGGTCGGCGGCTTGGTCGAAGCCCTGGATCGGGGTGAACAGCAGCTCGATGGACCATTTGGTGGTGATGCCCTCGGCTTCGAGCGGGTTGGCGAGGCCGAGGCCGCAGACGGCGATGTCGGGCGCCTGATCGCGGCAGCGGTCGAGCTGGCGATCGACATCCTGGCCTTCGCTTAGCGCGGTGCCGGCGGGCAGCAGCGCGAGTTCGGCCGCCATGTGCTGGCGGTGCAGGTAGGGCGTGCCGACCTCGGCCAGCGCCATGCCCATCTCGCGCGACAGGAAGCGGGCGAGCGGGATTTCGAGCTGGCTGTCGGGGAAGAAGAACACGCACTTGCCCTCCAGTTTGGTCCGGTAGCGCGTCAGGGCGGCCATCGCGCGGTCGCGGGCGGGGGCGATGGCGCGCTCGAAGTCGGCCGCGGCCACGCCCCAGGCGGAGGCGGCGGCGCGCAGCCAGGCCGTGGTGCCCTCGACGCCGATCGGGAACGGGGCGGCGAGCCAGGTCGCGCCGCGTGCCTCGAGCGCCCGCGCGGTGTCGGCCAGGAAGGGTTGGGCGAGCAGGAAGTGCGTGCCGGAGCCGCAGGCCGGTAGGTCAGTGGCGCTGCGCGGCGGCAGGAACCGCACTGGGCCAAGGCCGATCGCTTCGAACACGCGGCGGAACTGGTCCTCGACCACCTCGCCGAGAGCGCCGACGACGAGCAGGCTGCGCGCTTCGTCCGGTGCCGGGCGCGGCAGGATCGGCACCAGCGCGGCCAGGCACGCATCCTCGCCCTGGGTGAAGGTCGTCTCGATGCCGGAGCCCGAGTAGTTCAGCACCCGCACCCGCGGCGCGTAGTGGCCCGAGAGGCGCTGGGCGGCGCGCGCGAGGTCGAGCTTGATCACCTCGGATGGGCAGGACCCGACCAGGAACAGCAGGCCGATATCGGGCCGGCGGCCGAGGAGCTGGGCGACCACGCGGTCGAGCTCGTCATGGGCGTCCGACATGCCGGCCAGGTCGCGCTCGTCGATGATCGCGGTGGCGAAACGCGGTTCGGCGAAGATCATCACGCCGGCGGCCGACTGGATGAGGTGGGCGCAGGTGCGCGATCCGACGACGAGGAAGAAGGCGTCCTGGATCTTGCGGTGCAGCCAGATGATCCCGGTCAGTCCGCAGAACACCTCGCGCTGGCCGCGCTCGCGCAGGACCGGCGCGTCGAGGCAGCCGAGTGCATGCGCTGCGCTCACGAGAGCTGGCCGAGCCCGGCGTGTTGACTCTGCCAGACCGGCGCTGCCAGTGCCGATCGGTCGAGCCTGGCTGCGCGCAGCTTGAGCAGGAACTGCGCGGCGTTGACGACATAGGTGGCGTAGGCGGCCAGCGCGAGCAGCATCATCGGCCGGGGCTCGAGCGAGCCGGTGAACAGCACGACGAGATAGAGCGTGTGCAGCGCCAGCACGAGCATGCTGACGACGTCCTCCCAGTAGAAGGCCGGGGCGAACAGGTAGCGCCCGAAGATCTCCCGCTCCCAGATCGAGCCCGTGACCATGATGAGATAGAGCACGCCGGTCTTGACCACGACCGAGGCGATCGCGGTGGCCTCGCCGGTGCCGGTCAGCAGGAAGCGCAGCACGAGTGCGAGGCTGACCAGGAAGACGGCGAATTGCAGCGGCGCGAGGACGCCTTGCACGACGGTCCAACGCGAGGCGTCGCGGCGGAGGCGCTGGTCGGGCGTGTAGAGCCGGAACGGCGTCGGCCGGGTTCTCCCGACGGCACCGCCCCACGGACACGAGTCAACCCGGCAGAGCAGGGATTCCATGGCGTGAGTAAACATCGCTTGACAATGCCTCCCCTTCGGTCTGCGCTGGGTCCGCGAGAAACCGGAAGGTTCCGCACGATCCGCGCATTATCGCGCGGAGTTGACCAAGGAGGACCTCATTCGATCGCCGGTTTGGCCCTTTGCGTGGGGACCGTCGGCTTGAGAAGGAGGCTAAGGCGACGGCGGATCGCGTGTCAAGCGCCCGTTACGTAAATCGCGATTGACACACACCGGATAACTCGGGTGAATGAGAGGGAACGAAGTCGATGGTCGAGATGGAACAAACCGCCTCCGTACTGGACTGCCTGCCGCAACCGATCGATGGGGCGCGTCGGCGCCGGATGCCGCGGCCGCAAGGCTCCTCGTCGCAGACGGCTTTGGTCGAGCGGCAATCGATACTGACCCGGACAGTGGAGCTCGATGTGATCCCGCGGCTATTGCGGGCGCACGGGCTGGGGCGCGAGGCGCCGCCGGTGAAGGCGCCGGCGGTGGTGAGTGCGGCCGACGTGGCCGGGCTGGTGACCGTGACGCTCGCGCCTGATGCGGCCGAGACGACGGGCTTCGTCATGGCGATGCAGGACCGCGGCTTTCAGATGGAGACGCTGTATCTGGACCTGCTGGCCCCGACGGCGATTCGGCTCGGCGACATGTGGACGCAGGATCTGTGCGATATGACGGACGTCACGATCGCACTAGGCCGGCTGCAACGGGCGATGCGCGACCTGAGCTCGTCGTTGCAGAGCGCTTCGCCGCTGCCGGTGTTCGGTCGGCGCCGGGTCGGGGGCCGGGTCGGGGGCCGGGTCGGGGGCCGGGTCGGGGGGCGGGCGCTGTTGGTGCCGCTGCCGGGCGAGCAGCACATGTTTGGGATTTCGATGGTGCTGGAGTTTTTTCGTCGGGCTGGATGGGATGCGTGGAGCGGGCCGGTGGCCGACTCGGGCGAGCTGGCGACGATGGTGCGGTCCGAGTGGATCGACGTGATCGGGTTCTCGCTGGCGTGCGACGAGCGGCTCGAGACGGCGCGGGCCGAGATCCGGGCGGTGCGGCTTGCGTCGCGCAATCCGGGCTTGGCGGTGATGGTTGGCGGGCCGGCCTTCGTCGCCGATCCCGCGCTCGCCGCCGCGATCGGGGCGGACGGCACGGCGCGGGACGGTCGCGAGGCGGTGCGGGGGGCGCAGGCGCTGGTCGATCGCCAGACTGAGCGGCGCTGAGCCGGGGTTCCAAACGCGAGGAGGCTGCGGCAAGAGGTTGCCCTGGCAAGAATGGGTCGGGTTGCGATGAGTAGGCAGGATGACAATCGGGAGCGCTGGGGGCTTGTGAAGCAGTTCGTCTCACCGCAGACCTCGCTCGGCAATCTGGACGCCGAGTCGGCTGCCGCGCTGATCGCGTCGGCGGCGGACATCACGCTGGTGCTGGATGCGGCCGGCGTGGTGCAGGATCTTGCGCTGCAGAGCGACGAACTGATGCGCGACCTCCAGGACAGCGACCAGTGGATCGGCCGCCCGGTCGCGGCGACCGTCACCCCGGACAGCCGGTCCAAGGTCGAGGCCTTGCTGCACGATGCGGCGACCAATTTCGATACGCGCTGGCGCCACATCAACCATCTCACCGCCGACGGACGATCCGTGCCGGTGTTGTATTGCTGCGTGCCGCTCGGCGACGCCGGCCGCCTGGTCGCCTTCGGGCGCGACCTGCGATTGATGTCGGCGCTGCAGCAGCGCCTGGTCACCGCGCAGCAATCGATGGAGCGCGACTATTCGCGGCTGCGCGACATCGAGATGCGCTACCGGCTGCTGTTCCAGCTCTCGTCCGAGGCGGTGCTGATCCTCGATGCCGGCAAGCAGCGCGTGGTCGAGGCCAACCCGGCCGCGCGCGCCCTGTTCGACGTCGAGGTCGGCGAGTTGGTCGGCCTCGGCCTGGCGCAGATGTTTACCGAGGACAGCGCGCGCCGGGTGCAGGAGCACCTGACGTCGGTCGGTGCCGGGGTCGCGAGCGAGGACGTGAGCGTGCAGACCTCGCCGCGCAGCGTGCAGGGTGGGCGCGAGGTCAACGTGCATGCCTCGATCTTCCGTCAGGATAGCCAGACGCTGTTCCTGGTCCGGGTCTCCTCGAGCTATCCGGCGCTGGCGAGCGCGCCGATGCCGGACGTGAAGACCAAGCTGTTGCGGGCCGTCGAGAGCGCGCCGGACGGGTTCGTGGTGACCGACAACAAGGGCGAAATCCTGACCGCCAATGCGGCCTTCCTCGAGATGGCGCAATTGGTGCACGAGGAGCACGCGCGCGGGCGGCCGCTCGAGCAGTGGGTTGGCGAATCGGGCGTCGACGTCAGCGTGCTGCTGGCCAATCTGCGCCAGCGCGGCGCGGTGCGGTTCTTCTTGACGACGCTGCGCGGCAACGACGGCGGCAGCGCCAGGGTGGAGATCTCGGCGGTCTCGGTGCGCAACGGCGGCCAGCCCTCGTTTGGGTTCGCGATCCGCAACGTCGGGTCGCGGCTGGAGAGCGAGCCCCAGGCGGCCAAGCGACTGCCGCGCTCGGTCGAGCAGTTGACCGAGCTGATCGGCCGGGTGCCGCTGAAGGATCTGGTGCGCGAGGCGACCGAGGTGATCGAGCGGCTGTGCATCGAGGCGGCGCTCGAGCTGACGGGCGACAACCGCGCGTCGGCGGCCGAGCTGCTCGGGCTGAGCCGGCAGAGCTTGTATGTGAAGCTGCGGCGCTATGGCATGGGCGATCTCGCGCCCGCCGACGAGGACTGAGATGGGCCAGAGCATCCCTCTGCAGCGCGTGTCGAGTCGGACCGAGATCGCAGCGGCGCTCGAGTTGCTCAAGCCGATCACGTGGTTCGCGCCGATGTGGGCGTTCGGCTGCGGGGTAGTGTCGTCGGGCGTGCCGGTGGCGTCGCGGTGGGGGATGGCGCTGGCGGGGGTCGCGCTCGCCGGGCCGCTGGTGTGCGCGACCAGTCAGGCGGTCAACGATTGGTTCGATCGGCACGTGGACGCGATCAACGAGCCGGGGCGGCCGATCCCGTCGGGGCGGTTGCCGGGGCGGATGGGGCTGGCGATCGCGATCGGGTGGACGTCGGTGTCGCTGCTGGTGGCGGCGCTGCTGGGCGGGTGGGCGTTTCCGGCTGGTGTGCTCGGGTTGGCGCTGGCCTGGGCGTATAGCGCGCCGCCGCCGCGGCTGAAGCGGTTCGGGTTCTGGGGCAATCTGGCGTGCGCGGCTTGCTACGAGGGGCTGCCCTGGTTCACCGGGGCGGCGGTGATGTCAGGCGGGCTGCCGAACGGACGGATTTTGCTGGCGGCCGGGCTGTATAGCGTGGGCGCGCACGGGATCATGACGCTGAACGATTTCAAGTCGGTCGAGGGTGATCGGCAGATGGGAATCCGGTCGCTGCCGGTGATGCTGGGGGTGGACCGGGCGGCGTCGTTGGCATGTGTGGTGATGGCGGCCCCGCAGGTGTTGGTGATCGCGATGCTGTTGCGCTGGGGAGCGCCGCTGCATGCCTGCGTCGTCGTGCTGCTGCTGGCGGCGCAGGGGGCGCTGATGCCGCGGTTGCTGCGGGCGCCGCGGCAGCAAGCGCCCTGGTACAACGCGACCGGGACGACGCTCTACGTGATCGGCATGCTGGTGACCGCGTTCGCGCTGCGCGCATCGGGTTTCGGATGAGCCCGCTCGGCTGGTTCGGCATCGTCCGGCTCGGGCTGGTGCAGGCGGCGATCGGGGCGATGGTCGTGCTGGTGACGTCGACCATGAATCGGGTGATGGTGGTGGAGTATCGGCTGCCGGCGATGGTGCCGGGGGCATTGGTGGCGCTCCACTATATAGTACAGGTGGTGCGGCCGCGGCTCGGCTTCGGGTCCGACATGGGGCGGCGGCGGACGCCGTGGATCCTGGGCGGGCTGGGCGCGCTGGCAGCCGGCGCGGTCGGTGCGGCGTGGGCGACGGGGATGGTCGCGGCGCATCCGTGGCTGGGCGTGGCGGCGGCGATCGGGGCGTATCTGGCGGTCGGGCTGGGCGTGGGGGCGGCGGGCACGTCGTTGCTCGCGCTGATGGCGCAGCGCGTGGCGCCGCGGCGGCGGGCGGCGGCGGCGGCGGTGGTGTGGCTGATGATGATCGCGGGCATCGCGATCGCGGCGGGGAGCTCGGGCGCGCTGCTCGATCCGTTCTCGCCGTCTCGGCTGCTCGCGGTGACATCTGGGATTTCGGCGGTGGCGGTCTTGATCGCGGCCTTGGGCATGTGGGGGATCGATGGTGCGGCGACGGCGCCCACCCCCGGCGCCCGGACGGCGTTCCTGCCCGCCTTGCGCGAGGTGTGGGCGGAGCGGCAGGCGCGGCGGTTCGCGCAGTTCGTATTCGTCTCGATGCTGGCTTACAGCGCGCAGGAATTGGTGCTTGAGCCGTTCGTCGGCGCGGTGTTCGGGCGCACGCCGGGGCAGTCGGCGTCGGTGACCGGGTTGCAGCATGCGGCGATGCTGGTCGGCATGGCGGTGGTGGCGGTCGGCACGATGCTGGCCCGAGATGCCCGGGCGACGGCGATGCGAGCGTGGACGATCGGCGGCTGCGGGGCGTCGGCGGCTGGGATGCTGGCGCTGGCAGCGTGCAGCGTGGCGGGGCCGGATGCGCCGCTCGGGGCGGCGGTGGCGCTGCTGGGTGCGGCCAATGGCGCGTTCGCGGTCTCGGCGATCGGCGCGATGATGGGGCTGGCCGGCGACGGGCGCGACTCGCGCGCGGGCACGCGGATGGGAATTTGGGGCGCGGCGCAGGCGCTGGCGTTCGGCGCCGGCGGGCTGGCCGGCAGTGCGGCGTCCGATGCGGCGCGGGCGCTGCTGGGTTCGCCGTCGGTGGCGTATGGCGCGGTGTATGTGGCCGGGTCGGTGCTGTTCGTGGCGGCGGCGTGGTTGGCGGCCGGTGTGTTTCGGGCGGATGTGTTTCGGGCGGATCGGCGGTCGGCGGTGCCGGCCGGCGCGATCGCGACACGATAGGAGAGAGCGGTGGACGAGAGCGAATTCGATGTCGTCGTCGTCGGCGGTGGTCCGGCGGGTGCGACCTCCGCCTGCGACTTGGCCGGGCAGGGCCGCTCGGTGCTGCTGCTCGACCGCGCGGGGCGGATCAAGCCGTGCGGCGGCGCGATCCCGCCGGTGCTGGTGCGCGAGTTTGCGATCCCGGAGCACCTGATCGTGGCGCGCGCGACGGCGGCGCGGATCGTCTCGCCAACGGACCAGCACGCGCACATGCCGGTCGATGGCGGCTATGTCGGCATGGTCGATCGCGCCGAGTTCGACGAGTGGCTGCGCGAGCGGGCGGAGGCGGCGGGCGCGGTGCGTCGGGCGGGCGTGTTCGACCGGATCGAGCGCGGGGCGGATGGGGTGGCGGTGGTGCATTACCGGAGCAAGTCGGGCGAGGTTGAGGCGGTGCGGGCGCGGACGGTGATCGGCGCGGACGGGGCGAAGTCGGCGGTGGCCAAGCAATGTGTGGCCGGTTGGGACCGGATCAAATACGTGTTCGCGTATCACGAGGTCGTTCGCGCGCCGGCGGCTTCCGATCGCTACGACCCGGCGCGGTGCGACATCTACTATCAGTCGCCGCTGTCGCCCGATTTCTACGCCTGGATCTTCCCGCACGGCGACACGATGAGCATCGGCACCGGGTCGGCGCGGAAGGGTTTCGGACTGCGGCCGGCCGTGGGCGATTTGCGGCGCACTGCCGGGCTCGACGAGCTCGAGACGATCAGGCGCGAGGGGGCGCCGATTCCGCTGCGGCCGATGAAGCGCTGGGACAACGGGCGCGACGTGGTGCTGGCCGGGGACGCGGCGGGCGTGGTGGCGCCGGCGTCGGGCGAGGGGATCTATTACGCGATGCTCGGCGGCCGGTTGGCGGCCGATGCGGTCGAGGGTTTGCTGGCCACGGGCGACGTGCGGTCGCTGCGCACGGCGCGCAAGCGGTTCATGAAGGCGCATGGGCGCACGTTCCTGGTGCTCGGGTTCATGCAATGGTTCTGGTATGCCAACGACAAGCGCCGCGAGACCTTCGTCAAGCTGTGCCGCGATCCGGACGTGCAGCGGCTGACCTGGGAAGGCTACATGACCAAGAAGCCGGTCCGGCGCGATCCGCTCGCGCATGTGCGGGTGTTCTTCAAGGACATGGCGCATCTGTTCGGCATGGCGCGGGCATGATCTTTGCGGCCCGGCTGCGCGGCCGGCCGGTGCTGGCGGCGGCGGCCGCGGCGCTGCTGGTCGCGACGCTAGGTGCGGCGGCGACTGATATCGGTCCCTGGTACGAAGCGTTGCGGAAGCCGACCTGGCAGCCGCCGAACTGGCTGTTCGGCCCGGCCTGGACGCTGATCTACGCGCTGGCGGCGCTGGCCGGCGTGCTGGCCTGGAACCGCATCCGCGACCCGGCGGCACGACAGCGCATGCTGCTGCTGTTCGCGCTCAACGCGGCGCTGAACGTGGTGTGGAGCGAGCTCTTCTTCGGTCTGCATCGGCCGGACTGGGCGTTGCTCGAAGTGGTGCCGTTCTGGCTGTCGATCCTGGCGCTGGTGGTGGTGCTGTGGCCGGCGTCGCCGAAGTCGGGGGTGGCGCTGCTGCCGTATCTGGGATGGGTGCTGTTCGCGGCGGTGCTGAATTACGAGATCACGCGGCTCAATCCGGCGTTCGGCGGGCGCGCATGAGCGCGGTACTGAACCTGATCGAGACTCGCCCACTGCTCGACAGGTATCGGCGGCAAGGGGCCGTCGATGTTTCAAGATGGCGTCTAAAAATCACGCGAGTTTGACACGGTCAGTGGCAGACTTTTTGCTTCCGCGCGCGTCGGATGTAGTGCAATTGAGCTTCTACCTGCCAACTAGGTGATCGAGGCCATGTCGTTGTAGCCGGCCCGCCTCGGGATGCTCTGTTCGGCAAGGAGTCTTGAGACGATGTCAGGTGTGAGCTTAGCCCGGCCGGATATCACGCTGCATATCGACGATCACGGCGTGATCCGCGAGGCGTCGTTCTCCGACAGTATCGGTAACGAGGGCGGCGAAGCCTGGGTGGGCCAGCCTTGGCTCGACACCGTGAGCGGTAACGGCGATAGCCTCGTCAGCATGCTCGAGGATGCGCGGACGAGCGGCGTGTCGGCATTCCGCTCGGTGATGCAGCGGATGCCGAGCGGGCGAGAGATGTTCATCGAATATACGACGGTCCGGGATCCGGGTCGCCGCGGCGGGCTGCTCGCGATGGGCAAAAACCTGCAGGTCATGGCCGAGCTGCAGTCGCGGCTCGCGTCGGCGCAGCAGGCGACCGAGCGGGAATATTGGAAACTTCGCGACGTCGAGACGCGGTATCGCCTGTTGTTCGACACGTCGAACGAAGCGGTGTTGATGGTGGGCTGCGACGACCTGCGGATCGTGGAGGCCAACCCGACGGCGGTGCGCGCGCTCGGCTCGGCGCCGGGCTGGGATCTGGGCGGCAACTTGCTGCCCAAGGAGCGGGCCGCGTTCACGTCGATGTTGCAGCGGGTCCGCGAGCATGGCCGTGCCCCGGGGATCGTGGTGCACATGGGTCCGGGCATGGCGCCGTGGGCGGTGCGGGCGTCGCTCATGGCGGGCGAGACGGAGCACCGCTACCTGCTGCACGTGTCTGCCGGAAGCGCTCCCCAGGATGCGGCTGCGCCGGTGCCGATCGAGACCATCATCGATCGTCTGCCGGACGGCTTCGTTCTGGTCAGCGTGGACGGGACCATCTTGCGCGCGAACCAGGCGTTCCTCGACCAAATTCAGGTCGGTGCCTTGGGCGCGGTCCGCGGCGAGTTGCTCGGTCGTTGGTTGTGCAAGCCCGGCGCCGACGCGTCCATTCTGTTGGCCACCATGCAGCGCTATCAATCGGTCAAGCTGTTCCAATCCACCTTGTATGGCGACCTCGGCAGCGAGATCTCGGTCGAGGTATCCGCCGCCGGGTCGACCGAGCAGGAGGCGCCGCTGTATGGCTTGATCGTGCGCGACGTGAGCCGGCGGTCGCCGGAGAGCCAGGCGGCGGACCTGCCTGCGCTGATCGATACGTTATCCGAGCAACTCGGCCAGGTGCCGTTATTGGACATGGTCAGGACGGCGACGGAGATGGTGGAGCGGCGGCTGATCAAGGATGCGCTCGACCGGGTTGGTGGGAACCGAACGGCTGCGGCGGAGCTGCTCGGCTTGAGCCGGCAGAGCCTACACATCAAGCTGAACCGGCAGGCTGCCACCGACGAGAGCGAGCAGGCCAAAGCGGCCGAGTAGGGGATGTCCAACGCTGGCGTTTCCGCTCCTCGCTTCGGCGAGGCCGATCTTTCCAATTGCGAGCGCGAGCAGATCCATCTGGCCGGCTCGATCCAGCCGCACGGGGCGTTGCTAGTCTTGCGGGACCTCGATCACGTCGTGGTGCAGGCGAGCGAGAACGCGGCCGCCGTGCTGGGAGTGGACACCGTGCTGGGCAAGACGGCGGGCGAGCTCGGGGGCGATCTGGCGGTCCGGATCGCCCCGCATCTGAATTCGCCGATGACGAATCCGCCGCTGGCGGTGCGTTGCGCGGTCGGGCCGGACCAGCTGATGTTCGACGTGGTGCTGCATCGGCCGCCGCAGGGCGGGATGGTGGTCGAGCTCGAGGCGGCCGTCGACAGCGCGAGCCGCACGCGCGATCTCGAGGGCGCCGTTGGCCGCATCATGGCCGCCTTTACGCTGCGCGACCTGTGCGACGAGACCGCCCGGATCGTGCGCGAGATGACGGGCTATGATCGCGTGATGGTCTACCGTTTCGATCGCGATGGGCATGGCGAGGTTTTTTCGGAAGAGCGCGGGAGCGGGCTCGAGCCATTCCTGGGCAACCGCGATCCAGCGACGGATATTCCGCAAGTGGCGCGACGGTTGTACGAGCGCAACCGCGTTCGCGTGCTGGCCGATATCAACTACAGGCCGGTGCGGATAGTGCCGGAGGCGTCGCCGATCACGCAGCAGCCGCTCGACATGTCGATGTGCCTGCTGCGAAGCATCTCGCCGATCCATGTGCAATACCTGAAGAACATGGGTGTGGCAGCGACGCTGGTCGTGTCGTTGATGGTCGGCGGCAGGCTTTCGGGCCTCGTGGCGTGTCATCATTACGAGAAAAGGACGGTTCCGTTCCAGGTGCGGGCCGTCTGCGAGCTGGTCGGCGAGGCGGTTGCGACCCGGATCGCGGCCTTGGAGAGTTCGGCGCGCGGACAGGCGGAAGTGGCGGTACGTCGGCTCGAGCAACGCCTGATCGAGGCGATTCCGCGGGAGGGAGACTGGCGGAGCGCGCTGTTCGATAGCGCGCAATCGCTGTTGCCGCCGCTGCAGGCGTCGGGTGCGGCGCTGCTGTTCGACGGCCAGGTGATGTCGACCGGAGACGTTCCGGGAACGTTGCAGATCCGTGAGCTCGGGGCTTGGCTGGATACGAGCTGGTTCGATGAGGCGACGCGGTCGGCCGTGTTCTCGACTGCTTCGCTTGGACTGGACGATCCGCGCTTCGCCGAGCTGCGCGCGTCGGCGAGCGGGGTGGTCGCGGCGCCGCTGTCGGGGTTGCCGGGAGACTATCTGCTCTGGTTCCGTCCGGAGCGGGTGCGGACCGTGACATGGGGCGGCGATCCGACCAAGGCGGTGTTGACCGACCGCACGCCGAAGGATCTCTCGCCGCGATTGTCATTCGCGCAATGGCACCAGGTGGTGGAGCTGACGTCGGAGCCGTGGTCGGATGCCGATCTGGTCGCCGCGCAGTTGATCAGCGACACGGTCAAGGACGTGATCCTGCAGTTCCGCGCGGTCGGCATGCTGGTGGCGCAGGAGCAGCTCGACCGGGTGCGCGGCCAGGTGCAGGTGTCCGAGTTGCCGGTGGTGGTGACAGACGCGTTTGGCCATATCCTGCTGACCAACGACTCGTTCCGGTCTCTTATTGGGCGGATCGAGAGCGCGCCGATCGATGTGGCGGGTCTGGCCGCCCTGTTCAGCAACGCCGGGGAATTCGGCCGCGGTTTGCGCGAGCGGATGGACCGGGCGCTGACGTGGCGCACCGAGGTCAGCACCCGCGCGACCGGCAGACCGTTCTCGCTCCGGATCGACCCCGTGTTCTCGACTCCGAGCCGGCTGTCCGGTTTCGTGCTGCTGTTCAGCGATCTCAGCCAGAAGAAGGCGGCGGAGGCGGCGCGGCAATCATTCCATGAAAAGATCGTCCCCAACGGGCGTCTCGCCGGCAACCAAGGCGACACGCCGGTCGATGCGCTCATGCAGACGCTGTTCTCGGCCATGGTCGAGAATGCGCAACTTGCGGCCCTCGAGATCACAGACGGGGTCGACCTGGCTCAGATCCCGCAGATGCTCGATAGCGTGAAAGCGTCGATCGCGCGGACCAAGCGCGCGCTCGATCACCTCGTGGTGCGTGCCAAGACGTTGCAGGCCCGCAGAACCATCTAGAGCACTACTTCATTGTTTTAGCGAGCATTACTTCCGCTCGGGTGATTCCACCCGATCGGAAAATGCTCTAGTTAGGCGGTCTCATACCACGGCTCGCTGATCGCGACCCGTGGTATCAGAGTCTTTGTATCGCGCGCCGCCGCCCGCCAACCCGGCGCGCAAACCAAGGCTTGCCAACCGCAAGAGTCGCGGTCAGCAAGCCTTGGTCTCAGGCCTTGACGAGCGGGCAGTGGCCCTCGCTGAGCGGCCGGAACGCTTGCTCCGTCGGCGTCGTCTGCACGATCCGGCAGAGGTCCCAGCCGCCACGGCTCTCCGCCGGCGATTTGACCTGCAACAGGAACGCCGGATGGATGTGGCGCCCATCGATGCGGATCTGGCCGGGGCCGTATGCGTCGTCGTCGGTCGGCATCGCCTTCATGGGCTGCGACGGTGTCTGCGCCGGATGTCTTGGCGCGTGCGGCCCCGAGCTGCTGGACGACCTTGAGGTAATGCGTCGTGGCCGCGTAGTCGCCGGCTTGGATCTGATTGGGATAGTTGCCGGGGGTCCGCGCGACCGCCTTCTTGGTGAACGCGCGGGTGCGGTCGTTCAGATCCCAATAGAAACATTCGGTGTAGGTGAGGCCTTGCGCCGTCTCGAGACCGAGCGCGTGGATGCTGTTGATGAACGCCGCCGTGCCAGCCAGGCGGATCGAGGGTGGCCGGATGCCGAATTCATGCGCCTGCTTGATGCAGTTCACGAAATCGCCGCCGGCGTTGAGCAGGCCGATCACGTTCGCCCCGCTCGCCTGGCCCTGCAGCAGGAAGGACGAGAAGTCCGTCGTGCCCGGGAACGGGTAGTAGATCGTGCCGAGGACCTGGCCGCCCGCGTCCTTCACCCAGCGCGCGAGATCGGTCTCCATCGCGTGACCGAAGGCGTAGTCCGCGGTGACGAAGAACCATTTGTCGCCGCCCGCCTTGACCGTGGCGATGCCGGTCGAGTGCGCGATCTCCCAGGTGTCGTAGGTCCATTGCACCAGGTTGGCGTTGCATTTCGGGCCGGTCAGCTCGACGGTGGCAGCGCCGGTGTTGAGGCTGATCTTGTTGCGTTGGCGGCATAGGTCGCTGATCGCCAGCCCGATCGCGCTGTTGTTGCAGTTCGTGATCACGTCGACCCCGCCGCGATCGAGCCATTCGCGGGCGATGCCGAGGGCGACGTCGGCCTTGTTCTGGTGATCGGCCGAGAGCACTTCGACGGCCAGGCCCGGGGCGGCGGCCATTGCTTCGTCGACCGCCAACTGTGTGCAGGCGACGCTGGTGGCGCCCGCGGTGTCGGAATATTGGCCGGAGAGATCGGTCAGGACGCCGATGCGGATCGGGGGAGCCGGTTGCGCGCGGGCGCGGGCGAACGGGGCTGCCGCGGCCGCAACGCCGGACTGGATGAAATGACGCCGCGCGATACCCATCGAAGTCCGCCTCCCGACTTGGCGCGAACAGATCATCGGCGGCGGCGGCGGGCAAGCCTAATCGGGGAGCGACGCGCGGGCCGCCCCCCGGCGCGATCAGACCTTTCCGATGCGGGCCGACGCCGCGGCAATCGTAGGCGATGACGCGGAATCCGGCTTCGGCCAGCGGCACGGCCCGATGTTACCACATGTCGGCGTCGAGCGGACAGCCGGGGACGAGAGCGATGGCCGGGCCGGTGCCCTAATCGCGGGCGTAAAGCTGGGTGCCGGCGGGTTGCCAAATATTCGCGTGAGATCGGCCCCGCCCGCGCATGGCGGGACGGCGTGTGCTACGTCGCTGGAAACGAACACGGGGGCCGCAGGTGGAGAGCGTGGTGCAGGGGGAAGCGATCCCGCGGCCGCCGGGTCGGCCGTTGATCGGCAATTTGCTCGAGGTGCGGCCTCATCAGGCGATGGCGGACCTGTCGGCGCTCGCGCGACAGTATGGGCCGATCTTCGCGCTCGAAGCGCCGGGCCGGGTGCCGCGCCTGTTCGTGTCGGGCTACGACCTGGTCGACGAGATCTGCGACGATGGGCGGTTCGACAAGGCGCTCGGGCCGGGCCTGGCCGTGCTCGCGCGCAGCCCGGTCGGGCACGGGCTGTTCACGGCCGAGACGGCCGATCCGGAGTGGCGCCGCGCCCACAATGTGCTGCTGCCCGCGTTCCGGCCGCAGGCATTGCGCGGCTACTTTCCCCGCATGCTCGACATCGCGATGCAGCTCCGGTTGAAATGGGAGCGGCTCAACCCCGGCGACACGGTCGACGTGCCGGCCGACATGACCCGGCTGACGCTGGACACGATCGCGCTGGCCGGGTTCGATTACCGGTTCAACTCGTTTTATCGCGACACGCCGCACCCGTTCGTGGTGGCCATGCTCGGCGTGTTGAACGGGGCGCAGCAGAGCGTGCGGCAACTGCCGGCGTTGCGGCGGATGTATTGGCGGCAGGAGCGGCGCATGCTGGCCGACCAGGTCCACATGGCGCGGATCGTCGAGCGGCTGATCGACGAGCGCCGCGGGTCGGGCCGGTTGGGCCAGGTCGACGATCTGCTCGATCGCATGCTGGTCGGGATCGATCCCAAATCGGGCGAGGGGCTCAAAGACCGCAACATCATTGCGCAATGCATCACCTTTCTCATCGCCGGTCACGAGACGACGAGTGGGCTGCTCTCGTTTGCGATCTATGCGTTGCTGAAACATCCGGATGTGTTGGCGCGGGCCTATGAAGAGGTGGATCGCGTGCTCGGCCGGGACGCGAGCGTGCTGCCGAAAGCCGCCCAGATCGGCGCGATGCGCTACTTGACCCAAGTGCTCGAGGAGACGCTGCGGCTGTGGCCGACCGCGCCGGCGTTCACCCGCCGGGCGCGGCAGGAGGTGATGCTGGGTGGGCGTTACCGGGTCACGCCGGAGATGCCGTTGCTGGTGATGGTCGGCATGCTGCATCGCGATCCGAAGGTGTGGGGCGAGGAGCCGGAGCGTTTCGACCCGGATCGTTTCAGTCCGGAGCGGCGGCGGCTGATCGCGCCGAACGCCTACAAGCCTTTTGGCAGCGGGCTGCGGGCCTGCATCGGCCGGCTGTTCGCGCTCCAAGAGGCGGCCTTGGTGTTGGCGATGGTACTGCAACGGTTCGAGCTGGTCGACTTTGCCGATTACACGCTCAAGACGAAGCAGACATTAACGATTAAGCCGGATCAATTTTATATTCGCGTGAAATTTCGCACGTAAATCCAGCAACGGCGAGAGATCGGCGGTGAACGGTCGTTACTTTCCAAGCTAGGAAGCGTAGGGATCATCCTTGCGTCTACGGCATCGCGATCGGGCCGGCGTTGTCCGGCCTGGTCGGCAACGACATCTTCCGCGGCTACGAGATCTTCGGCGGCATCATCGGGCGGGCGGGCCGGCTGCAGGCGCTGCAACAGGGCATGATCCAATGCGACGGCGCCACCGAGCGGGCCGCGCGCGGCAGCGTCGATTTCATCCCGTTCGGCCCCACCGCGCTGCGCGGCATCAGCTCGGCCGCCGAAGTCTGGACACCGGTCACCAACGACCGCCGGCCGCGGGGATGCGCATGCATGGCCGGGCGCCCGAACTGGCGGTTCTGTTCGACGCGCTGGCCGCCGCCCAAGCCGGAGGCACCGGTATCGTGATGGTGGAAGCGGATTCAGGCCTGGGCAAGTCGCGGCTTTTGACCGAACGGTGCCAGCGCGCGGCCGCCTCCGGTTGCCTGGTGCTCGCCGGCCAGGCCGACCCGATCGAGCGACGGGTGCCGCTCCAAGCCTGGCGCGGCGTGATGGCCAAGCTGCTCGGCCTGGACGGCCCGTCGACCCGAGACGTGCCGTCGTCGCCGCCCGCTTTGCCATCGTTGGGGCCTGATCTCGATATCCACGCGTCGCTGCTGAACGCGGTGCTCCCGCTCGACTTGCCGGACAGCCCGCAGACACGATGACGACCGGAAGTCTACCCTGCTCGCGGCCGCTGGCGGGCTTATCATCCGGCTCGAACCGCTCGGCGGGCGCGAGCGGGATAGCCTGGCCCTGGCGCGGCTCGGCGCCGACCGGCTGTCGCCGGCGTTGGCGGATCTGTTGCGCACCCGCGCCCGCGGGCACCCTTTCTTCTGCCTCGAGTTGGCGCAGGCGTTGCTCGACGAGCGCCTGGTCGAGGTGGTGGACGGGACGGCGCGGTTGTTGCGCGACAGTGCGCCCGAGGCACTGAAGCTGCCCGACACGCTGCGCGCCGCGGTCAAAAGGCGCCTCGACGGCCACGCGCTGTCGGCACCCTACCAGTTCAAGCCGGGTAGCCGCGATGGGCTGCGGGCCGCGATCCAGGCCGCCTCGCCCGGATCGAGTCAGAACGGCAACGCCTTCGGATCGGCGAGCTGCGAGCAGCGCAGCAGCGTCGAGCGCAGGAGGGCGATGTTGCCGGGCTCGTCGACCACCTGTTCGCGCACCGGAAGCTTCAGCACGTCCTCGACCACGTGCGCAATCAGCCGTTGCGCACCCGCGCTCGGTCCGCAATTCCTATTCGACTCTGTCATGAAATGGCAATCGTTTACGCTGCCGGGATAGTCGCAGCGGAGATGATCGGTGGTTAAGCGTAATGTCCTGCGTGTGCCTGCCCCGCTGGCGTCAGTCCGCGTCAGTCCGCGTCGCTGCGCAGGACGTGGTCGGCAGGGCGGCTGCCGGCCAACACCAGCCGCATGTTGGGCAGGTCGTTGCCCGCCATCTTGGCTTCGAGCTGCGCCTCGGTGTAGCCGTAGCCGAGCCAGCGCCGGCGCAACCGATCCACCAGGTTCGCCTCGCTCGCGGTCACCATGATCGTGAGATCGAACAGCGGCGCGAGGTCGCGCCAGCCGGGCCGGTCGAGCAGGAGGTAGTTGCCTTCCGCCAGCACGATCCGCACCGTGCCCGCGATGATGCGCGCGCCGGCTCGCGCGATCTCGATGGCGCGGTCGAACACCGGCACCGCGATGTCGCGCCCGGCATCCCTTTGCAGGCGCACGAGCATGGCCGCGAAGCCGTCGACGTCGAACGTGTGCGGGGCGCCCTTGCGCGCACGGTCGCCGCATAGCTCCAGCACGGCGTCATCGAAATGAAATCCGTCGAGCGGCAGGATCGCGGCCAGACCCGGGCGGGCCGCCTCGAGCTCGAATCGGAGCCGTTCCACCACGGTCGACTTGCCCGCCCCGGGCGGCCCCGCGAACGCCACGACCCGGCGCCTGCCGTCGCCCCAACCGAGCAACCGCTGCACGAGCGCCGCGCGCGTGATGGCCGGGTCAGGCGGGAGCGCGGCCATAGCCGATGGTGCGCATCTGCTCGAACACCCGCGCCATCTCCGCGTCCGACAGCACCGGCGGCTCGCCGAACGCCTGCGCCTGGACGTAGAGCCGCGCCAGGGTCTCGACCTCGACGGCGACGGCCAGGGCGGCCTGCATCGTCGCCCCGAGCGCGATCTGGCCGTGCTGGCCCAACAGGCAGGCGAGCCGGTCCTCGAGTGCGGCCAGCGCGTGATCGGACAGCGCCTGGGTGCCGAACGTCGCATACGGCGCGCAACGGATCGTCGTCCCGCCCGCGACGGCGATCATATAATGGAACGCGGGAATGCTCTTGTGATGGCAGGCCAGCGTCGTCGCATAGACCGAATGGCAGTGCAGCACGCTACCGATCTCGCCCCGCGCGGCCAGGATGTCGCGATGGAACCGCCATTCCGACGACGGCCGCCCCGCGCCCACGACCCGGCCGTCGAACCCCATCCCCACGATGTCCTCCGGCTCCATCCGATCATACGGCAACGACGTCGGCGTGATCAGCAGGCCGTCGCCGTGGCGGACCGAGAGGTTGCCCGAGGTGCCCTGGTTCAGCCCCGCCGCGTTCATCCGGCGGCAGGTCTCGACCATCTCTCGGCGCAGGGCGGCTTCGTCGTGATCGTTCATTGCCGAAGCCGTAAGCCGCTTCGACGGGGCTGTCGAGCGGCGCCCGGTCGCTGCTATGGTGAGGCGATGGCATCGCACCTGCTCGCGCTGGATCAAGGCACCACGTCGACGCGCGCGATCGTCTATCGCCTGCCCGACTTCGCCGCCGTCGCCACCGCGCGCCGCGAGCTGCCGCAGCATTTCCCCGCCTCCGGCTGGGTCGAGCACGATCCGGAGCAGATCGTCGAGCACGCGCTCGCGGTGATGCGCGAAGCGGTCGCGGCCGCGGGGATCGGCGCTGGCGAGATCGGCGGCATCGGCATCACCAACCAGCGCGAGACGACGATCGTGTGGGATCACCGCACCGGCAAGCCGATCCATCGCGCCATCGTCTGGCAGGACCGCCGCACGGCCGCCGCCTGCACCGCGCTCGCGGACCACCACGCGATGGTGACGGCGCGCACCGGGCTGCTGCTCGACCCGTATTTCTGCGCCACCAAGATCGCCTGGCTGCTCGATCACGTCGACGGCGCGCGGGCGCGGGCCGAGCGCGGCGAGCTCGCCTTCGGCACCGTCGACAGCTTCCTGCTCTGGCGCCTGACCGAGGGCAGGGTGCATGCCACCGACGCGACCAACGCCAGCCGCACCCTGCTGTTCGACATCCATCGCGGCGACTGGGACGACGAGCTGCTCGCGCTCTTCGGCCTCCCCCGCGCGATGCTGCCCGAGGTGCGCGACTGCGCGTCCGCGTTCGGGACCACCGCGGCCCTGGGCGGGAGTATCGCGATCGCCGGCATTGCCGGTGACCAGCAGGCCGCGACCGTGGGGCAGGCCTGCTTCGATCCTGGGATGGTCAAGGCGACCTACGGCACCGGCTGCTTCGTCCTGCTCAACACCGGCGACACGCCGGTCGTCTCGCACCATCGCCTGCTCACCACGATCGCCTATCAGCTCGACGGCGTGCGCACCTACGCGCTCGAGGGCGCGATCTTCATCGCTGGCGCCGCGGTGCAATGGCTGCGGGACGGGCTGAAACTGATCGGCGAGGCGGCCGAATCGGGGCCGCTGGCGGCGCTGGCCGATCCGGAACAGGCGGTCTATCTGGTGCCGGCCTTCACCGGGCTTGGCGCACCGCACTGGGACCCGGCCGCCCGCGGCGCCCTGTTCGGCCTGACGCGGGCGACCGGCGCTGCCGAACTCGCGCGGGCCGCGCTCGAGAGCGTCGCCTATCAGACGCGCGACCTGCTCGACGCCATGCACGCCGACCTGCCCGATTCCAAACACCCGGTGCTGCGGGTCGATGGCGGCATGGTCGGCTCGGATTGGGCGATGCAGTTCCTGGCCGACATGCTCGCCGCCCCGGTCGATCGCCCGGCGGCGCTGGAGACGACGGCGCTGGGGGCGGCGTATCTGGCCGGGCTGACGGCCGGGCTGTGCCCGCCGCCGGCGGAGTTCGCGCGGCGGTGGCGGGCCGAGCATCGCTTCACCCCCGCGATGCCGGAAGCCGAGCGCGGCCGCCGCTATGCCGGCTGGCGCGACGCGGTCGAACGCACGCTGAGCCGGTCGGCCTGATGGCGTCCCCCACCGTGTTCGACATCGCGGTCATCGGCGGCGGCGTGAACGGCTGCGGCATCGCGCGCGACGCGGCCGGGCGTGGCTGGTCGGTATTCCTGTGCGAAGCCAACGACCTGGCCGGCGCGACCTCGTCCGCCTCGACCAAGCTGATCCACGGCGGCCTGCGCTACCTCGAATACCGCGAATTCCGGCTCGTCCGCGAGGCGCTGAAGGAGCGCGAAGTGCTGTGGGCGATGGCGCCGCACATCGTCTGGCCGCTGCGTTTCGTGCTGCCCCATCACGCAGGCCTGCGCCCGGCCTGGCTGCTGCGGCTCGGCCTATTCCTCTACGACCATCTCGGCGGGCGCCGTCTGCTGCCGCCGACGCGTAAGCTCGATCTGCGCCGCCACCAAGCCGGCCGGCTGCTCAAGCGCGAGTACACGCGCGCGTTCGAATACTCGGATTGCTGGGTCGACGACGCGCGGCTGGTCGTGCTCAACGCGCGCGACGCGGCCGACAAAGGCGCCGTCGTCGCCACCCGCACAAGCTGCCTCGGCGGCGAACGCGTCGGCGACCGCTGGCAATTGGCGCTGCAGGACGGAAACGGCCCCCGGACGGTGCAGGCGCGTGCGGTCGTCAACGCGGCCGGGCCCTGGGTCGGCGACGTCCTGCACTCCGTCCTGCGCAGCAACAGCCCGGCGCGCGTCCGCCTCGTCCAGGGCAGCCACATCGTCGTCAAGCGGCTGTATCCGGAAGAGCATTGCTACATCTTCCAGAATGCCGACCGCCGGATCTTCTTCGTCATCCCCTATGAGCGCGACTTCACCCTGATCGGCACCACCGATCGCGACTATCAGGGCGACCCGGCCAAGGTCCACGCTTCCCCCGACGAGATCGCCTACCTGTGCGCCGCCGCGTCCGCCTATTTCGTCCGCCCGGTGACGCCCGACCAAGTCGTCTGGTCCTACTCCGGCGTCCGCCCGCTCTACGACGACGGCGCATCGGCGGCCCAGGCGGCGACCCGCGACTACGTGCTCGAACTCGACGCGCCGTCCGGCCAGGCGCCGATCTTGTCGGTGTTCGGCGGCAAGATCACGACCTATCGGCGGCTTGCCGAGGCGGCGCTGACCAAGCTCGCCCCGTTTCTGCCGCCGGCGCCGGGTCGGGCGGCGGGCTGGACGTCGGCGGAGCGGCTGCCGGGCGGCCAGTTCGGGCCGCTCGACTTCCCGCGCCTGCTCGAAGCGGCCCGGGCGCGCCTCCCGCAACTTTCCGAGGCGACGCTGCAGCGCCTGCTCCGCGCGTACGGCAGCGACATCGATCGCGTGCTGGCAGGCGAGGGCACCGACCGCGTGATCGCCGCAGACCTCACCCACGCCGAACTGCGCCACCTGCACGATCGCGAATGGGCCCGCACCGCCGAGGACGTCGCCTGGCGCCGAAGCAAGCTGGGCCTGCGCCTCTCACCCGCCGACATGGCGCTGATCGATGCGCTGCTGGCCGACATGCCGGCGGTGGCAGCCTAAGCCGCGGTTCAGAACTCTTCTGGCGACAGGGTTGCCATCATCTCGGCCGACCGCTGGTGCACCTCGGCCTCGCGCTCCAGGTTCTTCGGAAACCGCGTCCGCCGTGACAGCACCATCGCCTGCTTGGCTTGCGCCTCGTGCCAGTACCGCGCCGCCAGGATCGCCGCGTTCCAGCCCCGCTCGAATTCGCCGGTTCCATCTACCATCCCGAGAACTCTCCTTGACGCCGCCCCATAGCAGTTTGACGCCGCCTGCCAAGTCGGCCTAAACGCGCTGCCCACTGTGCAGGCAGCGCCATGGCGACCGTGCTCGGGATCGATTTCGGCACGACCAACAGCGTCGTCGCGGCGCTGGATACCGCGACCGGCGACGCCACGACGGTCCAGTTCCGCGCCGGCGACCGCACGCACGACGTGTTCCGCACCGTGCTGTGCTTCTGGCAGGACGTGCTGCGCGGCCGCTCCCACCTGCGCCACGCCGCGGGCCCGGCGGCGATCACGGCCTATCTCGACGACCCGCTCGAGAGCCGGCTGGTGATGTCGACCAAGACCTATCTGGCCAGCCGCAGCTTCACGTCCACCAACCTGCTCGGCCGAATCTGGAGCCTCGAGCAGCTGATCGGCCTATTCCTGCGCGATCTCCTCGCCGCCGGCGCGCTCGACCCGGCCGGGCTGCACGTCATCGCCGGGCGCCCGGTCCGCTTCGCCGGCGAGAACGCCGACGACGAACTCGGCGAACGCCGGCTCCGGGCCGCCTTCGCCGAAGCCGGCATCGGCACGCTCGACGTGGCGCTGGAGCCGGAAGGCGCCGGCTATCGCTTCACCCGCTCGCTCACCGCGCCCACGACCGTGCTGGTCGGCGATTTCGGCGGCGGCACCAGCGACTTCTCTGTGCTCCGCTTCACCCCGGGCGCGACCCGGACCGTGGCCACAATCGGCCGGGCTGGCGTGGGCATCGCCGGCGATGCGTTCGACGCCAGGATCATGGATCACGTCGTCGCCCCGCTGCTCGGCAAGGGCACCCACTACGCGCCGTGGGGCAACGCGTTGCCGGTCCCGGCCGAGTGGTACAGCGCATTCGCGCGCTGGCACCGCCTGTCGCTGATGCGCACGCCGCGGATGCTGCGCGACATTGAGGACGTGCGGCGGACGGCCGAGCAGCCCGATCGCCTGGCGCATCTGCAGCGCCTAATCGAGGACGAGCAGGGCTACGCGCTCTATCGCGCCGTCTCCGACGTTAAGGCGTCGCTGTCAGGCGCCCCCACGGCGCTGCTCCGCTTCGCCCACGCCGATTTCGTGCTCGAACGCGCGATCGAGCGCACCGAGTTCGAGGCCTGGATCGCCCCCGACCTCGCCCGGCTCGACTCCGCCATCGACGACGCGCTGGCCGACGCCAACATCGCCGCCGCGCAGGTCGACCGCGTCTTCCTCACCGGCGGCACCGCCTTCGTCCCCGCCGTCCAGGCCTTGTTCGACCGCCGCTTCGGCGCCGACCGACGCTCCGGCGGCGGCGAGTTCGTCTCGGTAGCCGAAGGCCTCGCGCTGATCGGCGCGGAACGGCTCGCATCGGGCTGAGCCGCAGTCCTAGCGTAGAACGTAGGCTACGTCGTTCACGCTTGCCTAGATCACGGGGCCGGGACATGACTCGATGGTAAACTGAACGGTGCATTAATATGCGAGCGCGAAGGCACTACTATTGCATCTTGATGGCGTGGCCGCTGGCCTTGCGGCCGAGCACTGGGCTGGCCCAGAGTAACGAGGAGTTGCCGCTACCGCCTACAGCGAGGCCGCTGGACACCACGCCGGTCGAGCAATCGCTGAATGACTTGCTTCAAGATGGATTTGATGTTGTTGCAATGAGCGTCGGCATCGCCGGCAATGGACTATTCCTCAAGAAAGGCCGCCGCTTCGTCATGTGCAACATGGGCCTCTACGGGAACGCCTCGAAGCCTCGCCTGTATTCTGATTGCCAATCTTTGATTGCGCCAGCGAGGTAAGCAATGCCGTGGAGAGTAAAGGGTGTTAGCAAGTGGCAATTCCAGACCTCGGGGACGGGCGGTCTCGGACTGGCATTCGTAGTCGGTTCGGGCGGGGAGATTGTCCTGAAAAGTCCCACTGGACCCATTACGAGCTTTCATTACGGTGCTGTTGGCGTCGGCCTCTCGTTCGGCTTGAAGCGCGTACCGAAAATCGGCCGCTTCGACTCGCGTAGTCTTTCGGAGAAGGGCGGCGCGGCCGTCGCTCCGGAAGATTTCCCGAAATCTACGTGCTGTCTGGCTGCAAAGATGCCGACCTGTCTA
>JAABUX010000839.1_pt1 | contig 49504 bp, 48 predicted proteins | sample 5561851 | NCBI WGS metagenome assembly JAABUX01 (sample SAMN10711883, study PRJNA513361) | rock metagenome | isolation source: Antarctica rocks | place: Antarctica: Victoria Land, Richard Nunatak red sandstone | collected 2016-01-03 | reverse complement strand
CCAGCCTGAAAGGGAAAACCCCCGATCAGGTCCACTGCAACCGCCTGCCAGAAACCTTGGCAGCCTAACAAGACAGAATCTCCACTAAGAAACACCGAAAATTGTTCAAACAAGCCGAGCCACCTCTAGTCGGGAATGATGAGGTTGACTCCGGCTCGGATAAGGCGTGCGCGTTTGGCGGGGTTGAGGCCGAAGCGCCGGACCTCGTCGCTGGCGACGCCAATGGAAAAGCCGCGGCGCTTCCGGGTTTCGCGGATTTCGACGGGGCCGTCGCCGAAGGTGGCGAAGTGTGTGCCGGCGAGGTCATGGTCGCGAATGATGTTTTCGAGCACTATCTTTTGGCTTCGACGTCAATTTGCCCACGGCACCGAAGATGCGGCCTTGAAAGAGATGCGCGTAGCCCATGAGTTCGGCTTCGAAGAGAACGTCGGCGTGATCGGTGCCGCTGGCGAGATAGAGCTTGATACCGCGGGAATGAAGCTCTTCGAGAAGGAGAGCGGCGTTTTTGATCTGGAAGTCGAGGGGCTGAGTTCGCCTGACTGGAGTTTGCCGACGCGCTTGCGGACGAGCAGAAGAAGCTGTTCGTTGTAGATCTGCTTGTAGCCGTGTTCGTCGAGGATCTGGTTCTCGGGGACGAAGCCGGATTGGCGGATGAGGTCGATGAGGGTTTTCATCTGCATAAGAGTCTGAACGCCGGTGGTGCGGTCGATGAGGGCGCAGACTTCGGTGGAGACGCGATGGAGTAGAGCGGAATCGGCGGTTTCGTAGCGGGGACCGAGGACGGCTTCAACCATCATCGGCTCCATGATGGTCTCCCAGCCTTCACGCAGGTGGAGAGGGTGCCATCGTGGTCGAAGATGCAGTGCTGGATATCGAGGTGCGCGGGCATCGGACCGACCTGCTCGATCTCAGTGCCGGCGAGGTAGTGGGAACGCTGAGGCGCCTCGGCGAGTTCGGGCTCGAAGTTGTAGTCGGGGAGGCCGAGTGCGAGAATTTCGGCGGGGGTGGCCGTGCCGGTGGTCTGCAGTTTGCGGAACCGTGACGGCGGCGGCGAGGTTGGCGAGGCGGGCTATGGACTGGGGCTTCTGGCCGCTCGCAAATCCGGCACTGATCGCGGCAACGACGGTGTCGCCGGCGCCAACAGGGTCGGTCTTCTCGCCGATGAGGATACCGGGTATCTCGTGGACCAGTTCGGCGTCGGCGACGAGGATGCCGCGCTCGCCGCGGGTGAGGAAAACGGCTTTGCCGGTTCGGGGCGGCGATCTTGCAGGCGATCTCGCGGCCTTTTTCGATGGGGAAGTCTTCGCCGGGGTCGTTCAGGAAGTCGGCGGCTTCTTTCATATTGAGCTTGAGGACAGCTCCCTTGTAGAGGTCCGGATGATGGCGGGCGTCGTGGTGTCGGGATGGCGACTGATGACCTCGTTGATCTGCTCGATTACAGGGGGTTGCTGAGTCCGGTGGGGACCTGCTGGTTGAGGACGATGACGTCGTTTTCGGAGGCAGCGGTCTCGAGCGCGCGCATGAGCGAGCGGACAGTGGTCTCGCTGAGGGAGTGGAAGGCGCCAAAGTCGATGCGGCTTTCTTCCTGGTCGCCGCCGTGTGGTTTGGTGTAGGCCATCGTCTGCCAGCGATCGTCGAGAATCATGCTGTTCTGGACCTCGGCTCCGCGTTCGCGGAGGAGGCGGAGGAGCTCTCCCCCAAACGGGTCCGGGCCGAAGACGCCAATGGCCTGGACGTGGCCGACTCCGAGATCGATGAGGTTGGCGACGACGTTACCTGCGCCGCCAAGGCTGTATCTCTGGCTACGGACGCGGCGGACGGGCAGACCGGTTTCAACGGAGAACTCAGTGTTTTCGGTATCGAGGATCCAGTAGGGGTCGAGGCAGAAGTCGCCGAGGACGCCAGCGCGAAGCCGCGGGAAGGTCGAGATGGCGCGTTCGAGCCAGGAAGGCTCGGTCAGGACAGTAGACATCGTAAAGTTATCGGTGAACAACCTGTAATAGCAAGGAGCGACCGAGATGGCGGCGCTTGTGCAGGTGCGATTTGGCAAGAGTGAATGGAAGTTGTCAAGCTGAATCGCCCAGATACTTGTCATGACAGCCTCTTAGGCGAGATCGGCGGAGCAGAGCGTGGGGATCTCGGCAGATTCAGCCGAGCCGTGGCGGAGCTCAGGGCTGATTGGAGGGAAGCTCCGATTGGCTGTCGGCGTTGGGGGTGGCGACATCGGAGTGGGAGCCCAACAGTTTGGCGGCGGCCGCGTACTCCCGGGCAGAGTCGGAGCTGCGCCCGAGGCGGCGAAAGATGCGGCCCAGGAAGAAGTGGGGCTGCTCGGCCGTAGGGGCCAGGGCGGCGGCCTGCTGCAGGGAGGCGATAGCCTCCTGATCGCGGCCAAGGGCTTCGAGCGCGAGGCCAAGCTGCTGATGCGCGAGCGGATTGCGCCGGCCGAAGCGAAGGGCTTGTCCGAGGGCGTCTAGCGCTTCGGCGTGTTTGCCTTCGCGGAGGAGGAAGAGGCTGCCAAGATCGGGGTAGGGCTGCGGATCGGGTTGGGGGAGGTTGGACTGCCAGTTGATCGCGGTTTGGTAGGCGCTGATAGCGTCGGCCGTGCGCCCGAGTCTTTCGAAGGTGAGGCCGAGGTTGTACTCGACACGTACGTCGCGGGGACGGAGCTCGATCGCGCAGGGAAAAGCGTGGGCGGCGTCCGCATTGTGGTCCTGGTTGTACTCCGTGCGGCCGAGGAGGTACCAAAGGGCAGGATCGGCAGGGTAGTAGGCCGTGGCGAAGAGCAGGGAGCGTTCGGGGTCTGCGAGGTCTTTGAGCAGGATGTAATCGGAGGCGATCCAGAGGAGCTGTCGGCGGTCGGGGTGCGCCGGCGGGCGCCGGCGTTGTACTCCGCGAGCGAGTCGGCGGGACGGCGTTCGCGGAACAGGACGTACCCGAGAAGGAAATGGGCTTCGGTCGCCGACGGGTCGAGGGTGAGGGCTTTGCGGAGGTCGCTTCGGGGAGTTGCGCAACACTGAGGTGCCGCGCGGCTTCGGCGATCTTGACGTCGGGGCTGGCGGGCATCTCCTGCGCGAACGAGGGACCGGCCGCGGAGAGAAAGGCGAGGGCGAGCCAGCACGGGGTGCTTCGGTATAGCTTGGCAGCCGCTCTCATGGGGTGGGTTGGCGAGCACTGCCGGACAGACGAAGGGATGGGCAGGCCAGGCAGGTCGCTTTCGTTCTGAATCGTACACTGCTTGCCCTTCAGGAACGGTCAAGGATCTCAGCTCTCATCGTGATGTAGTACAGAACAGGCGCGTCCACCCGTTTGACGCTGCCACAAGCCGGCGATGGGCTGCTGTGATCCGCAGGCGCGACCGTCGCCCGTTTGAGCGCGCCCTATACTGGCCCGATGGCGATGGCGATGGCGATGGCGATGGCGATGGCGATGGCGATGGCGATGGCGATGGCGATGGCGTGACGTTGGCGCAGACGCTGATGGGTTTGCATCGCGTGCGGGACGCGATCGCGCAGCTGAACCTCGTTCTTGAGAAGAATCCCAAAGATCAGGTAGTGGTGCAGTTTGAATTTCTCCGTCGTGAGTCAGGTCAGATTCGAGCGAAGGTGGTAGTATCGCCGCGTCGTTTCCACTATGACACCGGCCAATGCATAGGTTGCGGCATTTACAATGAGGACAAAGTAGAAGCCTTGCGGGGTGTGGCTGCCAATCGCGATCGGGCAGGTCAGATAGATGAGAGCCCGCCCGATGCCGCCCGTGCCAAGCGGATTTGAAAGAGTCGCTGAGATGTAGACTCTCCAGGCCGCGACAACGAGCACCCCTAAAGTGGCCCAGATTGCGATTCTGCTTTTCATACATAGCTCCCTCTGCCTTGCGCTCCAATTATCACCCCTAAAGAAGCCACAATTTTGCAGCCGACTCGCGGGCATTTATAAAACTGCACCATTACCAAAGATCACGAGGAGTGGCCTCTTGGGGAAGCTGCATCTCGATCTGTCGCAGGAGGCGTTCGAGCAGGTGCAGACGATTGACCCGGCGGCTCCGCTGGCGCATCAGCTGGCGGGCGAGGTGATGGAGAGCATGCAGAACACACCGGGGGTGGTGGATGCGTACAAGCAGGCATTGCAGCGGCGCCGGAGAATGTGGCGGCACTTGAACACCTCGCCGACCTCTACTGGCGAACGGGCGATTGGCCGAAGTCGCTGAGCATGGACAACATCCGGCCGGTCGTGATCCAGACGTATGACGAGACCTATACGGAGGATGAGATCGGCGGCATTCTTGCCTTCTACCGTTCGCCTGCGGGTAAGGCATTTCTTGCGAAGACGCCGCAGCTGATGAACCGTACGATGACGCTGATGCAGCAGCAGATGGCCTCCGTGCAGCCGCAGCTTGAGCAGGCGACGAAGGAGCTTGCGGACGAGATGGCGAAGACAAAGGCGAAGTAGCGCCGTCCACTCGGAGTTGGACGCGTTTGCCATTATGGGACCGAGCGCACAGACTTTCTCACTGGTGGCACTTGAGTTCACTTCCCCAGCTTGATCTGTACAAGAATGAGTGACTTAGCGATTGGCCATCGACCTGCATCTTCTCGGGGCAGATACACACGAGAGGTTTTGCATGCCCGCATTGAACTCACGCTTCGCCGACCTGCCGCTTTTGCCGGCACTCTTTATGGCTGCTCTGTGCCTCGGAGGAGCCATCCACCAGAATCCCAACCTGCTCCGTCCGGCACTAAGCCTGGCCCATGCCCTGCCGCACCTGCTTTAGTGCAGTGTTCGCGGTGGATGGACAGCGCGCGACTGAGGTTGACCCGCGCCGCTCTCCTGACGATGCAGCTCTGTCTCGAAGGCCTGCAGGCGGTCTGAGACGGCGTCGCGGTAGCCCGTTGGGTCCAACCATACGTCCTGCTGCCCAGCTTTTTGGCGTTCCAGCTTCGCCAGCATGTTGAAGTAGACTCCGTGCGCGCCCAGGAAGATATCGCACGGAAGCGACTTTAAGACGGCAAAGATGTGCCCGTAGTCTGCCGCGATGCCCGGGTAGGAGGCTGGCCTGCCAGGCTGGTCCACCAATCGGAAGCCCGGGTTGACGTTCCAGCTACCGACGATGACGACCTCACGCTGCTTGCCGCGATCCGTCACACGCATGGTCCAGGTGGTGCATCCGCGAGTGTGGCCGGGTGTCTTGTGTGCGACCAGCACCGCACCTCCCAGGCGCACTTCGTCACCGTCGTGCAGCACGCGATCGGCCTTGGCCGGAGGATAACGAGTACCGCTTTTTCCGTAGGCGAAGTCTGTAGCTCCGCCGCTCTCGACGACTTCGACATCGCCGTCCATCACCATGTACTTCGCGCTGGTGAGGCGTTTGATCTCCGCGCTGCCGGCGTCGTGATCCCAGTGGGCGTGACTGATGAGCAGAACTTTCACGTCGGTGAACCGGAAGCCGAGCTGCTCGATGCTGTGCCGGATCTGCGGCGGCGAGCTTTGGAGATTGGAGTTGATCAGCACGTCGCCTGCCGGCGTCACGACCAGGTAAGCCGCGAGATCCCTGCTGCCGACGTAGTAGAGATTGTCGGCGATGCGAAATGGCGCGATCGGCGTGGTCCAGTCTGCCGGGTTCGCCTCAGCGCGCAGCTGCGGCACGGCCAGCAGAAAGAAGCTCAGCAGCCATGATATTCGAACTGTCGCGTGTCTCACTGCCCTACTCTCCGGCCCAAGCCAAGCCGTCCGCGCCCGCACCTGCCTTGATCATGCGACGAAGGCGCCAGGAGCTTACAGCGCCGTCGAGCGCCAGCTCCGCGACAGCTGAATCGAGGGGACAGGAGACGTAGGCAGTGTGAGCCTCCGGCCGGAGCAGGATCTCGACTGGACCTTTTCCGACATCGAGCGTGCGAAGAACGGTGAAGCTTCGGAGGTCGACGACCGCGACCTTGCCGGCCTCACGCAGCGTGACGAGGAGGTATTGGCCGCCCTGCATCACGGCCATGCCGTAGCCAATGCCCGGCAACGGAATCCATCGCGAGACCTTGTCGGTCGCGGTGTCGATGACGGCGAGCCTGGGCTGCTGCTGGTCCGAGGTGAAGACCATTCGGTCGTCGCTGGAGATGGAGATGCGTTGGACGTCCGCGGCAACGGGGATCACGGCGAGGGTCTTTCGACCGTCCATGTCGAGCACCGACACCGATCCTGGACCGACGTTGGCGGTGTATCCCCTGTGGCCGTCATGGGAGAGGACGAGCATGTGCGATTCGGCCGCGCCTGTCGGGATGGCGCCGACGATCTTAAGCGTCCGCGGGTCGACGATAGACACGCTGTGGTCCAACTCTGAGGTGACGTAGAGGACGTTTCGTTGGGTGTCGTAGATGGGGCAGTGCGGCCGCACGCCGTGGCTGAAGTCGACCGTTCCCCTAACGCTGTGCGTCGGCAGATCGATGACCGCGATCGAGCGGCCGTCGGTTCCTGGACGCCCGACGCCTGAGTCTCCGTAGATGGGGACGAAGGCGGTTCGTCGATCCGGGGTGACCGCGACCTCATGTCCTGTGATTCCGCCGACGGGAATATCGGCGATGACTCTGCCCGCGGCGGGATCGATGACGGAGAGGTTACGGTCGCCCTGATTGACGACCAGCAGCTTCGATTTCGCCTGTGCAGCGGCGAACGTGCCCGAGAAGGTGCTACTCATCAGAAGACATCCAATCGCCCACTTACCCATGCGACCGAGTATAGGCGGTCAGATCGCTCCCTGCTCACGACTCAGCTGTTCGTTGCGCCGTTCGATCTCTGCGTACTCCTCCGGCTGAAGGGTCTTGAGGATGTCGAGCAACTTCGCCGGCTGGAAGGATTCGAGATGGTAGTCGGCATCGGGGCAATCATCGAAGCCGGGTGAGGAGATGATGATGACGGGCAGCTTTGGCTGGAGCTTTTTGATGCCGACGACCAGATCTTCGGAGGTCATGTCGGTCACGCCGAGGTCGATGATGACCCCGTTGACGTCCGGAAAGCGCTGCAGCGTATCGAGAGCCTCGCGGGCGCTGTAGGCCGTGATGACGTTGAGTTTGGCGGTCTCGATGACAAGTTTACGCGTCGAGAGACTTCCGGGGTACTCCCGGTCCACTACCAGAAAACACGGTCTCAGCATGCATGGATTATCGCTCAGAGTTCCTCCGAGCACGTTTTGACGACGCGAGGAGATTCACGATCACTATGCGCCGGCCAGCGCACGCAGCGCTGAACTTGGGCAGCGAGGTCAGTTTTATTTTTCGCCGCTTGGAGCTGGGATCGCTGTTCCGATGGGAAGTGCCTTTCCGAAGTTTGGCGTGCCGTCCGGCTTCCAGGAGAACGGTTGTGCGCGAGGAGAACGCCGGTCGCCGCAGCCCTGGTTGGGGCCGGGGTTGGCGTGGTAGATGATCCAGTCTTCCTTGCCGTCCGGTGATTTGAAGAAGCCGTTGTGCCCCGTACCGAAGGCACCACCCTCGGGGTTCTGGCGGAAGAGGGGCTCGCTTGACTTAGTCCAGTTCGCGGCTTCGAGAAGGTCCGAGCCGAGCGAGGCCGAGACCATGCCGAGCTCGTAGTAGTTTGTCCAGCAGGCGCTGCCGGAGTAGATCACGAAGACCTTGTCGCCGTGCTCCAACACCTCGGGGCCTTCGTTAATGTCGACGTGAGGGAGGTCCTGGACGGTACGGCCGTCGGTCGCGTCGAGATCGCCGACCTTTTCCCAGGGGAACTGCGGGGTGGAGATCCGGGTGCGAGGGCCTCCGATCGACCAGGGGTTTTTAAGGCGGGCGATGTAGATGGATTGCACGCCGTTGGTGTCGCCCTCCCAGCCGGACCAGATCATGTACATTTTGCCGCCGCTCGCCGCTGTCGGTTCGAGGATGGTGGCGTCGATGGCCCACTTGTCGCTTGGGTCGGCGACCTTGCCCTTGAGCATCCATGTCCCTTCTGTCGGGTCTTCTGAAGAGTTTTCGACGACGTAGATGCGGTGGTTCTCGTTTTTGCCGGCATCAGCCGCAAAGTAGATGTACCACTTTCCGTCGAGGCGGTGGAGCTCTGGAGCCCACAGCTCGTGGGAGTACGGCTGACCCGGTGGCGGCGTCCAGACCACGACCTTCTGGGCGTTCGCGAGGTCCTCGATGCGCCGCGTCTTCCAGATGGTGAGATTGCTGCCGGTCGAATTCATGTAGAAGTACCAGCCGTTGCGGGTGGCGACCCAAGGGTCCGGACCGGAGCTCTTCAACGGATTGGTCAGGGTATGTGGAGCGAGGTTCGATGTCGTTGTCTGCGCGAAGCTGGCGCATTCGCTTCCCAAGCACAGGCACCCCAGCAGCAAGAACGATGCAACCGCTTTCATCCTGACCTCCTCTTACAGCACACACGGGTTCGATCGAAAGCATATCAACTCTGGCGAGGGTCCGGCGCCCAGGGGGCTCCCAGGCGGGTGAACTACGGCGCGAGCGCGATAGGGCACAGGAGCGGGCGGCCCGATACGCTCTATTGATTTCGAAACTGCACCACTACGGATGGCTGGGGCTGCTTGCCTGCTTCGAGGTGGAAACTGTAAAGTGACCACGCCTTAAAAGGGAGAATTTCACCATGCCTCAAACCAACTTGTCTCGTCGCGATCTGTTTGGTCTGGCCTCGGCTGCAACGGCTGCCGCTGCCCTTCCTTCGATCTTTGCCGTTCCGGCTGCACAGGCCCAGGAGGCCGGGGCGAGCGACCGCACCGACCGTATTGGGGCTCCTGCGCTGTTGCGGTCGGTGGAGCGCGCCGTTGCGTTTCAGAACTTCATGATGGATGCGTATGCAACTGGCGCAACGGTGCGTCTGGCGCAGAGCTACAGCGACGAGGCGCTTGGAGCGACGGCGTTCACGTACGACAATGCGGTTGCGATCCATGCGTACCTGGCAGACCGCACCACCGATTCGATGGGACGTGCGGAGGTGCTCGGCAACGGTCTGCTGTATGCGCAGGCGCACAACTTTCCGTATAACGATGGGCGCTTTGCGCAGGCGTATTACGTGAATGTGCCAGCGGCAGATAACAGCGGGGCGTACATCACGCCGGCGGCGGCCCCCTTCTATTTCTATACCAGTACGGTGGGCGACCAGGCCTGGGCGGGCATGGCGCTGGCGCAGTTGTATCTGCGCACGGGCAAGGCTCCGTATCTGACGGCAGCGCTCCAGGTGGCGAACTGGATTGTGAGGAACACATACAGCACCGTAGGCGCTGGAGGGTACTCGTTTGGGACGAACATCAACTCCAGCAATCAGTCGGTGCCGTCGACCAATGGCAAGTCGACTGAGCACAACATCGACACGTACGCCTTTTTCACGATGCTGGCGACACTGACCAGGGACGCCAATGCGAGCAATGGGATGCAGTGGTCGGCGCTGGCGCAGCACGCCCTCACTTTTGTGGCCGCGATGTACAACGCAGCGGGGCCATACTTCTACACCGGGACGCTGGGAGACCAGAAGACGATCAACACGTCGCCCATCCCGGAGGACTGCCAGACGTGGTCGTACATGGCGACGCTGAATGCTGCGTGGCGCCACACGATCGAGTGGGCCCTGAACAATCTGGAGACGACGGACACACCTCAGTCACCGCACTCGAGCCTGACGGGAAGCGAGACGATTCACGGTCTGGTCTTCGATACGGCAAGCTTGTCCACGACCGCCTATGATGCGCATGCCGTGTGGCTGGAGGGAACAGCGCATGCCGTGGCTGCACTGGTGACTCGGGTGCTGCGTGGGGCTGACCCTGTGTCGGGGTTGATTACAGATCTTTCGGAAGCGCTCGGGTTGCTGCGTCAATGCGAGAAGGCACAGGCTCTTTTGGGCGCTGGCAAGACGGCGGGCGGACACCCGATCCCGCAGGGCCTGGGTCTGGTGGCCGCTACCAGTGTGATGGATACAGGCTTCGGCTATACGTACGGACCGTCTCTCCACGTCGGGGCGACGGGATGGTATCTGCTGGCCGCACTTGCCGCCAACCCATTTCAGTTGGGGTACCGCACGCTTCCGTAGATCTGTCCCACCCGCAGGTGAACCTTACTTATCGGCTCCGGAGCCGGGGGTGGTGTTGCTGTCCTCGGGAGAGGAAGGGTTGATGTGTCCGGAGCTGTTTTCGGGAGTGCCGGAGCGGACGCCGGTCTGTCCCGGACCGCCGGTGGAGGGGTTGTCACCGCGATATCCGGAGGGCTCAACGGCAGCCTGTCCCGGAGTTGGGACCGATTTTGTGTCCTGATTCTCGAGCTTTTCCTTGTCGGCTGCCATGTTGCTCCTTTGCTAGGGAGATAGGAGCCTGCGTGGTTCCCGGCAGTTGCCTCCATTCGTCATGGCTGGGGAAAGTCCGCTAAACTGTCCCTACTCCGGCTTCGCGCGCCTGTGGCTTCGGCTGCTTTGCCGGTGTATGTGTAAGGACGGGAATCTGCCGGAGTGAAATCAGCGCACCTGAAAACCTATGTTGAACGAGCGGCCCACGCACTGGTCCTCCTTGCGCTCTGTCTAGCGGTGAGTTTGTCCTTTGCGGCCACCGTGATGAAGGCGCAAGCTCCTGCGCCCGCGATTGCTCCCAGCATTCCGGTGATGTCTGCGCCGATCCAGACTGCATCGCCACCGACGACAGTGACACCTGCAGGGCAGAGGATGTCCACGGAAGGGACGCAGGCGCCCGAGGGCGGCGTAAGCGCACGCGGCCGAGCTGATGAGGCACGCCAGTCAAGTTTGGCGGAGCAGGCGCAGGCACTTCCGGACCGGCCGACGGAGTTTCAGCAGCTGGTGCAGGCGACCACGGGACAACTTCTACCCATCTTCGGGAGCTCGCTGTTTTCTCGGGTGCCGTCGACCTTTGCGCCGGTCGATGATGTGCCGGTCACGCCGGATTACGTGATCGGACCGGGCGACCAGCTCCGGTTGCAGCTTTGGGGCCAGGTGAATCAGCAAGGCACGTACGTGGTGGACCGGACAGGATCGATTGCACTTCCGCAGGTGGGAACGGTCCACGTTGCGGGCCTGCGTTTTTCTGAGTTAACGAGTTTTCTGCGGGCGCAGCTTGGCCGCGTGTACCGGAACTTCGATCTGAACGTAAATATGGGGCAGCTCCGGTCGATCCAGGTGTTTGTGGTGGGGCAGGCGCGGCGCCCGGGCAGCTATACGATCGGCTCGCTCAGTACGCTTTTGAACGCGCTCTTCGCCTCGGGCGGACCGACACCCGAGGGCAGCCTCCGCGACATCCAGGTGCGACGCGGGAGCGAGGGTGTGACGCACTTCGACCTGTACGATTTGCTGCTGCGCGGGGACAAGTCGAAGGATGTGCTGCTGCAGCCTGGCGATGTGATCTTTATCCCTCCGGTGGGACCGCAGGCAGCTCTGGTGGGCAGCGTGAATACGCCGGGGATTTATGAATTGCGCGGCGAGACACGGGTCGAGCAGCTGCTGGACCTGGCCGGCGGACGAACCACGGTGGCGGCTGGGTCTACGGTCCGGATCGAGCGGATCTCGCAGCACACGACGCGGACGATCCTGGATGTGGACCTGGCGAAGGCGCCGGAGACGCCGCTACAGAACGGGGATGTGGTGCTGGTGACGGCGATCGTGGATCGCTTCAAGAATGCCGTCACGCTTCGCGGCAACGTAGCCAATCCGGGGCGGTATGTGTGGCACCCGGGCATGCGGGTGAGCGATCTGATTCCGGACAAGGAAGCGCTGATCACGCGCAACTACTGGCAGAAGCGAATCCAGCTGGGCCAGATGGCGACCGAGTACTCGCCCGCGACACCCTCGAATGAGGGCGCGCTGCAGGTGCAGAGGCCGGATGGTACCGGCACAGGGCAGAACGCGAACACCAGCCAGGGCGCGAATTCAGGGCAGGTTGGGAACACCCCGGGGCAGAGCGTCAATGGTAACGGGCAGAACGTAAATGCTTCTTCGTTGCGGGGATCACCGTCGCAGACGGGCGCGGGCTCGGTTGGAGAGGCGCTTACTGGCGGTAACAATACCTTCTCGGCGAAGAACGACGTCATCCTGAGTGCGCCCGATATCGACTGGAGCTATGCGGTGATTGAGCGGCAGAGCCCGGTCGACCTGACTACATCGCTGCTTCCGTTCAACCTGGGCAAGGTGGTGCTGGAGGGCGACCAAGCACAAAATCTGGAGTTGCTGGCCGGCGATGTCGTGACAATCTTCTCGACGGCGGATGTGCGCGTGCCGACCTCGCAGCAGACGCGCTTTGTGCGGCTTGAAGGCGAGTTCAACGCTTCGGGCGTGTACAGCGTGCGGCCGGGCGAGACGCTGCGCCTGCTGCTGGCGCGGGCTGGCGGATTTACGCCAAACGCCTATCTTTATGGATCGGAGTTCACGCGTGAGTCGACGCGGCGCGTGGAGCGGCAACGACTGAACGAGTATGCGGATCAGCTCGAAGCTCAGGTCTCGGCGGTAACGGCTGTCGGGGGTGCGATCAGCGATGTGGATGCGACCGGTGCACCGACGACGCCAGGCCAGGCCCGATCTGCGATTGCGCGTCTGCGCCGGCGCGAGCCCGTGGGAAGGATCGTGCTGGATCTCCGGCCGGACAGCCAGGGCGTCGACAGCGTGCCGGATCTTGCGCTCGAGGATGGTGACCGATTTGTGGTGCCGCGGATTCCCGCGAACGTAGCCGTAGAGGGACAGGTGTATAACGCGAATGCGTTTGTTTACCGGCCGCACCGCCGGGTGATCGACTACCTGCGGCAGGCTGGCGGACCGGATCGCCAAGCCGACCGGAGGCGCTCCTTTGTGCTGCGCGCGGACGGATCGGTGCTGAGCCGGCAGTACGGGCACGGAAACTTCGAGCACGCGCAGCTGTATCCGGGGGATACGCTGGTGATGCCGCCCGCGATCAACAAGCGGTCGATACTGGCGACAATTGTGCAGGTTGCGAACATTGTTGGCCAACTAGGATTTGCCGTGGCGGCGATCAACGTATTGCGGTGAGCGGGAGTGGATTTGGCGGAAGTGCGGAGAGAGACGATGCAAGGCTACGAGGAGGACAGCATCAACCTGCTGGATATCCTTGTGCGCCTCCTCGCCAAGTGGAGGACGTTTCTCGTCACGGCACTGATCAGCGTTGTGATTGGCGTTGTGATGATCTACCGCATCCAGCCGCTCTACGAATCCAACGTCTCGATTTTGCCGAGCGCGGCGGCGGAGGAGGCCAACAGCCTATCCGCTATCTTCACCGGCCGACACTCTGGCGATATCTATGTAGGGTTGCTCCATAGCCGGGCGGTGGTCGACGACGTCATTCGCCGCATGGATCTCCGCAAGGTGTATGGGACAGGCGGCCAGGACGCCACACGCGGCAAGCTGTGGCAGAACACAAGGATTGGCGTGGGTGGCGACTCCATTCTGGTACTGGTGGTGCGCGACGCAGACGCGGCTCTGGCGACGAAGATTGCGAACTCCTATCTCGATGCATTGGAGGATCAGCAGGTCTCCATGGCAACATCGGCATCGAGACAGCGGCGGCAGTTCTACGCAACCCAGTTGCAGCAGGAGAAAGACGCGCTGCTGAACGCGGAAGAGGATCTTCGCAGGACCCAGGAGTCCCTGGGCATTGTGCAGATAGGGCAGCAGACGTCCATCGGGATCTCGGCGATTGCAGACATGCGGGCGCAGATCACGGCGTCTCAGGTACGGCTGGCCTCCCTGCTCTTGAGCGAGACCGAACAGAACCCGGAGGTGCGGACGTTGCGGACACAGATCGCGCAGCTCGAGGCGCAGGAGCGTTCGCTTTCTGCCGGCAGGACGGGAGGACCGGTGGGGGCGGCGATGCCGGCCGGCCGGATGCCGGCGGCAAATCTTGAGTACCAACGCAAGGATCGCGAGGTGCAGTACCATACGGCGTTGTTCAACTCCCTTTCGCACGAGCTCGAGAACGCCCGCATGAGCGAGGCGGCAGCCGGACAGACCTTTCAGGTGGTGGACAGGGCGGTCATCCCAGAGTTCCGCGTCTGGCCCAATCGACGTATGCTCCTGCTTCTGACGTACGCGGTGAGCTTATTTCTGGGGCTCCTCGCGGTGGCGCTCGAGATTTTGGTTGAGCGGATTCTGAGAGATCCGGAGAACCGCAACCAGCTAAACGCACTTCGCAAGCAGTTTCATCTGGGCCGGTAAGATGAGTGGGGTTGAGAGGACAGCGCCACAGGGCCGTCGCAGGCACCGACCGCTGCATGCGCTGTGTTTCCTGATGGTGGTGTTTCTTGTCCTGTTCCCGAAGGGTGGCGTGAAACTGGCGGGAACGCCGCTGACGTGGGGATATTTTCTACTTGGATTTACGGTTCTTCCGGCGTTGCTGTACCGCATGATCGTCTTTCCTCTTACGTTCCGGCCCAGTGCGCTGCTTGCGTTCGGGACCGTGATGCCGTTTCAGATCCTTCTGCTCTATTCGGTGCGAGCGAATGGCTTCGACGGCTTCGGCATTCTGTTCAGCGACCTGACTGCCTTTCTTCTGTTCCCCTTTCTCTTTCTCCTGATTTACCCCGTGTTCCTGCCTTCGATTGACCCCGTGAGATTTCAGAGGTGGCTGCGCTTCTGCATTCTTGCAGCGGCAATCTGGGGCATTCTCCTGTTCTTGTGGCGACCGTTCTTCGGCTACTACATCGAGATTCCACTGCTGACCGTCAACCTCGGCGACTACGGCCAGTTGGAGGCGACCAAGCACATCGATCGAGGAGCGTTCTACAAGCTGATCTCGACCTATAACAATGGCAACGTGTACGGTGTGGCCACGTTGATCCTGTTCCCCCTTTACAGGCTCATTGAGCCGTCCCGCTGGAAGAGAAACATCGTTCGGTTTGCGCTGGTGCTGACGCTCTCTCGCACGGTATGGCTCGGTCTGGTGATCGAGCAGCTGCTGTCTGCGCTGGCCAGCCTTCCGGCGCTGGTGGCGAGCCTGCCTCGGGTCTACCCGGGGCAGGCGCTCCGGCGACTGGGTGCGCTGGTAATCACCTTTGCAGTGGTGTTTGTTGGATTTCTCTTCAGCGTGCAGTCCTTGTCGTTCCTGACGGACACCTCGCTGGGCGGCAGAGAGGCCCAGTTCAGGGCGTTTCTGCATCCGCCCATTCTGCCGGATGTGCCTGTAGGTGGATTTGCGGAAGTCATGTACAGTTCGGCGTTGTTGTTGTTCGGGGTGGCCGGCTTTCTGTCCATTGTGCTGCTGTTCCTCTCGCCGCTGCTGCTGATTGCCCTTTATCCACGGCTGGCCAGGGTTCCGACGAACCGGGCGGCGGCCAAGGGGCTGCTGCTTTACGCGATCGTCGCAGGTGCGGACGGCGCGACGAATCTCATACCGGTGATGGTGTTCTACTGGTTCACCTACATGACCTTTCTCTACGGCCTGCCGGGGGAGCAGCGCGGTGCAGTGCTGGCACGACAGACGTGGCAGACGGAGAATCCCATTTCCGGAGGAGCAGAGAGTCAAGAGCCTGAAGCAATCTACGGATAGACTTGCATTTAGGTTGTGTGCGTTTCGTCCGCCGAATACAGGCATGAGCAAGGGGAGTTGTGATTGTGAAGACGGAAAGCGGCATTCTGGTCACCGGCGGAGCTGGCTTTATTGGGTCGAACTTCATCCTGGACTGGTTTCATGGCGATGGTGGACCGGTGGTGAATCTGGACAAGCTGACCTATGCCGCGAACCATGCGAATCTGCTTGAGATTGCGGATCGTGATGAGTACGTCTTTGTTCGTGGAGACATCTGCGACGCGGAGTTGGTCGGGCGGATGTTCGCGGAGTACCGTCCGCGCGCTGTGGTGCACTTCGCCGCGGAGAGCCATGTGGATCGGTCGATTCTGGGGCCGGAGGCGTTTCTAAAGACCAACATCGACGGAACATTTACGCTGCTGCAGGGTGCGAGAGCGTATTACTCCGGCCTGGCGGGTGAGGAGAAGGAGCGGTTCCGCTTTCTCCATGTGTCGACCGACGAGGTTTACGGCACGTTGGCTCCGGACGATCCGGCGTTTCACGAGGACACACCCTATGCTCCGAACTCGCCCTATGCGGCGAGCAAGGCGGCGAGCGATCATTTGGTGCGGGCCTGGGTGCATACCTACGGTCTGCCGGCGATGATTACGAACTGCTCAAACAACTACGGCCCATTTCAATTTCCGGAGAAGCTGATCCCGCTCATGATCACGCACGCGCTCGGGGGCAAGCCGCTGCCTGTATACGGCGACGGGCAGCAGGTGCGGGATTGGCTCTATGTTGGCGACCATGCCAGCGCGCTGCGCACGGTGCTCGCCGATGGGCGAGTGGGCGAGACGTACAACATCGGCGGCAACAATCAGAAGAGCAATCTCGAGGTCGTGACGACACTGTGCGCACTTCTGGACGAGATGGCGCCGGAGTCGAAGTTCCGACCGCACCAGCAGCTTATCCGGTATGTACAGGACCGCCCCGGGCATGACCGGCGGTATGCGATCGATGCTCACAAGCTTGCGGGCGAGCTCAAGTGGAGGCCAAAGGAGAGCTTCGAAACAGGGCTGCGGAAGACCGTTCAGTGGTACCTCGATAATGCCGCCTGGGTCGAAAATGTGACCAGCGGCGCTTACCAGCAATGGGTTGATAAGAACTATGGAAGCCGCGGGATGCAGAAGCGCGACACGCAAACGGCTGGGGAGGGGTCGCTGTGAAGGGCATCATCCTGGCTGGAGGTTCCGGCACGCGCCTGCACCCGGTCACGCAGGCGGTCAGCAAGCAGCTTCTGCCGGTGTATGACAAGCCGATGATCTATTACCCGCTCTCGGCGCTGATGCTGGCAGGGATTCGCGAGATCCTGGTGATCTCGACGCCTGAAGACACGCCGCGTTTCGCGCAGCTGATGGGCGATGGAGGGCAGTGGGGGCTGAAGCTGCAGTACGCTGTCCAGCCCTCGCCCGATGGCCTCGCGCAGGCCTTTCTGATCGGGCGCGAGTTTCTTGCCGGGGAGGGCTGCTGTCTTGTGTTGGGCGACAACATCTTCTATGGGCACGACTTTCAGAAGACATTGCGGGCGGCGGCAGAGAGTGGTCCGGGAGCGACCGTGTTTGCGTATCCGGTGCTCGACCCGGAGCGTTACGGTGTGGTCGAGTTTGACGAGCAACGTAGGGCCGTGTCGATTGAAGAGAAGCCGGATCGGCCGAAGAGTCGCTATGCCGTCACTGGAATCTACTTCTACGACGAGCAGGTGGTAGATGTGGCCGAGAGTCTGAAGCCTTCGCCGCGGGGCGAGCTGGAGATTACGGACGTGAATCGCTGGTACCTCGAGCGGAACCAGCTGCGCGTGGAGCTGCTGGGGCGAGGTATGGCGTGGCTCGATACGGGCACGCACGACTCGCTGTTGGAGGCGTCGATGTTTATTAGCACCATTGAGCAGCGGCAGGGATTGAAGGTCGCGTGTCCGGAGGAGATTGCGTATCGCCTGGGGTACATCTCCGCGGAGGAGCTAAGGGCTTTGGCGGCGAAGATCCGCAAGAGCAGCTACGGGCGGTATCTGGAACGGCTGCTCGAGGAGCCGGTCTATTGAGCTCGCAGGGAAGTGGGCGGATTCTGCTGACGGGGGCAGCGGGGCAGGTCGGACGGGAGTTGCTTCGCACCCTGGCGCCCTTGGGTGAGATCGTCGCGCCGACGCGCGAGGAGATGGACCTTAGCAAGCCGGAGTCCGTGCGAGCGGTCGTTCAGCGTGTGAGGCCGCGATGGATCGTCAATTCCGGCGCCTACACGGCGGTCGACAAGGCGGAGAGTGAGCCGGAGCTGGCGCGCGCGGTGAACGCAGACGCGGTGGCGGTGCTGGGGGAGGAGGCGCGCCGCATAGGCTGTGGCGTGGTGCACTTTTCGACCGACTACGTGTTCGATGGGTCGAAGGGGGAGCCGTATGTCGAGACGGATGCGACGGGACCGGCGAGTGTCTATGGGCGCACCAAGCTTGAAGGGGAAGAGGCGCTCGCGAGTAGCGGTGCGGCGCATGCGATCTTTCGCACCAGCTGGGTCTATGGAGGGACGGGAAAGAACTTTCTGCTGACGATCTTGCGGCTGGCGCGAGAGCGGGAGCATCTGCGCATCGTAGCGGATCAGCATGGATCGCCGACCTGGAGCCGCGATCTGGCGGAGATGACGGCGTTCTTTATACGCCGTTGCGAAGAGCGGGCCGACAATGAGGATTTGGCTGCCGCCGTCTATGAGTGGGGTGGCCTTTATCATGCGTCAGGCGCGGGGTATACGACGTGGTTTGAGTTTGCCCGTGAGATCGTGGCGGAAGCGAAGAGGCGCGAACCTGATGTGCGGTTTGCAGAGGTGACGCCGATTCCCACAGCAGAGTTTCCTACGGCAGCGCGTCGTCCCGCGAACTCAAGGTTGTGCTGCGCGGGGCTCGAAGAGAAGCTGGGGTGGAGGATGATGGATTGGCGCGAGTCGCTCGGGAAGGTAATGGCAGAGCTTTGAGATTACACAGGCACATGGGCGTGAACAGACGGGCATGAACGACGTGGACCTGCACGCGAGCCAGGCAGCGCGAAGCACGAACGAGCCACTGGTTGCTTGTGTTCTGGTTACCTGGAATAGCTGGAAACAGACGGATCGTTGTTTGCGTGCACTGTTTCGGCAGGAGTATCGCAAGCTCGAGATTATCGTGGTGGACAACGGATCGACTGATGGCACCGTGCAGCAGCTAAGGTCAGCGTACCCGTCCGTGATATGTGCCGAGAATGGTTACAACGCGGGGTTCGCGAAGGCGTGCAACATCGGCGCGGGGATGGGGCTTGAACGAGGAGCCGAATACGTGTGGTTTCTGAACAATGACACCGAGGCCCCGCCCGAGACGTTGGCGAAGATTGTGACAAGGGCGGAGGGAGGTCCGCGCGTTGGGATCGTCGGCGCCGTGCTGCGCTACATGCATGACCCAAGCCGAGTGCAGGCGTGGGGAGGAGGCTCGATCAGTCTCTGGTCAGGGTACAACCGGCATAACACCAGGCCTGCAGCACTCGGCAGCAATGCGTATATCACGTTTGCGAGCGCGCTCGTGCGGCGGCAGACCTTTGAACAGCTCGGCGGACTATGGGAGGAGATCTTTCTGTATTTCGAGGACTCGGACTTCAGCCTTCGGGCGACAAGGACCGGATGGCTGCTGGAAGTCGCGGAGGATACCGCTATCCTGCATGCCGAGGGCGGAAGCGGGGCCAACGAAAGTCGAAAGAGTCCATTGCTGCAGAAGATCCAGACCAGGTCGGGAGTCCTGTTCCTGCGGCGTCATGGCCGTGTTCCGCTGATCTCAGCGGCAATTTTCGTTGCGCTGCGCCTCGGTAAACGGATGGCCCAACGGGACTGGGATGGGTTACGCGGTGTGCTGCAGGGTGCGGCGGAGGGCTGGCGTGTGCGGCGCTCTGCTATTCAGCAGAGGGGCGTAAGGCCGCAGGAGATATCGTAGTCTCAGGTCTGCTATGAGTCGCGTGTTGATCCTCAAGTTCGGTGCGATCGGCGACGTCGTGATGACGATTCCTGCGGCGTATGAGCTCCATCGAAGGGGACACCACATCGAGTGGATCTGCGGAGAGCAGGTCTTTCCGTTGCTGGAGCAATACTCCTGGATACGGCCGATTGCCGTGGACGATCGCGCTCTCTTCGGTGGATCTGCGATAAAGAGGTTGCGGGCGCTGATGGGGTTATGGAGATCCGTTGGTGGGCGGAACTATGAGCTATGTGCAACGCTGTACTACGACCGACGCTACAGCTTCTTAAGTCTTCCTGTGCGGGCGAGGCGAAAGGTGATGCTTTCCCACAGGGACCGGACTCACCGGCTGCTGCCGGGGCGGCACCACACGGACGAGTATCTACGCGTGATGCTGGGCAGCGATGAGGGACCTGTAACGGTGGGACTTGCTCCTGTGCGTCCTGACGCTCTGCCTCCAAGCGCGTTGCTACGCATGGACGGTCGTGCGCGCGTGGTCCTGGTGCCTGGCGGAGCGCGCAACGCAATGCGCAGCGACGCGCTCCGGAGATGGCCGATCGAGAGCTACGTGGCGGTTGCGCGCGAGTTGGCGAGTCGCGGCCTCGAAGTTGTGCTGGCAGGCGGTCCCGACGACTGTTGGGCTTCCGAGGCGTTTCGAGGACTTGCCGTGACGGACGTGATCGGCGAGATGACGCTGCTGGAGACCGTAGCGCTGCTGGACGAGAGTGACGTCGTCGTGACGCACGATACGGGGCCGCTGCACCTTGCCGGACTGACGCGGGTGAGCATCGTCGGCATCTTTGGACCGACGGATCCGCGGGGTCGGATGCCGCAGCGAGCAGGCACGGTGGCGCTGTGGGGCGGCGAGGGGTTTGCGTGCCGACCGTGCTACGACGGGCGGGAGTATGCGCGATGCAGCGACAATGCGTGTGTGCGGCAGGTTACCCCGGAGATGGTGATCGCGGAGATTGAGCGGCTGCTGGAGCAGCGTCGCAACGGAACGGAGGAGCCGCCGCGGGTCATGACGCCGGTGAGCACGGTGACGGCGGGACTACGCACCGACGTGGCGGGCGTATGACAAGGCGCGCGTTATTTCTAGATCGCGATGGGGTCATCAATGAGGAGGTCGGCTATCTTTCGCGCGCCGAGGATGTACGATTTGTCGCCGGTCTGTTCTCGCTGTGCCGCACGGCGATGCGCCTCGGGTATCTCATCGTGGTGGTGACCAATCAGTCCGGGATCGCGCGTGGTCTCTACACCGAGGCCGAGTTCGCAAAGTTGATGCAGTGGATGCGTGCTGAACTCGCTAAGGAAGAGGTGGAGTTCGCCGCTGTGTATCACTGCCCGTACCATCCGGAGCACGGCGTGGGCGAGTACAGGCGCGAGCACCAGGACCGAAAGCCGGGGCCGGGGATGCTGTTGCGCGCTAAGCGCGACTTCGGAGTGGAGCTTGGCGAAAGTGTTCTGGTCGGCGACCGTTGCAGTGACGTCGCGGCAGCAAACGCGGCGGGTTTGCGGAAGGCATTTCTGCTGGTCGGAACCGAGAGGAGCGTGTGCCCCGGAGCGTGTGTGAGGGTCGATCACCTGGCGCAAGTGGAAGCCTGGCTGATCGAGAACACACCGGGAACCGCTTGCTGAGGAGGATGCGGCGCGAGTTCAATCAACGGGCGGCAGTTCCGCCTCAGCAAAGAGCTTCCCAGCTGCGTCCTTGGCGCTGACGGAGGGAGCGATGCCGCCGAGTTCATGAAGCGGCCATTCGATCCTGAGGTCCGGGTCGTTCCAGACGATAGAATGCTCGCCGGCAGGAAAGTAGAGATCGGTCGTTTTGTAAAGGACCTCGGCGGTCTCCGAGAGGACCAGGAAACCGTGGGCAAACCCTTCGGGAATCCAAAGTAACTGGAGATCGCCGGACTGGGTGAGCGGTTTCAGGTCGAAGCCAGCCCACTTGCCGAAGTCGGCGGAGTCCCGCCGAAGATCGACGGCGACGTCCCAAATGTGCCCTGAAAGGACACGGACGAGCTTTCCCTGCGGTCTCCCGAGCTGGTAGTGAAGGCCGCGAAGGACACCTTTGCGCGAAAAGGACTGATTATCCTGCACAAATTGGCTGGGGAGATTGGCGGCGGTGAAGGTATTCGTGTTGAACACCTCGGCGAACCAGCCCCGATCGTCCCCAAAGCGCTTCGGCTGGACCAGCTTTACGTCACGCAAAGGGGTTTCGAGAGTTTGCATATGGTCAGTTTAGCGTTGTTGATCGGAGGTTCTGAGGCATGACGAGGAGGGAACCGCCAGACAGAAGACCTTTGCCGGGTCTGAATCGAGACTGTAGACTGAACAGAACTTTGCAGCACTCGGAAGGGGCGGAGGTTTGCCTACTTTCCTCCTGTGGTCGATGGCGTTTGTCTAGCGCGTTCATGAACGGATAGGTCCCCACGAGCAGGGGACGTGAGGACAGTCGACGGAAGCAGGAGATGATCGTGCAACATCCAGGAACTCGGCTCGCAGCCGGCAAGTCCAAACGAAGAGCAGTGCACGTGCTACAGATCGGAGCGGCCCGGAGTTGTGGGATCGTTCAGATACGGGCCCCCTATGCAGAGTGAATATCAATCATCCCAACCGCGATCCGCGGCCATTGGCGATTCGTATTCCTACATCGATACGGCCGAAAAGCAACCCAGAAAGATCGTTAGCGAAGACCGGGCGGTCGCTGCCACCCTTCAGTACCGGATGGTGAAGCGCGTGTTCGACATCCTCCTGGTGCTGATTTCGCTTCCGGTGCTCGTGCCTCTGCTGGCGATGATCTCGGCTTTCGTGGTTCTAAGTTCGCGTGGCCCGGTCTTTTACTCGCATCGGCGCATACGGCAGAACGGAGTTTTCTTCTCCATGTGGAAGTTCCGGACCATGTGCGAGAACTCAGCCGAGGTGCTGGAGGACCATCTTAGAAGTCATCCCGATGCGCGTGCGGAGTGGAACCGTACGCACAAGCTCAAGAAGGACCCGCGTATCACGTCCGTCGGACGAGTTCTTCGGCGCTACAGCATGGACGAGTTGCCGCAGGTCTGGAATGTGATGCGCGGACAGATGGCGCTGGTCGGGCCGCGGCCGATCGTTGCCGCCGAGGTAGAAAAGTATGGCGAAGGGTTCCGTCATTATTGCCGCGTCAAGCCCGGTCTCACAGGTTTGTGGCAGGTCTCGGGGCGGAGTGAGCTGACCTATGCGCAGCGCGTCGCCCTGGACTGCGACTATGTGGAGCGATGGTCCTTGCGCCGCGATGTTGTGATCCTTACGCGCACCTTCTCCTCAGTCGTCAACAAGGACGGGGCGTACTAATCCTGAGACCGGGTTCGAGGTAGCGGGTGCGGGTAGCGATCGTTCACCATTGGTTTGTGACGCGTGGTGGCGGCGAGCGTGTCGCGGAGTGCCTCGCCTCGCTCTTCCCAGAGGCCGAGATCTTTACCCTGGTGGCGGACCCTCGTGGGCTGCCGGACGGGCTTGCAGGCAGGAGACTCCATACATCTTTTCTGCAGAGCGTGCCCTTCGGCAGGACGCACCACCGCCACATGATGCCGCTGTATGCGCGAGCGGTGGAGAGCCTCGATCTCCGGGGGTTCGATCTGGTGATCTCCTCCGACAGCGGACCAGTTAAGGGAGTGCGCGTCGACTCCGGGGCGGTGCACATCTGCTACTGCCACTCACCGATGCGCTATCTCTACGACGGCTACGAAGCCTATCGCGCCCAGATGAGCGGACTTACACGGGCGCTGTTTACGGCGGCGGCAGAGCCTCTGCGACGTTGGGACACGGAGGCGGCGCAGCGGGTCACGCACTTTGTCGCAAATTCACACTATGTTGCGCGTCGCATCTGGCGCTGGTATGGACGTGACAGCGTGGTCATCCCTCCGCCCATCGATCTCCAGCGCGCACGCACGGCGCCCACGGAAGCTCATTACCTTTGTGCCGGCAGGCTGGTGGGGTACAAGCATACGGAGCTGATGGTGGAGGCCTGCCAGCGGCTCGGTCGAACGCTGCGCATTGCTGGGACCGGGCCGGAGGAGGCGCGATTACGTAAGCTTGCCGACCCGAGGACGAAGCTGCTGGGCGAGCTAACGACGGAGGCGCTTTGGGACGAGTATGCCCGGTGCCGCGCTCTGCTGTTCACGGCAGACGAGGACTTCGGCATGGTCCCGCTGGAGGCGCAGGCGTGCGGTCGTCCGGTGGTGGCCTATGGTGTCGGCGGATCGCTTGAGACGACGCGTGGAGTCGGCCCAGGACGGACGGCCGTCTACTTTGCCGAGCAGACGGTTGAGTCCGTGATGGGGGGCATCGGGGAGTTCGAGGCGGCCGAGACTGCGGGAAAGTTTGAGCCCGCGGCCATTCGCGCCTGGGCGGAGGGCTTCCGGACAGAGGTATTTCTGCGCAGGATGCGGGGGTTTGTGCTGTCGGTGCTTCCCCGAGCCGCGGAGACGATGGCTTCAGAGAACTGATGCAGACGAACGGGTTTTGCCCGCAGCGGCGGAAGGCACGCGAGAGCGGACTGACAGGCCTTGGGGTGATCGCATACGATGGACATGTTCGATTTGGGTGCGGCAAGACCCTGCGAGGAGATGGCGTGGAAGGCATGAGAACGCTGCTGCGGGGATCACTTAAGAAGAGCCTGTTCGCCGCGAGCGATGAGGACAGGTTGGCGGCGGCATGGACGGTGGTCTGCGGACGTCCACTCTGCGAACGCGGGTCGATCGTCGGGTATGCGGAGGGTGTTGTGGAGGTCGAGGTTGTGGACATGGTTTGGCTACGACAGATGCAAGGCATGAGGCAGCAACTTGTGCGTGAGCTCAAGGAGACGGCCGGAGTGCCGGTGCGCGAGCTGCGATTGACACTGCCAGGGGGAGCAGCGCCCGACCGCCGAGCGCCACGGAAAGGGAGTGCACGTTGAGCAGCAACGGGAGTGTTACGCGGGAGGACGTCCGGTACGTGGCGCAGCTGGCGAATCTGGAGCTGACGGCGGAGGAGGAACCGCGCATGCAGCGCGATCTGAATGCGATCCTGGGTCACATCGCGCAGCTCAACGAGGTAGACACGACAGGTGTGCCGGCGATGTCTCAGGTAAGTGAGCTGCTCGAAGGCACGCTCGACGACAAGGGCTCTGAGCTGCGAGAAGATGCGGTCGCACCGTCGCTGGATCGGTCTGCGGTGATGGATGCCGCGCCCGAGACGGACGGGCGATTCTTCAAGGTGCCGAAGGTAATTGAGCGCTAGATGGTTGCGCTGCGAGCTGTGGGTGTGGAGTGACGGCTCTTTAGCCGAGGAGAAGAGTTCTTGGACGGTCTGGATTTTGAGGCGTTGACGATCGGTCATGCGCGCGCGGCGATCGCGGAAGGGCGTGTCTCTGCGGTGGATCTGGCGGAGGCGCACTATGCGCGCATCGAAGCGGAGGATGGCCCGGCAGGCAAGGACATTCACAGCTTTCTGGCGTTGAGTCGTGAGCGGGCGATGGCACAGGCGGAGCGCATCGACGGCATGGTCAGGACGGGTGCCGAGCTTCCACGACTGGCCGGGGTTCCTATCGGCATTAAGGATGTGTTGGCGATGCGGGGTGCGCCAGCGACAGCTGGATCGAAGATCCTTGAGGGATACTGCCCGCCGTACGATGCAACGGCGGTGGCGCGGCTGGAGGCCGAGGGCGCGGTGCTGCTCGGAAAGCTGAACTGCGATGAGTTCGCCATGGGCTCATCGAACGAGAACTCGGCATACGGGCCGGTGCGCAATCCGCGCGCTCTCGACCGGGTGCCGGGTGGATCGAGCGGTGGGTCGGCGGCGGCGGTGGCGGCAGGTTTCTGCGTTGCGTCGCTGGGCACAGATACCGGCGGCTCGGTGCGGCAGCCCGCGGCGTTCTGCGGTGTCGTCGGTGTGCTGCCCACGTATGGGCGCGTGAGCCGGTATGGCCTGATCGCGTTCGCGTCGTCGCTCGATCGCGTGGGACCGTTTGCACGGACGGTGGAGGATGCCGCGTTGCTGCTGGAGGTGCTGTCTGGGCAGGACCCGCGGGATGAGACGAGTTCCAAGCGACCGGTAAACAAATTTGGGGCGGAGCTGGCGAAGGGTGTCCAGGGGCTCCGGGTAGGCGTGCCCGAGGAGTACTTCGGCGAAGGGCTCGATCCGGAGATCCGGGCTGCGGTCGAGCGCGCGATCGAGGAGCTAAAGGCCGCGGGATGCGTGGTGACGCCGGTGCGGCTGCGGCACACCAAGTACGCTATTCCGACGTATTACGTGCTGGCGACTGCAGAGGCGTCGTCGAATCTGTCCCGCTTCGATGGCGTGCGCTTCGGCTTTCGCGAACGGGACGCTACAACGCTGGGCAGCATGTTCCGCGAGACGCGCGAGGAGGGCTTCGGTGCGGAGGTGAAGCGGCGCATTCTTCTAGGCACCTATGCGCTGAGCGCGGGCTACTACGACGCGTACTACCGCAAGGCGCAGCAGGTGCGGACGCTGCTCGCGCGAGACTTCCTCCAGGCTTTTTCAGAGGTGGACGTCATCGTCGGGCCGATGACCCCGACACCTGCGTTCAAGCTGGGCGAGAAGACGGACGATCCGGTGGCGATGTACCTCGCAGACATTTACTCCGTCGCGGCAAGCCTGGCGGGCATCTGCGCGGTAAGTGTGCCATGCGGCGAGACGAAGGATGGATTGCCGATCGGAGTGCAGGTGATGGCGGGGCACTTCGAAGAGGGTACAATGCTGCGCGTCGCGAAGGCGATAGAAGCTCAGCAGCACTGAGCTTTCTGTTCTCCCCCGTGTGGAGGCTCAGAGATGGTCGACGGCATCTGCTCCGGCCGCCGCGCAAGAGGTCAACGGCCAAGCGTCGCGGCGAGCACAGAGATCACAACTCCGTAGAGACTGCACTCGATTCTGAGCGAGGTGAGGTTACGGTCAGGGTGGAGAGGGAGGTGAAGCAGAGTCGCAGCGCCTCCTGGAACCGTGCGGCCCTGTCCTTTGAAGGTGGCGAGATCGAGCATGCGCGTCTTGCCCGTGCGGAGATCGACGCGCGGCGGAAGCGGACCGGAGGCGCGAAAGAGGTAATCGTCGAACAGATAATCCTGCTCAATGGGCCACCACGTGTCGGGATTGCGCAGCGTCAGCACGGAGGTTGTGCCGTCGGTGTAGAGAACGGTCACGGCTCCGTGGACCGTTCGGCTGGCCTGCGGAAATGTGGTTCCGGTCAGCAGAAGATATAAGGTTCGCGCCTGTCCGGAGAGAGACATCTCGATGCGCTGTTGGTCAGGCTGCCAGAATGAAAGCATGCGGCAGTTGGGCTTTGCGCGGTCAGCTGGGGTCGCAAAAGGGATGTCAAACGCGGTCCGGAGCGTGCCTCCAGCGGATCGCAGACCGGTGTCGTCGATGGTGGCCGAGGAATCGAAGTTGGCCCAGCCGCCAAGGAGGTGCTCAGGCATCGAGAGCGAGCAGAACGGTGAACGGGGAGCCGTGTAGTCGCGTGTCAGGATCTCGACGACGTTGTCCTTGAGCAGCGCGGAAAGGTCGAGTGGCTCATATATTTCAGCGGCGGTATTCACGGCCAATACCGCGGTGTGCGTCTCACGCGGCAGGATCTCGAACTCTATCGGGAGCCAGTAGCGGCAGCTGTCCTGATGCATCCGCGCAAAGATGGCGTGATGGCCGGGCGCAGTCGCGACACCCAATTGAAGGCAAGCCTGCGGATCATCGATCTGCGACACAATGACACCGGACGGGAGAGTGACGGTATCGCCGACGTGGTACGTGGCCAGGGTGGGCGGCTCGACGGGCGCATGTCCGTGCCAGCGAATGTCGATCTTCCATGCGCTGGCCTCTGGAAAGTTGGTGAGGATGAGGCGAGGCGCGCCCACGGCTTCAGGATCGAAGGCGAAGGGGAAGGCCAAGCCATTGGATAGAACCACCGGGTCACCGGTCGTTCGGGCCGGGAGATTGAGGGTGAGGGCGACGGGATGGGGAAGACGGCTGGTGATCTCGATGGTCTCGACAAGGCCTTCGCGGCGCCAGGCGAGGTCAATGTCGGGATGATGGAGCGAGGCTTCTTTCCATGCAGAGGGAAAGCCGGGCCGGATGGTCAGGGTAGCGCGCAGGAGGTCCGGCACGATGCCGAAGAGGCCCTCGACGAGAGCGCGCGAGGTCATGCCGATCGGGTCCGCGAAGTCGCGCTGCGACTCCTGCCGGTGCGGATCGAGCTGCGACGACATGTGGAAGTTGCCCGGGCAGAGACCCTGGAACATCGAGTCGAGGAGATTGCCCTTGAAGAGCGCGAAGGCCTCGTCGGGAAGACCGGCCTGCCAGAGTGCAAGCGCGAAGTGCATGTTCTCCGCAAGCGCAAGGAGGTTCAACGACCACGTGTACGGAAGCCAGTCCGAGCACGAGAGCAGGAACCACGGACCTTCGGGAACGCCCTCGCCATGCACGGGGATGCGGCGCAGAGCGTGGAGACGATCGTGGACAATCTGCCACGCATGACGGGGCGTGGTGATCTCGCAATCGATCACGTGGTACGCGGTCCAGAGCGCGGGGCTGGTCGAGAGGGTCTGCGGAAGAAGGATGTCGCGGGACTCGGCGAAGGCACCCGCCTCGGGCATCCACAGAAGCTGCTTCATCGCCTCGCGGATCAAATCGGCCTCTTCTTCATAGGGCGCTGGATCTTCACCGAGTATGCGTGCGATCGCGGCAGCCGAGCGGTTGAGGAACTCGTTATACGCTGTCGCGTGGGTCGCGCCGCCGCCGTTGTACTGGAGGTTGTCGCTGGCCCAGATGCAGGCGTAGCCCTCGTAGAGCGGAAGGGCCTGCTCCGCGGCAGGAGCATGCGGATTGAGGTTGGCGAAGACACGCCGAAATGTGCGGTACTCCCAGTCCATGTGGCGCACGAGCGCGGCCCAGACCTCCCGTGCGAGGTCGACATCTCCCGTCCATCGCAGGTGCCGCACAACTGCGTCGAAGAAGACCAGATTCATGTCATAGTGGCTCGCTGAAAGATCGCCGCTGGTGTGCAGCAGCGTCTCCTTTCGGGTAAGGCGCGAGTTGGCATCGGCTGGTCCGGTGGCCGGAGCGTCAGGATCCTGCATGCCGGGCAGCGGCGTCTGATTCTGCCGCGCGATCCAGTGGCGGATGTGGCGCTGCATGCGCCCATGCGCGCCGAGAGCGTCGAGCGCATACGGTCCACGCCAACCAGCAAGTGCGGTGCGCCACGCGACGGCGCCGTGCATCACGCAGCCCTGCGACTCATCCCAGATGGCGTCCGCCGCGTGGACCAGCGCCGTCGCGGCGGCGTCGACGTAAGCATCCGGTGTGTGGACGCGGAGGCGGTTGGAAACGGTCTCCAGCTGCTGCAGGCGAGCATCGAGGGCGACTGCCGGATCCTTGCCCGGCGCAGCCTCCGCAGAACCGACGGTGCTCTGCCGAATGAGCAGATGCATGGCCGGGCCGGTGCCGCCTGCGGCGTCGAGTGGGACGGAGCCGACGAGCACAGGCTGTGAAGCATCCTCGCTCACCTTCGTGAGCGCCTCCCAACCCTGATTCCAGAGAGCGGCCTCACTCACATGCAGACGGGAGCCAGGCGGGAAGTGGAATTGCAGGGTTGCGGCCTCGCTTTGGAGCTCGGCGGAGGCAGCCCGGATGTTGTAACTGTTCTTGTTGCACTCCACGGGCTGGAGTTGGAAGAAGCGGCTGACCGGCTCAATCTCACATCCGATGTCTCCCCCGCGTCGTCCCTTGCGGCCGCTTACGCCGCCAAAGGCCCAGGTGAGGAGGAGATCGGAAGGCGTCTCGCGTGCCGTGATCGCGAGGTGGATGCCGGCTCCCTCGGCCTGCGTCACAAGATGGAGATCGAGGCTGCCGCGTTCCAGCAGAGGATCGCGCACCGAGTAGAGCATCTGGCCGGAGACGTATCGTGAGACGACCTCATCCGCTTCAAAGAGCCACTTGGCGCCCACGGGCCGGCTCAGGCCGATGCGAAGATTTCCGCCGTGCCCGGGGAGGTACAGGGAGAACTCCGGCAGGTCGCCAGCGTCGACACGAAAGGCGCTGTTAGGTCCGTAGAGGGGTCGGTTGAAGAACTCGCGTCCGTTGCGGATCGTGAACGCACCACCCTGCGCGGTGTAACGCATCGGCCTTGCGGTGTTGCTCTCGATCAGAGGCTGGAGCGCCCCTGAGACGACCTCGGGGGATGTGCCTGCAGAGCGGCTCGGCTTGGACTGGGCCAGAGCGAAGGCCCGATGCCACGCGCCCGTGGGCAGAGCGAAAGCAGAGGCGGCGGCGGCTCCTGCCAGAAAGCGCCGGCGGGTCCAGTCTGGGGAAGCGATCATCCGGGGAGGGTCCGCAACGAAACAGGATCTTGTTCGATGGTACGGCAGATCCGGCCATAAGCTGCCTGCTCTGGTGCGCCGCTTCTAACACCTCCGTGTCATAAAGTTGCGCGCAACAGGGTGGGTGAACGGGGGTTCAGTCTGGTGTGGCAAGGAGGCAAGTTATGAAACTCACAGGCGTAAAGGCGATGGTTGGCAAGGTGATGGCGATCGGTGTGCTTGCGGGCGCGGCAGCGTTCGTTGCGCCGGCACAGGCTCAGGCGCAGCAGTTCGCGGTCGGTGTGCAGTTCGGAGATCCTTACTACCATGACGGCGGGCGGCGTGACTTCTATGAGCACGAGCGCTTCGAGCGGGAGCGGGCCGAGATTGCGCAGCGCGAGGCTTGGCAGCGGCATGAGGCTTGGGAGCGGCACGAGGCGTGGGAGCAGCACGAGCGCTGGGAGCACGCCCGCGACTTCGATCGCGACCGCGGCCCCTACGGATACGCGGTCCGTGATGGCTACAACGGGTATGCAACTCGTGACGGCTACAACAACCAGAGGGGATACTACGGCCGCTAGTACGGCACGCGCATGACGTTCCAGGGCCGGCGAGAGGACATCCCCTCAGCTGGCCCTGCTGTCTACCCCATGCATCCGCTTAGAGCGGTTGATAGTACCTGTGCTCGAGGTCGGCGCAGCTACAGCAAACGGTCTGCCCTTCGCGCTCCACGAGGCGGTCGTAATTGATACCTTCGCCGCACACCGAGCAGACGGTACGCGCACCCTTGAAGCCTGGGAACTCACTGCGGGGCAGAGCGACACGGACCCATTCTTCCGAGAACAGCAGATGGTCCGGCATCTCGCGGTAGGCGAGCATCTGCTGCGGATTCTTCTCGAGGTGCGGGTAGAGTTTGGCAGCCGTCCCCTTCGAGGACTCGATCGCACAGACGCGAAGCCCCTTGTAGACGTCCTCCTCTATGGGCAACTGCAGGTCGACAAAGGTGGCGGCCATCTTGCCCCAGTCGCGAAACTTGAGCGCTCGCTTTCCGAGGCGGCAGCCTGTGACGACGCCGATGGCGTCCGTAGCGCAACGATCGATCTCGACAAAGGTGACGAGGCGCTTGCGGTCCTTTCCGCGGGGCTCTTCAATGCCCAGCCGGTCGCAGGCGAGCATGGCCATGCGTACGCCGAGGATCTGTCCGGCGCAGAGATGACCGTGCGCGATCTCGGCTTGTCCGAGCAGATCATCGAGAGCAAGGGAGGAGTCCATGCTTCCATGATATGCCGCTCTGAAGCTGCTGCTGTCCCGTGTCGCAGACTAGCTATCGTCGTTGTCACCCTCTTCGACGAGCGCGGTGGTGCCCAGTACGTCGAGCGTGAAAGGATCGCCGCCGGCCGGGCGCAGCGTCACGCGCATGGGCAGGCGCTGCCATTGCGCGGGCTGGCAGGCAGGTGTCGCATGGTCCGGCTGCGGCCACTTACCGATCTGCTTCTGCGCGACGGCTTTGCGAGCGCCGATCTGCGCCACAATGGCATAAAGGCCGCCCTTGGCCGTGGTAGCGATACCGCAGTACGCGGCGTAGTCACGAAACCAGACTATGTTCGAGACCGAAGCGTCAAAATCAGGGAGGTGAAGCGCCGTAATATGCCCGATCACGCGGTCGACCAGGAGCCAGGGGCCGGGCTGCCAGACCCAACGGTCGGGACCGTCGTTCGGAAGCGAATCGTTGATGTGAAGCGCGCGCCGAATGACGAAGCTGCGGTCGGTGACATCGTGAGTGTCGCCGGTCGTCCAGTCCTTTTGGCGTCCATCGACGATCAGGGGTCGTATTTTCAGGGTGGTGCTCTCTTCGCTCTTCGTGTCCGGGGTCGCCTCCGCTGGGGTGAACGGCACCTTGCGAACGCTGCCCAGGCCGACCGTGTGGATCTTCGGACCGGCGGCGTACATGCGGGTGCCCAGGAGAGTGGCGCAAACAAGAAGCGCGCATGTGAACGAGCGGCCGCCGAGAAGGCGAGGCCGGAAGTAAAGGGATGAAGGCATAAGCGGAGAGTTCCTCTGGGGGCGTAAGTTGTACTGTCGTCAGACTAGGCAACCAAACCGCTCGCACCAATGCCAAGGGGGCGCAGGCAGCTCCCACCTTTCTGGGATGGGCAAAATGTCGTGGGAGGGGGCGACGAAGTTACATGGTTGCCGGAAACTCTTTCCGGTGTCTCGATTTTGGTTCCGTCTTGCACAGCAGATTGTTGCGGGACGGCCTGAAATGGCCTCATCCGAGTAGTATGGTGATGACAGCGGCCCCTCTCTGCGAATGCGCCAGATGCTGCAATATCTCCCAAGAAGCAGGAAAGGAACAAAGATCTATGTGGAAACCGAACCAGCCCGGAAGCCCGACCCCCGCAACTCCTGAGCCGGCTCGTCCGGCGACCCCGGCGAGCACCTTTGAGGCGACCAGCACGGCAGCACGGCCCACGCCAGCCCCTAGCGCAGGATCGGCCGCTGTGCCGACCGGAGAACAGGCGACGATCGGCAAGTCGTTGGTGGTCAAGGGCGAGTTGACAGGGTCGGAGTCGCTTTACATCGATGGCAAGGTCGAGGGCGCAATCAACCTTCCAGGCAATCGTGTTACGGTGGGCCGCAACGGCCAGGTGGCGGCAAACATCGTCGCCCGTGAAGTTGTCGTTCTTGGCAAGGTTCGCGGTAACTGCCAGGCAAGTGACCGCGTCGATATACGGAGCGAAGGCTCGCTTACAGGAGATGTCATCGCAGCCCGCATCTCGATCGAAGATGGCGCCTTTTTCAAAGGCGGGATCGACATCCGGAAGCCTGGCTCGGCCGACACAAAGCCAGCGGGCGCGACCACCACGGCGGCAACCGCGCCGGAACCAGCCACAGCCAGCGTGTAAGCTGACTCTCTCGCTCGGCCCCGGTGCATACGCCGGGGCCGACGTGTGTGCGGTGCAGCTCGGACGAGGGGATCGAAGTGGCTTAGAGATTGCGTGCAACGGTGAATGCTGCTACGAGAGCCAGACCCGTCAAGAGAACAGGCCGCGACGGCCGGAGCATGTGCGCAGGCTGATCGCCGAGTACCCGGAAGCGACCCAAAACAACCCACAGGCAGAGGACAGGCAGAGCGCAGACCGTGAGTGCGTTCCAACACAGGGCCTCAGCACACCGGCCATGCAGAAGGGAGGCAACGGCGCGGGTGGAGCCACAGCCTGGACACTTCACATGTAGGAGCGTCCAGAACGGGCATTGTGGGTAGAACGTGTACTCCGAGGGTGGGTAGCGATAGAGAACCGCACATGCAATTGCTAAGCTCAATGCAAAAAGCATCAGCCGGTATGATCGAGCGGGCTGCGGCAGCATCTCAGGAGCCCTCCTTGAGACCTCAGCGGTAGCGCATCGCCTGCTTGATGTCGTTGATGCGGTTCATCTCAGACTGGAGATAAAGGCCGCCGAAGAAGAAGGTGAGCACCGGATTGATCCGGAGACCTATAGGGTCCGGTCCATTGAAGTGCTGCTCCAACTCCGATCGGAAGGTAAAGCGGGCGATCAAACGGACGACCCAGCAGGTAAGCGCAATCAGGCTATACAGCCCAAAGGTGCCTGGATGTGCCCCGTAGCCATAGCTGTAGTTGAAGCCGTGCATCGGCCCATGCCTGCCCAAGGTGATCCCGATGATCTGTCCCATACCGAACTGCAGCACAAGCAGAATCGCGGAAGCGATGTAGAGCAGGAGAGCCTTGCTGCCCGGGACAACGCGCCGAAACCACGCCGCAAGGATGATATTCCAAACCATTTGAAAAAGGCTGCAGGTGAAGATGTCGAGCAGCAGGACCAGAGCCCAATGGAGGTTGGGCGGGTCTGGGTACGGAACCGTGGAGGCGCCGGGAATTGACTGCTGATATGGCGAGGGTACCGTGGCGTAGCCGGTTGGGGGCGTACCGGCGGCCGAACTCTGAGCACCCAGCAGCTGCGACACGGGAATCCACTCCGCCATCTCATGGCTCTTGACGAGGTCAGTGAGCAGAATGTGGCCGGAGGCCAGATATCGCTGCAGGTCCTCCATGGTGTAGGGACCATACATTTGACCGTTACGCGCGACCTGGTAATGCATGCACCGCTCCTGAGCTGTGACGAGAGAAGATCAGCTCCGATGAAAACACGGCAGGAGCCGGGAGACAAAACATTTTCTGTGGTGAGAGGCTCAGGTGCGAGCAAAGCGGTCCACAGGATACGTGTCAGGACTCGTGGATCTCCTTCGTCAGAGAGTCTGGTCGGTGGCGTTCGCCAGGACGGTATCCTTCGCGGCGCGGCTCAGCATCACGCGGAGGTCCTTAACATCCCGGAGGGTGAACGCAGGCGCTTGCGCGCTGCCGGGCGCGGTCACGGCGAGGAAGTCGGCACGGTTCACGTCGATCAGGCAGAATGATGGCCGCGGGTCTGGGCGCATCGCCGCAATTTCGACGTGGCTCATCTCGAGATGGGTGATGTGGCGGAGAAAAAAACCCTGCGAAGGCATGGGTCCGAACATACCCGGGTCCGGATATTTGTCTACGTTCTCGGGTGGCGTGATCTTCGCCTGGTCGGCAGGCGCGCCGCCCTGGTGCTCGCTGTACATATTCGCGATCTTGATGTCGCGGAGCGGGAAGTCCGGAATGCCGCTCAGGATGCTACCTAGCCGCGAACCGGCGTTGTAGCTGGTGACATTGGAGACCAGGATGCGCTGCATCGTCCCGACTTTGGTGGAGTCCTTCGGACCACGCAGCCGCGCTCCGAGCCGAAAGAACAGCGGACTCGAGTGGATGTCGCGCATGGTGATGTTGGAGATGGTGATGTCTTCGCAGAGCGCGCCATCCTCGCTCTCAAGCGCGAGCCCGTCGCATCCCTCAAAGACGCAGTTGGAGATGGTGATGTTCTTGAAACCTCCATTCGATTCCGTCCCGCACTTGATCCGTCCCGTGCGCGGGACCTTGGCATCCTCTGCGAACTTTTTGAAGGTGCCCCCGAGCACCGTGCCGAGCTCGTAGCATCCAGTCACGAAGCAGTTCGTGATCGTCAGATTCTCGGTAGCGCGAGCGTAGCCGAGTGCAAAGCTGGACTTCGGGCAAATTCCGTCGTCCCACGGCGAGTTCACGGTGCAGTTCGAGACGCGGACGTTTTTGCAGCAATCGATGTCCATGCCATCGCGATCGGTGTCGATCTTGAGATTGTCGATCGTGAGGTTGTCGACTCCCGTAAGAAGTAAACCGAAGTGCCCGCCCTTCAGGATGGAGAAGTCGCGAAAGATGATGTTTCTGCAGTTCTTGAGCGCGATGGCTTTATTGCCGACACCCGCCTGCTCCGCCGTGTAGATCGGATAATCGCCGCGCGCCACGCGATTCGCGCCGAAGCTAAGGCCCTTCCCGTAGATAAGACCTGGGCCCGTGATCGAGAGATCGTGGAGGTCCTCGCCCCAGAGCAGCGAGTTATGCCAGTGGTTGTGTCCGTAGTCCTGATAGGCGTCCCATGCGCTGTTGGGCTCTGCCGCGTCGTAGGCTCCGCCGTTGTAGCCGGTCTGCTGCCCGGGCGCTGGGGAATCGGCCGCCAGGATCGTCGAGCCCTGCGCGAGAAAGAGGTCCACGCGGCTCTGCAGATGGATGGAGAAGCAAAGATATGTGCCGGCCGGAAAGAAGACGGTACCTCCACCAGCTGCGGCCGCCGCAGCGATCGCCCTGTTGACCGCTGGCGTATCGAGCGTTTTGCCGTCGCCCGCTGCACCGTACGTGCGCACATCAAACAACATCGCAGTCCCGGACATGGACGAACCGGCTTTCTGTGCGAAAGCGGCTACGGGTGCTGCGGCGCTGAGGAGGCCAAGGCTGGAGAACTTGAGGAGCTCGCGGCGGGCGGTGCTGATGATGTCCATAGGGCAGCCATGCTAGCAGACCCGTCGTGCTGATTGGAAATGGTTTCAGTACAGAATCGCCGGTCTGCTGCCGCCGCGAATCTAGTACTTGGGAAGCTGGCTCACAGTCCATCCCCCACCCAGCGCCTTGATCAGAAGAACACTCGCGTCCATGCGACGCCGCATGATGTCGATGTCGTTACGCTCGTTGGTCAGTGCGGCGGTCTGGGCGGTGATGACCTGGAGGTACGTGTCGACGCCACCGACGTAGCGATTGTTGAAGATCTGCTCGGACTCCTGCGCGGCCGCGGTCGCCTGCCGCTGCTGCTCCGCCTCGTCGGCAAGGATGCGCAGCATGGCAAGATTGTCCTCCACCTGCTGGTAGGCGGTCAGCGTTGTCTGCCGATAGCTCGCTGTCTGCGAGTTGTAGCTCGCGTACGCCTGTTCGGAGATGGCTCCGCGCCTTCCGGCGTCGAAGAAGGTCTGCCCGAGCGTGGGTCCGAGAGCGTAGATGAAGCTCGACTTGTTCAGGACGTTTGCCGCCGAGGTGCCTTCGAAGCCGACCAGGCCGGAGAGAGCGAGCGACGGGAAGTACGCGGTGCGTGCAATGCCAATCTGCTCATTTGCCTCGGCGGTGCGCCGTTCGGCGGCGGCGATGTCAGGCCGGCGTTCCAGCAGCTCCGATGGCAGCCCCGGCGGGACCACGGGCGGCTGCGCCTGGAGGGGAGCCGCGGGCAACGCAAAGACGGCAGGCGGCCTTCCGAGAAGCACAGCGATCGCATGCTCATACTCGGCCCGCCTCACATCGACATCCTCGGCCTGCACCTTGGCTGCCTGGAGCTGTGTCTGCGCCTGAGTGACATCCGACTTCGCCGACACCCCACCTTCAAAACGGTTGTTTGTGACGCGCAGAGCCTCCTGATACTGGGCGACAGTATCATTCAGAAGCTTTCTCTCCGCATCCGCGGCGCGCAACTCGAAGTAGTCCACCGCGAGCTCTGCCTGCAAGGACAAGAGCACGTTCTGGTAGTCCGCGGCGGAGGCCTGCGCCTCCTCGCGAGATGCGTTGATGGTGCGGCGAATGCGCCCAAAGAGGTCGATCTCCCAGCTGACATCGAACGGCACTTGAACGTCGCCGATGCCGTTGTTTGCCGATGACGCATTAAAGTAGGGCCGGTTTGCCGAATAGCGCTCCGCTCCGGCAAACGGCGCCACACCGATCGTGGGATAGAGATTCGACCGGTTCACGCGGATCTGTGCTCGTGCGCGTTGCAGATTCGCGTCTGCGATACGAACGTTCTGGTTGCTGGTAAGGATCTGCGGCTCAAGGGTGTTGAGATCCCCATCCTGAAAGAGCGTCCACCACTCTCCCTTGGGCAGCGCGTCCGCCGGCTGGGCCGTGCGCCAGGCGCCCTCTTCCTTGTAGGCGACGGGAGCCTCTTTATAGCTCGGGGCCGTGGGCACCGCAGGCTTGACGTACTTCGGCCCGACCATGCAGCCGGACAGGAGCAGTGTGGCACACGCCGTCCCGAAGAGGGATCGAGTCACTCTCATTGCTGGTCCCCCGCTTTGCTGCTTGCGACACGCACCTCCTGGCCATCGGCGAGCGAGTCGGAGGGATCGAGGATGATCTCGTCGCTGGCCTTCAAACCGGAGCGAACCTCGACCAGAGCGCCGCCGTCATGCGTGATGGTGATGGGCACAAGGTGAACGTGGCCATCACGCACCACGCCTACCTGAAGACCTTGGCTTCGGAACAGCAGTGTATTCGCCGGAATCGTAAACCCATTCGGGTGCATTGCCGTCTTGAAGTGCACGAAGACGTACGCTCCGGGAAGCAGCTTGCCCTCCTTGTTGGGGACGTCTACCTCTACGTTCAGCGTCCGGGAGGAAGGGTCGATGGCGTTTGAGTTGCGCGCGATCACGCCCTCAAAGGTCTGTCCGGGGAACTCGTCCATGGTCAGATAGGCGGTGGCCCCCTGTTTGATATCGTCGGCGTACACCTCGGGCACCGGAACATAGACGCGGATCTGCTCGATGGCCGCCATGTGAAAGAGCTCCTTGGGCGCTGCACCGGCGGAGCCCGCATCGATCAATGCGCCGACATCGGTGTTGCGAGCGGTCACAATGCCACTGAATGGCGCATATACGTTTTCAAACGATTGCAGCTGCTCGAGACGGCGCACGTTTGCCTCGGCAGCTGCGACCCCCGCCGACTGCGCGGCCGCGGAGCTGGTCGCCTGATCGGTCTCCTGCTTCGAGACAGAGTTTGACTTGAGCAGATTCTGGTAGCGTGCCGCGGTCGTGTTCGCAAGGTCCAGGTTGGCCTGAGCGCTCTTCAGGTTCGCCTGAGCTACCTGGAGCTGCTGATCCACCTCCGGGGTCTCGATGGTCGCCATCAACTGTCCCTTCTTCACCCGCGCGCCAATATCGAAGTACCAGCGCCGAAGATAGCCGTTTGTCCGCGAGTAGATGGGCGTGTCCGTAAAGGCCTGCGTGTTGCCGGGCAGAGCGACCTCGGGTGTGAGGCGGGCAGCAATGGGATGTGTCACCGCCACCGTGGGGATCGAGCTCTCCTCGGTGTGCTTCTGGAGAGTGTGCTCCGCCGAGGCACGGCTCAGGATTCCAGCAGCGATCACAACGATGAGGAGGAGAGCCACGACAGCGATGGCAATCCAGGCACCCCGTGAAAGGCCGCGCCGCGCCGCCGTCGCAGTGGGCTCGGATGGGGCGGTTCCTATCGGGGATGTCGTGGTGGTCGTGTTGTATTCGGTCTGCATAGATCTCCAAAAGGTGCGCGAATCACGATCAGACGCCGCTGGCGACGTGCACGGTCGAGGTTGTCTGCGAGGCGGTGACAGACTTGCGCCGGCCATGCAGGAGACTGAAGACGGCGGGGACGAAGAGCAACGTCGCCACGGTAGCGCAGAGAAGCCCACCGATCACCGCGCGGCCCAGGGGTGCGTTCTGCTCGCCGCCCTCGCCCGCACCGAGCGCCATCGGGATCATGCCGATGATCATGGCAAGCGCGGTCATCACGACCGGCCGGAAGCGGGTTGCACCGGCTTCAAGTGCTGCCGCGATGGCGTCGCCGTGGCTTTGCAGCCGCTCCTTGGCGAACGACACCACCAGAATACTGTTTGCGGTGGCGACACCCATACACATGATCGCGCCCATCAGCGCGGGAACGCTGAGTGTCGTATGGGTGATGAAGAGGAAGAGGACGATACCCGCAAGCGCGGCGGGCAGGGCCGTAATGATGATGAACGGATCGAGCCACGACTGGAAGTTGACGACGATCAGCAGGTACACGAGCACGATAGCGAACGCGAGGCCACCGAGCAGACCGAGGTACGAGCTGCGCATCGTTTCAATCTGTCCGCGCACCTCCACAAAGCTGCCACGAGGCAGCGACTTTCGGTGTGCATTGACGACCTTATCGATAGCCCGGCTGATCGCACCAAGATCCCGGCCTTGAACGTTGCCGTAGATATCGAGTGTTCGGCGTATGTTGTAGTGACTGATGATCGGCATCTCGGTCGTCCGGGAGATGCTGGCGACATCGGCGAGAATCTCAGGTTTGGCGGCGCTGGTGGACGCGAGCGGTATATTTCGCAGATCGTTCAGCGACTGGATGGTGTACTGCGGAGCCTGGGCCACCATGTTGTAGTTCACGCCATTGCGCGTATTCAGGAAGAACATGGGCGAGAGTTGTGAACTGCCGCTCAGGATGTTGACCAGGCTGCCTCCGACGTCGCGGAAGGTGTAGCCTCCCTGCTGGGCTTTCGTGCGGTCGACATCGATGCGTAAGGCAGGGTAGTCGTCAGGTTGCTGGATGCGGAGGTCAACTAAGCCGGGGACATTTCGCAGACTGGCCAGCACCTCGTTCGCGACTTTACGATTGCCGGCGATATCCGCGCCATCGAACTGAACGTCAATCGGGGAAGGCAGACCGAAGTTAAGGATCTGCGTCACGATATCGGCAGGAAGGAAGTATAAGATGTTCCCCGGAAACGCGGACGGCAGCACGGAGCGCAGTTTGGCGACGTACTCAGCCGTAGGGCGGTGCTTCTCGGTGAGAGAGACAAGGATATCCGCGTCTCCGGAGCCGAACAGACCAGAGGTCGCATGCTGGAGGTTGAGTGTGCTGTACGGAAGGCCGATGTTATCGAGGATGTTGTCTACCTGATCCGCAGGGATGACCGTTCGAATGCGCTGTTCTATCTCATCGCAGAGCTTGGCCGTCTCCTCGATGCGGGTTCCGCTGGGTGCCCGCACATGCAGGATAAACGTCCCGTTATCGGTGGCCGGGAAGAAGTTCTGCCCAAGAAAAGGAATCAGGAGAAAGGTGCACAGGCAAAGGATCAGAAAGACGGGAACAAAGATGATTCGAGCAGCAATCAGCCGTTCGAGCAGGCTTTGGGAGCTGTCGCGCAAACGCTCGAAGCCGCGATTGAAGGCTCGTTGAAAGCGAGCCAGCGGATTGCGCGAGAGCGTGACGGCGTGATCATGCGCCTTGAGCAGGTACATCGCCATGGTGGGTACCAGGGTGAGCGAGAGGATGTAGGCGGCGAGCATCGCAAATACAACCGATTCAGCGAGTGGGACAAACAGATATCGTGCGACTCCCGAGAGGAAGAACATGGGGAGAAAGACGATGCAAATGCAGAGCGTGGAGATCAGAATCGGTACCGCAATCTGGCCGGCGCCCTCTTCGATCGCCTCGATCAAGCCGTGCCCTTCCTCCATGTAGCGTTCGATATTTTCGATCGTCACGGTGGAATCATCGACCAGGATACCCACGGCGAGCGCCAGTCCGCTCAACGTCATGATGTTGATTGTCTGCCCAATGAGGCCGAGCATAATCACGGAGGACAGAATCGAAAGAGGAATGGAGACGGCAATGATGATGGTGGAGCGCCAGGAGCCGAGGAAAAGCAGGATCATCAAGGCGGTCAGGAGCGCGGCGATGATGGCTTCGCGAATGACTCCCAGAACCGAGCCACGGACAAAGATCGCCTGATCTGCCAGAGGCTTTATCACCAGTTGCGGCGGAAGTGTGGAAGCGATACGCGGAAGGAGGGCGCGGATTCCGCTCACAACCGACAGCGTGGATGCCGTGCCGGACTTGAGAACGGTGATGAGAACGGCTCGATGCCCGTCCTGGCGAACGATATTGGTCTGCGGGATACTGCCGTCCGCAACCGTGGCGACATCCCGAAGAAAGATGACGATACCTTTCGAGTTGCGGATAGGCAGATTGCTGATTCCGGTGATCGTCTCCGGGGAGGAGTTCACGAGGATGTCGTATTCATCCTGACCGATTTTGGCTGTGCCGCCCGGCTGCACGACGTTCTGCGACGCCATCGCCGTCAACACGTCCGATGGTGAAAGGCCCTCGGCCTGGAGCGCCTTCGGGTCAAGATTGATCATGATCGAGCGCTGTTTGCCGCCGTACACGTTCGGAACGACCGCGCCAGAGATGGTAGTGAGCTGGGGACGGATAAAATTCAGTCCCAGGTCGTTCAATTGCTGCTCAGAGAGACCACGTCCAGAGAGTCCAAGCTGGAGAATCGGCACAGATGACGCTGAGAAGTTGATGATCTGCGGCGGCAGCGTCCCCGGCGGAAGCGAGCGGAGGATGAATTGCGAGGCGCTGGAGACCTGGGAGTTTGCCGTGTCGAGTGAGGCGCCGGGCTGCAGGTAAATCTTGACGACAACCTGCCCACGTACCGTCGTGGATTCGATGTGCTGGATATTATCGACAAGGGTCGTGAGGGTCTTCTCGAACGGCGTCGTCAGCCGGCCTTCCAGTTCTTCGGGGTTCAGCCCGGTATACTGCCACGCAACCGAGACGACAGGGATGTTGATGTTCGGGAAGATGTCCGTCGGCGTCTGAAGGATGACGACGGGGGCGGCGATCAGGATCAGGATGGCAAGGACGATAAAGGTATAGGGCCGGGTGAGGGCGATCTTAACGATCCACATGGAAGCACCATCCTCGTCGGAGATCTTGGAGAACTCTCACTATGTATCAGACACTAAAAATGATTGTTGGGTTTCACAGTTATTTCCGCTCGCAAACAACGGAAATTCCGATCGATGAAAAAAGGAGTGCCCCACATGGAGCTACGACACCTGAGATACTTCTGCGCAGTCGCCGACAATGGCAGCTTCAGCGAGGCCAGCCGCGTCCTCCACGTCTCCCAATCCACCATCAGCGAGCAGATCGCCGACGTAGAGTCGGAGATCGGAGGTGCGTTGCTCGACCGGAGTTCGCGGCGCACCCGGCTCACGCCCCAGGGCCTCATCTTCCTCGCCGAGGCCCGAAGGACGCTGACAGCGGCCGACAGGGCGGTCGACATTACTCAGCGCTCCTTGCAAGGAAAGGTCGGAACCCTGTCCATCGGCTTCTTCCTTTGGGGCGCAGGAGGGTTCTTCCCACGCATCATCCGCGAATATCGCAGGCTTCATCCGGAGGTCCGGCTGTCCCTGATCGAGATGGACACGCCCGCACAGATGGAAGCGCTCGCGGCGGGTAAGATCGACGTCGGTTTTACGCGCCCGCTCCAGCCTCCCTTTGACCGCACACTGCACTCGGAGCTGCTTTACCTGGACCCGATTGTGGCCGTGCTTCCACGCGATCATCACCTGACCAAGCGCACCGTCAGCGTGAAGCAACTCGCGTCGGAGCGCTTCGTCCTGTGCGAACGCCGCATCACGCCCGCGCTCTTCGACAACATCCTCGGGCTGTGCACATCCGCCGGCTTCTCTCCAGAGATCGTCAACACCTCGGCAACCTGGGCCGGCGTACTCACGCTGGTCGAGTCAGGCGAGGGCGTCTCGCTTGTCCCGGCGGGTGTTCGCCACCTCCGTACCCGCGGCGTTGTCTTTCGCGCGCTCAAGCCGGAGACCGTGCAGGTGGGCCTCTCGGTCGCATGGAACCCACAGAACGAAGGTGTTATCCAGCAAGACTTCCTGAAGCTCCTTCGCGCCAACAAAGAGCGCATTCAAAAGTCTGGCGGCAATTAGCTCACACTCGTTTTGGCAAGCTCAATCACGACACCCTCACCTGCCTCGAGCACGAACGCTCCCTCGACCTCTGCGCCCGCTCCGTCCAGGATCGTGGTCATCACGACGTGACCCTGCGGTACCTCGGTCTGCCGGATCTCGTCACTCAGGTTGAGCAGCACCAGCAGCCGCTGCCCACCTCCAGTCCGTTGATAGGAAAGTATGTTGTCCTCCGCATGGACCTCGGCCACCTCGCCCGCATGCAAAGCCTCCCGTTCCCGGCGAAGCGACAGAAGCTGACGGTAGAGCGACAGAAGCGACCGTGGCGCGGCATCCTGCGATGCCACAGAGAGCTGCTGCGCGTTGGGTGAAAACGGCAGCCATGGCCTGCCGGTCGTAAACCCTGCCAGGGCGCTCGCCTCCCACGGCATCGGAGTGCGCTCAGGATCACGGCCCATGCCGATGCCGGGCTGGTTCTTTTCGGCAGGATCCTGCACCTCGTCGGGCGGAATAATGCCATTCGGGAGGGCAAGCTCGTCGGCGTAGTAAAGCGTCGGAGTTCCCCGGAGCGTCAGCAGAAGCATCGCTGCGACCCGGGCCTGTTCTTCGCCCACCCGCGTCGCCAGCCGCGGCTGGTCGTGGTTGCCCAGCACCCAGTTGGGCCACGCGCCCAGAGGCAGAAGGCCCTCGTAGTTGCGGATCAGGCGGGCAATGTCGTCAGCCTTCCACGGCGTCTGGATCAGGTGGAAGTTGAACGGCATATTGGCGCCGTTAAGCTCGGTCGTGTTCGGATCGGCGCCGTAGTACGTCACCAGCTTCGTCAGTGGAAGATAGATCTCGCCGATCAACACACGCTCCGGATACTGATCGAGCACGGACCTCATCTGCCGGACGATCTCGTGCGTCTCGGGCCGGTCGGAGTTATAGAGCGGTAGCAAACTGCCATACGAGTTGCTGCCCTGTACCCAGTCGGGGTTCTCCGGATTGGAACGGAACTGATCGTCCTTGATGAGCAGCCAGAGCACATCCATGCGAAATCCGTCGACGCCTCGGTCGAGCCAGAAGCGCATCGCCGCATAGATGGCCTCGTGCACGGCTGGATTGCGCCAGTTGAGATCAGGTTGCGCCGCCAGAAAGGAATGCAGATAATACTGGCCGGTACGTCGGTCGAACTGCCACGCCGACCCGCCGAAGTGCGACATCCAGTTGTTCGGCACGCCGCCGCCTGGGGCCGGATCGCGCCACAGGTACCAGTCGCGCTTCGGGTTGTCGCGCGAAGATCGGCTCTCCAGAAACCACGGGTGCTGGTCGGACGAGTGATTCGGAACAAAGTCGAGAATCAGCTTGAGACCGCGCTCGTGGATGGCCGCCGATAGCCGGTCGAAGTCCTCCATCGTCCCAAACATTGGATCGACGCCTGTGTAGTCCGCCACGTCGTAGCCGAAATCGGCCATGGGCGAAGGATAAAAGGGCGAGATCCAGACGGCGTCCACGCCCAACGTGACAAGGTAATCGAGCCGGGACAGGATGCCCGCGAGATCGCCGATACCGTCACCGTTCGAATCCTGAAAGGATCGCGGGTAGATCTGATAGATCACACCATCCTGCCACCATAGCCGTCTGCCCTGGGTCATACGAGCTTGGATGCAGGACGATCCAACGTAAAGGGCAGCGCTGGTCCTAGTGCTTCGGCTGCGGCGTGGTGGACGTCGACGGCGGGACAGAGCTCGACGGCGGGACAGAGCTTGAGGGCGGGAGGCTGTTCAGCGACGGCGGTGCATTGGTTGCCGGCGTAGTCTGCTTCACGAAGTCGGTCACCATCTGGCGCAGCTGGGGCTCGATCGGGGACATGCGCTGCTGCGTGATCGCAAGCGACTTGGTGGCAAGCTCTGGCGACTTGCTCAGCATCGTCTGGCCAGCAGGAGACCTGTAGAACGTCAGGAAGCTGTCGATCTCGGGCTCGGTATAAGCGTCGCTGTAGATCTTGACGAAGTCTGGCTCAATCACCTTCCAGCCGACTGTTTGCTGCACCAGCCCACTGACCTTGATCTGAAACTCATCAAATTGCTTCTGCTGATCGGGCGTCGGCGTTGCTCCGAACTGGTGGGCGCTGAGGCCCTGCATCTGCCGGTTCAGGTTGCCCATGATCTGTGAAGAGACCTGGTCGACGTGAAGGATCGTGAAGAGCTGCTCGATCTTGGTACGCTTGCTGGCCTCGTCCGCATGAGCGGCGACGGCGAGTGGAAGAAGGGAAAACAGGGCGACGATGATGCGCTTCATGAACGAGCTCCTTCTAAAAGTGTACTTGACCTCGTTCTTCGCCCTGGCGCTCGGACAGGCATGAGATGACCAAAGTAGCTGACGTTTGCGCCCGCTCACTGGTAACTTAGAGGCGTGCGCCGGTTTAGGCTCAGGTACGGAGGTCTGCTGGCATTCGCGTTGCTGGCAGCGTTAGAGGCGAGAGGAGCCCTGACGGTGCTGGTCGGTGAGCCGTTCGGGAGCTTCGGCACTATGATGCCGCTGGGTCACACAGCCCTCTACCTCGACAGGGTCTGCGCCGATGGCCCGCTCAAGGTGCGGATGTGCCACCCGGGTGAGCCGCAGGGTGTCGTTCTCGCTCGCTATCACCGCATCGGCGAGTACGACTGGCTGGCCTCGCCCGTCATGCAATTCCTCTATGCAACCGATCGCATGGAGGAATTGCTGTCGTTCGCGACGCCCGAAGCGGTCTGGACCATGCGGCAGCGCTACCGCGAGCGGTACCTCCGCGCGCTCGTACCCGATGGCACCGAAGGAACCTCCGACGGCCACGGCGGAGACATGGAAGAGTGGTGGGAGTCGGCCGGCATGGCGTATAACCGTCGCGTTTGGGCCTACGAAGTCGCCACTACCGAAGAGCAGGATGAGCGCTTCGTCACACAGATGAACGCGCGGCCAAACAAGCACCTGTATCACCTCAAGAAGACGAACTGCGCCGACTTCATCGCGGAACTCGTCAATGTCTACTTCCCAAATACAGTGCACAACGACCGCGTCGCCGACTTCGGCTTGATGACACCGAAGGAGGTCGTGCGCTGCGTGGCGGCCTACGGTGCGGCGCACCCGGAGGCGAAGTTGCGCATCTACCAGGTGCCGCAGGTGCCCGGATCCCTGCGGCGCAGCAAACCGGTCCGCGGTGGAGCCGAGTCCGGTCTGAAGACGAAGCGATATCTGTTCACGCTTATGGTCATCCAACCGGAGGTGCCGGCCGCCCTGGCAGTCCTCTACTGGAAGCACGGCCGCTGGGCCGTAGGTACGCGAGCAGAGCCAGCGCCTGACTTACCGACAACCGTGGCCGCCGACACCGCCGGCGCCAGCCGCGTCGAGGTTGCGAGCGGACCTCAGCAAAGCGGACAACACCTCGCCGACACCACACGCAACTCCTCCGAAAAATAAGTCTCGTATCGACCTAACCGCCGCTGCAACCCATTGTCTAATCGGGCGAATGGACAAGGCGGACAAAGACGCCATACGGGAGGTGCTCGCGGGTGACCGCGATGCCTACCGCATCCTTGTCGACAGTCATTACCAGTTTGTCTTCCGGATCGCCTTTCGCATCACCGCCGACGAGTCCGACGCCGAAGAGGTCGCGCAGGAGGCCTTTCTTCGCGCCTACAACAAGCTCGCGACCTTTCGGCAGGACGCAAGCTTCTCGACATGGGTCAACCGAATTGCCATGAACACCGCAATCAATCTCGTCGAGCGCCGCAGCCGCGATCTTGGCCGAACCGCCGATCGTATCGGAGAAAGCTCCGATACGAACGACGGCACGACACAGGTCGCGGCGAGCGGGGCCGGCCCGGACCGGCTGCTGCTCGATCGTGAAGCCGCGACACTGCGCGAGTCTGCCATGGCTGCGCTTACGCCAATGGAGCGCACCGCCTTTACGCTTCGCCACATGGAAGACATGCCCATCTCCGAGATCGCAGCGGCTCTCAACGTGCCCGCGAACTCGGCCAAGCAGGCCGTCTTCCGCGCTGTCAGCAAGCTGCGCCAGTCGCTCGCGCCGCTGGCCGGAGGAGTCCGATGAACCACATCCCGGAAGACGAACTGATCGCCTACCAGCTGCACGAGAACCGTGACGAGGCCGCGGTCCGAGAGCACCTGGAGACCTGCGCCGAGTGTGCGGCGATGTCGGAGTCGATCGCCGAGACGCTCCGCGTCTTCTCCGCGGAGCCTGTCCCAGCGGCAGACCTCGACCACGCCTGGCAACGGCTGCGCGGCAATCTGCCCACGCTGCCTGCACCTCCACGCCGCGGCTTCCGTTTGGGAGGCTGGCGATGGATCTGGCCCGCCATCGGGGCAGCGATGGCAGCGCTTCTGCTCGTGACCTTTCTTGGTGTGCACCTGCGCCGCGGAGGGGAACGGCGACATACGGATCTCGCCTTTCATCGACCTGGCCCACTCACGGATCAGCCCGTCGATCCCGCAATCGCAAACCACCTCGATAGCGCCGAGCGCCTGTTGACGGAGGTCAATCATGCCTCCGGCCCAATGGACGACGTCACGCGAACTCAGGCTCACGATCTTCTGCTCAAGAACGCCGTGTATGTCCATAAAGCGCATGACCAGGGCAATCTCGCCGAAGCCTCCGTGCTCGAAAACCTCGGGCGCGTCCTCACCACGCTGGACCACGAGCCGTCGGCCTCCGACAAAGGCTGGCACATCCGCTTTGAGATGAATACCGACGGACTTCTGCTGGACATCCGCATTCTCCGCCAGAACGATGCACGGCAATAGGAGCTACACCATGCAATACACACGACGCACCCTTTCTCTTCTGCCGGCCATTGCCATCCTGCTCGCCGGCTCACTGCCGCTGTTCGCATCTCCCGTCGAGTCCCTGCCTGCGGAGGACGAGATCGCCTACACCCTGGGAACGCAGGCGATGAACGAGCACCGCTGGGCCGACGCCGTGACGTCCTTTGATCGAGTCGCCAGCGCCAAGGGTAAAAAGGCCGACGCGGCACTCTACTGGAAGGCTTACTCGCTCAACAAGCTGGGCAAGGGCCCCCTGGCGATTGGAACCTGCGCACAGCTCCACTCCCACTACGCGAACAGCCAGTGGAACAGGGACTGTGCCGCGCTCACGATCGACCTCCGCGCCGGTGTGCAGATCTCCATGCCGCAAATGCCGTCTATGCCACCCATGCCTCCCATAGGCCCGATCGACTTTACCTTCGATCCCGATAACGGTGGTGACCATGCTCGCGGATCCGACGCCGACCTCAAAATCCTCGCGCTGAACTCGCTTCTGAACCGCGATCCCGCGCAGGCCATTCCCCTCCTGCGCGGCGTCCTGACCGGCAATCAGCCCGCAAACGTCAAGAAACATGCGATCTTTGTGCTGGCCCAGAGCAGATCGCCAGAGGCGGAGAGCATTCTCCACGACGTGGTGATGGGCAAGATGGGCCCGGACCTTCAGCGGCAGGCTATCCAGATGACCCCCATCTTTCAGGGCAAGCGCGCCAACGCCAGCCTGGCCGAGGTCTACCGCACGACCTCCGACCCGCAGGTGAAACGCTCCATCATCTCCGCATTCTTTATCTCCCAGGATGCTTCTCGCATGGTCGACCTTGCTCGGAACGAGAAGGATCTCGATCTGAAGCGGTCCATCGTCTCCCAGCTCGCTCTGATGCCAGACAAGGCTGCGACGGATTACATGCTGGAGCTGTTGAAGTAGGTAACAGCGTTCGTTACGAACCACGACCGTCCACCACCACGCTTTTGACCTCCCCCAAGGAGAACGCCCATGCGCCTCATCGCCCTCACCCTCGTCCTCGGCGGCCTCCAAGGCCCCGCCGCCGCTAGCTTCGCACAACAACCCGGGATCCTTCACGCACAGCTGACAACTCGCTCCGCCGCCACCGGCCTCGCTCCGGAGCTCCGGAAAATCGAGGGGGGAAGCGGTCCGGCGTGGGTGGGCTATTCCATTCCTGTCGAAGGTAGCTTTCAGAGCGGCTGGAACGCCGATCAGGTCGTCTATCTCGAAGGGGATCACCCTTGGAAAGGCAATCGGAACGGCTCCAGAGGCACGCAATCCGTGCCGCAAGACCACGCCATCCTTCTTCTTCGCATTGCGTCGGGGAAGATCGGTGAGCTGCGTGCCGAGAGCCCCGAGCGGCAGATCGATGCTGGCGGCCTCCCATTTGTTTGGCTCACTGACGTGAACCCCGCCCAGAGCATCGGCGTACTCCGCGAACTGGCCACCGCGAGCGATGCGGCGCGCCTCCGCGACAGCGCCGTGTTCCTGATCGCGCTTCATCAGGCGAGCGAGGCCACACCGGCTCTGGTCTCCCTCGCCGCGCCGGGCAAGGATCTGGAGCTCCGCGAGAAGGCGGCGTTCTGGCTCGCCAACCAGCGCGGCAGAGAGGGCTTTCTTGCCATACAACGCTTCGCTCGGGACGACGCCGACGCTCGCTTTCGCGAGAAGCTCACCTTTGATCTGACACTGTCCAAAGATCCGGCTGCGCTCGACGAACTCATCCGCATGGCACACACGGATGCTTCACCTCAGGTGCGCAAGCAGGCGCAATTCTGGATGGCGACCCGGGGCGGCGCAAAGGTGGCCGGCGACCTCCGCGGCGCGACCGCGAACGACCCGGATGCGCAGGTACGGAAGTCCGCTGTCTTCGCGCTCTCCCGTCTGCCCGGCGATGAGGCGGCAACGCAGCTGATCGCTGTGGCCGGATCGAGCCGTGACTCGGAGGTGCGCAAGCAGGCGATCTTCTGGCTGGGCCAGTCCGACGATCCACGCGCCCTGGACTATCTTACCAAGCTGCTGCAGTC
>JAABUX010000838.1_pt1 | contig 49559 bp, 46 predicted proteins | sample 5561851 | NCBI WGS metagenome assembly JAABUX01 (sample SAMN10711883, study PRJNA513361) | rock metagenome | isolation source: Antarctica rocks | place: Antarctica: Victoria Land, Richard Nunatak red sandstone | collected 2016-01-03 | reverse complement strand
CTTCGGAATCGTTCGTGAAGTTGGCGATGATCCGGATGATGCTCAACCGGCTCGAACCGAAGGGGACCGACGCCGAGTTTCACTACCGCCAAACCGCGTGACATACCTTGTGGGACAGATTCTTAGATTACGACGCCATCGACCTCGACCGCAAGATCGTCTTCCACCAGCGGAGCAGCGGTGGCTTCGACGCCGGGCCGCCTATGAACCGGTGAGCCGGACGCGGGAAGTTGAGCCGAGGGTAGGGAGACTTGAATCACTTCACTTTCATTTAATAGAGAGACTGCCACCATGCCCACCAACCTCTATTGCTCCGCAATGAACATCAGGTCGCCCCAACTTCAACTGAGCGGGATCACGGCAAGCTGCATGGCGGGGTGGTTGCTCCTCACGCTGGGGGGATGTATCGCCCAATACGACTCCAAATACTGACTACCACACCGGCGAAGAGGCCCGAAAGCGGATCTTTAACCTCCCGCGGGTGAAGGAGGATCAGGTCCCCGCCTCGGCCACCGACTACCGCCTCTTCGACGGCGGGACGTTCGGTGGATCAATCACTTACTGGACGTTCACCTGCGCCAGTCTGGAGGATTGTTACCGCGCCGTCGAGATGATGGGCGGACCGAAACGGGACGAGTTCGTGCCGTGGCAGGCTACGAAGTACGGCGTCGACATGGACGGGCCGGGCTCCTACTTCAAAGACTTCAAACAGGAGTTCTGGCCGATCCGCCAGATCAAGAACGGCGTGATGGTCGAGACAGTGTATGGCAACCACGAAGGACTGCGGTTGAACGTGATCGACCTGGACCGGATGATGGTCTTTCACCATTATGAAAGCGGTGGCTTTCCCGACGGGCCGCCGAAGGGACCATGAGTCTCTGCGGAGGCCGGCCGCGGGACGGAATTGGTGTCAATTTGCTCTGTAGAAAACCTCAAAAAACACGCCCTTCCAGCATGATGTTGTGGATCGGAACCGCCAACCAGAGGTCGCCTTCCAAGGGGACATTCTAGAATGGCGTTAATCTAATAAGAGACAACCGATCCCAGACGAATAGGCTGTCACATTACCTTGCATTGGGCTGACTTCAAACCGAGAAAGTAGTAACCTAGGTTGTCGACGCCGACGACCCAGACAACCCAAATCTTTGGTCCTGACAGATCAAATCAACCGCCGCTGATTAGCTAAACGCCATTCATACCTGACCCCTTTTCGGCGTTCCTAAGTTGGCGGAGTTCTCCATCGCCAAGCAAACCACTTACTTCCCGTTTCATGAGAAGTACGCGCCCGATTGGTGGCCGACAGGCGCGATCTGTTACGAGTATCGTCTTATGTACCTCTTCCTGCCTCCAAGCGGGACACGCCTCTGGGTTCTGGTCAATCGAACCTGACGTTTCCATTCAGGAGATCCGCCGATGCCATCGATTTTGCCCGGATTCAAGATCCAGTGCTCAGTCTGGTTCACTCTAACCTTGACCTTGGTGATACCAACATGGCAAGCATCTGGTGACGATGGCGACGAGACGATCCGCTTCTATCTCTCGCGGTCAAAGATGGTGGTCGCGGGCGAGATCAAGACTGAGCCGATCAGGAGCGTCAAGGAAGCGGGCGTCGTCAGCTACCGCTTCGAGTTTCAGGTGTCCCATCACATCACCGGCCCGGTTCCAGGCCCATCGATCCCCGTCAACGTGATCCGGCATGAACTGACCGAGGATGACGCGATTCCCCCCTTGAAGAAGGGAAAGAAATGCATCCTCTTCCTCAAGCCGACCGGCGACTGGGTCATCCCAACATGGGAGAGCGTGGACGCCTGGTTCGGCGTCCAGTCGGACTCAGCCGCGATGCACAAGGCGTTGGGACGGTTCACTCAAGGTTCAAGGCGGCGGATGCCCACAAATTATGATCCCGTCGATTCCCTCTTGGGTAACCTGAGAGACTATGACCTGCAAATTCGAACCGAGGCGATCGATATTCTCGGCCTGAAACGGGAGAAGCGAGCGATTGAGCCGCTGATTGAGCTACTTGCCGACCAGCGAGGTCTGGACGGCTCCGACAATTATGTCGGCGGCCACGCGGCAAATGCGCTCCATGCCATCACGAACGGCCCATTCAGCATCAGCCAAAAAGAATGGAAAGATTGGTTGAAGAAGAATGAACGCACGGAAAGTCCCACCCGGGAGTTGAAAACAAAGTAGTGCAAATCAAACGGGGTGGAAGAGAATAGAGGGTCGGAAGAAGAGGGAGCGTCAGTGACATTTTTGGGTATCGCGGAGAGTCGGCGCCCGACTCGAATGGTACGAGGTCGCCCTCGCTCGGGGAGAGATGGCATGAGCGGTCGAGAAGATGTCGGTCACTTCGTCCAGATCCTCAAGCGGATGCCGCGATCCGAGCTTGGCCTGATCTTCCTGGTGGCGCCAGCCTCGATGGTCGCCGCCTATGGCCTCTTTATGTTCGCCCTCCATCTCTTCATGACCTCCGGCGAAGTTGACGCCGCCATCCCACCGGCCCAGGCCCGCGAGGAGTCGGGCAAGCTGCTTTTCGGCGTCGCGCTCGACTCGGGCGCCGAGATCATCGACGCCCACGATAAGCACGGCGGGCTGCGGGGGGGCGGGTTCGAGTGGTTCCTGGTCCGCCTCGGGAAGGGCCGAGGCCCCGGCTTCGAGGCCGATCTCCTCGCCGCCGCCCGGTCGAAGTTGGAGCCCCATCAAGTCATGTCAGTGAACGCCGAGTCGATCGGGGACTACATCACCCATCCCCTCAACGGCCCCCCGCCCCAGTCCAAGTTATCTCGACGGACCCGGGCCTGGATGTTCCGCAACGCCCACGGCACTCGCGGCGATCGGTCGGAGGCTTACGCCCTCTTCGCCGACGACAAGTTCTACCTCTACCGGCAATATTAGGTTGACCGCTCGATTGGTCATTGGTCCCTTTCCGGTCGGCTACTCGCCAAACGCGGTCAGGTTCTCCGCTCCGGTGCGACCAATTGATTGCGGACAGTTCGCCGGACCCCTTTTCTTTCGAAGAAGGGGATACGGCTCGACCCACCCTCGGCGAGGCGGCTTTGATGCGAAATCTTGGGTTCCGGGTTTTGATCCTGGCGGTCGCCTGGGCGGTCGTCGTCCCGGTTGGGGCCGGGGGTGGGGACAAGTCGGGGGACTCGACGAAGGCGAAGAAGGTCCTGGTCGAGTTGTATTCGTCGCAAGGGTGTGACTCGTGTCTTCCGGCTTCGGACCTGATGGGCAAGCTGGCGGGCTTGGGGTATGGACCCGACCAGGTCGTCCCGCTCAACTTCCACGTCGACTACTTCAACACCCCCTGGGTCGACCCTTACTCCGACGCCTCGTTCAGCCAGCGTCAGCTCAGTTACAACCAGGTGAAGGGACGCTCCGACCTGTATTTCACCCCTTTGATGATGGTCGATGGCCGGTTTGCGCTCCTGGGGTCGAACCGTCCGAAGGCGCTGGTGGGCATCAAGCAGGCCCGAGCCGAGCCGGCGGGGGTGACGCTTGACCTGAACCTTGATGGGAAGGGGAGCAAGAAGACCGTCGTGGTGACGATCGCCCCGAAGGTGCCCGAGGCGGTGGGCCGCGACCTCCTGATCGGGGTGGCTTTGACCGAGGAACCGGTGTCGACGAAGATCCTCAGCGGCGAGAACGCGGGGAAGACCCTGGTCGAGCACCACGTCGTCCGCCGGTTCGACCACAAGTTCGTCAAGCTCGACCCGTCGAAGCCGCAAACCCTCACGTTCGCCGTCGAGTTGCCTGCGGGCGGGGATGCCTCGCGGTTCGGGGTCGCGGTGTTCGCCCAGGACCGGGCCAACGGCAACGTCCACCAGGCCGACGCCATCCCCTGGACCAGGGATCTACCCGTCAAAGTCGGCGCCCGGACCAACAAACCCCGACGCAAGGCTTCCGCCTGGAATTGGGGCTCCTTTGGATTCGACCCCCTCATGGGCGCGACCGGTGCCCCGGCCTCGCCAGCCGAGTCGGCGGACTCTCCCGGCTTCCTCATCGCCGACTGCCCCTCGTGCGGGACGCTCGGGAAACTCCCGCTCGTCGGGGCGGGTGCTTCCCGGTCGGGCGAGGGGGGGTCGGCCCCCCGCGTCGCGTCTTGCTGACTCTAGGTCGAGCAAACCCGGCGTGCCCGGGCTGGACCAAATCGAGTTAAATCAAATCCACTGCTTGTCGGGGTTGTAAACCACCACCCGGGCACCCTTCGGCGGCAAGACAGCGGCGATCCGGGACTTCCAGCCGCCGGGGGGGGGCTGGGAGGAGACCGGGTCGCCGCCCCCCACTCCGGCATGGATCAGGGAGATCAGGTCGCCCGAAGCCAACGGGAGCAAGGCGACGAGGGCGGCGAAATCCCCTTGGGTCGACTCGACCGGGGCGTCGACGAAGCAGGCCAGGCCGACGCCGATCGCGGCGGCTTTGAGGTCGGCGACCAGCGCCCGGAGCGCCTCGGCTTCGAGGGGGAACCGGAGGTCGACCTTCAAGGTGACCCGCCCGAGCTGGGCGCCCCGGAACGCCCGCCAGGCTCCGAGGGAGTGGCGACCCCTCCGGAAATCCTCGACCCAACCGTGGATCGTTTCGAGCCTCGGCGCCTCTTCGCCCGCGTCCGAGGCCCGAGGGCGTCCCCGGCCGGGCTGGATCGGCAGGGCGTCGTCGATGGCCGTCAACAGGCCGAGGACTTCGACCTCGGGGCGGTCGATCCAGCCCGAGCCCGTCAGGAAGACGTCGAGGCACTGATTCAACCGCCTCCCGAGGAGCGAAACGACCCCCCGAGCATGATCGACGAACCCCCGGACCGACATCGCTTCGCCCACGGAAAGGATCACCGGGTTCGGGCAGTCGGGCGGCAAGAACGGAGGGGGTCCGTCGCCGTAAAGCAGGCGGTAGCGGGCCTGGTGATCCGCCCAGGCCCCGGCATCCCAACCGACGATTTTGCTTAAGATAGCCTGAAGGTCCGCCCGGTCGATCGGTCGCGACGGGGGCGGGGGGGACATCAAGACCAGAGAGTCGGCGGCAAGGTCAGAGAGCAGGTTGGCGGCCAGGGTGGCGATCGCGGCGTCCAAGGCGTTGACTTCGCCACTTAGGAGCGTCCGACGACGAAGGATCATTTGATCCGCTTCCCGGACGCGATCCACGGCCCGGACGGTGGCGTCGAGGCCCTTCAGGTAATGCGTCCCGTCGAGGAAGGCGCGTTGCCATCGGCCTTCGAGGTCGAAATGGCCGATCGGCGCATCCTCGAAGTAGAGCGAGAACCCGCCTCGCTTGAACCCGGCCAGGACCTTGGCGGAGGGGTCGGAATCCCTCGATGGTCGGAGGCCGACCCTCCGGGGGAAGATCGCCCCGGATTGGAGCAAGCCGGCGGCCTCGGTGATGGGTGGCGGCGTCATCGCGTCGAGGATTTCCGAAAGGGTGGGATTGCGAGGATTACGCCGATTCCGACTCAACCCATCGTACCTTCCGGGCCGATCCGAGAATAGTTGACCTGTCGCCTCGGAGCGAATGGGGCGATGAGGAGAGGATTCCCTTTTCTCATACCAATCCTCAGGAATTCATCACGGATTGCAAATTGCAGATTGCAAATGGAAAATCAATCGGAGCAATGATTTGCAATTTGCAATCCTGCAATCTGCCATGCGGAAAATTTCCGAGAACCGTATTAGGCCCGGACTGGGGTGGACCGCATGCGTGACGACCGACGAGGCCGGGTCGAGCCGCCCCGACCGCCGCCGATTGGTGCTTGAGGCGACGTTGATCGTCGCCTTGACGCTCTTCTTGAACCTCGTCGGCAACGGTCGGGTCGGGCTCTGGGATCGCGACGAGCCGAGGTACGCCACCTGCACCCGCGAGATGCTCGGTCGCGGCGACTGGGTCCGCCCGACCTTCAACGGCCAGCCCCGGTACCACAAGCCGGTCTTGATCTACTGGCTGATGCGAGGCGGGATGGCCCTGGGTGGCGACAACCCGTTCGGCGCCCGGTTGGTCTCGGGGCTGGCCGGGATGGCGACTTGCCTAGTGGTCTGGCGGCTGGGCCGGTCGATCGGCGGCCCGACCGTGGGGTTCCTGGCGAGCGTCGCGCTGGCGACGACGCCGATCATGGTCGCCGAGTCGAAGCTGGCGACCACCGACGCCACCCTGGCTTTGCTGGTGATCTCGGCCCAGGGCATGTTGTGGGCGCTGTCGAAGCGGGATCGAGTCGCCTACGCGGTCGGGTTCTGGGCGGCCTTGGGCCTGGCAACGCTCTTGAAGGGACCGGTCGGGCCGGGGTTGGTGGCGGTCTCGGGGCTGTTGTCGTGGTGGTGGGGCGGGCCTTCGGCGGTTTGGCGGCGAATCCGGTGGCGGACGGGCCTGGTCGTGTTCGGGGCGATCACGGTTCCCTGGTACGTGGCGGTCGGCGTGGCGTCGGATGGCGAGTTCTTCCGGTTCGCGTTGCAAACCCAGCTCGTCCAGCGGATCTCGACCGGCCTGGAACATCATGGCGGGTTCCCCGGCTATTACGCCCTGGTGTCGCTCCCGATGTTCACCCCCTGGTCGGCGCTGGTGCCCGCCGCCCTGGTGATGGCCTGGACCCGGAGGAAGGTCGACCCGACTTCGGGGTTCCTGCTCGGCTGGATCGTCGGGCCGATGGTGGTCTTGGAATGCGTCCGAACCAAGCTCATCCATTATTATTTGCCTTCCTACCCCGCATGTGCCTTGATCGTCGCCTGGTGGCTGGTCGAAGCGAGCAAGCTTGGGCTTGCGCCGGCGAAGTGGCCTTTGGGCCGAGCTGGGGTGAAGCTCGTGGGCGTGATCGCGATTGGGGGAACCCTGGCGATGGTCGTCGGGGCGGTGATCGTCCCCGGGACGCTCCGGGGGGCTTGCCTGGCGATGGCCCTGGTTTTGGGGGGCGGGACACTTGCGGCCCGGGTCGCGCTGGCCCGAGGGGAAACGCTCCGGGGGGCGGGAACCTTGGTCGCAACCTGGGCGGGGGTGATGGGGTTGTTCGTCGCCTGGTTCCTGCCCAACAGCGAGCCGTTCCGCCTGTCGAGGCTGGTCGGCGAGACCTTGGCGAGCACTTCGGGCCGACTTGGCGTCCGACCGGCGGTGATGACGTACCAGGAACCGGGGGTGATCTACGCCCTGGGCCGGGTCGCCACCGACGTCCGGGGCTACGACGAGATGTTCGCCGAGGTCGAGCGGAACGGCCCGATCCTGGTCCCGCTCCTCCCCGAAGAGGTCGCCGAGGTCCGCCAAGACCCCCGGTTCACCCTGGAGCCGGCCGGTTCGGTGTCGGGGTTCAACCTCAACAAGGGGAAGCGGCAGACGGTGGCGTTCGCGGTGGTCGGGGCGTCAGGTCGATCGCTGGCCCGCCGAGTAGTCGGCGAGCAATCGCTCGTAAAGGCTCCGGATCTGCCGGGTCATGGTCTCGTGGCGGAACCGGTCGGCGAACCGGCCTCGGCCGTCCTGGCCCATCGACTCTCGGAGCGCGGGGTCGCCCGCGAGCCTGAGAATCGCCGCGACCAGGGCCTCAATCTTTCGGGGTTCGAGCAAGATCCCGGTCGAGGGCAAGACCACCTCCTTCGCGCCGTCGACGTCGTAGCTGATCGCCGGGCGCCCGACCAATAACGCCTGGGGCAAGACCCGGGCCAAGCCTTCGCGGAGGCTGGGATGGACCACGGCATCCACCGCGCCTAATAAAGAAGGGATCGCGTCGGGCGGGACCAGGCCGGTGAAGCGGACCGCGTGGGCCACGCCGAGCCTCCGGGCGTCGGCTTCGAGCCGGTCGCGCAAGATCCCGTCGCCGATGAACACGAAGCGGACCTTGGGATTTTGTCGAAGGACTTCGGGGGCGGCGGCGAGGATGTCGTCGTGCCCCTTCCGCTCGAACAATCGGGCGACCGTGGCGAAGGCGACCTCGTCGGGGTTGAGGCCCAGTTCCCGCCTGACTTCATCCCTAGACCGGGGCGGGTTGAGGAAAGAGTCGACGTCCATCCCGCTGTAGATGGTGGAATATTGCTCGGGGCGGCCGACCCCGGCGAGGAGGGCCTGCTCGGTCATCGCGTCGCAGACGCCGACGATGGCGTGGCACCGTCGGCTCGCCCACTTTTCCAAGGCAATATAAAGCCGGTTCTTGAACGGCGACTCGCTCGGGCCGAACGGGAGGCCGTGGATCGTGTGGACCACGGCAGGAACGCGCTCGTCCCACGCGGCGCCTCGGCCGATGATCCCCGCCTTCGACGAGTGGGTGTGGACCACCTCGGGCCGGAGGCGACGGAACGCTTCTCGGAGCTTCCGGTAGGCTTCGAGATCGGTCCCGGGCCGGATCGCCCGGACCAGTTCGGGCATCACCTCGACGTTCAAGCCGCGCGCCTCGGCCCGGGCGAACAGGTCCCCCTCGGGGCCTTCCGCCGGGCCGGTGACCAGGACCACGTCGTCGCCGTGGTCGTGATGCAACCCGTCGACGGTGAGCAAGGTATTTTCCTGGGCACCACCGAGGATCAGGCGAGTGATGACGTGGACGATGCGCATCGAAGCGGGGTCTTTCCGGGCCGTTCGCGAGAGAAGTCACGCGACTGTACCACTTCGAGGATAAATTTCGACGTGAAGCTTGAGAGGCCAGTGGGTAGGCTCGACGTTGGAAACCACAATGCTGCTTGATTCAGGATGGGGTTAGAAGACGCTCCAAAACAGCCCTGCACCGTTCCCGCATCTTGTCGGAATTCCGCTGAAAGAACTCGTCCAGAGGGTAGCCTAAGGTGGCCCGAAAGAATGCATAAGTACTCAGCGTGTCATCGACGGAAGTGTTCCCCGTGATGACCAACATCTTATTATTTCGATATCGCCGGATTACCGACTCGCTGGTTTGGGTCGAGATGACAGAGAGGACGGGAAGGTAATTTTCACTCAGGGCGTTCATTGCAAACTGCAAGTCCTTAGCCTGGCGACCAGAGTCGGCCGACTTGTAGCCCTGCCGAACTTCGAAGACGGCACCTTGGAGTTCTCGGGACACTTCTTCGGAATAGCCCAGGAATTTTGAACATCGGTCCAACCACTCGCGAACCTTCCGCCGCTCATCAGGGCGATCTTTAATGTGATTGAGGTCGATCCGAGCATCCAGAGTCAAAACACTCTTCGACCCGTTACTCCTCACAATCTCGTATTTCCACGAGACTTCGTCTTCGGACAAACCCAAAGAGTCGCGGATTATTGCTCGAAATAACCGTTCGCACCCACGCCCTAGCTGCCGATAGACAGACGTCATACCACCGGCCGCCTTATGCGCCGCGTACATCAGGTCGTCGTCCAGTCCAACCCAATGGTATAAAGGATCATTACCATACCGTTTTTTGAAATCCGTCAACGTGACACTAATCTCCTTGGCCGAGGTGCCAAACTTCGGCTTGTACTCGGCGCAGACCTCAAGTGGGTCCATTAACAGTTTTAAATACCTATCTTCAATATTCGGTTCGATCGTTAGTGCCATGAAAAAGGTTCCTAATTTCAAAGGGACGGGCGTTAGTCCCGCCGCATGAAGACGATCGCCTCATAGAGGCCAGTTTTGCTTTGCCGCCGTCGCATCCGGTCAATCCGGTCCAGTCGAAAGCCGAAATGGCCGAAGATCGCGGCCAGGATTTCATCGCTGGGCAGAGGGTGCCCATAAAATTTGCTGTTGCCGATCACATAGGCCAACTGACATCGGTGGCGGACAACCCTGGCGATTTCTCCGGCATGTTGATAAATGTCGTTAAAATATTTGGTGATATAATGAGCCATCAATTGACCTTCGTCATGAATGTTTTTCGTGTAGGGGGTAAGTAATCTTTCAATGAGTGGATTCGCTGGAACCACACCCCCGGAGAGTATGGAGGTAGCCCTACCCCAAGTCCCGCCGATGGCTTGGACTTCGAGTTCGCCAACTGCCCGGGCGTCCTCGATGAAATCGAAAAAGAACAGATGCGGACGAGTTTCTCGGGCATAACTGAAGCGGTTTGGATAGGGTGGCGATGTGATGACTGCCGAAACCTTCGAGCCTTCGGGTAGAATCTTGGATACCTGCTTGCTGTTTCCTTGATAAATGGTCACCTCGGATGATGGTTGGGAGTATAATCCTTGAAGGTCTTTCAACATTTCGCCGTATTTTTTTTCGAGGATGGAGAGGACATCCAAGGTCCCTGCGGGTTCATCGGCAAATGTGAGAGAAACGTGGTTATGTTTAGCATTGCTAACGGACACTAAAATTCCAAGCACCCCCATTTTCAACAAGTCGTGATGATCCGGTTCAGCTTGGTAATTATCGACAACTTGACGGAGGCAGACCAACTGCATCAGATTGCTGGGGGACCACCATCGTTCGGGAAAGTTGATTCTTGGAATAAAGGCCGCATGTTCAACCAGATAGCCGTTTATCCCCTCTCCTTTGGGTAACAAATGAAACGTCCTTCGAAGTTGATTCATGAATTCTTGTAGACATGCTTCGATCGCATTGACATTTCGGTAAGTCCTAGTCTTCACCGTTCCCACAAAAAAAAGATAAGGGTTAATCTCGACGCTGGAAGCGGGAATCCCGCGATATTTCATGCACAGGGGAACAGTAGCGACCCCACTAAACGGGTCGAGAACCAAATCATCGGGACCTAATTTGAAATGATCGGCGATGTCGATGGCTAGTTCGGGTGAAAAACTCGGGGTCAGTCGATACCAGCGGTGAATCGGGAGGTCCAACTTCCCTTGGAAAGTGACCGACTTAACCCGGCGGTTCGTGAATCGAGAATCGTCGTCAAAGAGTTTTAACTGATCCACGGACTTCTCTCCCAAGCGTTTGTCTTTGGACTCGGCCACAACTACCCGATGCCTGCGGCTGGGCATCGTCATTCATGAATTATGCATCATAGGGTAATTTTAGCTGGGATTTTGCAGTTTGTGTTCTTGATGAACGATAATTTTCAAGTCAAGGGTCGCCGGCGTAGCGGACGCGGACCATGAACAAGCCTTGGGGTGGCGCGGTGGGTCCGGCGGCCTGGCGGTCCTCGGCGAGCAAGGCTTCGGCGACCCTGGATTCGGGCCAGCGGCCCAGGCCGACGAGGATCAGGGTTCCGGCGATGGTCCGGACCATATTGTAGAGGAAACCGTCGGCCTCGGCGTCGACCCAGACGAAGTCGCCCATCCGGCTCACCGCGACGTGGGTGATCGTCCGGACGCTGCTGGTCCGGTTCGGCCAGTTAGTCTCGAAGCTGTGGAAGTCGTGCCGCCCCTTGAGGCTCTGCCCGGCGCGGTGCATCGCCTCGACGTCGAGCTTGCCGTGGACGTGGTGGCTGTACCGGAGCTGGAACGGGTTGGCGATCGCGCCGTTGTCGATGACGTAGCGGTAGAGCTTGCTCACCGCGTCGAACGTCGAGTGGAATGCTTGCGGCTGGTCCCAGGCGTCCTTGACGCGGATGTCGGGCGGGAGCGTCGCATTCAGGGCCTTGACGAACACCTCGGGCGAGTGCTTCGACGCGGTGTAGAAGTGGACCACTTGGCCCAAGGCATGGACCCCGGCATCGGTCCGCCCGCTGGCGTTGGTCACGGGGACGACCCCCGTCAATCGCCCGATCGTCTCTTCCAGGTCCTGCTGTACCGTCCGACGACCCGGCTGCCGCTGCCAGCCCGAGAAGTCGGTCCCATCATAGCTGATCAGGAGTTTGATGTTCCGCATCGAGCTAGCCCGCCGCCTTGCCGAACGCGAAACCCGCCGTGGCGATCAACAGAGAAGACAGGACGGAAACCGCCCACTTCTTGTCCTCGGCCGCCGAGCCGGGCCGAAACGCCCAGATCATGGCCAGGAGCGTCGACCCGACGAGGATCAAGATCGCGACCAGGTGAATCGGGGCTTGCTTGACCCAGAAATCGCGAACCTCCATCCGGTGCCGGTGGAGGCGGTCGGAGTTGGATTCGATGGGCTTGATTTTCAGGTCTCCCTCGACGTTCACTCCTTCCGGGATGGTGATCGCGGTGCTTCTTGAGGGCGATGCGGGACGGAGGTCCGCCTTTTTGCTTCGTTTAGGCGTCGGCTGGGTCATCTTTGTGGAAACCTACGAATTCGAGTTCGAGATCCTGATCCGGGGCAACCACTCCCACCAACTTGCCCTCTTCGACCGCTTGCAGCGACAACTGCATGAGGGTCATCGCAACGTCAATCAACTCCCCTTTGTCGTATCCGGTCCGCCGCGTCAGGTCCTCGATCTTCCGGTTCGTACCCTCGGTCAAACTCAGCAAGAGTTGATGACGAGCCTCGTCATGGTCGGTCGGTGGCGAAATCGGTTCGTTGGAAGCGATGACTGGACGAGTCGCGTCGATTGTTGCCATTGAGAGGACTCCTTTGACCATGAGAAGTGAGATCCAGCCTAATGGGCGAGGCTACGCGCCGAGCATCGCGAAAGTTCGACTCAATCAGCGTCTTGTTCCTGGTCGTACGCTTCAATCAGGCTGGCGAAGTGGTCGAGCAAAGCGTCTTGCTCGGGAGAAAGATTGTCGAATCCCAGGTCGATCAAGGCGTGCATCTGGTTGCGAACTTGGTCGTATTTCTCGTCCGTCCGAATCTTTTCAATCACAACGATGTTCTCGCCCGTCTTCTCGATGATGACTTCCACCTTGATCATAATCCTTGCCGTTCAGCATGTCGCAAACAAGCGACCGACGAGGATTATTTGGTCGAGCCGAGTTTAACCAACTCCTCGGCGATCTGCACCGCGTTGAGCGCGGCGCCTTTGCGGAGGTTGTCGCCGACGCACCAGAAGAGGAGGGCGTGGGGGTTGTGGAGGTCCTGGCGAATCCGACCGACGTAGACGTCGTCTTGGCCTTGGGTCGAGGCGGGCAGGGGATACATCATCTGGGATGGGTCGTCGAGGACCGTCAGGCCGGGGGCGTTGGCCCAGAGGTGGCGGGCGATCTCGGGGGTGATCGGCTTTTCGGTCTCGATCAGGATCGACTCGGAGTGGCTGTGGAGGACGGGGACGCGGACGCAGGTGGGGCAGACGTCGATGGTGTCGTCGCCCATGATCTTCCGGGTCTCCAGGACCATCTTCATCTCCTCCTTGGTGTAGCCGTTGGGGAGGAAAACGTCGATCTGAGGCACGCAGTTAAACGCGATCGGGTGGGCGAACTTGGACGGGTTGGGGAGGCTCTGGCCTTTGACCCGCGCCTCGGTCTGGTCCCAGAGTTCGCGGATTCCCGATTGCCCGGCGCCCGAGACCGCCTGATAGGTACTGACGATCACCCGTCGGACCCGGAGGGCGTTGTGGATCGGCTTGAGCGCGACGACCATCTGGATCGTCGAGCAGTTGGGGTTGGCGATGATCCCCTTGTGCCGGGCGATCTCGCCGGGGTTGACCTCGGGGACGACGAGCGGGACGTCGGGGTCCATCCGGAACGTGCTCGAATTGTCGATGACCACCGCCCCGGCCTCGGCGGCGATCGGCGAGAACTCGCGGGACACCGGCCCGGGGGTGCTCGACAGGACGATGTCGACGCCTCGGAACGCTTGGGGGACCAGAAGCTCGATCGGGTGATCCTCGCCCTTGAAGCGGATCGACTTGCCGAGGCTTCGCTCCGACGCCAAAAACTTGATCGAACCCACCGGGAATTTCCGGTCGAGCAGGAGTTGGACCATCACCTCACCGACCGCTCCGCTGGCCCCGACCACGGCGACGTTCTTCACGATCAACCCCTTCACCAAACCGGCAATCCACTTCGCACACGAACCTCGAATCTTACCGGATGGAAAACCATTGAGCCACGGATGGAACACGGATGAAACATGGATAAGAAAAAATCGCCTAAGTCTTTTCTTATCCGTGTTCCATCCGTGGCTAAAAATCTCCTCACTCGTCGTACTTGAGCAGGAACTTTGGGTTGATCGCCTTGAAACTGAGGCGGCCGCCGATGGTTTCGTCGTATTCCTCGGCGAGCGGGCGGAGGACGACCCCTTCGCGCTGGATTTGCGGGTTGAGGGTGCTTTTGCCCTCGGAGAAGGCGACCAGTTCGTCGACGGTGTGATCCAAGACCAAAGTTCCCAGTTGCGGGACGGGTTCGAGGCCGAGCCGACCGAGTTCCTCCAGCATGCTCGGGTGGTCGAGGAGGCGGTAGTCGTCGACGTTCAAGACGCTGAAGACCCGGAGCGCCACGTTCGGAAGCGCGTACTTGTTCTTCTGGATGCCCGGGCCGATCACCTCGGCCTGGATCGCTAGGTCGAACCCGAGCCGGTCTCGGGCGGCCAGGAGCTTGGCTTCAAGGTCGAGACTTTTCGCCACCCGGCAGAGGACGTTCGAGTCGTCGGTCTCGTCGATCCACAAATTCCGACTGCACAGGCCGAACTCGCCCTGGCGGACGAACGCGGTGAACGACGTCCCGTCGAGCTTCTCGGTGACGTAAAACTTCTTACCTTGATGTCTTGCGAGCGTTTCTTCGAGGACCTGGACGCGGGCCTCATCCGTCTTGGGCAAAAATCCAGGGAATAACCCTTTGATCCGACCACCCATCCCGACCGGGAGCGGCGGTTCCCACTTGAGGACGCCCAAGGGGTCGGTCACGTCGGCCCCGTCCTCGACCGGCGCCCCTTCGGGTAGGATGCCCAAGGGGAAGCAAATCCCCTGGGAAACCTGGCCTCGGAGCTTGGCCGTCTTGATCCGGAACCCCGGGGGGAGCAAGATCGCGCCGGACGCGGGGTCGGCCTGAGCGGCCTTGAAGCTGTTGGCCCGCAAGAACTCGAACTCCGGGCGCTCGGGGAGCAGCGAGTCGATCTCGCAGTAGACCACGCGGTCCCCCTCGCGATATTCCCCCTTCTTGACCACGACCCACCAACCCAGGACGCGGACCTTCTCGATCGCGTCGGCATTCGGGATCGGGCCTACCAAGTTGATCGTCTGGACGCTGGCAAGTTTCCGCATGGCTCGGCCCCCCTTCGCTTCGAAATCGATTCAGGTCCGGTTCGGACAGAGGGGAAGGCGGCGAGGTTCGCGGATTGGTCGAGCCACGGATGGAACACGGACCATGCTGATCCAGGAATTCATGACAGATCGCAAATTGCAGATTGCAAAGGACGTGCAAATGGGCCAACGCTTTGCGATCCTGCAATCTGTCATACTCTGGATTTCCAGGGGTCACATCAGATGATCAGTCGATCGTTCTTATCCGTGCCCCACCCGTGTTCCATCCGTGGCTCAATCTTAGAAAATCTTGCTGTAAGGCTCGGGCGTCGGGGCGAGGGCGGGGCCGGAGGTTCCGAGGAGGCGGGCGGTTTCGGACTGGATCGCCGCCGCGATGGTGGCTGTGGGGAGGTCGTTGCAGTCGGTCCCGAACGGATCTTCGATCTCCTCGGCCATCAGTTCCAGGCCCAGGAGGGCGAAGACGACGAGCATGGTCAAGGGGACGGCCAGATAGCCGTATTCGGGGACAAGGCCGACGGGAAGCATCGCCGCGTAGAGGACGATGAACAGCTTGATGAACACGCTGTAGGAGAACGGGATCGGCGTCTTCTTGATCCGCTCGCAGTCGCCCGCCACGTTGATCAAGCCTTGGGCGTGGGTGATCAGGAAGATCGCGTCGGACCCGTCGATCGTCCCATCGCGCCTCGCCTCGAAGATTTGGGCGACGATCGCCCGGGCGACGGACGCGGGGCTTTGGTTGGTCGCGCCGTTGGAGCCGACGGGGCCGCCCTCGTCGCGGAGGTGGCGGCTGAGGGCGAGGGCGAAGTCGCCGATCAGGCGGGCGTAGGAGGCTCGAAGCTCGCGGTCGTCGGGCGGGAGGATGGCGTTGAGCTGGATCGCCAGGTTCGTGGAGTGATTGACGAGGATTCCCCACTCCTTGCGGCCCTCCCACCAGCGCTCGTAGGCGGTGCTGGTCCGGAACGCGAGCACGATGCTCAGGATCAGGCCCAGGAGCGAGAAGGCGTTGGAGATCGACCGTTGCCCATCCATGTTGAGCCGAAGCGAGATGAAGCAGACGGCGAGCGAATAAACGCCGACGGCCAGGACGGCCCGGGCGATCCGACGGAGGGTCCAGCTCGTTCCTAAGTGCCTGAGGTCGCGGAACCACTCGCGGTTCGGGGTGTACTCGATCATGCCTTGCCCTCGGCCAGCCGCATCTTGTCGAGGACCCGGTGGACGAACTGGACGGCGATCGACCCTTCGCCCACCGCCGAGGCGACCCGCTTGACCGAATCGGCGCGGACGTCACCCACGGCGAACACCCCTGGCAGGCTCGCTTCGAGGATGTGAGGCGGGCGATCCAGCGTCCAGCCTTCCTCGAATTGGACCTGATTCCCGACGCAGACGAACCCCTTCTCGTCGAGCTTCAGGCAGCCGTCGAGCCAGTCGGTGTTCGGGGTCGCGCCGACCATGAGGAAGACGTGGCGGATCGCTCGGGTCTCGGTTCGCTCGGTGTCGCGATCCCTCCAGGTGACCCGCTCCAGGTGGCGATCCCCTTCGAGCGCCGCGATCTCGGTCCGGGTCCGGAGCGTGATGGTCCCCGAGGCTTCGATCCGGCCGACGAGGTAGTCCGACATGCTCTCGGCGAGCGTCGCCCCCCGGACCAGGACGTGCACGTGCTTGGCGAAGCGCGACAGGAAGACGGCGGCCTGCCCGGCGGAGTTCCCGCCGCCGACGACGATCACCTCTTCCCCCGAGCAGAGCTTCGCTTCGATCGCCGACGCGGCGTAATGGAGGCCGACGCCGTCGAACTTGTGGCCTTCGGCGATCTCGAGGCCTCGGTATTTCGCCCCGGTGGCGATCACCACCGATCGGCTCGTCGCGTAGGAGCCGTCGTCGAGGTGCAACCGGTAGGGCCAGGTCTCGCAACCGAGCCTGACCACCCGTCGAGGGAGCGCGATCTTAGCGCCGAACTTCTGGGCCTGCAACTGGGCCCGACCGGCGAGCGACTGCCCCGAAACGCCGGTGGGGAACCCCAGGTAGTTCTCGATCTTCGAGCTGGTCCCCGCCTGCCCGCCGGGCGCCTCGACCTCGAGCACCAGGGTCGAAAGCCCCTCCGAGGCCGCATAAACCGCCGCCGCCAGCCCGCCCGGCCCCGCGCCCACCACCGCCACGTCGTAGACCCGGTCCGGGTCGACCTCCTCGGCCAGGCCCAGGCAATCGGCCAGCTCGACGGTCGACGGGTTCGTCAGCGTCCGGTCCCCCGGGCAGACCACCACCGGGCAATCCCCGACGGCCAGCCCCAGTTCGGCCAGGAGGGCGCCCGCCTTGCCCGGGTCATTGGCGTCGAGCGTCCGGACCGGGTAGCCGTTGCGCCTCAGGAACCGCTCGATCCGGAGGCTGTCGGGGGATTCCTCCGAGGCCACCAGCGTGACCGAGGCTTGCTCGTGCTTGAGGAACGCCAGCCTCCGGAGGATGAACGCCAGCATCACCACATCGCCGATATCAGGCTCGGCCAGGAGCAGCTTGCGGAACTCGGCCCGGCGGACCCGGAGGACGCGGCCATCCTCGCCCATCCGGCCGTCGACAAGGATCTTCCGGTCGTTGAACAGGTCGAGCTCGCCGGTGAACTGGGAGGCCCGGTGGACGGTGACGACCTCGACCTCGCCGCAGACATGGTCGAGGATCTCCACCGAGCCTTCGAGCACGACGAAGAAGTCGACCGACCGCTCGCCCCGACGGAACAACATCGTCCCCCCGGGCAAGGCTTCCTCCACCCCGAAGCGGCGGGTCCGCTCGATCTGGTCGCTCGAGAGCTTGGGGAAGATTTCCCCCTCGCGGAGATACGGGTCGCTCGGGTCCGTCGGCAGTTCGTTGATTGGCACTTCGGTCATCGCCGCCCACCCCTCCCAAAAGCCCGAGATCGTCGCCTCGAAGACGGGGACCGGTCGCCGTCGCGGTGCCCCCCGCGAGTCGGGGAGCCGTACCACTTTCGATCTCCCGGGCATTATAGCCCAAGGCCCTCGGCGGTGTCTCGATCCGGTCTGGGCGAATCGGCCAGGAAGGTGGAGGAGGGGGGTTCAACGAAATGAGACGAAGGCCACGACGGCGACGGACGCGAAGAACACGATCGGGAAGGCGGATCTGGTCCACTTCTGGAACTTCAAGGCTCGGTCGACCCCGTGTCGGTTGACGACGAGGTGGATCGCCGACACGCTGAAGATCACCGCCAGGACGAAGGCGAACGAGGTCAGGGTGTAGCGGTCGATGAACGTCAGGTAGGCCACCTTGGGCAGCGAGAAGTCGATGGCGTAGGTGAACGTCACCAGCGACAGGAGGATAGCCAGGCCGGTGCTGATCTGGGGTTGGAGGTTCGTCGGCTCGAACCAGAACACCGTCCACGAGGTCATGACCAGGAGCGTCATCGGCAGGAGGACCCGCCAGAGATAGAAGGTCGACCGGCGTTGGATCGTCACGTCGAAGACGAACCGCTCGTCACCGACGTCGCCCTCGGGGTTCGCCTCGATCCGGGCGTCGACGGCGCCGATGTCCCATTCGGTCAGCGCCGCTTGCGAGAGCTTGCCGACCCGGGTCCGGTCGAGGTCGAAGTCGAGGTCGTCGGCGAACGGGTCGAACGGGGCGATGACGACCGCCAGCCGCTGCGAGTCGAACGGGAACCGGTTGACCTTGAGCACCGTCTGGAATTTGTGGTTGAACCGGACCCGCTGCGAGACCTGGCCGTCGTCGTCGACGTAGAGGTCGCCCGCCCGCTCGTCGGCCACCGCCTGCTCGACGGAGTTGATGAACTCCAGGGCCGGGGTCCAGGCCTGGCTCGGGCGGAACCGGCGGACCCGCCCTTTCCGCTCGTCCGCCTTCAGCGCGATCGAGGGGTCGGTCCAGCGGACGTCGAGGTAGCCGGCCATGTCGAACGACTCCTCGCGGAGGTTGATCCGGGCGAAGTCGACGAGGTAGACGCCCAGCGCCACCTTGATCCGCTTCCCCCCTTCGCCCGGCCAGTGGATGCCCTCCAGCCGCATCGGCTCCGACATCCCACCGACGTCGGCCGCCCTCGGTTGGCTCGACCCAAAGAGAAACGAAGCGAAGACGAACCCAATGACGCCGAAATGACAAAGTTTGGTCATGGCCCAGCAGCCTTTATAGTCGAGCTAAACCTCGGGGCAACTGAGGGAGATTTAACAGATAATCGTACCGTTATCCCCGAGTTTGTTCAATCCACTCAAGCATCACATTTATGCTGTGCGCCCAGAAAATGGTCAAGCCGCGCCGCTGGGCTTCTTCCAAAGCGTCAAGTTTGAATACACCACTAATCGCGGCGGCGGGTACCACCTGAGTTTCACCAAAATCCCTTCGCCATACTTCCGCCTTTGCCGCTACGTCATTGTTGAGCCGCTTCAAAGAATTGAGTGACGAATTTGATACCTTGCATTCGATCGCCATGACTCGGTCGTCCCATAAACGGACGAGGAAATCAGCTTTGCGAAATCCAAATTTACTTTCGCCACAAAATTCGCCGAGACCTGGGGCCTGTCGTAAAATCTTAACCGTTCGACGCGGTAATTCATGGAAACCGACGGACTTCAAAGCCTCTTCGATTTGCTGTTCTTGATTCCGCTTGACTTCATGCCTTCGCCATGTGCCAATACGCTGTGTGGCGATCAGGGCGGCGGAAGCCAAGATCGCCCCTTCTCTTTCCTGTTGGCTTGGCTCACGATTATCAGCGACCCACGGAAATCGCCGACGGTCAAGGTTGATTAAAACGATGTCAATGACTCGCAGAATCAGGCTTTCATCTACACATAGAATTTTCTTTGTAAGCGATACCGTCTCAGCCAATGTGATCAGGTCGTCGTTTGAAATAGGTGGCCCTGCAAGATAGCGGAACGCTTCCATCAATTTTTTGTCGGTCAAGACTTGCAAACCGTTGGATTGCAAAGCGGTTAGATCAACCGTCATCTCCATCAGGTTTTCAAAAACACCTTGATATTCATCAAAGAGATCAAGGTATAATTCTAGTGGTTCTTCCGGTCTCAAACGTCGGAAATTTTCGATGGCTTGATTACTGTCACGTTCAAATTCCTCGAACGTCCAGCGAGGCGGTTGAATCATAGTTCACCAAGGGATTGGACGAGCAGTTCAAGACTCGGGACCAGCAGTCGTTCCATTTCACGAGGCTCAAATTTTGTTAATCCGCCCGCATAAGTGCGACCTTGAGAGATTGACACTCCTTTAGAGAGAAAATCGACAAGCTGAGTTAAACAATCCGCATTCATATGATCACGAGGGTAAAGGCCATGAGCGACGTTAATATGCCTTGCCTCCCCAATGTTTAACACGAATGCTGGGGGGCGACGCGCCATGTATGTCGCGAGGATTGGAGCAGGCTTCCGTAGTCCGACCGACCACCACTCCCTGCGATTAGTAGCAACGTAGCTTTGATCCGCACCCAATGAACGAGCCTTCTCGATGAACCGATTGATTCTTTTTTGAGAGGCTTCGTCAAATTTCTCTAGGTAATTAACCGGCAAATCAATCACCTTCCGCAGTGGTGATGTGTCGCTTAAAACTTTCCCGACCTGGAACAAGTCCCGAGCTTTAGTCACGGTTGGATAAAGGACCGATTCTGGTAGATCTTTGCTATGAGTCCCAGCAATCCATATCTTATTGGCCCCAGTCACTTGCCCTCGATGGACCCGGCAAATCTCACCCAACTCGACATAGCCGATTGGTCCTTTTTTTGGCGGTCGGGTGAGGTGTGTCCATCGACTCTCTCCTTCGAGCCGTTTCCGATCGACTTCATGATTGCCATCAGTTTCGCAGACTTCTGATAATGTTTCGACGCGGCATAGCGAAACCTTCTCTGACTGGCTACCAATCTCAAACGTAGTGATAGCCGCCGTAGTAGCGGCATCGGGAAAAGGCATGGCAGTCGGCTCAATGACAACAATTTGTCGCCCACCCAGATCTCTGATGAATAGGTCCCGCAAAAGCTTACCGTAGTTCACATCGAGCCACTCAGCCGCCGTGATGAACACCCCAAAGTCGCCCGGTGTCGCTTTCAGGGCCGTGGCGAGGAAGAAGTGGACATGCAAGCCCGCCAGTTGGCTGGCTATTAAACCCCGACTCGCTGACTCGCTGACCAACCACTGTTTCCATTTCGGTTCAAGCAGGTGATGCCTAACATACGGCGGATTGCCCAGATAAAGCGTTTTGCCGTCAATGGGAGGAATTGGCACAACTCGGTAGTCCCCAAGTACGACTTCCGATCGGTGAGCCAAGCCCAACGTCGCCAAATTGGCTCGGGCCAGAATTGCAGGAAGAGGATCTGACTCGATGCCAAGAATTGAACACTCGGGAAATCGTTGCCCGGCGAGCGAAGCAAAACGACCGGAGCCGATTCCAGGATCAACTACTCGGGTTGGAGATCCCAACGACGATGCCCAATCAATCATCAATTTAATGATCGGTAACGGGGTGTATGTAGCACCTTGCTTCCGGCGCTCGGCAGGAAGTCGCAATGAACAGAATAACTCGCCCAAAGGGTCTTGTCCAAGAAGAATACGACCTCTCATATCGTCAATCAAGGTAATCGGGGGAACCGGTAGGCCGCTAGTCAGAGCATCCTCAGTGGCTGACCACCCCGCCACTTCCCGGGCTCCTAAGCTAACGGCCAGGGAAATCAGCCCTTGCTCGGATTTAAGTATAAAAACACCATCAGAACGCCCATGTTCCGTTGGTTCGGCAAACAAATCAAGTTGCCGAAGTTTTGACATGATTACTGAGTACCCCCCGGCCAAAGAGACGGTGTTAGCCCTCGCTTTCGGCTCGTTCAAGGCGATTTAAGGCGCCCAAACTGTCTCTTTTACTGGGCATTACTCAGTAAGGCACCAGAGCCGTCTTTGAATTATTTGTTCAGTGTTCGTCCAGTCTAACACATCATCTTGCCCACGAAAGATCGGACCTTTATAAAAATTGTTTGAGTAAAAGTCGTTCCGGACGGCGTTTAAGGAAAATTGGCTGTCAGCTCATGTGTTTCTCGGGCGTCCACAAGCAAAACTCGGAGTCAGGAATCACCCGTCTCCTGGGTCGTTGGCTTAGCATCTAGATCTTGGCGAGTCGCGTTCGCCAACTATGGGCGTTAGACTTCTCAAAATCGCACGGTCGGGTTACAGTAGTCATCATGAGTCACGTCAACCTTCAAGACCTCGAACGCGACCCCGCCGCCCTCCTCGACCGTGTCGAGGCCGGTGAATGCCTCGTCGTGTCGCGCGGGGGCCGGCCGGTCGCGGAACTCCGCCCGCTCGGCCCGGTCGTCCACGGGCCGAGGGCATTCGGGCTGGCCGCTGGGGCGTTCGTCGTCCCGAGCAACTTCGACGACCCGCTGCCCGATCAACTCCTCCGGGCGTTCTAGGGGCGATAAGGCTGCTGCTCGACACCCTTGAGTTCGTCTGGTGCATCGGGACCGATATCAGGTCGCCAAAGCCCACCCGAGCGACCAGGCCGGGTTGAGAGATTTTTCAAACGTCGAGTGGTCCCCGACTCATCTCATCCCGAAATTCCGATACTATTCGGTGGATCATCTCCGCTTTCGGGATGAGATGCCCCGTGGTCATCGGGTAGGGAGCGGTCCGGAGTGCGCCGCGTCCCCACAAGTCGTCGGACGAGCGAGGTCTCCGCCCGCGAAACGAAGCCATTCCGGGTCGTGCTGGTGGCGAGATGCCGAGGGCGGCTCGGGCCGATCTTTGGTTACAAACTCAATGGCGAGAAGAGTTTCGGCGACAATTGGGTTCGTTTGGGAAAGGTGGGGATGCGGTCGGGATGTTGGGTTCGTTCGGGAAGGGTCGAGGGTGTTGGGGGTGGTCGATTGGGTTCGTTTGGGATTGGTGGGTCCGGATGGGTTGGCGTGGCTTGGTGTTGAAAATTCGAGCTTTGGGGTGGCCTTTTTTGTAGAATGGGGGGTCCGAGGCGCGAAGGAGCTGGGGGTTCGGCGTTTATCCTGGGGGTTCTGGCGTTGAAAGTCCTTGTGATTGGCAATGGTGGGCGGGAGCATGCCCTTTGCTGGAAGTTGAAGCAGTCGCGCCGGGTGACCCAGGTTTTTTGCGCCCCGGGGAACGCGGGCACGCATCTGGACGTCCAGAACGTCGCCATCGAGGCGAATGACACCCGGGCCTTGATCCAGTTCGCGCGTCGGGAAGGCGTCGCCTTGACCGTCGTCGGGCCGGAAGAACCTTTGACTTTGGGGGTCGTCGACGCCTTCCAGCGCGAGGGACTGAAGGTCTTCGGGCCGACCCGGGCGGCGGCGGAACTCGAAGCGAGCAAAGTCTTTGCGAAAGAATTGATGCGGCAGGCGGCGATCCCGACGGCGGATTACCGGCTGTTCCGATCGGCCCCCGACGCCGAGCATTACGTCCTGTCGCGCGAGGTGTCGCTGGTCGTCCGGTCGAAGGGGCGGTCGACGCTCCGGAATACCCTGCTTTGCCGGACGGCGCAGGAAACCTTGGAGGCGATCGACCGGATCATGGACCCCCGAGAGATGCTCGCGCCCGGGGTCCAGGTCGAGATCGAGGAGCGAGGCCAGCGCCGGGTTTTCAGCACCGCCGCCGACGCCCGAGACTTCGTCCTCGGTCGGCCCCTGGGCTTGGTCCTCAAGGCTGACGGGTTGGCGGCGGGGAAGGGGGTCCACGTCTGCGACAACCTCCGGCAAGCCTTGGACGCGATCGACCAGATCATGGTCCGCAGGGTGTTCGGCAAGGCGGGGGATCGCCTGATCGTCGAGGAACGCCTGGACGGCCAGGAAACCAGCATCCTGGCGCTGACCGACGGCCGGACCATCATCCCCCTCGTCACCAGCCAGGACCACAAGCGGGCGCACGACGGCGACGAAGGGCCGAACACCGGCGGGATGGGGGCATTTTCCCCCGCCGAGATCGTCACCCCGGAGATCATGGGCGTCGTCGAGCGCGAGGTCCTGGTCCCGGTCGTCCACGCCTTGAAACGGGCCCGACGCCCGTTCAAGGGGGTGCTCTACGCGGGCCTGATGCTGACCAACCAGGGGCCGAAGGTCCTGGAGTTCAACGTCCGGTTCGGCGACCCCGAGTGCCAGGCGATCTTGATGCGACTGAAGTCGGACCTGTTCGACGCCCTCGAAGCGGTCGTCGACGGGCGGCTCGACGAGGTGGAGTTGGCCTGGGACCCTCGCCCCTCGGTGACGGTGGTGATGGCCTCGGAAGGGTACCCGGGGGCCTACGAGCGGGCCAAGACGATCAACAACCTCGAAGAAGCCGACCGGATGGCCGACGTCAAGGTGTTCCACGCCGGGACCACGCTCCGGTCCGACCCCACGCTGGGGCGAGACGGTCGGGTCGTCACCGACGGCGGTCGGGTCCTCGGCGTCACGGCCTTGGGCAAGACGCTCCTCGAAGCGAGGAACCGGGCCTACGACGCCACCCGGGCCATCCGGTACAACGGGGCCTGGTATCGCCACGATATCGCCGATCGGGCCTTGAGGGCCAAGCCCACCCCGGTTCCCAACGCCGCTCCGGCTTCAGCCTCGGAAGCCGACCCTTCGGCGTGATCGAGCCGACCCAACCCGAGGTTCGAAACGACCAAGACCCCCCGTCGATGCTTCGAAAGGGGGTCTTGGGGAAGCACCGGCCGCTCAATAACCTTTCCCTCGAACCTGATTGCCGGGGACCTGGGCCTGGAGCTTGCCGTTGACGTTGGGGAATACCCGGGGAATCCCTCGCAAAGTGACCGGGGTGGCGGGCTTGGGTAGAGGGGGTTCGGTGACGTTGGGGGGCGCGACCGGGCCTCGGGTGAGGTTGACGTTCTTGGCATAGAACGCGGTGTTCGGCATCAAGGGGGTGGCCGTCGTGTTGCTGATGCTCCCCTCGACCCTCGCCAAGATCCGGCCTACCGGGAGGAATGCGTCCGCCGGGTTGCCGAAGGTTTGCGTGGTCGGGCTGGTGACCTGCGAGATCGGGTTGTCCGACGCGGCGAAGACCGAGTTGGTGACGTCGCCGGAGATGTTCGTCGTGATCAACCCTCCAGCCTGCGCCGTGGGGGTCGGGAAGGTGACGGCTTGCTGGAAGAACTGGCCGAGCTGAAGTTCGTTGTTCTCGATCGTCGTGACGACCCCGGAAAGCCCCTGGAGGTAGCCGGCCAGGACGGTCGAGTTGACGACGTCGCCGCCGAAGGTGCTGTTGCCGATGGATCGCTCGGTGACGATCCGGGAGTTGAGCATCCCCCGGTTGGCCTGGATGTTCTCGATCTGGTGGGTCAAGATCGTCGTCGAGTCCACCCCCCGGCCGAAGTGGAGGTTGCGGATGCTGGTGGGGGCCAGGAGCGCGATGTTGCTGGTTTCGCCACCGACGTAGAAGTCGGCGATCTGGCTATTGGTCACCACCGAGAAGTTGGTCGCGTTGCCGCCGACCCTGACGAAGCCGATCTGGCCGGTGAGGCCCGAGGTCGGGTCGGGGAGCGACGCGACGATCGTCCCCCCGGTGAACCCGGCGGAGGCGGGAGGAAGCTGGGTGTTGCCGTTGATCGCGTTGGCCTGGAACAGGTTGATCCGACCGGAGGTCTGGAATACCACGCTGTCCTGGGTGGGCGAAGTGGGCGTGGTCCCGGTCGCGGGCACCGCCGCCTGGCCGCTCGAAGTGATGGTGTTGACGATGATGTCGGTCCCGTTGGCGATCGGAACGCCCAGCCGGATCAGGAACTGGTCGCTGACACCGTTCTGGCTCAAGGGGACCCCGGCGCCGGTGGCGAACGAGACGGTGGTGTCCGCCCCGCCGAACCGGAGCGAGTTGATCCCGTCGGGGATGGTGATCGTCGCCCGAGGGCCCGTCGCCGTGGTCGAAGGGGCCGCCTCGGTGTTGGCCAGGTAGAAGTCGGGGATGTTGATCGCCAGGACGCCGAGGTTGTTGCCGGTCCGGTCGGAGCGGTTGGGCTGCTCGGTCAGGTTCTGGAAGTAGATCCTCCCGGAACTCCCCGCCGCCGGCTTGACCGTCTCGACCAGGCGGGTCGAGGTGGGGTCGGTGCCCGAGAGGATGATCGACCGGATCTCGGTGGCCGAGTTGAGCGCCGCCGGGCTGCCGGTGCTGTCGTTTTGCTTGAGGACCTGGACCTTGCCCTTGCCCAGGACCGTCAAGGTCCACTGGTCGCCCGCGGTGTTCATCCCGGACACCGTGCCGGAGAGCAACTGCCGACCTTCGAGGCACTCGGCCGAAGGTCGGATCGCCCTCGATCGGCTTTGCGGCTGATTCGTCGCCATCTCGATCAGACTCCCTTCAACAGGACTCGCCGCTCGGAGGCCGGGACGCCACCGAGAGTGCCCGGAACCGCCGCCCTGGGGCGCGACGCTTCGCGCACCGGCCCGACGACCCGGCCCACCTTCGGCCTTCGACCCTTCGGCCCACTCGACCCGGCCCTTCGCCTCGAACATCTCGAATCCCGATCCGCTCGACCGAACAATGACTCTAGGGTCATCATCGACGACCCTGTCAGTTTTCTTGAACGATTCGGTAAAATCGGACGAACCGGAATAATCCGGAGCGAGACCACGGACGCTCCCTTGCCCGCACCCAAGGGAGAAATCACGAAGGAAACGTGCCCCCCGCCGTTTTCGCGGAAGAAGGATTTGATGAAACACTCCGCGACCCCCAGGCGACGCCCCATCGTCCAAATCACGCTCGGACGAGCGTCCCGACTCTACCGATTGGTCAGGATGCTGGCGGCGGGACCGACCTCGCGCGACTCGTTGCTCGACCAGCTCACCATCGGCCTCCGGACCTATTATCGCGAGCTCGACCTCCTGAAACGCTGCGGGATCAAGGTCAAACGCGACGGCAAGAACTACCAGCTCAGCTCCACCATCCCCGAGGCCGAGGAGCGGCTCCCGTTCCCCGACCCGCAACTGAGCTTCGCCGAGATGGCCCAGCTCGCCAAGCACCCGGGCGACGCCTCCAAGCGGCTCGCCGAGATCCTCAAGAGCGTCATCGAAGCCCCCGCCCCCAGCCCCAAAAAAGCCCGACGGAAGAAGGCGGATGGCGAGTCCTCGACGACCAACCGCGCCGCGCCCAAGGCGAAGGCCGGGGACCCCTAAATCATTCGACCAACTCTCCGACCCTTCGAGCGTGTTTTTGGCTCACAATTTTCCAGACCCAGCGATCTTTGTCAACGGGTTACCCACTTTTCCTCATCGGATCATCCAACCGGCTCGACCTTCGCTCCATAAACGGCAACCACCCCGCCCGCCGCCAACTCGAACCAACCGGTCCAAGGCACCGACACGTCGGGACGACTTGGGACCGCGAGCCGATCAGGCATCACCAGGCCGAGCGGGGTCCGATCCCCTTCGACCCTCCGGGCCAACGTCCCGCAGACCAGCTTCCGAGGCGGCATCGCCTCCCCCTTCGGGAACTCGACCGCCCAGATCCGGACCCCGTTGAGTTCCACCACGACGATCCTCTCCTGATCAATGGCTGGAAGAGACCTCAGTGGCGACCGACCGATCCGCCCCACCCTGATTTTGGGCAGGCTCGGCGGGATCGTCGACCGTCAAACTTTGCAGGCAGGCGAGTTCAAGGAGGGCGGGGAACCGCTGGCAGAGGGGTTGCTCCCGCAAGACCGACTTCCGGATCGCGTCTCGCCAGGCTTCGGGGAGCGACGACCAGACGACTTTACGCTTCTCTTCATCGCTGCTCGCCTTGGATCGCTCGGTCGCCAGGCGGTTTTGCTCCTGGACCCGGCTTTCTTCCTCGCGACGCTTGCGGTCGGCTTCGAGCGCGGCCTCGTCGAAATATCGGACCAGGGCGCCCATCGTTTCGGCGTTCCGGAACCGGGCCTTGAGCCGTCGGACGGCGTCCGGGAGGATTTCCAAGCTCCGGTCGAGGCCGTATTTGACGATCAGGTCCTTGGCCACCATCAGGTCGGACCGGAGCGGGCGGACCGCCCGGCCCATCAGGCGGTAGAACTCGGTCGCCAGCCGCTTCGGCCCTTCGGTGAGTTCGCCCGAGGCGGGGTCGGCCTGCTTCGGTCTGTCGGCCTTGCCGCTTGAGGGGGTTTCGACGGTCTTCGGGGCGAGGAGCGCCCCTCGGGTCGCGACGAGTTTGGGGCGGCCGGTCCCCTTCATCGCGTCCCAGGAATAGTCTTCGATGACCTTTTCGAGCTTCAAGACCTGGAGCGCCGCCTCGAACTGGCGGAGGGCGTGCGACCTCCTTGCTTCGGCCACCACCGGCATCGCCGAGGCCAGGCGATCGTAGGCGAACTCCAGAGCGTCTCGCTTGTAGAACGCCGGGACCAGGTACTCGTAGAGTCGGCTGGCCAGCGGCCCGACCTTTTCGAGCCGCTTCCAGAGGTCGTAGTCGAGCGGGGCGGCGTGCAGGTTGTTGAGGCTTTCGAGATACCAGGGGGCGAGCCAGAGGCGATTTTCCGAAATGGACGTTCCGTCCGCTCTCGGTTCGTTCACGAACTCGACCTCGGCGTAAAGCCGGCGCCAGTTTTCCACCGTCCGGCCGTCGCCGGTGGTCAGGCCGTGGATCTTCAAGCCCCAGGTCGCGCGGATCGCCCCTTTGAGCTCGGCGACCCTCCGGCCCGAGTTGGGCAGCCCCATCTTCCGGCAAAGCTCGCGCCAGGTCCAAGTGATCGGGTTGTCGCAGGGGAACCCCCGGTCGCTGGCCATCGCCAGGATCGCCATGTGGACCCGACGGGCCAGGGGGCCGGGGTAGGGGTCCTTCTCGTCGCGCTCGGTCCGGATCACCGACTCGACCGTACGCTCGTCTCGGCGTCTGGAATAGCGGAACTCGAAGCCATCGAGCGAAGACGAGCCTTTGACAGCCAAGGCGAACACGGGGAGCCGGAGCAAAGTGGCCTCCGCCTTGAGGATCTGCTTCTTCGAGTCGTCGGCCATGACTCTCGCTCCCGAGCGGATAGTGTCAGAGAAAGAACAAAACAACATAGACTTCGAAACCGGCCTTGCAAACCCCGCGCTCGCATCGACTTACGCCCGATCGAGGGCGCCCGAGCCACGCGGATCGGGGTTATCCGCCACGCGGGACGGGGTTTAGGGCCACGCGAGCGCGGGGCTGGAACCACACGCCCCTGGTTTTTATCCACGCGGGTTGGGGTTTGAACCACGCACCTGGGGTTTGAACCACGCACCACCGGATGACTGTCGCTGTCTTGGAGATTGCGACCGACGTTCGAATCCGAAGGCGTCAAGGCGACGAATACCAGGCCGGACCTCAGCCGTCCGCTTGAACTCCCTTTCTCGAGTGGTACTTACCCGGAGCAGCCCGCCATGCGTCGTTTCCCTTCCAACCGCCTTGCCCCCTGGTGCGCCGGCCTCGCGATCGTTGCCGGATTGATCCAAGGCGTCCCCTCGCTTGCCGACGACCCCAAGGAAGAACCGGAGCGTCGGAGCGTCCTGGCGAGGGCGGCGGCTTCGGGTAAGGCCGGCACGTTCGTCGCCGCCGTCGTCCTGGCCGACCTGATCGCGCCGCTTCGGGGCGACGGGAGTTTGACCGTCCTGGTCCCGACCGACGAGGCGTTCGCCAAGCTCCCTTCGGCCACCCGCCAGGCGTTGTTCGGGCCGGGCGGGACCGAGAAGTTGCGGGCTTTGCTCAAGTATCACGTCCTCGCTCATCGGGTGCTCGCCAAGCAAATCACCGGCGACCCCCGGCCCAAAACCTTGACTGGCGAGCGCTGGACCGTCGCGAGCAACGACCGGGGGATCGCCATCAATAAGGCCACGGTGGTCGAAGCCGACGTCCTGGCCCGGAACGGCGTGATCCACTTCATCGACGCCGTCTTGCAACCGCCCGCGCCCGACCTCTTGACCCTGACCGAGAAGGCCGAGCACTTCGGGGTCTTGCTCGAAGCCCTGACGGCGGCGGGCCTGGATGACACCCTCCGTCGCGACGGGCCGTTCACCGTCTTCGCCCCGACCGACGAGGCGTTCATGGCGCTTGGCAACGGCACCCTGGCCTCGCTCCTCGAAAAGTCGAACCGGGCCAAGCTCCGAGAGATCCTCAAATACCACGTCGTGGCGGGCAAGATCACCGCCCGAGACGCGGTCGTCGCCGGCGAGGCCCGGACCTTGCAAGGCGGCCCGGTCTCGGTCAGCATCAAAGGAGGGAAGCTCAAAATCGGCCCGGCCAACGCGACCGCGACCGACCTCGAAGCCTCCAACGGGATCATTCACGTCATCGACCGCGTCTTGATCCCCGACGGCAACTCACGCAAATAAAATTCTAGCCACGGATGAACACGGATGGAGCACGCATGGAGCACGGATAAATCGAGTTTTGAGCTTCTAGAATTGTTTTATCCGTGTTCCATCCGTGGCTAATAAGAATTTGCCGCGTCGGAGAGGTGGTTTCATGCCCGAGTCGGATTCGACCTTGCGACGGATCGCCAACGGCGACCAGGATGCGACTCGGGCGTGCATCGCTCGCCACGGTGGCCTGGTCTGGGCGATGGCTCGACGAGACTGCGGGAGTCGCGCCGAGGCGGAGGATCTTGTGCAGGAGATTTTCATCGAACTCTGGGCGAATGCCGGGCGGTTCGACCCAACCGTTGCGACCGAAATCACGTTCGTCGCCATGATCGCCCGCCGTCGCCTGATCGACCGGAGGAGGAAGCTTGGCCGCCGCCCCGAATCCGTCCCGCTCCCCGATGGTCTCACCGGCCCCGACCGCCCGGCCTCTCGCTCGGTCGAACTTCAAGATGAGGCCGAGTCGGCCCGTCGAGCTTTGGAAGCGTTGCCCGACGACCAGCGCCTCGTCCTTCTCCTGGCGATCGAGCAGTCGATGACCTACGAGCAGATCGCCCGGAGAACCGGGATGCCCCTGGGAACCGTCAAGACCCACGCCCGACGCGGCCTGATCCGGCTCCGAGAACTCCTCGGGGCCACATCCCAACGAACGAGCAGCTCCCCTCGCACCCAGGGGGTGACCTCATGAGTCCCATCGACAATGACCGCCGCCTCCAACTCCTGGCCGACCGCGCCCTCGGAGGGCTCGACCCGTCCGAAGCCGCCGAGCTGGCCGAGTTGACGGATCAGGATGACCCCGACGGCCTGGCGCTCGAGTTGGCCGCCGCCGCCGTCGCGCTGGCCCGGGTCGAAGGGATGGGCCTCCCCGACCTCCCCGAAAACCTGGTCGCCCGGGTCGAGCGTCGGGCGTTGCAAGCCAACTCGTCGAGGGCGACTTCGAGGGCTTCGGCCCCCCGACGACGTGTTCCTCTGGTCGGATGGGCCGGCTGGCTGGCGGCGGCGGCCTCGATCGCCCTGGTCGTTTACGACCGGTCGAACCCCGAACCCCAGCCCGTGATCGGACCACCTCCCCCGCCTTCGGTGGCGTCGCCTCGGGATCGGTTCGCGTTCGCGCCGTCGAGGCCCCTGGTGGCGACCGCCCACCCCCTGGCCCGGGGGGCTGGCGGGACGGTGGTCTGGGACGGGACGCGGCAGGAAGGGTATCTCCAGATCAAGGGGCTTGCCCCGGTCGACCCGAAGTCGGGGTGCTACCAACTCTGGGTTTTTGATGCCAAACGCGACGGGCGGTATCCCGTCGACGGCGGGATGTTCACCGTGACTTCGACGACGGGGGACGAGGTCGTCGCCGTCCGCCCGAGAATCCCGGTCCGCGAGCCAACCTTGTTCGCCGTCACCCTGGAGCCGCCCGGCGGCGTGGTGGTTTCCGACCGAGAACGCATCCTCCTGACCGCCGAGTGGGGTTCCCAACCCTCCGACGACTCGACCGCCCGGTGACGGCGACCAATCGAAGAGGATTCCTCATCGGTCCAACAAATCCGGGCGACCCGGCTTTGAGCGAGCGGGGAGGCCCGCCTACAATGATTTTGAATTCCAGGGTCGGACAATTCGTCGCCTCTTTACGAAGAGGTGCGATCGAGGTGGTCTGGGTTCCGCCCGCGTCGGGGACCAAGAAGGGTGAGTTCTTCCATGCGACTCCGCCGCGATCAAAGTCGATGGAAGCGCGTGCTTCGGGTTCGCCTTCGCCGGGGGTTGGCCCGGTTCGACCGCAAGGCCCCGCGATGGATCGCCTGGTTGCCGTCGTGGGGGACCAGCTTGCTGATCCATGCGGTGGTCCTGGTGATCCTGGCGACGGCGTTCTTCGTGTCGGGGGCGACCTCGCCCAGGATCGACGACTTCGACTCGTCGATCGTCTCGCTGGCCGACGAGGACTTGCAATCGCTGGTCGCGGCGGACCGGTCGGGCGACCCGTTCTCGACGCTGGCGAGCGACGCCACGCCTTCGCTCTCGATTGCGGCGACCGACACGTCCGTTTCGGCCCAACCCCGGCTCTCGGGGGCGACGTTCGGGCCGAACCTGGTCATGCCCGACCGCCTGGTCGCCCGGAGCGAGATGGGGATCGGCGACCTGATGCGCTCGGTCCGGATGCACGCCGAGGACATGACCGCGCCGTTTTCGGGGCGGTCCGAGGCGACTCGGGCGCAGCTTGTCCGGAGGGAAGGGGGGACGCCCGCGTCGGAGCGGGCGGTCCAGGAAGGGTTGAACTGGATCGGCCGCCACCAGCGCGACGACGGAGGCTGGACCCTCGACGTTTTGGGCGAATGCCGGAGGAACCCGGGATGCCCCGAGGACGTCCACGCCGAGTCCGCCACCGCCGCCACCGGCCTGGCCTTGCTCCCGTTCCTGGGGGCGGGGCATATCCACACCCAACCGGGCAAATACCAGGAAACGATCCGCAAAGGGGTCGACTGGCTGATCTCGCACCAGCAGAAAACGGGCGAACTCTACATGGGCGGGGCCTTCAACGCCCAGATGTACAGCCACGCCATCGCCAGCATGGCGCTTTGCGAAGCCTACGGGTTGTCCAAAGACCCCCGCTTGAAAAACCCGGCCCAGATGGCGATTGTCTTCATCGCGCAGTCGCAGAACAAGGAAGACGGAGGCTGGCGCTACTTCCCGGGGATGCCGGGGGACACGTCGGTCTTCGGCTGGCAGATGTTCGCGCTCCGGAGCGCCCGACTGGCGGGCCTGGAGGTCCCCCGGAACGTCCTCCGAGGCTGCTCGCACTACCTCGACGAGGTCAGCACCGACAAGTTTCGGACCCGATACAGCTACCTCCCCGGCCGGAACGAGTCGACCATCATGACCGCCGAGGCTCTGCTTTGCCGCCAGTACCTCGGCTGGCTCCGCGACTCGCCGTCGATGATCAAGGGGGCGAGCGGCGTCTGGGACGACCTCCAGTCGTCGGACGACCGGAATATCTACTACTGGTACTATGCCACGCAACTGCTCCACAACATGCAAAACAGGGCTTGGAAGCAGTGGAATACCCGGGTCCGAGACGCCTTGGTCGCCATGCAGACGACCGGCGACGGCTGCGACCGGGGGAGCTGGAGCCCGATCTTGCCGGTCCCCGACCGCTGGGGGTTGCGAGGCGGTCGGCTGTTCCAGACGTCGTTGTCGATCCTGACCCTCGAAGTGTATTACCGGTTCCTGCCGCTCTATCGGACCGACAGCCTCGACGACCCCAAAACGCCGAAATTATAAGCCACGGACCGAACACGGACGATCCACGGATCAAACCAGATAGGGTTTTTGATCCGTGGATCGTCCGTGATCCGTCCGCGGCCGCTTCGACCATTCGGTCGCTCAAGGTTGGAACTGGCGGAGCGGGATCTTCTTGTAGAGCACCAGTTGGTTGACGTCGAGACCTCGGGGCAGGGCGGTTTCCGGGGTCAGGTGGACCAGGTCGCCTTTTTTGGCATAGCTGTTAGTGCCCAAGGTGACTTGAGTGACCGACATTCCGTTAGAACTGGGCATCACCGAGACCGACGGTGGGCTGGGGAAGCCGCTCAGTTGGATCGGGTTGATCCCGGTCGACCGGCCGACGACGTGCATTATGTTCTGGCCGGTGTTCTGGTCGCGGACTTCCATCCAGTTGGTGATCCCCAAACTGCTTTGGGTGAACGAGTCGAACGTCGTCGGCGTCACCTGCTGGGTCGGTCCCAACGAGAGGTTCGCCACGACCGGCGTTACGAGGTTTTGCGCGTCGGCCTCGTATACGTCGATGTGGTCGACCATGATCGTGTTGGCCCCGGATTGCATACCGGTGGCTTCGACCATCGAGGCCGGCGACAGGTCGTTGACCGAGCTGGGCCATCGGACGAGGAACTGGCGAATCCGGTCGGCGGCGATCGGGAACTGCTGCCCTTCCTGGTTTTGGACGACGATCCAGCGCGAGGTCGACGCGATCACCTCGGCCCACATCCCTTGGGGCGACACGAAGTTCTGCGGTGCGGCTCGGAGGGCGGTCCAGGGCGGGATGTTGGGGCCTGCCGCCCCTCGGGGACCTGCGACCGGCGGATTCACCCCCGCCCCCGGTTTAGCCCCGGCCCCCGCCCCAACTTGCTGGGCGAGGGTATGGGGGGAGACCACTTCCGGGGCCGGCCCAAAACCAAGGCTCAAACCCAAGGCGGCAACCGCCCCGAGGGCCGAGGCGACGATCCGATGGCCGAGGATCTTCATGGGTGACTCCGGTCGGTAGGGGTTGTGGGGCTCACTTCGTCGATATCAGGAGAACCCGATCTCATCGTACGCCCCTGGGCCGGTCGGTTCGAGTCTTCTTTTCGGAATTTTTCGAGTCCGGGCGATCGGACTTGTTCAATCAAGGTCGGTCGGAGTTTGCGACGCGAACCGAGATGGCGTAGACTCAATAGGGGGTGGCCCGAGCATTAATCGGGATCTGTCGCCGACGCATCGCGGTGAAAGCTTGCCCAAAGCGACCGACTTCGACAGGAAGGATCAAAGCGATCGCCATGAACTCGCCGGATCGCCGCCCTTCGCCGAGGGACGACTCTTCGATGATCGAAGCGCCGAAGCTTCGGGACCTGAGCGGGACCAAGCTCGGCGATTTCGAAGTCGACCGGCTCCTGGGTCGAGGGGGGATGGGGGAAGTTTACCTCGGCCGCCAGATCAGCCTGAACCGCGAGGTCGCCATCAAGGTGCTTCGCCCCGACCTGCTCGCCAACGCGACCTACCTCCGACGATTCGAGGTCGAAGCCTGGTCGGCGGCCAAGCTGAACCACCCGAACATCGTCCATATCTACCTCTTGGGCGAAGTCGAGGGGCTGCGGTTCATCGTCATGGAGTACGTCCGGGGGACCAACCTCCGCGAATACCTCCTCAAGAAGGGGGCGGCCGACCTGACGCTCGGGCTCTCGATCATGCGGCAAGCGGGCCTGGCCGTCGGCGCCGCGGGCGAAGTCGGGCTGGTCCACCGCGACATCAAGCCGGAAAACCTCCTGATCACCAAGAAGGGGCTGGTCAAGGTGGCCGACTTCGGCCTTTGCCGCGACCTCGACGACGAGAAGCACGACGTCACCTTGCCCGGCGTCACCATCGGGACCCCGCTCTACATGAGCCCCGAGCAGGCCAGGGGGTTGCCGATGGATCACCGGAGCGACCTGTATTCGCTCGGCGTGACGTTCTATCACCTCATGGCGGGCGACCCGCCATTCCGGGCCGACTCGGCGCTCGCCCTGGCGATGAAGCATGTTTCCGACCGGCCCATCGACCTGTCGGTCCATCGCCCCGACCTCCCGCCCGACCTGATCAAGCTCGTCATGAAGCTGATCAACAAGGCGCCTGGTGATCGCTACCAGTCGGCCGGCGAGATGCTCCGAGACCTCGCCAAGATCCGAGAAGCCCAGGCGATCTCCACCGCCTCGACCAACCTCGCCGCCGCCGCCGCCGCCCAAGCCACCTCGGCCTCCACTCCGACTTCGAGCGGAACCCGGTCGGCGACCCGCTCCAGCCTCGACGACCTGATGGAACCTCGGAAGCCCTGGCCGGATCGCCGGGCCATCGGGCTTGGCCTGGCCTTGAGCCTGGCGAGCGGCCTCGTCGCCGGCTGGCTCGCCCGCCCTTCCGATCTCTTGACCGAAGGCCCCGCCGTCAGGCAAGGCCGACCGGCCGCCTGGATCGCCCCCTCCTGGCGCGACGTCCCCCGGAAGCTGACCGCCGCCTCCCAATATCGCCATGCCCAGCTCTTGTCCGGAGGCCCCGACCGCGACGCCGCCTGGGTGGCCGTGTCGGAATACTTCCCCGGCGACCGGGCCTGGTCGGCCCAGTCGTACACCCAGATCGCCCGGGAACTGTTCCGGAGGGGCGACAGCGATCGCCTCCAGGCATTCGCCCCATGCCTCCGGCTCACCCGGCATAGCCCCGACGAGATGCTCGCCGACGTCATCGATGCCGGCGTCGCCGCCCTCGACGGCGACGCCGACAAGTTCGTCCGCTTCTTCGGCGACAACAACTTCAATGCCGTGGAAAACCTGGTCGACCCGGCCCTGGCCGACTTCGTCCTCGAAATCGCGATTCGGCTCAAGGACGATCGCAGGTGGAAGCAGTCCCCCAGCGTCGGCGGGATCGCCGCCAAGCTGGCCAAGGTCCAGATCAAGCTGGTCCAGAAGCTGATCGACATGAAGCGATGAGGTCCCAAGAACGGGACTCGCGGCGGATCAACTCAAATCCCTGAGACGACATTCAAGTACTTCCTCAATCTGGGCCGTGAAGAATAGAGTCTTGATGATAAATTTTGTATTATTTTGCGATTTGCAATTTCACGGTTTGCAATGAATTTCTGTGATTGATGTTTGACCGACCCGATATGATCCCAAACGGCCAGCCTTGGCCCAACTCTCTCCCCATCTTCGTCGACGGAAACTTCGGCGCGTTTTCAACGATCCACGGAGTCGTTCGCAATGGCGGTCTTGAAGAAGGTGAGCCCCGAACCGGCTGGCCAATTTATCGAGATCAAGGGCGACCCTTTCGTGATCGGTCGGCTGGGCGAGTGCCAGGTCGTCCTCGACTCCAACGGCGTCAGCCGGAAGCATGCCGAGATCCGCCGGTCGGGCGAACGCTACACCTTGGTCGACCTCAACTCGAGGAACTTCACGTTCCTGAACGGTCGGAAGGTCGCCCCCGAAACGCCTCCCCCGGTGTTGACGACCAACGACCGGATCAAGATCTGCGACGTCGAGTTCGTCTTCTTTCCCCACCCCCCCAAAGACAGCGCAACCATGACCCCGTCGGTCGGCGACGAGATCATGGTGACCGAGGGGCAAGAGGAGTTGTCGGGGGCGTTGCACACGCTCGACGCCTCGCGGTCCAGCTCCCTGGCCAGCGCCGTTCGGCCCGAGGTCAAGCTCCGGGCGATCCTCGAAATCTCCAGGAGCCTGACCAGCGACCTGAAGATCGACACCGTCGCCCCCAAGATCATCGACGCCTTGATGGAGTTGTTCCCGCAGTCGGAGCGAGGTTTTTTGATCCTCTCCGACCCGTCGACGACCCGCCTGATCCGCAAGGCGTTCAAGTATCGGCCCAACCGCCGGACCTCGCTGGCCGCGCCTTACAACGACGAAGTCCCGATGAACATCAGTCGGTCGATCGTCAACCACGTCATCGGCCAGAAGAAGGCGGTCTTGAGCCAGGACGCCGGGGCCGACCTCGACTTGCCCACCAGCGCCTCGATCGCCGACCTCAAGATCCGGTCGGTGATGTGCGTCCCCTTGCTGACCCCCAACGGCGAAGTCCTGGGGATCATCCAACTCGACACCAGCGACCGCCGCCAGTTCTTGCAGGAAGACTTGGACGTGCTTGCCGCCGTCGCCGGCCAGGCCGCCGTCGCCGTCCAGAACGCCGCGATGCACGAGAAGTTGCTCAAGAACGTCGCCATCGACCGCGACCTCGCCTTGGCCGAGACCGTGCAGAAGCGGTTCTTACCGCAATCCGTCCCGGTGGTCGACGGCTTCGAGTTCTTCGCCTTCTACCAGCCGACCTTCGAGGTCGGCGGCGACTACTACGACTTCATCATGCTCCCCAACAACCGGATCGGGATCGCCCTGGGCGACGTCGCGGGCAAAGGGGTGGCCGCCGCCCTGATGATGGCGAAGTTTTCCGGCGAGACCCGGTTCTGCGTCTCCACCGAGCCGACCCCGATGGCCGCCATCGGCCAGTTGAACAACGCCCTCTGCTCCGCCGGGATCGACGAAAGGTTCATGACGATGAGCTTGTGCCTCCTCGACATCGAGGCCAACCGCCTGACCTTGTGCTCCGCCGGCCACCCCCCCGTCTTCCTCCGAAGGGCCAACGGCGAGGTCGAGGAACTGTGCGAGGACATCTCCGGCTTCCCCCTCGGGATCGTCCCCGACTGGGAATACAAGCAGATCGAGGTCGACATCCACCCCGGCGACGTGGTGGTGATCTACTCCGACGGGGTCACCGACGCCCGAAGCCCCTCCGAGGAGATCTACGACTCCAAGGACCGCCGCCGCCTGATCCAAAGGGTCGCCGAATCCCACGGGGGGGCCGAAGCCGTCGGCAAGTCGATCTTGCAAGAGATCCGCGAGTTCTCCTTAGGCCACAAGCAAGCCGACGACATCACCCTGGTCTGCTTCGGCCCGACGGCGGATCGGGATCGGGGCTGAACCTTATCCCGGTCCGAAAACCATCGTTCACCCCACCGTGCACCATCGCTCGGGTCCGGGCGGGACGACCAGGAGTTGCCGAATCATGACCATCCGGTTACCCGAAGAGGTGGAACGTTCCATCATGACGGCGGTCCAGAGCGGGCAATTTTCCTCGGCGACCGAAGCGGTCACCGAGGCCTGGCTGGCGTTCGCCCGCGAGCATCGGTCCGCAACCCCTCCCCAAGCCCTGACTCCCGCCGACATCCACCGGCAGATGCTCGCGGAAGGACTCCTCACGCATTTGCCCGACACCGTACACGACACGGACGACGACGACGACGAACCGATCATCATCGAGGGCGAACCCCTGTCGGCGACGATCATCCGCGAGCGGCGTTGACGTGGCGGGCTACTTCTTCGACACGAGCGCCATCGTCAAACGCTACGTCCAGGAAGCCGGGACGAGATGGATTCGCGATCTGACCCGACGCGGCCAACCCGACTTGCTCTATCTCGCCCGGATCACGACGGTCGAACTGACCTCCGCCGTCGCCCGTCGCCGCCGCGGCGGCAGCTTAACCGTTCCCCGCGCCCGCTCGATCCTCACGCGGTTTCAACGTCAAATCGTCGGGCGTTACGTCATGGTCGAGATGACACCCCCTTTGCTGACCGCCGCCGCGAAACTGACCGATCAACACGCCTTGCGGGCCTACGACACGGTCCAACTGGCCACCGCCCTCGACCTGAACAACCGCTGGCAAGCTGGCGGTTTGGGCGGCATCTGATCCACTTTAAAAATCTTGAATGTCCCCTTTTCCCCTCTTGTACCGAAGCGAGTGCAAAAGGCTCGCTAATCAGTTATGAAAAGTTTAAGTTGTCTCGTTTCACTGGGACGTTCGGCTCTCCGTCTAAGCACTATAGCGACTTGCTTCTCAAGGTAAGTAAGCTCGATAATCCAGCGACTATTTGGGACCAAAATTTTCTCGGTTTTGTTCAACGAGCTCACGTCGGGCGGGACGAGGGGAAAGATGAACCTTCCGTCCTCAATCTTGATCTGGTAATCCAGACCTTCTTTTACAAGGTTCTCATGCTTCGAAGTACGTTCGGGAGAAGCTTCCGAACCTTGATTATCTTCAAACAATGTTCGAAAAGCTCCAATCGGACCGATGTCCTTGTTATCGACGGCACGATTGATCAAAGGCACTTCTCTCGTTTCGACGAGCACGATTCCGTCCCGGAAACCGCCCCGTTCCTTTCGCTTAACCTCCAGTACGTCCAGTAATTTGTCAAAACCTTTACCTTGAATGTCACAAATGGACCGGATCACTTCCAAAAGATCCGCAAGTTCCTCGAACATTTTTTCAGGATTCGATTCCCAGAACAACTCAAAAGCTTCTTCGACTGCCTTTGCTTTAAGCAAATCCGTTAGCTTCTCCGGAGAAGACTTGTAAGTAAGCGGCGCTTCGCCGTGTGATTCAATGCGAAAGGGGATTAAGTCACGGACAAGCTTATGAAAATGCCGCACTTGGGGTTCCGGATTGAAAGGATCGACGCAACTTACAGCGATACCCCCACGAGATAACATGTAATAAGAATGTGTCAGGCTGCTTCCTTCCAGTTCGACGATGCAATCTTTACCTTTCAGCAGATCGATCACCTGTCCGAGGAATTCCTGAGACCTCACCAGATCGCCTTGTGGTTTCAATTTGACGATTAACTTCTTCGACTTCCTCGTTGGCTGCGCTGCGTTAGCATCAAGGAGAACCTGTAATGATACCAAATCAGACGAATTGGCGATATGAAATGATGTTGTGTCCCTGATCCGAATATTCTGGGTGGCGTGAAACTTCGGGAGGACATCGGTCTGAAAGAACCAAGGCAAACAGGATGGATGTCCGCTGGATCTGTGAGAATCAATGAAAAACATTATTTCAACGGGTTTGCCCAAATGATTAGATATCTTGCAACTGATTTTAGCGATATTGAGCAAGTGACTCTTCGTTAGCGAAGGCTTCCAGTCGAACGGACGGCCTGACTTCCTTGGAAGCCAAGCACCTGAACTGGATATGTCGATGAATTCCGTTTTGCACCTAAATTTTCTTTTAGTGGTTGCTGTATTATCCAAGTCAACTTCATAGGAATCGTGAGGATAGAACAATAAGCTATCCGGGATTCCCCAAGTCGAGTCGATAAGAACTCGTGAAATACCTGGTTTGGAAAAGCTATATGCGCAAGCCTTTGACGCAATAAATCTATGAAATATGAAGCAAAATTGATCAAATCGCAGCCCTTGATCCCGAAAATGCATTGTCTTTTCTATCAGAAATGCACATGCATCATCGGTGTTTAAAATACAGTCGGTCCTCGGAAGCATCACGGATGGGAGCGTTGCATCCGCCGCTATATCGGTTCGGATCACGGCGGGATGATCGCAAAGCCACTTCAAGTCGGAGAGGAGAGCGTCATCGACATCGCCTCGTGATAATCTCTCGATAGTAGCCTGGTCCTCTAGCACATAGACCTTGGCCGTTGGGACCTCACAAATCCTGAATATCCTCACGCATTCAATTTTCCTCCAACTTGCTTTTGATTGCGAATCCTCGTTAAGGATTCTTGGCTGATAAGGTCGATTGCTGGGTGTTGCAACATTCCACTCGCTGCCTGGCGCCTTAGCTGCCATGTCGATCTCGGTATCTTTCTGGACAACCCAAATCCTATTTCCGTCCCATAGCCATTCGTAATGCATGCGATGCTCGCCGGTGCAGCTATGGGATGCGATTGATCGCAATACCCTCACAAGATCGTTAGCATTCTCAATCAAGGGTAATTGGCTTAAGGGCATTCTCGACTTTGTAACGCCGAACCTGAATGACTGACCCGGCATGTCACTTGTCGACTCTAATTCCCACACCCAATCGGTGATTCGTTTGCTAACCCTCCTTTCATTAGATAAATGCCCAAAAACCTTTGCCGAAATCAAGGGTTGAATCACCAGAGCCATTCGCAAAGAGTTGACCTTGCCAGGGCTTTGCTCGACTCTAGTTAAAAGCATCCACATCTCGTTGATTGTATTGAGAATCGATTCCTTCGAAATTTCACATTTCATGCTTTCGTAGAGTCCCCGATCCTCTAAGGTCTCATCAATTGCGCTCGATCTGACAATTGCTTTGTTCGACGGCAAGGATAAATCCGCAACATACTGGTCGAATATTGGATCGACATCTAATCTTGCAAGCAAATCTTTGGGGTCTTTAATCCAGGCATCTTGTGCCGAGGTGGTAATCACAATGAATGGAGGTGTCCAAGTGTCAGGGATTGTCGCGAGACCTACCGCCTTGGAGCCAATGAGCGTTTTCAACTTCACGGATTGTGCGGCACCCCCTAGGATGGTCCCTTGCCCAATTATTAATTTCATCGCCGTTGCCTCACCATCGAATCATGGAACGTCACAGGTGCTATTCAACGTCAAGCTAATTATCAAGGAGTGAAAATATTCATGTTGATACATTCTAATCGCGAGTATTGGAGTCATCATTTCGTTTATGAGTGGTCCCGAATAGCGTATCTGCCAGTTCCGTGAGCTTAGCGATGGCACTATCGGAGAAATATCCTACAAGGAACGAAATGGCGACGATTGGGCCTGATGAGTTGAAGGTTGATTGATTGAATAATTTGAAGATATCGGATTTAATCAATAAAATAACACCAAAAGCAAGCGCCCCCGAGATGTGAGGAGTGAAAGTTCTCCACAGTTGACGATCAAGGTGCCACATCCCCTTGGCGATGCTGTGGTATAGCCATTTTAAATCGAAGACGGTGCCCCCCAACATTCCTCCGAGCCACGCGTAGCTGAAGCGGGCGAGCACTTGATATCTCTCCGGCGTCAGATTCATGTTACCCCAAATCAATCTCGACCAGATCAAGGTCATGAGGACAGGGATGCCATAAAGTAAGCCAAATAAGTATTTTTTCTCACCTTTGATTTCCTTCTGGGCCGCTGTCGGATACCTTGATTCCCACTCGTACCTACGGCGTCCATCGCGTATATCAAAGGGGGCGAACTCTGTTGAGGCAGGGGGCACATCGTGTTGTGTTCCTGCGGTCGCCACGGGATGAACCAAGCTCGCCGAACCGGTGTTCGGCGAAGTCGCCTGACTTGATTGATCACCCGCGAGTTGAGCGGAATGCTCCGGTTTGGGGTACGCATCCTCCTTCGAAACGCCTGGCGTATCAACTCGGGGGGATAAGTTATCTCCCGAACTGGTTGGCACGTCCGTCATGACGGAACGACCTTGTCAACTATCAGATCGAAATCGCGGCGAGTTGCTTCGCTTGTCAACTTCTCGATGGTCAGGCGTATATTTTTGGCGCCTTCGTAAACCTTCCAATCAAACCACTCGGGTTTTCCAATATGCTGAGCAATTACCTTTCTAAAGAGTTGGCTTCCAAAACCATGAGCCTTTGCAATGAGAGCTTTGTCGGTAGGCTGCTCTATATATAGATATTCAAAACCCTTGGCATGATACTCGGCCGCATCCTGTATACCCTCGGAATCTTGCCAAAGAACATCATTTTGGTGGATGTTACTTAAGCCTGTGATGAGGTTGCATTCAGTTGGTACAATGTGAAGATGTGCGTGATCCACACCACAACCTAGCGCTTGATTGGGCTTCGATGGGCCATGCTCGAAGACGGCAACCGACCCGTAATGAAATTCAACTACCCTAGCTACCCGATTTTTAAAGCCAACCATCTCCTCAAGCAACGACGGGTCGAGATCCCCCATGCAGATGCGATGCCGCTTCGAGACGATTAAAAGCCATCCTTGAACCAATGCTCCGAGCGTTGGAACCGCGACGAAGTGTTCGGACTCGAACAGAATGCGATTCTGGACACCTGGCTCGAGCGTGAAGGGCTTCGAGAAGATATTTTCGCAGTATCTGCATTTCATCGCTGAGGACTCCGAGCCGAACTGCGGCAAGAACGTTGAAAGATCTACCGGGCAATTTCGGTCGTCCTAGTTTGAGTATCCTCCGATAGTGAGTGTACCATCTGGCCTCAAGAGCGACAAGACTATGGAATAAATCGGTGTAAATTCATTCTTCTTGTAAGATCCTCAGGTTTTCCTCGGCCACAAGCAAGCCGACGACATCACCCTGGTCTGCTTTGGCCCGACGGCGGAGCGGGGTCGATCGTCGGTGAATTTCAGGCTTGCGAGGCCCCGAGATCGCGGACTCGGACCTTTCTGGCCGTGATGACGAGGAACTTCCCGGTCGGGTGAGCTTCGATGATCGACCAAGCCTGTTCGAGCCTGACGAGGCGATCGAGTAGCGGGAGTTCATTGAGCCGCAACAGGACGACGCCATGACTGGTCAGGCGGTCGCGGAAGATCAGGTCGCCGAAGTCCTTGTCCGAGGTCAAGATGACCCGCTCTTCCACCTCCGCCCGGGCTAGCCAATCCCGATCCGCCGCGCCCGGCTCGACCTCCGAGGCATAAAGGACGTCGTGGCCCAAGCCTCGGAGCCGGACCACGATTGCCCGAGGGGTGTTCTCGTCGGCGAAAAGCTTCATGCGGGCCTCCCTCGACCCGTCAGGCGAAGATACTTTGATCCATCGCCACCACGGCGGCGGCGTAGAGCAGGGCGGCCCGGATGTGCTCGGGGCGGAGCGTCGGGTAGTTCTCCAGCAACTCCGCGTCGCCCATCCCGGCCCCCATCTCGCCGAGGATGTGCTCGACGGTCAACCGAGTCCCTTTGAAGACCGGCTTGCCGAGCATGATCTCCCTGCGTTCTTCGATGTGATCTTGCCAGCGAATTACCATCGGGGAGCCACCCTTCTTCGACGCTGTTTCGAAGCATCCGTCAAGGAGCCATTTTAGCCGAAAGACTTCTCCTTCGCACCGGCTCCAACGATTCGCGGTTGCGATCGGGCGATTCGCGGTGCATGATCTTTTGAAAGATCGGATCGGATATGGGGCGTGAGGGTGCCGGTCGGGAAGGTCGGATTGGGGGGAATTGATGCAGCTATCCATCTCGGACGTCGAGTTGTTTTTTCGCCTCCAACGGTCGTTGATGTCCTTCGTGAATCAGCGGTTGCAGGTGGTTCCGGAGTCGGTCGCCACTCCCGAAGCGTTCCTGCGTCTTCCGCCGGAAACCCGGCTGGAACTTCACGAAGCTTTGCTGGAGCATCGGGACCTGATCGACGACTTCGCCGACGCTAATCCGTCCGGACTCGACGAGGACGAGCTGGCGATCGTCCGGTCGTGGCGGGACCTCGTTGCCGGGACCTTCATGGCCTTCCGACAGCTCAAAGGCCACATGATCTTCCTGTCCGAGGACGAGCCGGTCGTCGCTTATGGCGTCCTCGCCCTGTTCACCCCGTTCGAGCATCTCATCGGGACGCACCTGCCCGTGATGCTCGACACGACTTTGCTGCCGTTCAAGGGGCGGATCGTTTATGACGGGCTGATCGCCTCGCATGATGTCCGTTTCGGCGGCGGGGTGAAGCGCCGACTCAACGAGGAGTTTAAGGAGATCAAGGAGCGATCGGGCGTCATCACCTCGCTCCCGGCCCCCATCGGCGAGCCGTACCCGAATGCCTCGAAGCGGAAAAGTGCCGGGACGACCCGGGCCAAGTCTCCGGCCCCGGCCCCGGCGGCGAGCCGACCGGCGCATGACCGGATCGTCGCGCTGATCGACGCTTTTTGCCGCGACCACCTCGACGACGAGTATGCGGCCCTGTGTCGCAAGCTCGCCGGCGCCCTGGCCCGGAAGCGGCCCTCGCCGCTGACCCGGGGGAAGCCCGAGTCGTGGGCCAGCGGGATCGTCCGGGCCGTCGGCTTCGCCAACTTCCTCGGCGACCCGTCGCAGCCGCACCACATGCGGATGACCGACGTCGACGCCGGGTTCGGCGTGTCCGAGGCCACCGGCTCGGCCAAGTCGATGCAGATCCGCAACTTGATCGGGATCGACCGACTCGACCCCGAGTGGACCCTGCCCAGTCGGATGGACGACAACCTCTTGATCTGGATGCTCAAGGTCAACGGCCTCATGATGGACATCCGCGATTGCCCGAGGGAGGCCCAGGTCGTCGCCTTCGAGCAAGGCCTGATCCCCTATATCCCCGCCGACCGGGAGGACGACTCGACCGACGAGTGAAGGCGATCTTCCGAAGCGATCCTCCTTCAAGATCCACGACGACGATCGCGCCTCGATCCGTTAAAAAAATTGACGGCGAGATCGAAAGCCGTATGAAATCCGGCTCGATCGGGTAATAACCCTTGGGGAGATCGATCGGGGCAAGATGGAGCGGTGTGGTGAAAATCAGCGGGGTGGACGCGGCGGTTCGAGAGGTTCAAGCCGTTTTCGATGTCGGGGCAATCGGCTCGCTGACCGATGGCGAACTCCTCGACCGCTTCATCATCGGGCGAGACGAGGCGGTTTTCGAAGCCCTGTTGCGTCGCCACGGCCCGCTGGTCTGGGGCGTTTGCCGGCGGATTCTCCGGGACCACCACGACGCCGAGGATGCCTTCCAGGCGACCTTCCTCGTCCTTGCCCGGAGGGCGACTTCGGTCAACCCTCGGGACAAGGTTGGCCGCTGGCTTTATGGCGTGGCCTACCAAACAGCCCTCAAAGCGAGGGCGACTGGAGCCAAGAGGCGAGGTCGGGAACACCAGCGACCGGACCTGATCGAAGTTGCGGCGGTTGGAGAGGACCGGCGGGATGATTCCTTGGCGGAACTCGACGGCGAGGTGGGCCGCCTGCCCGCCAAGTACCGCATCCCCGTCATCCTCTGCGAGCTGGAAGGGAAGACCCATCGGGAGGCGGCGGACCAGCTTGGTTGGCCGATCGGGACCGTCTCGGGGCGGTTGTCGAGGGCCAGGACGATGCTGGCGAAACGGCTTTCGCGGTATGCCTCGGGGGACTCGGGCGGGCTGATGTTCGTCGCGATGACCCAAACTCGGAAGTTGGGATCGGTGATCGTGCCGGCCAGGCTGATCAGCCCCTCGGCGAGGGCCGCATGCCGGATGGCGTCGGGGAAATTGATGACGGCGGGGGTGATCTCCGCCGAGGTCGCGACTTTGATGGAAGGAGTTCTGAAGACGATGCTGCTATCCAAGATCAAGTTGACCACGGCGGCCGTGCTGATGGGTCTGGCCCTGACTGCCGGAGGGACCAGCCTCGCTTACCTGGCCGGGACTGCCGATGGTCCCGGCCAGGCGAAGTCGGATCGGAAGGCGAAGGGGCAAAATCCTCGCTCCGAGGAGCCGCAACCCGCCGCCTCCAAGCCGCAAATCACGGCGGTCGTCGCGCAGAAGCCGCCGGCCGATCCGATGACTTCCTACCCGTTCAAGATCGACCCCGAGAGTGTCTACGAGTTCCCTGATTTGACGGTCGAGTATCGGAACCTCCGCCTGAGAACCGGCTCGGTCTCGGTTGTCCCGATCTCTTCCGAGCGGGGGATCGCCGGGGCCATGGTCATCGGGAATGGGACGTTCCGCTACGCGCCGGAGAAGGACAAAGTGATCGAAGGGCCATTCCACTCGGCCATGCTCCGATTCAACCCGGACGACCAAGCGGCGATCCTCCCCTTGGAGAAAGGGAAAAAGGTCAGCGACCAAGGCATCTCGGAGATGAGCCGGCACTTGCTTCAGGTGGTGATCAAACACTGCTATCAGAGCACCAAGGACGGTGGGCGCAGGCAAGAGATCCTGATCCCTCCCAAGGGGGCGATCGCCGTGGTGCTCTACTCCAAGGAGCATGGAGATTTGCTGATCTCCAGCGATGAACGGTCCGGGATCGCCTTCTGCTTCACGGATCGGAAAACCCTCTACGAAAAGAAGTAGTAAAGCGAGGAGAGCGTTCGATTCCGGGCCCCGATGCCTCGCGTTTCATGGTCCGCGTCGGCGTTTTTGCTCCGGCTCGACGATGGCGAGGGGTTGACGGCCCGATCGTCGGCGACCCAAACTGGCTTTCAACGGGTTGATCCGGGTTTGCGGGATCTGTTCGGACGCGCCATACCCCCGACCGCCAGCATCATCCCGGGGATCATGGTCCCGTCGGCTGGTGACTGGCGGGACCTGGAGGATTCAAGGGGTGGCTCGGATGAGCGGAACGATCGAAACCGTCGCCATGGGACGAGAGGACGAGGCTCTCGGAGATGGCCTGGCGCTGCTCCGAATGAGGGAGCGGTTCCGTGCCCCGACGAAGCCTCATGCCCACGGCTTCCACCAGGTGACTTTGTTCTTGACAAGTCCCGGGCTTTTCGAATGGCGGTTCGGCGAAGGCTTGGTCGAGGTAGAGCGGCCTTGCCCCGGCGACGTCGCGGTCAGCCCCGCGTTCATGGCGACGTCGGCCCGTTGGGAGCGTCCGTTCGAAGCCGTCTCGATCCGACTGGCCACCGACCGCCTGGCTCGGATCGCCGAGCAGGCGGGGTTTGATCCGGGGACCTCGCTCCGGCCGGTCGGGGTCCGGCGAGACCCGTTCCTCCGGGAGATCGCGCAGAACCTGGCGGGCGCCTCCCAGGGGCCGACCCTGGGTCGAGACTTGATGGCCGATGCGCTCGGGACCGCCCTGGCCCTCCACCTGCTCCGCGAGTACCACGCTCCCGCCGTTTCGCTAGCTCAGGGCCAAGCGGGGCTTGCCGCCGCCGCCTTGGCACGGGTCCGGTCTTACGTCGAGGGGAACCTGGCGGATAACCTGTCGGTCGAGCGGTTAGCGAATCTTGCCGAGGTTGGCCCGTTCGACTTCATCCGCCGGTTCCGGGCCTCGACCGGGACGACCCCGCACCAATATGTCCTCCAGCGGCGGGTGGAAGCGGCCCGGGCCTCGATCCTGGCGGGGGGCAAGATCGCCGACGCGGCGATGGCGGCGGGGTTCGCGAGCCAGTCGCACCTCCACGGCCACTGCCGGCGATTGCTCGGCGTGACCCCTGGCGATCTGGCCCGCGAAGCCCAGGCGCTCAGCGAGCGGCCGCCGCGATGATCATGGATCGGCTCGCCATCGCCGCCGCGATCGACCCCTCGGTGACGGCCGACGCGACGCTCGGCACCCCGACGCTCGACGCATCCCCGACGACGTACAAGCCTTCGACGCTTGATGCCCCGAAGGCGTCGGTCTTGACCAGCCCGGCAATCCGCCCTTCGGTGATGAACTCGCAGCCCAGCCTCTCGGCCAGCGGCGAGCGCTGGCGGTTCTTGAGGCTGGCGAACAAGGTGCCGACATCCAGGCGCCGACCCCCCTCGAAGTGGATCGCGTCGAGGCGTTTGCCCTCACCTTCGAGTCGGTTGATCGGATTCTCGATGACGCTGATCGAGCGGCGAGCCAGCCAGTCGCGCAACTCGGGCTTACTCAGGGCGGAACCGTTGGTGACGAGCGTCAGCGTCTTGGTCCAGCCCAGGGCCATGCTGGCGACCTCCTCGACATACTCCTCTGGGGCCATGAACGCCCAAGGGGTGCCCCGGAACTCCCAGCCGTGGCAGTAAGGGCAGTGGATCACGCCGCCGCCCCAGAGTTCGCGGAACCCGGGGATCTCGGGGAGGACATCCTTGACTCCTGTCGCCAGGATCAGCTTGCGGCACTCGACCCGCCCGCCGTTGCCGAGCACCAGCTCGAAGCCTTGGCCGGTCTTCCGGGCCTCGACCACCTCGGCGGCCTCGCACGCCACGTCATACGGCTTGAGTTGTTCGAGCCCGACCCGTCGGAGTTCGCTCGGGGGCGTGCCGTCTTGCCCCAGGAACCCGCGCGCCCGGCGAGGGAGAGGGTCGCTTCCGCATATTGCCGGGTGAACGGCTCGGCCAAGGATTCATAATCGACCGAGATGGCGTCCCACGTCGCTCGCGGGGCGAGAGCGTCGGTCGGGCCGGCCGCCGGCGTCGATTGTCCAGTTCTCATTCCGGGACTCCTCGAAGTTGGCCCATCGAAACGCCAAGGCAGACACTATCATGGACGGGGGCGACGCGATGATCTTCCAGGTTCTTGCGAAGTGTTTCCAGGAAGTTGCCGGATTGACATGACTGGTCCGAGTTTGACCTGACACCCACCACGACGATTCGCCCTTTGAATGAATTAGGAGTTACGCAGTTGGTCGAATTTTGTACAGAGGTTTTGAGCGATACGTCCGAATCGCTTCTCGGACGATTTGGGCCTTTGCCTCGTACCAACTGACCCCGGTGGTGTAGAAGTGCCACGACAA
>JAABUX010000837.1_pt1 | contig 49591 bp, 49 predicted proteins | sample 5561851 | NCBI WGS metagenome assembly JAABUX01 (sample SAMN10711883, study PRJNA513361) | rock metagenome | isolation source: Antarctica rocks | place: Antarctica: Victoria Land, Richard Nunatak red sandstone | collected 2016-01-03 | reverse complement strand
CTACTACAATTTCATCCGGAGACATTCAGCGCTCGGGTACATGACACCCGATGAATACGAGCTGGGATACAGGGAACTCAGTCAACTGGCAGCCTAATCCGGTGTCCAAAAAAGCGGGAACACTCCAATCAGGCGCAGGATGATTCCCAGTTCGGCGTCTAGGACCGCGACCGCGGCAGGGAACATCAGCGACCACGACCAGTCACCTGGCCCGCGGGCGACGTTGATCAGGTATGCGGCACGGCTGCCGACCGTGACCATGGTGCCGCCGGACAGTCGGCATCGCAGCAGCCAGGACGGGTCAGCGAGGTCGGCGATGTTGCCGGGCAGAGGCTCGGCGGGGCCGATCGTTACCTTGTCGGGGTAGACCTGCCAGCGGCGCTGTCCGTCGCAGGCGATCGTCTTCGGGCCGCGCCGCGGCTGGTAGGCGTGGTCAATCTGGTATCTGAGGGGTCCGGCGATGCGGACGCCGGAGGTCAGGTGGCTGGCGGCGGGCTGTTCGCTGACCGCGTCCATGAGGAGGCCTAGACCCCCGAAGCCGGCCCGGCGGCCGCCTGCGGGCATCCGCGATGCCATGGCGCCGACGTCGATCCACTGGTGCAAGGTGGCGGCGAACGCGTCCAGGCCGCCGGCGTGCAGCAGGTGCAGCACTTCGTCGGGAGCTGGCGGCCCTGACGGGATGCCCTCCCAAGACAGTTCCGGCGCCGCTTCATCGCACGGGATCGCCGCACCGGGGTCGAGGCCGCCAGCCGCCGGGTGCGATCGGTCGCGGAATGGCGAGTACCGGACCCACACGCCGAGGGCGCCTGCCGCCAGGCCGGCCGCAGTCTTCGCGGCCCACCAGGCGGGACCGAGCGCTGCGAGTGACTCGCTGAAGCCTTCAGCGATCCGGCTTCCTGGCGGGGGCGCGAACTGCGCCGGGTCGATGACCGGGTCGAAGTCCGCGCTGACCAGTTCCGTCACCTCCGGCTCCGCCTTGGCCAGCCCGGCCACGCGCAGCAAGATCCCGGACTCGGCGTCCACCAGAATCTCCACTGGCCCGGACGGGGCATCAGCAGAGATGATTCCGCCCCGGATGCTCGGCCGCCTCGTCATCAAGACATCGAGGGCGTCGCGCCCGCAGGCGCGGACCCGCCCCCGCACCTCCAGCCTGGAGCTCTTCAGCAGCCAGGACGGGCACAGCAACCTGGGCAGCGGCGGCTCGGGCCCGCTGATTCCAGTGCACCGACCCGTCGCCAGTGTCATCATCATTGTCGTCGGACAGCTCCCACGGGCGGCCGCCGCTGCATCCGGTCAGGTACTCGGCGGTCTGGTACCGGTAGCGCTTTCCCGGTGCGATCAGCACGGTCGACCCGTCGCTCACAACGGCTGACATACTCAGCCGCGTCCAGTCCGCCCGGTGCAGCAAGCGAACCAGGCCAGCCTCATCAGTCATCGCGGCTCCCGCCTGCCGGAACTCCCTGGTGTCAGAATACGGACAAGTCACCATGACGCGGCACCGCCGGGCCGAACTGGACGCGGTCGAAACCGAACTGGCGCCGTAGGTGAGGTTAAAACAACGTCTGGCCGCCGAGATTGCAAGCGCAGGTACGGCTGCCTTGATGAACGGGGTTGTGTGGTCGAGGTCGCCGCGCCAGACGGGCTGCCGGCCGATCGGCTGCGCTAGCAGACGCGCCCTCACGCCGATGGGGTGCGATCGACAGACCGCATACTCATGCGCTGGGCAAATTCCGCTCCGCTGGTTGCCGCCTGGGGTAAACCTGCGGAGACCGCAGTCATCCGTGCCAGGTCGCCGACTCGGCGGTGCGGTTAACCCGTCACTGTCCGGGACGGCCAACCCCGGCAGTCGGCTAATGGCCGGCCGCCAGTCTGCGGCGGGTTCAGGTTACGAGCAGGCGAAGGCCGAGTTCTGCTGCGTCGAGATTGACCAGGTCGCGGTTGCGTTCGGCCCACCGGCCTGAGACAAGGTCTGCACGGAGGCTGCGCACTGCCCGCTGCTCGGCCTCCGGGCCGACTCTGGCCCATACCGAGACTCCGCGGCGTACCTGATCGTCCAGGTATGCCTCGGGCCGGCGCCAGTAGGCCTCGAAAAGGCCGTCGGCGCAGTCCCACGGAATGAGCACCGGCTCTCTGCGGGCTCCGATCGCGCGGGCTTGCTCGGTCAGCGAAGGGCGGCCGGCCAGGAGGCCGGCGAACTCGGGCAGGTAGTCGCGGGTAAGCCAGAACCGGCGGCGCCATCCGGCGTCACTGGCGTCGTGCGTGAACACCACCACGCGGCGGGCCACGCGCCGCATCTCACGCAGCCCGGCGATCGGGTCCGGCCAGTGGTGAACGGTGGAAATAGCCATCGCGGCGTCGAACGACTGGTCCTCGAACGGGAGGCTCTCCGCGGCGGCAGCCACGCACGGGGCTGCACCCGCAGGGCGCTGTGCCCGCATGACCGCCGAAGGTTCCACAGCAGTTACGCCGCGGTCAGGGGGCTCGTAAGAACCGGTGCCAGCCCCTACATTCAGTACCGTCCGCGCATCGCCGAGCGCAGCCCAGATCCTCGCGGCGATCCGCGGCTCGGTTCGCCGTGTCACGGTGTAAGTGGCTCCGATGGTGTCGTACAACTGCCCACTGGACATGTCACTGCCTCCCTAGCCGTCACGATTCCTGCGCCGCGCACGTGGCGTGGCCTCGCTGCCCGGGGAGTCGGTCAGACCTTCCGGCAGATCCGCTCGTCCAGGTCGTTACGGCGGGACTCGCCGCAACGCCCGCTCACACCGAGATGCGGGCGCTCGCCGGGGGTCTCCAGCGCAGATGGGGGAACGTCTCGGGCGGATCCGGTTGGGAGGCCTCGTATCGGCGGCACACTCTGTTCACGCCGGTAACCGGCCGCGTGCGGCGACGATCTCGCGTTGCCGCCTGGTCCAGTACTCAATGATCTGCGCGCTCGGGACGGGCAGGGCCTCGTCGGGATCAACATCGCCAAAATAGCCGAGGCCGAGCAGGATGTGGTTGATCGCCTGCTGAGGGTACTCGGGCTGGAATCGAGCGACGAACAGTGCCAGGCCCTCGTCGGCGGTCCGCCCGGTCCGCTGCTCAATGGTCATCAAGTCGAAGTAGTCGCGCAGCTCACCGCGGTCGCCGATTACCTTGAGCTTCATGGCCATCAGGTCGCTGAGTCCCGCGATGCGCATGCCGTCGATGTTCTGGGGTGGTTCGAGCAGGTGCTGGGGGCGGCCCTCGTCGGCGTGCAGGAACTGCACCTTGGTCGCAGCGAAAACGCCGTTCAAGGTTCCGGGTGCGCGCTCAGTGATGGCGAACGGGCCTGCCGTGGACAGGCGGCGGGCCAACTCGTCCAGGTCGATGCTGCCGTGGTGGTAGAAGAAGTCCAGGTCCCGGCTAACCCGGTGCCCGAGGTGGACGGCGATGGCCGTCCCGCCGCCGAGGTACGCCTCCGGCGGGACGATCGGGGCGATCGCGTCCCAGGTCGCTGCCGTATCCGGAAGGAGGATCTTCCGGACGCGGTCAGCGGGCATGGGGGGCGTGGGTGGCGAGGTTGTGCGCGAGCGCCCGCTGGGCAGGCTCAAGGCCGCGCGTCGCCGCCGCGTGCTCCCACGCGCTCGCAGGCAGGTTCGCGGTACCCCAGGCGAGACCGTCGGGGTCGAAGGACGTAATCAGCCGCCGGGCGATGAACGGCGCGGAGCTTGTGACATCAAGCTGGGTAGGGGCCGCGTTCCAGAAAAGGTGCAGCAGGTGCGGCGGAACCCGCCGAGCGCGCGTCTCCCCTCGGCGGGCGGCCAGGCGCACCCGGCCAATCATCGGGGCGATCGCGAGCCACTCCGGCGACCCGGCGCGGACCTGGTACACCGTTGCCTCGGCGGCATGCCCCCGAGCAAGCGTCATCCGCGAGGCCGTTATGAGGCCGCCGGAGGTGAGCCACGCCAGGGCCCGGGCTGCGGCGGTCGGGGAGACACCGGCCCGCCGTCCGGCCTCGCGGACGGACGCTACGCCCCGGGGGGACCGCGACAGAGCGGCGAGAACCCGGGCCTCCACCCGGGACAGGTTGGGGCACGGCGGAGTCACTCCCAGCTCACGGGCGAGCTCCTCCACCTGCCGCGCGTTCAGCTGGAAGGCACCCGAGGGGGCGCGCTCGGCGCGCATGCCGAGGCGATCCACGGCCCGCCTTACCCGTGGCCCTGAGGTTCCCAGAGCCCTGGCCACAGCCGCGAGGCTGTAGGTGTCCATATCGTTATGGTACTCGGCAAGCCAGCCGAAGACCTAGCTTAGGCCCGGCCATGGCGGCCCACGGCTCACAACCAGCGGCTTGACAGCGTCGACATAGTCCCGCGTGCAAGTCATAACCACACACTTGGCGCGCCTCACTGAGGGGCAGATCGCGCGGAAGGCGCACGGCGCAGGCCTACCGTCCGCTGCAGGAAATCCAGCTGGTGCAGCAGGAGGCTTTCTCCTACCGCCCCGGCGGCCTGGTGCGTCGCCTGTGGCAGCGGCAGGACCTCGTGTAGTCGGCCGGCCGCCAGCAGCGCGGCCGACAGCCGCAGCGTGTGCGCGGCGACTACGTTATCGTCGGCCAGCCCGTGCACGAGCAGCAGCGGGCGGCTCAGGGCCGCTGCCGCTCCGATGAGGGAGCAGCGGTCGTATGCCTGCGGGTGCTCGTCCCGGGTGACCGAGGTGGCGTTCGCGCCAGTGCGTGTCGTACAACCGCTGGTCAGTGACCGGCGCTCCCGCGATAGCCGCGTGGAAGACGTCCGGGCGCCGGAGCACCGCCAGCGCCGCGAGAAACCCGCCGTACGACCAGCCGCGGATCGCGACCCGGCTGAGGTCCAGCGCGGGCTCGTACCGGGCCGCCTCGTGCAGCGCCGCTACCTGGTCGCGTAGCGCCGGCCCGGCGATATCCAGGTAGATTGCCCGTTCCCAGGCCGGACCCCGGCCCGGCGTGCCGGCGCCGTCGGCCACCAGGACCGCACAGCCCTGCTCGGCAAACCACTGCGAGACGAACGCGCCGGGCGACTGATCAACCGTCGCTTTGCGCATCGCCGGCCCGCCGTACGGGTCCATCAGCACAGGCAGCGGGCCGTCCGCGGGCCGGTACCAGGACGGCAGGAACAGCGCCGCGCGCAGCTCGCGCGGGCCGAGGATGAGCATCTTCCTCCGCAGGTCCAGGACCGGGCGCTGCGCATAGGAGTCGATCTGCACGAGCGCGCGCTTCGCCGGTTCCGGGCCGGACGCGCCGCCTATCTGGACGGTCGTACGCGTACCCGGCCGGTCCGGCGTGCGGGAGATCAGCACCGTCGTGCCGCCTCGCCGCGTGCCGCTGTACAGGCCCGGCTCATCGCTCAGCTTTCGTGTCCCGGACACCGGATCCCAGGCCCATAGATGCATCTCCGTCGGCTCGTCCGACGCCGTGAACAGCACCGTCTCGCCATCTACCGCCAACACTGCATTCAGCTGCAGGCCAGCGGGCGTGACCGGCTTCCCGTCGGCTAGCAGGCTCCGCGTGTCATCCATGTCTCCGCTGGTGAGCAGAGTCCCCGCCGCCGTGCGGTCAGGCAGGCCATCGACCAACGTGACCCAGGCATCGTCGCGCTGCTCCGCCATCAGATCCGTGGCGCCCGTCACCGCGTCAATGCGGAGGACCTGGACGTGCCGCTGGCTGCGCGACTGCACCGCGGCGTAGGGGCCGCGAGCATCCCAGCCCGCCCGGGTCAGGTATTCGAACGCCTCAGTGTCCCAGCTCACCCGGGTGAGCGGTCGGCCCACTGCCGCCGCCGCCGCGATCCAGAGGCTCACCGCGGCGTTCGCCGTCCCCGCCGGCGGGTAGCGAAAGCTGGCCGGAGGACTTGCCGGGTCCGCGGGATTGGCGATATACCAGCGCTGCACCTGTGTCGCGTCCACCCGCGCAACAAGCAGCCGCTCACCGTCCGGTGCCCACCAGTAGCCCGTATCGCGCCCCATCTCCTCGGCCGCCACATGTTCCGCCAGCCCGAAGCTAACGTCCGGTGCGCCCGGTGCCTGCACAGCGTCCGGCCCGGCCACCGCTCGGTCTGCGGAGCCGTCTGCCTCAATTACCCGCAAGACACCCCTGCAGACATAGGCGACGCGCTGCCCCGTCGGATCCGGACGCGGCTGGACCACCGGCTCCGCTGCCGCGAGCCGGCGGATCGCGGCATCCGCGGGAGAGATCGTCCACAGCTGTCCGGAGAGGGCGAAAACCAGTAGCTCACCAGCGTCGTCGGCCGCATATGCCACAATCCCCGCCGACTGCTCGCGGGCCCGCTCGCGCCGGGATTTCTCCTCAGGCGGCAGTTCATCCGCCGCGCCCGCCAGCAAGTGGACCGGGTCAGCCAGCAGACGCTCCTCCGCCGTCGTACAGTCGAGAGCCCACAGGCAGGACACCGGGTCATCGCCCGCTTTGGTCCGCAGGAAGTAGGCCGTTCCGCCATCAGGTCTCAGCGTAATGTGGCCCGGAACGCCCAAGGACATGCGCCTCGTGAGGGCATATTGCCAGGGCAGCGACATCTGTGACAGCGCGGAAGCGGTCCGGGACACGGCAGGCTCAGATATATCGGTCACCGCCGCACTCTGCCACCGTGCCCTGTTCTCACACCAGTATTTTCGCCAGCCAGCCAGCCAGCCCGCCAGCCAGCCCGCCTGCCCGGCTGGTGCTGCGGTTCTGCAGGCGTCGGCCCGGTGAGTCCGGCGGGCGGGTCCACTGGAAGACGCCGGGCCGATCTGGTCCAGGCGCAAGCCCTTGAGCTGCTTGAGCTTGTGATGCAGCCTGCATACTCCCGCGTGTGTCAGCGATCACGAAATTGAGCAGTGAGGGGCGTACTGCGATCACGTAATTGAGCATCCCGATCACGTTATTGACCATGACAGAGCCATGATCACCGCGATGCCGCGATGGTCGCAGCTATCGGAGAAAGGGGGGAGGACTGGCAAGCGGAAAATTAGCGCGCGGGTAATGCCGCACGGCGTGAGGCGGTCGCAGGTCCGCCAGCATCCGACCCTTCCCGCGCAGCACTCAGACCCGACTTGGCTCGAATTAGTGCCGCCCTGAATCCCCGCGACTTTGACGCGGTGCACCAGTGTTCGGGGTCAGGCGCGTGGAATGTCCTTGCCAGTTGGCCGGTACTCCACCAGGAGCACCCGGTCATCCAATGCCCGGTGACCGGCCAGTTCAAGGTTGGCGGATGCCATGTCCGCGAAGGCCGCGTAACGCCCTGATGGCCCGGCGATCAGGGGAAAGGTCATCAGCCGCAGCCGGTCCACCAGGCCTGCGCTGATGAGCTGCCGGGCCAGGGAAAGGCTTCCCATGGTGCGCAATGGAAGGCTGCCGCGGGCCTTCATCTCCTGGATCTCGTCGATAAGATCCCGGCTGCAGATCCGCGTGTTGGGCCAGGCCGCGTGGGTCAAGGTGCGGGAGAACACGACCTTGTCCAGCTGGGCCATCCGGCCCCATGACTTGCCATGTGCCTCATTCGGAAGCGCCGCCAGAGCTTGGTAGGTGCGCCGCCCCATGACCACGAGCTGCGGTGCGGCCAGCTCGGCAATGATCCATTCCTCGAGCTCTGGGCCCAGATAGCCGAAGTATCCCGGCAGCCCGTCCGAACCGGCCCACCCGTCGACCGAGACGAAGATGTCGACCGTCAAGCTGCTTGCCATGTGCGCTCTCCTATCGCCAGGCCGTCAGCCCGGCGCTGGTGTGCACAGGGACCCCGCGCGGCCGGGAAAGTCATCGGTCGCCAGTCACCACTACTCTGGACCTCCGGTGCCCGCCAGGCCGAGGGGGATTAGTGCGCAAATCTGGCTTCGCCGATGGCCGGGCTTCGTCGACGAGCGGCCACCTGGCCGAGGCAGCGGTTACAGGTCCGCGAGCCAGTGATGTCCCGGGTGTGCGCGGGCGAGTAGCTCGGCCAGAGTCTCCCGTTGAGCTGTGGTCATGTGCGGGATGGTTTCGTCGAAGTCCGCCTGGTCCTTTCGGCGAGCGTGCCTGGCCTTGAACAGCAGGACCAGCTCAGGCGTCAGGTACGGGATGCCGTCTTGGGTGTGGTGGATGATGTCGCTGTAGGGAAGCCGGATCGTCTCATCGTGCCGGCAGATCCAGGTGTCGCCGTCGTGCGGCTCGCGGAACACGTCGACCATGTAGTTGCCGGTGGCCGGATCGCGCAGCCATGTCTGGTGTGTGCCGGCCAGCACGTCCGGTGTTGCGTCCTCCCATATCCGGCCGCTGCTTACCGCGTCGAAGACGTACCCGGGGAAGCGCTTGCGGACCTCAGGGAAGCCCGCGACCGGGATCGCGATCTCAATGTCCCCGTGCGTGCGCGTCTGCGTGCCGCGGAACAGATCCAGCGCCCAGCCCGCGGCCACGCACCAGGGCGTACTGATCCCGTCCAGTTGCCGCGCGACGGCGCCTGGGTTCCAGCAGGATGACCACCTGGCGTCGAGGGCATCGATTTCAGCGGGCGATAGCTCCATGCCATCATCAGGCAGTTGCTCGCTCACCGAAGGAACCTATCAGCGGGATCGAAGGCCGGTCGCGGACCGTTAGCACGTCGGGTTCGCGCCCTGCCCGCGGCCAGGGCCCGCGAGCTACTACTTAGTACAGGCATTCTTGCTCAGCCTTCAGCCGACTGACGGCGACGGTGCGACAACGACTTCAGTGACCGGATCGCAGGGGATATCCGGAGTACCGCACACGATGATGTCGGCTCGTTCCCAGGTCCGCTGAGCGGCGTTGAACGGTATCTCCTCGGCCGTCCACCCGTCGTTGTCGAGAGGCTGCCCATCGATGGCCTGGTTGGCGATGTCGCGCGCGTCCGGATCCCGCTCGCGGGCGAGCCTGCGCCGTTCGGCCTCGCTCTCGTCGGATTGCACCCAGATCAGGGCGTCGATCAGATGCGCCACCTCGTGGCGTCCCGCACCGTCCCCTTCGATGAGGAGCAGCGGGCAGCCAGCCGGCACCCTGAGAGCGCCTTCCCGACCGTGCTCGATCCACTGGGGCGGCCGGTAGCTGACCGTCTCCCCTCGGTGCAGCGGCTCCAGGATCCCGCCGATCAGCAGGCCCTCCCAGCCAAGACGTGAGTGCTCCCAGGCGATGTCATCCGTGTGCAGGACAACCGCCCCGCGCACCGTCTCGCCGATCCGCATCGCCAGCGTCGTCTTGCCGTTATTGCTACGGCCATCGACGGCCAGGATCACCGGACGCCCGGACACGACCCTGTCCGCCACGCGCCGGGTCATGGACTGGACCAGGACAGTGAGCGACTCGACGCGCCACGGCCCAGCCTCCGGCTCCTCAAGGGCTAGCTGCAAAGCCACGCTCTCATCGTCCTCCGTGACCTATCGACCCGCGATGCGCTCGCCTGATCTTCCACATCCTCCTGACGACTGACCCGGCGTCTCCGCCTTGCGGTTCAGGCGGGGCAGGGATCGGGGTGGTGTCGTAGGTGCGTCCGGCGGAGTGGTGATCTAGAAGTGGCCGGGCCTCGGCTGGGTGACCTCCAGCCGGGTTCCTGCTTGACCTGATGGTGCGGCAGAATTCCGCTGCGCAAGTCATAACCACATGTGCGCTACACGCCTAGGAAGTGGGCTTATCTGGCTGCGCCGGAGGTCGAGCTTCCCGTCCCGCGAGGGGCAACCGCAGTCCCCACGGACTCCAAGTGCCGTCGTCCTGATAGACCAGTCCGAGGGTCTGCGCCAGCCGACGCAGCGCCCGCACACTGGAGTGAGCCGAGGGCTGCGGAGGTGCCGCCGGGGGCAGTCGCATGCCCGCTGGCCGCCAGGTGCCGTCGTCACGGTAGGCCAGTCCACGTTCTGCGCCAGCCGACGCGACGCTCTCACGCCACAACCCTAGTGGGCAGCGTTACGCGGGAGCTGCGCGCCGCTGGGGGACATGAGATTCCTGAGATGGCGGGCTTGCTGTAGCAGCTGGATGCGGTAGCCCTTCGTCGGCCGGTGGCCGGAATTCGTGCGGGGGAGCGAGCGGCAGGTTCAGGCGCCGGGCCACGGTCCCGGATCAGGGAGTTTCGGATTGCAGGATCTCGGCGACTGGGCGGCGAGCGCCGGCGCGAGCAGGGAGCGCCGTGAGGCAGGCGACCGCGAGGAGCATTCCCAGCACCGTCGCGAGTAGCCACGAGGCCGGCGGGCTTCCCTGCGGCCCTCCGTTCTGGACTGCGCCGTACAGTGCGGTGCCGGCCGGGATGCCGAGGATGGCTCCGGCCAGCGCGGGGAGCAGCTGCGCGACCGACAGCCCGGCCACGGCCTGCCGCGGCGTGGCGCCGAGGGAACGCACGATGGCGGAGAAGCGCCGGGCGTCCAGGACGGTGGCCCAGGTCGTGAAGATCGCGTTGGCGGCGGCGAGGATGACCATCACAACAGTGATGACGAGCAGAACCTCGCTGACCCGGCCAGTCCCCGGATCAGGCGCGCCGGCGAACCCCCCGGAGCGCAGAGAATCCTGGCTCACTGTTTCATGGTAGATCAGGACGGCGACGATAGTGGTGGCCGTGACCGTGAAGCTGGCCGTGCTCAGCAGGACGCGGCGGGGCCGGCGTGTCACCAGGCGCAGGCCCAGCAGCGGCGGCACCGGCAGCCAGGCTGAGAGCCTGATCAGCCACGCCCGGCGGCGTGGCGGGCGGGCCGCTCCGGCCAGCGCCGCGACTGTGCTGATGCGCGCGGCCCGGACAGCAGGAACGAGCGTTGACGCGGCCGCCACCGCTACCGCAGCGGCCGCCACGAGCAGGACTGTAGGCCAGCTGAGCGCAGCCGCTCCCGGGCTGCCGACCAGGGAGGCACCCGGGCTAGTGAGCAGCGGAGCCGCGAGCCACCCGGTGGCCAGCCCGGCGCCTGCCGCCGCTACCGCGATGAGGAGGTGCTCGGCGAGGAGAACGGCGGCCGCCAGCAGGGGCGTCGCGCCGGCCGCTTTCAGCAGGCCCACCCGTTTCTCCTGCTCGGCCATCCGGCCGCCGGCCACCACGGCGACGCTGGCCACCGCGAGCAGCCCGAGCAGCCAGCTGGCGGGAGCCAGGACCTGCTGCTCCTGCGTCACCAGCGTGGCCGCGGCATCGCGGAGACTCTGCCAGGCCGTCAGCGGCGGCGGGCCCGAGCCCGGGGGCGGCTGGTAGGCACTCACGAACGCCGGGGCCGCGGCGGGGTCCTTGAGCCGCAGGTTCAGGTAGTACGTCACGGGGTTGCCGGGCGTGGCCAGGCTGCGGGCGGCGGCCTGGGTGACCCAGACCAGGCCGGTGTCGAACGATCGCGGCCTGCCGGCCGGGCCGCTGCAGCCGCCGTAGAAGCACACCTGCGAGTACACCGGGACCGCTGCCGTGACGCCGATGCCTGCGACCCGGAAGGGCCGGCCGTTCAGCGTGATGCGGCCGCCGACGCGGACGCCAAGCGCATCGGCGAAGGCACGCTCCACGACCGCGCCGCCGCCGCGTAGCCAGGTGCCCTTGATGACCTTGGGCTGGTCGACGGCGGCCGGTGCCGCGTCTCGCCCCTCCGCCATCGCGTCCGCCGTGATACCGCCGGCCGGAAGAACCGGCCAGGCGACCGGGTACGGTCCGCTGTGCGCGGTCACATCATGAGCATGGGCCAGCGCCGCGAAGCGGCCAGGGTTACCGGCGGGCGCGTTCTTCGAGGCCTGGAAGCCGACGCTGCTTGCTGTTACGTCAGGCCCGGCGGTCGCCGCCCTGGTCTGCCCGTAGGGCTTGCTGGTCACGCCGTGCAGGATCAGGCCCAGGGTGAGAGTCGCCATCGCCGCCGTGATCACGAGCAGCAGCAGCAGCGCCTGGCCCGGGCGGCGGCGCAGATCACGTGCCGCGAGGCGGCGGACGAGCAGGATGCGGCCCATCTCCTCAGCCTTCCAGTCCGGCGAGATCAGCGAGGTGGCCCCCGGTGCCGCCGGTCAGCCGCGTCTCATCGACGAACGCCCCGTCGCGCATGGAGATCAGCCGGTCCGCGGTGGCAGCGATCCGCGAATCGTGGGTCACGATGACCAGGGTCTGCCCCGCTGCGTGCAAGCTCTCGAAGAGCCGCAGCACCTCCACGGTCGCGGCGCTGTCCAGGTTGCCGGTCGGCTCATCGGCCAGGACGACGAGCGGTTCATTGGCCAGCGCGCGGGCGATCGCGGCCCGCTGCCGCTGACCGCCGGACAGAGCCGAGGGAAGGAACCCGGCCCGGTCCGCCAGCCCGACCCGCTCCAGCAGCGCCGCGGCGCGCCGCCGTGTGACGCGAGGCGAGCGGCCATCCAGCAGCGCGGGCAGCTCGACGTTCTCCGCGGTGGTGAGCTCGTCCAGCAGGTGGAAGGACTGGAACACGAAGCCGACGGCGTCGCGGCGCAGCCGGGCCAGTGCTTTCTCGCTCATCTGGTCGACGCGGCGCCCATCCAGCCATATCTCCCCAGCCGAGGGCCGGTCCAGCCTGCCCAGAAGGTGCAGCAGCGTCGACTTCCCGCAGCCGCTCGGCCCCATCACGGCCACGGTCTCGCCTGCGCCGATATCCAGGTCGACGTCGTCGACCGCGCGCACCAGGCCTTCGCCCTTGCCGTACTCCTTGCGCAGCCCGCGGGCGCGCAGCATGGACGTGCTGCCGGGGTAGTTCATCACTGTCTCCGTGTCGCTCATGATTCGCCCTTCCGGCGGGTCCAGGTCCGCTCGCAGGCCTCCAGCCAGCGCAGGTCCGCCTGCAGCCGCAGCACGATGCCCTCCAGCAGCAGCCCGGCGGCCGACCGGTCCGGCTCGGTCATCGCCGCCCGCTGGGCGTCCCGCAGCCGCCGCAGCAGCTCACGCCGCTGCGCGTCCACGATCGCCAGCGGGTCCGCCAGCCGCGCCGCCGCAGCCGCCACCAGCTTGAGATGGAACTCCGCCAGATCGGGCCGCGGCCAACTCACCTCGCCGAGCCAGCCGGCGACCCGCTGCTGGCCGGCCGCCGTCAGCTCGTACACCTTGCGGTCCGGCCGGTCCGCTGCCCCGGCCGACGGCACGCACGACACCAGGCCCGCTTTCTCCAGCCGGCCCAGCGTCACGTAGATCTGCCCGGCGTTCATCCCCTCGCCGACCGGCCCCAGCGCCTGATGCAGCCGCGCGCGCAGCTCGTAGCCATGCGACGGCTCCTTCGCCAGCATCGCCAGCACCACTTCCTGCTGCACCGGCCCGCCTCCCTCTTAACGGTTAGCCAAGAGGTAACGGTTATCCCAGCGGCTGTCAAGCCACGTCGTCTGGTGCCAGCGCTCATGAGCTTCCGCTGGCCTGAAGGACAGAGACAGCAGGACCGGCAACGCACCCTGGGCAAGCCCCTTCCAGCTCACGAGTGCGGTGAACACAGGCGCTTCCGCCCCCTATGCGCCCCCCAGCCAGCCAACCACGGCGCGTCTTTCCAGGTAGCCGTCAGCTACGGCTACGGCCTTCGGAGCCCCGTGCGGAGCCGGGCGTGCATGTGATATCCGCTTTAGCGCCGCCCCTCTCTGCCCGGCAGGCTCTGCATGAGATACGCATGGTTGTCAGTACCAGCAACGCGCGCATCTGCCGCGATCCGGGCGTTCGCGGGGGCGTCTCCAGGGCTGACGGTGATGGGGCAGATCCAGGCCGCGGGTGACCCGGGCCCGTGCTGCGCTCGTGCGACTACGACCAGAGCGCGGAGACCGGCGCAGCGACGATGCGGTCGCTGACGGGAAAGACATGCTGGCCGGTGTGCAGAACAATTCCGGCAGCGAATGCGTCGCCAGTCTCCTCGCGGAGCCAGGCCAGGTGGCGTGCGTCGGAAGCGGTGACGGTGGCGGCGGCCTTGATCTCGATTCCGATCACCTGCCCGCTGGCGGTTTCGATGAGCAGGTCTACCTCTCTGCGGCCTTGCTCTTCGCGCAGGTGGTACAGGCGTGGGTCGTTGCTGCTGGCGGCGAGCTCGGCCCGGAGCTGGGCGGCGACGAACGTGTCGAGGAGGCGGCCCAGCATGTCGGGGCCGTAGAGGATGGCTTCCCGGCCGAGCCCGAGCACGGCCGCGACGAGCGCCGGGTCCACCAGGTAGCGCTTGGGAGCCTTGACGAGCCTCTTGATCCGGTTGGAGAACCACGCCGGGACCAGGTCGAGGATGAACATCCGCTGAAACAGCGCCTGGTAGGCCTGCGCGGTCCTGGCATTGATCCCGGCAGCGGACCACAGAGTCGACTCGGCCGCGATGCCGGCCGTGTTAATCGCGAGGACGGACAGGTAGCGCCGCAGCAGTTCCGGATCCCGCCGGGGCGCCACCGCCGGGACATCACGGGTGATCATCTGCTCGACGTAGCCGGCGAACCACCGCCGCCGCGCGGCGGCCGGTATCCGTAGCGACGGCTCGGGGAAGCTCCCGGCGAGAATTAGGTCCAGGTAATCACGCACAGTGAGAGCTGCGTCGGGTGCCGTGACCGCGCTCGGCCCGCTATCGATGACCCGGTCGATGAACGGTGCGAGGCTGGCGCGTCCCAGGATCTCCCGGACCGACAGCCCGTACATGGGAACCTGCAGCAGGCGGCCGGTGCCGGGCCAGACCCGGTTCTCCAGTTCCGCGCGGACGGAGCCGGTCAGTATGTAACGGCCTGGTGCAGGATCCTCATCCACCGACCGCTTGACCGCGCCCAGAACTTCCGGTACCTCCTGCCACTCGTCCAGGATGACCGGCGGGCGCAGCCCTGCCAGCATCGCGTCAGGCGAGGCCGCTACCGACTGGCGGACGTCTGGCTGGTCCAGGCGCAAGACCGTGCCGCCGCGCCGCACCGCCGAGGTGGTCTTTCCAGCCGCCCGCGGCCCGACCAGCGAGACGGCCGGGAAGGACGCGAGGAGCTCGTCGAGCAGCCGATCAACAATCCTGGGCACGTACACGTCACTCATGCGCCCGAGAGTACCTATTTACCGCGCGGGTGGCTACCGTTTTTCCACATACTTAGCTACTTGTTTACCGCATGCATGGCTACCTATTTCCCGCAAACTGACCACGATGACGTACGCCCTTGCGCAAGTCATAACCACACACTTGGAGTTGGCCATGCCTGTTGTCCTGGCTCCGCTTCCGTGCTCGACTTGGCTATAGCGTGTGATGCATATAGCATGTGATGCATGAGCAGGCTGTACCGGGTGGAGGTCGAGCCCGAGATCCGCGCCTGGCTGGCGGGGCTGAACGACCGCGACTTCGGTCGCGTTGACTTCCTCGTCGGCCTGCTCGCCGAGCGGGCCGAGGATCTCGGTGAGCCCTACACCCGGCACCTCGGCGGGAAAGTGCGGGAATTACGGTTCCACCTGCTGGCCCGTCAGACCCGGGTCACCTACTGGGTCACACCCGGCCGGACGGTCATCCTGCTGACGGTGTCCCGCAAGACCCGCAGCGCAGAAACCGCGGAAGTCGCCCGCGCCCTGCAGGCCCGGAAGATCTGCGAGGCCGAGCACCAGCCCGCCCACGACACCTTCGACCGAGAGGTGACCTGACATGACCGCCGACCACACCGCCTACGACGAGCTGGCCCGCGACCGCCGCAGCACCGCTGAGTACCGCGAGGGCCACGCCGAGGCACAGCGGGCCTTCCTGATCGGCCAGGCCGTCCGCGAGCGGCGGCTGGCCCTCGGGCTCTCCCAGGCCGGGCTCGCCGCCCGCGCCGGGATGACCCAGCCCGCCCTGTCCCGCCTTGAGGCAGGCGGCGTCATCCCCACCATTCCCCTGCTCGACCGCATCTCCGCCGCCCTCGACGCCGACCTCATCGTCCAGCTCGCCCCCCACGCCGCCTGACAGATCACCGAGGGCGCGCCAGGCAAGCGAACATGCCGATGAAAGTGCGATCGACAGAACGCATACTCATGCGCTGGGCAGAATCCGTGCCCCTGGTCGTGGGCGGGGCCACTCTGCCGCCCTCGTGCAGCCCGGCGATGTGCCCGAGCAGGTCCGATCACAGATAAGCGGCAGCTGGGTGGGGGTTTGGATCCGGATTCTGGTGGAGCGGCTGCTGTCCTACGGCTCAGAAGGCGCGCCACCCCCGGTCACTCGTTGATCGTGACGAACTCAGTCCACGCCAATCTTCGTCCAGGCGGCCCACGAAGCATCCTCCTTTGCCGCGATCCGGGCGCTCGCGAGGGCGTCACCAGGGCGGACGGGGGAACGTTTCGCCACGAGCTCCGGCTTCAGCCCGACGGCTGTGACCCACAGGGCCCCCAAGCTGGACATGCCATTTTGATCCGCCGAGATTGCAAGCGCAGGTACGGCCGCTCTGATGAACGGGTTGTGTAGTCGAGGTCGCTGCGCCAGGCGGGCTGCCGGCAGTCCCGTCGCGGGTGATGACCAGCTCTCGCGGCCGTGGCGGCGGCCGGTGGTGGCTGACTTGCCATGGTGGGCGCAGCCTCTGTCCGCGACGCTGTCGGCGCCAGCCTGGGCGCAGGCTCGGAAGGCAGTCCTTGCTGCGGCGCGAACGGCCTCCCCGGTGACCGCCGCCAGTCGGAGCTGGCCCCGGCGGACGGCGCGCCTGCCCGGCCCGGTCATAATCCTCCAGATCAGGCCTGGGCAGCAGCCACGGCTCCACCCCCGGCCTCAGCCGGTGGAGCGTCCTCATCTTGCGGCTCAGGAAGATCACCCGGCAGCGGCGGCCAAGCCGGGCCGCTGTCCCTCCGGACGCGGATGCCGGGTCAGTGGGCGCTGCGCCCGGTGATCCGGCGGCTGCGGCTGCGCGCCGACGGCGCGGTCAGCCGAGGGCGGCGGCAGTGCGCTCCAGGACCCGCAGCGACCCGGTTACCCGCACTTCAGCGAATGCACCCGCGGCGAGCGCGCGCCGGTAAATCTGATACGGAGCCTGCCCGCCGTCGGCCGGATCAGGGAAAACGTCATGGATCGCCAGTGCTCCGCCGGTGACAACCCACGGTGCCCAGCTCTCATAGTCCGCCGTCGCCGCCGCCTCGGAATGGCCGCCGTCGATAAACAGCATGCCAATGGGGGTCCGCCAGAGCCGCGCGACCTCGGCGGAACCGCCCACGACGGCGATTATGTGTTCCTGCAGTCCGGCCGCGGTCACCGTCGCGCGGAAATGCGGCAGCGTGTCGATCCGCCCGGTCGCCGGATCGACAATCCCGGGGTCGTGGTATTCCCACCCTGGCTGGTTCTCCTCGGACCCGCGGTGATGATCGACGGTCACCACCAGCTGACCCGCCTGACTGGCGGCTGCCGCCAGGTAGATCGTCGATTTCCCGCAGTAAGTACCGATCTCGACGACCGGGCCCGCCCCGGCGTAGGCGGCGGCTGTCTCGAAGAGCGCCAGGCCCTCCGGCGCGGGCATGAAGCCCCTGGCCGCCTCGGCGACGCTGCGCAGCCCGGCGGAAAGAGCAGTCTGCATGCCGCCCAGTGTGCCGCCCGACATCTTCCCGGCGCGCGCCGGGACCTGCCCGCAGCCAGCTGCTGGCTGCCCGCGGCCCGTGCATCCTGCTGCCTGCACTCCTTGCTAACCGCGCTCCTTGTCAACCGCGCACCTTGCTGCCCGCGGGCAGCTCCTGCCTCAGGGCAGCCCTGCTCGCGGCGGACGCGGATTAGCCCAGCTGCCCGGTGGCCACGAGAATGCCGACCGAGATGAGGATCACGCCACCGAGCTGCTCGCCCCGCTCCCCCGTCAGCCGACCAATGCGCGCGCCGAGTTCCAGTCCTAGCAGCGACAGGGCCACGCTGACGCCGCCGATCACGGCAGCGCCAGCCAGAACAGGAATCTGGTAGGTCCCGAGCGCAAAACCGACGATGAGATTGTCGATGCTCAGCGCGAACCCGGTGAGCAGCAGCCGCAGACCGCCCGGCGGTCCGGGCCGCTGCCGACTGGCAGTCGCCTGCTGACCGCCTACCCCCCGCTGGCCGCCGGAGCGCCGGCTACCCGCCCGCGCCTGGCTGATCGACAGAGCGAGGCTGTACCCGCCGACCGCGATCAGCAGACCCGCGCCGATCCAGCGCCCGCTACTGCCGAGCCGGGCGGCAAAATGAGCACCAATTAGCAGCCCGACTACCGGCATCCCGGTTTCGAACAAACCGAAGACCAGGCCCACCCGCAGCCGCGTTCGAGGGTCGACCCCCGCCGTGCCGATGCCGATCGCCGCAGCGAAATTCGACAGCCCGACTGAGGCCGCGACCAGCAGAAGTGGGTACACCTGGCAACGGTATCCGGTAGCCAGATCCATTCCGTCCCGCGGAACCCGCCGGTCACGCTAGTCCCAGCAACTTCGGCGCGGCGGAAATAGGGGGTGACGGACTCTCGCCGGGAAACCGCGGTGGATCACCGCAACCCACGGGTGCCGGGCCGGCCGAAGGTAGACTGGGCTTATGCGGGTTGCACTCTGCCAGACGCCAGTCAGCTCCGATCCCGCCGTCAACCTTGACCGGGTGCGAGCGGCCGCGGGCGCCGCTGCCCGGCAGGGTGCCGGCATCGCGCTATTCCCCGAAGGGATGCAGGCCCGGTTTTCGGCTGACCTGCCTTCCATCGCGGAACCGCTGGACGGCCCTTTCGGCAAGAACCTTGCCGCCGCGGCGGCGGAAAGCGCCGTCGCGGTGGTGGCAGGAGTGTTTGAGCCAGCGCCGGACGGGCGTGTGTATAACACCACGGTGGCCTATGACAGCCGGGGAAACCTGGCCGCTGCCTACCGGAAGATCCACTTGTTCGACGCCCTGGGTTACCGTGAGTCACGCGTGGTCGCACCCGGGTCCGAACCGGTGCTCGCGCGCCTGGACGGCCTGACTGTCGGTTTCCTGACGTGCTATGACCTCAGGTTTCCCGAGCTCGCCCGAACCCTGGCCGCGCGCGGCGCCGAGCTGCTCGTCATTCCCGCGGCCTGGGCGGCCGGCTTGTACAAAGAAGAGCACTGGAGCACGCTGGTGCGGGCTCGCGCCATCGAGAACACCATCTGGGTGGCCGCGGCAGGTCAGGTCCCCGATTCCGGCGAGCCGGACACCTCGGCGCCGACTGGCATCGGCCGCAGCATGCTGGTCGACCCCATGGGCGTCGTGCGGCTGGACCTGGGGCCGTCGGCCGGGTTGGCTGTCGGCGAGGTCAACCGAGAACTCACTAACACGGTCCGGGCGGCGCTGCCCAGCCTGGCCAACCGGCGCGAAGACATCTTCGGCGCCGCCGTCTAACAGCGCCGCGGGCTCCGTCCGGCCGGGAGCACTGGGCCCCCGGACCGGACGCTGCGTGTCTTAACGGCCTCGCAGGGCACTTGATCGCCGCCGTGCTGTGGCCGTGGAAGCAGCGCTGGCACGCCGCGCCGGGTAGCCTGGGGACGAGTACCGACAGCAATTAAGCGCCAGGTAGCAAGCTCCGGAAGAGGCGATGTAGGCCGTGTCTGACGAGCCGCCGCGGATGTCCGCGGACCGCACCGTGCCAGCAGACCCCACCGTGCCAGCAGAACGCACCGTGCCAGCAGAACGCACCGTGCCAGCGAAAGGTCGCGCTGGCAGTCCGGATCCGTCAGCTTCCGCCGCCGCCAGCCCGACTGGCGTTCCCGTCGCTGACCGCCGCGACGGCACAGCGGCGCCGGACAGCGACTTCGGCCAGAACCAGTGGCTGGTCGACGAGCTCTACCAGCGTTATCAGGCCGACCCGGGCTCCGTCGACCGAGCCTGGTGGAACTTCTTCGCCGACTATCACCCGGCACCGGTACCCTCCTTCGCTGAGCCCGGCGGCCCGGCTCCCGCGGTCGCCGCGGCCGAGGTGCGGCCAGCCGCTGGCGCTCCCCAGGCAGGCTCTTCCCCGCGCCGGCCACCGTCGCTCACTCCGGCCGATTACCCGCCACCCGCTGGCCTGGGCCAACCACCGGCGGTCGCTGCTCCCCGGCCGTCAGGTCACGGCAGTAACGGTGCTGGCGCCCCGGCTGCCGTGATACCCGCCGCACCGGCCAGCCCGTCCGGCGCCGCCGGGAACGCGCCAGGCCGCACCGCCGCGCAAGGGAACACCGCGCAAGGGAACACCGCGGGCGGGGACACCGGCGCGCAGGGCAACACCGCGGGCGGAACCGGCTCGGCGGAGGTACGACTGCGCGGAGCCGCCGCACGCACGGCCGCCAACATGGCCGCCAGCCTGACCGTGCCGACCGCCACCAGCGTCCGGTCAGTCCCGGCCAAGCTGCTCAGCGACAACCGGGTCGTGATCAACAATCACCTGGCCCGCGGCCGCGGCGGCAAGGTGTCGTTCACGCACCTGATCGGTTTCGCCGTCATCCGCGCGCTGGCTGCGGTGCCCGAGCTGAACGACGCGTACGGCGAAACGGACGGCAAGCCGATGCTGGTCAAGCCCGGCCAGGTCAATCTCGGCCTGGCGATCGACATGCGCAAGGATGACGGGACGCGCCAGCTGCTGGTGCCGAACATCAAGGGCGCCCAGGAGCTGGACTTCCGCCAGTTCTGGATGGCCTATGAGGACGTTGTCCGCAAGGCCCGGGCGGGAAAGCTGACCGTCGAGGACTTCGCCGGCACGACGATCAGCCTGACCAATCCCGGCACCATCGGAACCGAGCACTCGGTGCCGCGGCTGATGCCCGGTCAGGGCGCGATCGTGGGCGTCGGGGCGATGGAGTACCCGGCGGCCTATCAGGGCGCCTCGGCGGAAATGATGGCTAGGCTGGCGATCAGCAAGACCGTGACGCTGACGTCGACCTACGACCACCGGATCATCCAGGGCGCGCAGTCCGGCGAGTTCCTGCGGGTCATCAACGCGCTGCTGCTGGGCGAGCAGGACTTCTACGATGACGTCTTCCAGGCGCTGCGGATCCCCTACGAGCCGATCCGCTGGGTGCGCGACATCCCGGCCGGCCACGAGGACGACATCAGCAAGGCCGCCCGGGTGCACGAGCTGATGCATGCCTACCGGGTGCGCGGTCACCTGATGGCCGACACTGATCCGCTGGAATACCGTCAGCGCAAGCATCCCGACCTGGATATCAACCAGCACAGCCTGACCTTGTGGGATCTGGACCGGGAGTTCGCCACCGGCGGGTTCGGCGGCAAGCCGCGGATGGCGCTGCGCGAGATCCTGGGCGTGCTGCGGGATTCCTACTGCCGCACCGTGGGCGTCGAGTACATGCACATGCAGAACCCGCAGGAGCGGGCCTGGCTGCAGGCCCGGGTGGAGCGGCCGCACGGCCGGGCCAGCCATGACGAGCAGCTGCGGATCTTGTCCCGGCTGAACGTGGCCGAGGCGTTCGAGATGTTTCTGCAGACCAAGTTCGTCGGCCAGCGGCGGTTCTCGCTGGAGGGCGCGGAGTCGCTGATCCCGCTGCTGGACGCGGTGCTGACCGAGGCCGCGGCCGCGTCGATGGACGAGGCAGTGCTGGGCATGGCGCACCGGGGCAGGCTGAACGTGCTGGCCAACATCGTCGGCAAGTCCTACGGCCAGATCTTCGGCGAGTTCGAGGGCAACCTGGATCCGAGCAGCACGCACGGCTCTGGTGACGTGAAGTACCACCTCGGTGCTGAGGGCATCTACAAGGTCGGCAACGGGCTGCAGATACCGACGTCGCTGGTCGCCAACCCCAGCCACCTGGAGGCGGTCGACCCGGTACTCGAAGGCGTGGTGCGGGCCAAGCAGGACGTGCTGGATATGGGCGAGCCTGGCTTCACCGTGCTGCCGGTGCTGATTCACGGCGACGCCGCGTTCGCGGGGCAGGGCGTCGTGGCCGAAACTCTCGAGCTGTCCCAGCTGCGCGGGTACCGCACCGGCGGCACCGTGCACATCGTGGTGAACAACCAGGTGGGCTTCACTACCGCGCCGCAGTACTCGCGGTCCAGTGTCTACTCCACCGACGTCGCCCGGATGATCCAGGCGCCCATCTTCCACGTCAACGGGGACGACCCCGAGGCGGTCGTGCGCGTCGGCAAGCTGGCCTTCTCCTACCGGCAGACGTTCGGCAAGGATGTCGTCATCGACATGGTCTGCTACCGCCGCCGCGGGCACAACGAGGCGGACAACCCGTCGTTCACCCAGCCGCTGATGTATGACCTGATCGACGCCAAGCGCTCGGTCCGCAAGCTCTACACCGAGTCCCTGATCGGCCGCGGCGATATCACGCTGGAAGAGGCCGAGCAGGCACTGCGCGACTACCAGCAGGAACTGGAGCGGGCCTTCACCGAGACGCGCGCGGCGGCCGGGCGGCCGGCCGAGCCGGGCGCGGTGGTCCGGCCGGAGCCCGCGGCGGCACGGCCGGCCGGGCACGAGCGGACGCCGACCGCCATCAGCCCCGAGACCATCAAGCGGATCATCAACAGCCAGCTGAACCTGCCCGCCAGCTTCACCCCGCATCCGCGGCTGCTCCCCCAGCTGCAGCGCCGGGCCGTGATGGTCGAGCAGGACGAGATTGACTGGGCGACCGGCGAGCTGCTCGCGTTCGGCGCCACCCTTATCGACGGGCACGGCGTCCGGCTGGTGGGCCAGGACTCGCGCCGCGGCACCTTCGGGCAGCGGCATGCCGTGCTGGTGGACCGGCACACCGGCGACGAGTACACCCCGCTGCGGCAGTTCAACTCACCGACCGCCCGGTTCCACATCTACGACTCGCTGCTGTCGGAATTCGCCGCGGTCGGCTTCGAGTACGGCTACTCGGTGGCCCGGCCGGACACCCTGGTGTGCTGGGAAGCCCAGTTCGGCGACTTCGTCGACGGCGCCCAGACGATCATGGACGAGTTCATCAGCTCGGGCGAGCAGAAGTGGGGCCAGCGCTCGGGCCTGGTGCTGCTGCTGCCGCACGGCTACGAAGGTCAGGGACCCGACCACTCCTCGGCCCGGGTGGAGCGGTTCTTGTCGCTGTGCGCGCAGGACAACATGGCTGTGGCCATGCCCAGCAGCCCGGCCAGCTATTTTCACCTGCTGCGCTGGCAGGCGCTGTCGGGCCGGGTGAAGCCGCTGATCGTGTTCACGCCCAAGTCGATGCTGCGGCTGAAGGCGGCCGCGTCGGCGGTGGCCGATTTCACCAGCGGCTCGTTCCGCCCGGTGGTCGCCGACCCGAGCAACCCCGACCCGGCAGCCGTCCGCCGGGTGCTGCTGTGCTCCGGCAAGATCTACCACGACCTGGCCGAGCAGCGGCGCGCCGCGGGCGTATCCGATGCCGCGGTCATCCGGGTGGAGCGGCTCTACCCGCTGCCTGCCAGCGAGATCGCTACCGAACTGGCCCGGTTCCCGCAGGCGCAGTCCGTCGCCTGGGCGCAGGAGGAGCCGGCCAACATGGGGGCCTGGCCGTACATGGCGCTGCGGCTGCCGGGCGTGCTGCGCCGGCAGATCGGCCTGTTCTCGCTGCGGGCGAGTTCGGCGCCCGCGGCGGGCTCGGCTAAGGCGCACGCAGCCGAGCATGCCGCAGTAGTCAGGGCGGCCCTGGGCCTGCCCGAGACACCGCCGGACGGGGCGGAAAACAGTCCCGCCGCGCCTGCTCCGGCGCCTCCCGCGGCGGACTAGCCGTGTATTTCACCGACCGCGGCATCGAGGAGCTGGCCGGCCGGCGGGGAGATGAGAACGTCACCTTGGGCTGGCTAGCCGAACGGCTCCGCGAGTTCGTCGACCTGTACCCCGACTACGAGACTCCGGTAGACCGGCTGGCAAGCTGGCTGGCGCGGCTCGACGAGGACGACGACTGACGAGCGCTGACGGGGACGGCGGCTGCGGGCGGTCGCGGGCTGGCCGCGGGCAGGTATTTTTGGCGCCGTATTTTGATCTTTGACGGACACGATATATCGTCTGCGTTGTCTTGCGGATGCTGCCGGAGGGGGTCGGCCGGGGCCGTGCACGCGGGGGCCGCCGGCCGGCGCCGCGCCGAGGAGGTGATGCGTGGTGAGCCCGGTATTCCGGCACGGCAAGCTGCGCCTGTACCTGCTCAAGCTGCTCGACGAGGCGCCGCGGCATGGCTACGAGGTCATCCGGCTGCTGCAGGACCGGTTCCTCGGCGTGTACTCGCCCTCCCCCGGCACGATCTACCCGCGGCTGGCCCGGCTGGAGGAGGAGGGCCTTGTCACCCGGGATGAGACGGACGGGAAAAAAATCTACCGAATTACCGAAAAAGGCCGCGCCGAAATCCGTGCCCGGGTGGCCGACCTGGCTGAGCTGGAGGAAGAACTCGCCGCGTCGGTCCGCGACATCGCCCGCGAGGTCACCCAGGACGTCCGCCAGACGGTGCGCGGCCTGCGCGAAGGCGGCAAGGCACGAGAGGCGTTCCGGGTGCCGCGCGGCAGTCCCGGCGGCCTCCAGGCGGAGCGCGGACAGGCCGGCGGCGGCCAGCTGCCGGACGGCACCGCGACGGCGGCCCAGCGTCAGCACGCCGGCCTGCTGGGTGATCTCGAGCGGGTCGCGCTGGAGTTCGCCGGCGACCTGCGCTCGGCGGGCGGCCAGGCCGAGGGCATCGGCGAGAACGCCGTCGTTCAGCTGCGCGGCATCCTTGCTGACACCCTGACCAGGATCCGCGCCGATATTTTCCGGCCCGCGGGCGCCGCTGACGCCCGCGCGGCCGCAGCCGCAGCAGCAGCGGTCACTGCCGGCGCCCCGGCTGCTGCCGGTAGCGCCCCCGCCGCGCCACGCGGCGCGGGTGTTACCGGGTGAAGACGACCTTGCCGAAGAGCTCGCCGCCGATCATCGCGGCGAAGCCGTCCCGCGCCTGCTGCAGTGGCATCGTCCGGTCGATCAGCGGCCGGACGCCGGTCTGCTCGCAGAACGTCAGCAGCCGGCTCAGCTGGTCCCTGCTTCCCATCGTGGTGCCGATGACGGACAGCTGCTGGAAGAAGACCCGGGTCAGGTCAGCTGGCGGCGCGGCGCCGCTGGTGGCGCCGCAGATCACGATGACGCCGCCGGGCTTCAGCGAGCGCAGCGAATGCGCCCAGGTAGCTGCACCGACGGTCTCCATGACGGCGTCGACTCGCTCGGGCAGCCGGGCGCCGGCCTCGAAGGCCTGATCTGCGCCGAGCCGCAGCGCCCGCTCGCGCTTTTCCTCGCTGCGGCTGACGGCCCAGATCCGGTAACCCGCGGCGCGGCCGAGCAGGATCAGCGCGGTAGCGACACCGCCGCCCGCGCCCTGGACGAGCACGGTGGCGCCGGGCTCGATCGCCGTCCGGCTGAACAGCATCCGGTAGGCGGTGAGATACGCGGTCGGCAGGCACGCCGCTTCGGCGAATGAGAGGGCGGCCGGCTTGGGCAGCAGGTTGCGCCGCGGCACGGCGACGAGCTCGGCAAACGTCCCGTCATATCGCTCCGACAGCAGCGAGCGGCGCGGATCCAGGGTCTCGTCACCGCCGCCGGCGGACGGGTCGCCGATGACCGCGTGCACGACCACCTCGTTGCCGTCGGCGTCGGTGCCCGCGGCGTCGCAGCCGAGGATCATCGGCAGCCGGTCCGCAGAGATTCCCACGCCCCGCAGGGTCCAGACGTCATGATGGTTAAGTGCGGCGGCCCTGACCTGAACGGTCGTCCAGCCGTCCGGCGGTGCAGGCTCGGCGTGCTCGCCGAGTTCCAGCGCGGCCAGCGGGTTATCGGCATCCAGCCGGGCTGCGGTTACGGCGAACATGCTGTGGACCCTAGCGCGCCGCGCTGCGAGCTGCCGGACGGGGCTCGCGCCGGGGCGCCCTGCCCCGCTGGCGGTCGCCGGCCGGCGAAGAGCCGGCCCGGCATCTCGATCTTGTGCGATACTTTCCGCGGGAAGCGGCCCAGGAATTTCCCCCAGGTAAGGACCGGATTGAATATCACGTCCTATGCCGACCTGGCGGTGCGTCTCGTCAACACGGCGGTACTGGCCGACGACGAGCCCGACCGGCTTGGCACAGCAGAGTCCTTCCGCGCGCTCGCGACGGAATTTGCCGCCAGCGCCGGCCCGGTTACCCGGCATGATCTTGCTGCGCTGCGCCAGCTGCGCGCTGAGCTGGTCCTGATTTTCGCCGCTGCGGCCGCCGGGTTGCCGCAGGATGCCGCCGACCGGCTGAACGCGCTGCTCATCCAGCACCCGGTGCATCCTGAGCTGGTAAGTCACGACGGCGACGGGTGGCATCTGCACCTGGCCGCGACCGGCTCTTTGACCGGCCGGTACGCGGCGGCAGCGGTGTACGGGCTGGCACTGTTCGTAGCGCAGTCCGGCACGGGCGGCCTCGGCAGTTGCGCGATCGCGTCCTGCCAGCGCGTCTTTCTCGACGCGGGCGCCGGCCAGCTGAACCGTTACTGCGGCGAGCACGACGCGGCCCGCACCAACGTGACGGCCATCGAGCCCGGCCGCCGGGGCGCCGACGGGCCTGCCGCGCACGCAGCGGGCTGATCTAGGGCCCCAGCGGGCGCCGGGGCCGGGTGGGCTGGCCGATGTAAAGCCGACGTTACGCTCGTGAAAAAGGTACGCTCCAGGGGCGTTATGGGGCCTGCGTTACCAAAATGATGCCGGCGACTTCTTCTCATGCCTTGACGGTCTCATTACCATGAGCCCTACTCACGGCCGCATGGCCAACGCGCGCGGATCCGGAAGAAGGTTCGATCATGACTGCTGACGTCATCCACCTCGAGCAGGAGCCAGGAGATGAGTGACTTTTCCGAGGTGCCGCCGAGGCTGCGCCGCGACATCGGGCTGCTGCCGCTGTTCATGGTGTCGGCGGGCTCGGTAATCGGGTCCGGCTGGCTCCTCGGCACGCTTAACGCCTCGAAGGCTGCCGGTCCCGCGGCGATCGTCTCGTGGATAGTCGGGGCGATCCTGCTGATCGGGGTAGCGCTGATCTATGCCGAACTCGGGTCGACCTACCCGATCTCCGGGGGCACCGCACGCTTCACCTGGATTCACGCCGGCACGCTGGGCGGGTTCTTCGCCGGGACATTCTCCTACCTGCAGGCTGTGGCCATCGCCCCGATCGAGGTGGAGGCCTCGCTGGGCTACCTGAACGCCAAGTGGTGGCACGGGCTGGAGAACTCTCAGTCGCTGCTGACCGGCAAGGGCCTGATCGTTGCCGTGATAGCCATGTTCCTGTTCACCGCCATCAACCTGCTCGGCGTGCAGTGGATGGCCAAGGGCAACACGATCATGATGTTCTGGAAGATCGCGGTGCCGGTGGCCACGGTCGTGCTGATCATGATCAAGGCCTTCCACACCTCGAACTTCCATGCCGGCGGCGGTTCATGCCCTACGGCATCAAGGGCGTCTTTATCGCGCTGCCGCTGGGTGTCATCTTCGCCCTGGAGGGCTTCGAGCAGGCCGCACAGCTGGCTGGCGAGGCGCGTAACCCCAAGCGCGACGTCCCGCTGGCCGTGGTCGGGTCAATGCTGATGGGGGCCGCCCTGTACCTGGCCCTGGAGGTCACATTCATCGGGGCACTCAACCCGCACAACGTAGTGCACGGCTGGGCCAGCCCGTTCGGCACGGTCGGCGCGTTCGGCCCCTACTACACGCTGGCCAGCTCCGTCGGCCTGGGCTGGCTGGGCACGATACTGATCATCGACGCGCTGATCTCGCCCGGCGGCACCGGCCTGGTCTACCTGGCCGGCACATCCCGGCTGTCGTACTCGCTGGCCAAGGTCCGGTTCATCCCGCCGGTCTTCGCCCGCATCGACCGCCGCGGCGTGCCCTGGTTCAGCATCATCTTCGGCGGCGTATTCGGCTGCTTCCTGTTCCTGCCGTTCGGCGGCTGGGCCAAGCTCGTCGGCGCCATCACCGCGGCCTCGTCTTTCATGTACAGCTTCGCGCCAGTAGCCGCAGTCTCACTGCGCAAGAGTGACCCCGACCGCGAGCGCCCCTACCGGATTCCCGGTCTCAGTGTCGTCGCGCCGTTCAGCTTCGTGGTCTCAGGCCTGATCATCTACTGGAGCGGCACCTCCAACCTGGTCAAGCTCGACCTCGCCATCGTGTTCTTCCTGATCCTCTACGTCATCGCCCGCAGGGTCGACCCCACCCAGACCCCGATCGACTTCAAGGCGGGCTCCTTCGTCGTCCCCTGGGTCATCGGCCTGACGATCTTCTCCATCTTCGGCGGCAGCTACGTCGGCGGGTACACCAAGGTGTTCGGCATCGGGATCACCCACCACCTGCCGTTCTGGTGGGACATCGGCTTGATCGCGATATTCAGCCTTATCGTCTTCTACTACGCGGTCAACAGCTGGCTCGGGCCCGAGCGGGTCGACACCAACGCCCGGGAGGCCATTGCCGACGCCAACCAGGAATCGCTCGACCTCGGCACCGCCGAGCCGTTTGTTAAGTGACTAGCGCCCAGCGCGCCTAAACCGCCGTTGCCGTAAGCCGTGCGCCCCCGTTTCCGCTCAGGGACGGGGGCGCCCGGCTGAGCGGGCTCGCCGCGGCCAGTACCGGAGCAGGACCCGGCCCTCGATCAGCTCCGCCGCAACCAGCCCGAAACTGCGGCTGTCGACCGCGCCGGCAGCAGGGTTGTCCGACTCCAGCCGCCAGCCGCCTGGCTCGCGCCGGGCCGCGCGCTTGACCAGCAGCATGCCCGGCTGGTGCGGGTGACGGGCAATGACGAGCTGGCCAGGACGAACGGACGGCGGCCGGCCAGCTCGCACGGGACGGCGCACCAGCAGCCAGTCGCCCGGACGCAAGGACGGCTGCATCGACTGCTCGGCGACCTCCACCCGCCATAGCGGCCATTGCATGTAGCCCTCCCTGAATGCGCCGGAGCGAACGGGGTACTGTCGGATTCCGGCAGTCAGCTGATCCGATTAAGCGAAGGAGAATCCATGAGGATGCTCGCACGCCTGCTCGCGCCTAAGGTCACCGCGCATGCGCACTGTGACCTTCCGTGCGGCGTCTATGATCCGGCGCAGGCCCGGATCGAAGCCGAGTCTGTGCGCGGAATCTGCGAGAAGTACCAGCAGAACTCCGACCCGGAGTTCCGCGCCCGCGCTCTGCTGATCAAGGAGGAGCGCTCCGACCTCGTCAAGCATCACCTGTGGGTGCTGTGGACTGACTACTTCAAGCCCCCGCACTTCGAGAAGTACCCGCAGCTCAGCCAGCTGTTCAACGAAGCGACCAAGGCTGCGGGCGCGACCGGGACGAAAGGCAGCACGGAAGTCGCGAAGGCCGACGAGCTGCTGGGCAAGATAGACCAGATCGCGAAAATTTTCTGGGAGACGAAGCAGAGCTGATTGCCCCGGCCGGGCGCGCGAGCAGCCAGGCTACGGAGCACCGGCTCAGAGCCGGCTGACGGGCCGCCCGATCCTACCGCGGACGCCCCCGGCCGGCTCTGTGCTTGCTAGCCCAGTGCTTGCTAGCCCAGTGCTTGCTAGCCCAGTGCTTGCTAGCCCGGCGCTTGCCGGGCCAGTAGCTTGCCGGGCCAGAGCTGCCGCGGCCTTGCCGGCCCACTGGCGGCGTGAGTTCCGCGGACCGTCGCCAGCGCGGCGAGCCGGTGCAGCGGACCGCGCACGGTAGGTTGCAGAGAGGAGCCGGACCTGCAAGGAAACAGGATCCGGCCGCTTGCAGGAGGAGAGAAGTGACCGAGGAAACGACGGCGTCCAGGATCAGGCAGGCCACCACCGCTACCCGTGGCGGGCCGGCCCTGGCCGGCGCCGACACCGCAGCCGGGCTCGTTCCCGCCGCAGGGCAGACCGCCGGGCCGGCCGGACGCCGGGGGGACGAGGCCGCGGACCAGGTGACGGTTCGGATGCCAGCGGAGAGCGCCTACCTCTCGGTGCTGCGCACCGCGACGGCTGGCCTGGCGGCGAGGCTGGACTTCACCCTGGACGAGATCGAGGACCTGCGGATCGCGGTCGACGAGGCCTGCGCGATGCTGCTCGGTCAGGCCATCCCCGGCAGTAGCCTGGAGTGCAGCTTCGACCTCGAGCCGGGAGTCATGACGATCTCGGTATGCGTGCCCTGCCTGACACCGCGAGCGCCTGCGAGCGACACGTTCGCCTGGACCGTACTGTCCGCGCTGGCGGGCAGCGTCGAGGCGCATGTCGGCAGCGGCGACCGGCTGACACTGGTCATGCGCAAGTACCGCGCGTCATCGGGGTCGGTGTGACGGGGGAAGCTGAGATCGCTTTGACCGAGGATTTCGAGATGATGCCTGCGCCGTCGGCCGACGGGCGGCCGCACGGCGGCGACCAGGACGGCGCCGCGGCGGCGCTGCTTGACTACGGCGACGCCGCGGAGATCGACAGCGCGGAGATCGACAGCGCGGAGATCGACAGCGCGGAGCTGCCGACCAGCGACAGTCCGGACGCCGAAACGGCCGAGGCGCTGGCGGCGACCAGGACGGCGCACGTGCCGCGCGACCGCGGTCACGCCCGGCAGCTGTTCGTGCGGCTCGGCGAGCTGCCGCCCGGCAGCGAGGAACGGCTGGCGCTGCGATCCGAGCTCGTCGAGCTGCATTTGCCGCTGGTGGAGTATCTCGCCCGCCGGTTCCGCAACCGCGGGGAGTGGCTTGATGACCTGACTCAGGTGGCGACGATCGGGCTGATCAAGTCGATTGACAGGTTTGATCTCGGCCGCGGCGTCGAATTCTCCACCTATGCCACGCCGACGATCGTCGGCGAGATTAAGCGTCATTTCCGGGACAAGGGCTGGGCAGTCCGGGTGCCCCGGCGGCTGCAGGAGCTGAAGCTGGCGCTGACCAAGGCCATCGGTGATCTTGCCCAGCGGCTCGGCCGCGCGCCCACTGTCGCCGAGCTCGCCGCTCACCTGCAGATGAGCGAGGAAGACGTACTGGAGGGGCTGGAGTCCGCCAACGCTTACTCCACCGTGTCGCTGGATGCCCCGGACTCGGGCGACGACGACGCGCCAGCCGTCTCAGACTCCCTCGGGATGGTCGACGAGGCGCTGGAAGGAGTGGAGTACCGGGAGTCACTCAAACCGCTGCTCGAGCGGCTGCCGCCGCGGGAAAAGCGGATCCTGCTGCTGCGATTCTTCGGCAATATGACGCAGTCGCAGATCGCCACCGAGCTGGGGATCTCGCAGATGCACGTATCCCGGCTGCTGGCCCGGACGCTGGCCCAGTTGCGGGAGGGCCTGACCTCGGAGGAGTAGCCCGCAGTTACCGGGACGGCCTGCGGCCGGTGACCGTCACCGGGCCGCGGCGCCGGCCCGGCTGGCGGTCAGCGCCCGGGTGCTCGGCGGCGCTAGCAGCAGCGCGCACCCGGCGGCCGCGAGCAGCAAGCCGGGCACGCCCCAGGTGTACCGGTGGCCCTGGAGCAGGTACACGCCCACGACGGCGGTGAACACCTGGGTAAGCAGGGCCGGGGTCCGGCTCCACCGGCGGCAGCGGGCCAGCCCAGCCGCCACCAGGAAGAGCAGCGCGACTGTCACGAGGCCGATAACCGTCAGCGCGATACCGCTGGAACGCTGGTAAGACTGCCCGTTTCCGGCGTCCACGCCGGCCAGCACCGACGCGGCCAGCACGCCTGCTGCCTCGATCCCCTGCACGACCGCGGCGCCCAGCAGCGGCACGGGACACCGCAGGGCGGCCGGACGCGCCGCGGCATCAGGATCCCGCGCCGCATCGGGATCCCGCGCGGACGCGGGCGCAGGGCGCTGCGCAGCGGCAGGGCGCCGGGCCGCGGCCGCGCCTTGCCCTCCGGCGGGGCGCCGCGGTGCGGCGGAGCTGCCCGCGTCGCTAACCTGAGCCCGTGCGCGCGCTCTTGATCGTGAACCCACATGCCACCTCCACAACCCCGCTGCACCGGGACGTCATCGCCTCCGCGCTGGCGTCCGCCGTCGATATCGAGGTCGTGCAGACACGTTACCGGGGGCACGCCACCAGCCTGGCATGCGCTGCCGGGGCACGCGGCTTCGGGCTGGTGCTCACCCTGGGCGGTGACGGCACGGTCAACGAGGCCATCAACGGGATCATGAGCGCGGCGCCCCTGGCGGGCGGCACGGGGGACGCGGCCGGGCGCCCCGTCCTGGCGGCGCTGCCCGGCGGCCAGGCCAACGTCTTCAGCCGGGCACTCGGGCTGCCGCATGACCCAGTTGACGCGGCCGGGACGATCTTGCGGGCGCTGCGGGCGGACCGGCACCGCTTGATCGGTCTCGGACTGGCCGGCGACCGCTACTTCGCCTTCAACGCGGGTCTCGGCCTGGACGCCGAGGTCGTGCGCGCGGTCGAGGGGCGCCGGGCGCACGGCCGGACGCTTACGCCGTCCCTGTACCTGCGGACGACGCTGCGGCAGTATTACCGGGTAACTGATCGCCGCAGTCCCGCCCTGCGACTCGAGCAGGACGGCATCGCGGGCGGCGAGATGCTGTTCGTGGCCATTATCTCGAACACGGCACCCTGGACTTATCTGGGCAAATATGCCGTCCAGGCCAGTCCGCAGGCCGGCTTTGACTTCGGGCTGGACTTGTTCGCGCTGCGCGCGCTGCGCACCGCGAGCACGCTGCGCGCCGTGCGCCAGATGCTCGCCTCGACAGGCGCGCCGCCGCGCGGCGGCGCCGTACTGAGCCTGCACGATCAGGCCAGCATCACCCTGACGGCGAGCCGGCCGGTCGCGTTCCAGGTGGACGGCGAGTACGTCGGTGAGCAGGAGCAGATGACGTTCCGGTCCGTTCCGCGAGCACTGCGGGTAATCGGCTGAGGCCGGCCGCCCGCGGCCACGACAAAGAGGCCGCCCGGGCGGCGATCCGGCCACAGCCCTGATCCATGGTCAGACTGTGACTGATCCGACACCGAAACCGGTCCGAACCTTTGCCAAAGACTCTTGCCATTGATCGTCAAGCTTGAGAAGGTTGTAACGCTCCTGGTAGCGGGCGCACCTGAGTGCGTCTTGCGGCCGGGGCTATCCGCGCGGATGCGGTAGTCGTGATGTCCGCGCGGACGCCGCGGGACTCGCGTCGCGTGGCCCGGTGAAGTTCCAGCTCGGGCGCCGGCAACGGTTTCGGGTATGCAGTGCCTAGTTAGTGAAATTATTCACAATCTTGACCGAGGCCGACGGCTCTCCCGCCGGGGCCCGTCTGCACAAAGGAGCTGACCTCATGGACTGGCGTCATCACGCCGCATGCCGTGACGAAGACCCGGAGCTGTTTTTCCCGATCGGGAACACCGGCCCCGCACTGGTCCAGATTGACGAAGCCAAGCGGGTGTGCCAGGGCTGCCCGGTGCTGGAGCCCTGCCTGCAGTGGGCACTGGAAAGCGGGCAGGACGCGGGCGTCTGGGGCGGCCTGAGCGAGGACGAGCGCCGCGCCTACAAGCGCCGCGCCAGCCGGATCCGGGCACGCGCCACGGCCTAGCTAACCGGCCGCCGGCGTCCCGGCCGGCGGCCGCGGCTGACCGCCGGCGGCGGCTAACCGTCGGCGGCGGCTAACCGTCGGCGGCGGTCAGCGGGAGATCCACCTGGACCCTGGTGCCGCCCCCGGCGCGCGGCCGGATGTCCAGCTTCCCGCCGAGTTCCGCCTCGACCAGCGTCCGCACAATCTGCAGCCCGAGGCTGGCGGTCCGGTCCAGGCTGAAATCAGCCGGCAGCCCGACGCCGTTGTCGCAGACGGTGATCGTGATCTGGTCTGCCGTCCGCTCTGCCGTGACCTCGATCGAGCCGCTGAGAGCAGATCCGGTCGGGCGGCTGAGGCCGTGCTGCAGCGCGTTCTGCAGCAGCTCGGTCAGGACCAGGGCAAGCGGCGTGGCTACCGTCGCCGAGAGCATCCCGAAAGTGCCCCGCAAGGTGGGCGCCACCCGCGCCTCGGCGGTAGAGACCTCGCCCGCCATCATCGCCACCCGGGCTGCGATGTCGTCGAACTCGACCAGCTCCTCCGGCGCATGCGACAGGGTCTCGTGCACGATCGCGATCGAGCCGACCCGGCGGACGGCTTCCTCCAGCGCGGCGCGGGCCTCCGGGGCCGCCAGCCGGCGCGCCTGCAGGCGCAGCAGCGCCGCGACGGTCTGGAGGTTGTTCTTGACCCGGTGATGAATTTCCCGGATCGTCGCGTCCTTGCTGAGCAGCTGGCGCTCCCGGTGCCGCAGCTCCGTCACGTCCCGGAGCAGGATCAGCGCACCGGACCGGACACCGCCGGTCACGCCCAGCGGGATCGTCCGCAGCTGCACCACGGCGCCGTTGGCCGTTACCTCGGTTTCCATATGGGCCCGCCCGCTGGCGGTCAGCATCAGCGAGTCGTCGCGCGGCCCGCTGCCAGCGCACAGCCGCACGGTGAGCGGCGCGAGTTCCTGGCCGACCAGGTCAGCGGTGAGGCCGAGCCGCCGGTAGGCGGACAGCGCATTGGGGCTGGCGTAGGCGACCTTCCCGGACCGGCTGAGCCGCAGCAGCCCGTCACCCACCCGCGGTGACCGCACCAGGGTGGGCTCCTCACCGGGCCGCGGGAAGCTGCCTGCCGCCACCATCTGGGCAAGATCATCCGCTGCCCGCAGGTATGCCAGGTCGAGCCGGCTCGGCGTCCGGGCGGAGACCAGGTTGGTGGACCGCTCGATCACCGCGAGGACCCGGCCGTCCCGCACGACCGGCAGGGTCTCGTGCCGCACCGGGACTCCCCTGGTCCATTCCGGGTCACCCTCGCGGCAAATCCGGCGCTCGCGCAGGGCGACGCCGAGAAACGGCGCCTCGCTGCCGGGCCGGACAGTTCCGACGATGTCATCGGGAAAAGCGGTCGGACTGGTGGTCGGCCGGATCTGCGCGAGGGCCAGCCAGCCGCCGGCTGCCAGCGGTGCCCACAGCACCAGGTCAGCGAAGGACAGGTCCGCCAGCAGCTGCCAGTCCGACACCAGCGCGTGCAGCCAGTCCAGGTCCGCCTCCGAAATCCGCGCCCGGCGGGCCAGGTGATTCAAAGTGGGCACAGCCCCATTGTCGCATCCGCGGCCGGCGCCGGCCGGCTACCAGCTGGTAACGTCGCGCGCATGAGTGCCGGCGACACCAGGGCAGGTGACACCAGCGCGGGTGATCAGCACCCGCGGGCTGCGCACGGCGGCGCGCGCGCGGTCGCGGCAGCCCGCGCCCACGGGGCGGAAGCCATGTTCACGCTGTCGGGCGGCCACGTGTTCCCGCTCTATGACGGCGCCGTCACCGCTGACCCGCCGATGCGCATCGTCGACGTCCGGCATGAGCAGACAGCGGTCTTCGCCGCGGAGGCAACCGCCCGGCTGACCCGTGCCCCCGGCCTGGCCGTGCTGACCGCCGGGCCGGGCGTGACCAACGGCATCAGCGCGGTGACCACTGCTTATTTCAACGGCTCCCCGGTCGTCGTGCTGGCCGGCCGGGCGCCGGACTACCGCTGGGGCTCGGGCAGCCTGCAGGAACTCGACCACCCGGCGCTGCTCGCGCCGGTCACCAAGCGGGCCTGGACGGAGCACGACCCGGCGGGCGTCGGGCCGGCCGTGGCCCGCGCATTCGAGCTGGCGGCGGCGCCGCACCGGGGCCCGGTGTTTCTGGATGTCAGCCTGGAGGCACTGTTCGGCGCCGCCGCGGCGGACCTGCCCGCCGCGGCGAACCCCGGCCCGGCCGGGGCAGGCAGCGGCTGCCCGGCGGCCGCCGGGCAGCCGCCGCGGCCCGGTCCGGCGCCGGGCGATATCGCCGGCATCGCCGCGCTGCTCGGCGACGCCGCCCGGCCGGTGCTGATCCTCGGCTCGGACGTATGGCTGGACGGCGCGGACGAGGCGGCCCGGGCCGCCGCGGCGGAACTGCGGCTGCCGGTCATCGCCAACGGCCAGGGCCGGGGCATCCTGCCACCCGGCCACGAGCTGCTGATGACCCGGGCCAGGTCCGCGGCGCTGGCAGCGGCGGACCTCGTGATCGTCGTGGGCACGCCACTGGACTTCCGGCTCGGCTACGGCCAGTTCGGCGGCGCCGGGGGCGCCGCGCCCGGCCGGGTCGTGCACGTGGCCGACGCGCCGGGCGGGCTTGCTACGCACTTCGAGCTGGCCGCCACCGCGGCCGGCGACCTGACCGCGTTCTTCACCGGCCTGGCTGACAGCGCCACCGCTCGCGGCAGCCGCGGCCGGGATAAGTCCTGGCTGCCCCGGCTGACGGCGGCCCGGAGCGCCGCCATGGCCGGCGACGCCGAGCTGCTGGCAGCCGGCGCGGTCCCGATCCATCCGCTGCGGATCTACGGTGAGCTGGCGCCGATCCTCGAACCCGACGCGGTGGTTATCGGGGACGGCGGCGACTTCGTCAGCTATGCGGGCAAGTACCTGGAACCGCGTCGGCCAGGCCGCTGGCTGGATCCCGGCCCGTACGGGTGCCTGGGCACCGGGCTGGGCTACGCGATCGCGGCCCGGATCGCGCGCCCGTCAGCGCAGGTCGTGCTGCTGCTCGGGGATGGCGCCGCCGGCTTCTCGCTGATGGACGTCGACACCCTGGTCCGGCACCGGCTGCCGGTGGTCATGATCTGCGGCAACAACGGGATCTGGGGGCTGGAGAAGCACCCGATGCGGGCGCTCTACGGTTACGACGTCGCGGCCGACCTGCAGCCGCGGTGCCGGTACGACGACGTGGTGACGGCGCTCGGCGGGGCCGGCGAGCTGGTCACCGAGCCCGGCGACGTCGGCCCGGCGCTGCGCCGCGCTTTCGCCTCCGGCGTGCCGTACCTGGTCAACGTCTGCACCGACCCGCTGATCGCCTACCCGCGCTCGACCACCGGCATCTGACATTATTTCTGCCCGCTCGGTTGGGTGCCTTTCCCGGCACGCGCGTCAGGGCGCGACAGGGACATCCGCGCGATGCAGGAAGCGGTCCCGCTCGACCACGACGCGCTCGATGGTGCCGGCTCCGATCACCTCGTCAGCGCCGCTGGCGGGACGGGCGATGAACATGAAGACCAGCCGGGGCCCGTCGATCTCGGTCAGTTCCGCCTCGACTTCCAGCTCTGCCCCGACCGGGCTGGCGCGCCGGTGCTCCAGCCTCGCCGCGGTGCCTACGCTGGTCTGGCCGGGCTCCAGCTGCGGCGCGACAGCCGCGACGCTCGCCGCCTCAGCCAGCGCCAGCAGGCGCGGCGTGGCCAGTACCGGCACGTCGCCGCTGCCGGCGGCGATCGCGGTGTCGGCTGCCGTCACCGTCGCGCGCACAGTCGCCCGCAGGCCGGCGGCAAGCCGGGGGCTTGCCGTCACTCGATGACAGCGATCAGGTCGCCCTGCTGGACCACGTCGCCCTCGCCGACAGCCAGCCGGGTCAGCGTGCCCGCGTCCTCGGCCAGCACCGGGATCTCCATCTTCATCGACTCAAGGATGACCAGCGTGTCACCGTCAGCCACCTCATCGCCCTGCGCCGCGACGACCTTCCAGACGTTCGCGACCATCTCCGCGCGGACCTCGGCCATGCGCACCTCCTCGCGTTACGCCTGGCGGCGGCCAGGCTGAGCTGTCACCTTTGCCGCTGCATCACGGGCGCTTCCGGGCGGGCGCCGGGCGCAGCCGCCCAACTATCGCGGTGTCGTACCGGCCGCTGGCGAATTCCGCGCTGCCGAGCAGATCCGCGTGGAACGGCAGGTTCGTCTTAATCCCGGTGATCGTGAACGCCGCGACGGCCGCGCGGGCCCGCTCCAGTGCCTGCGCCCGGTCCGCGCCGTAGACGCACAGCTTGGCCAGCAGCGGGTCGTAGTACTGGGTCACGGTGTCGCCCGCGGCGTAGCCGGCGTCCACCCGGACATGGTCGCCCGGCGGCTCCTGCCAGCCGGTGATCAGGCCGGGGCTGGGCAGGAACCGGACCGGATCCTCGGCGTAGACCCGCAGCTCGATCGCGTGCCCGCGGGCTGCGGCGGGCGGGGCCGCCAGCGCCGCCGGATCGCCGGCGGCGATCAGCAGCTGCTGCTCGACCAGGTCGATGCCGGTGACCAGCTCGGTGACCGGATGCTCGACCTGCAGCCGGGTATTCATCTCCAGGAACATGAACTCCGCGGTCGCGGTGTCCACCAGGAACTCAACGGTGCCGGCGCCCTGGTAGCCGATCGCCGTCCCGGCGGTCACTGCCGCCGCCAGCAGCGCGGCCCGCAGCTCCGGGGTGACACCCGGCGACGGCGTCTCCTCGGCGACTTTCTGGTGTCGTCGCTGGACGGAGCAGTCCCGCTCGCCGAGCGCGACGACGCGGCCGCCTGGCAGGCCCAGGATCTGCACCTCAACGTGCCGGGCGGCCGGGATGCAGCGCTCCAGCAGGATCTGTGGCTGGCCGAAGAACCGCTCGGCGCTCGAGCGGGCGGTGGCGAAGCCGGCCCGCAGCTGGTCCTCGTCGGCGGCGGCGCTCATCCCGATGCCGCCGCCGCCCGCCACGGCCTTGATCATCACCGGGTAGCCGATCCGCGCGGCGTCGGCTATCGCCGCGTCGATGTGGGTAACCGGCTCCGCGCTGCCGGCCGCCACCGGCACGGCGGCCGCTGCCATCAGGTTCCTGGCGCTGACCTTGTCGCCCATCAGCTCGATCGCGGACGGCGCTGGTCCCACCCAGGTCAGGCCGGCGTCCAGGACAGCCTGGGCGAAATCAGCATTTTCGGAAAGAAATCCGTAGCCGGGGTGGATGGCGCTGGCGCCGGTATCGCGGGCGGCGGCCAGCACGGCCGCCGCGTTCAGGTAGCTGGCCGCCGGCGGCGGCGGCCCGATCAGCGCCGCCGTGTCCGCGGCCGCGACGAACGGCAGCCGCGCGTCCGCCTCGGAATAGACGGCGATGGCCCGGATGCCCAGCCGCCGAACGGTCCGGATAACCCGCAGCGCGATCTCGCCGCGGTTGGCAATCAGGACAGATTCCAGCACGCGCGCAGCCTACAGCCGCCGGGCCGGGGACCGTCCCGCCACCTCGCTCAGCGCCGCGACCACGCCCGGGTCGTACTCGGCGGCGGTGTCCAGGCGCAGCCGCTCCAGCGCGGCCGAGATACGGTCCCGGTCGGCTGAGGCGCCGACCAGATCATCGAAGGCATTGGCCGCACGGATGATCTTGCTGCCGATGGGCGGCTCCGGATCGTGGCCGCGGCTTGGCCAGCTCTGGCAGCGGACCAGCTCGGCGACGTCGTCCAGGACGCCGGCCTCGCGGATCACCTCGGCGCCCAGGGCGGCGATGCGGTCCTGGTCGGCGGCCGAGACCAGCACGGTGGCACCGCCGGGTATCGGATCGCGCAGCGACAGCTGGCCGATATCGTGCATCAGCGCGGCGTACTCCAGGTCCAGCAGCTGCGGCTCGGGCAGGCCGAGCTCACGGCCCATGGCCACCGCCAGCTTGCTGACCCGCAGCGAGTGCCCGCTCTCGACGTACCCGCCGACCTCGGTGACCCGAGCCAGCGACCGGACCGTCTGCAGGTAGGTAGCGCGGATACTGGCGTACCGGCGGAACGCGACCTGGGTGACCAGCAGCGGTCCGAGGAAGAGCGCCAGCTCGGGGAGCCCCAGGACCTGCGCGCCGAGCACCGCGATGATGGCCCAGGCACCGACTGCGGCGCCGATCGGCCCCTGGACGGCCAGCTCGTCGGAGAGCGCGACGCCGAATCGGGCACCGAGATCATCGGCCCGGATCAGCGCGCCGATGACCGCGTCTACCAGCCAGCCGACGAGCAGCAGCACGATCATCACGGCGACGGCGACCGGCCGGTGCCCGGTGATCGCCGGGCTGACGGCCAGCGGCCGGAAAATGAGTGCCACGCAGGACACCGCCACCAGCCGGGCGGACATCCCGGTGACCCCGGCCGGCCGGCCGGCCGCGATATGCGGCAGCGCCCCGACCGTCATCCCGACCGCGGCGACCGCGACGACCTGCAGCGCCGGGATAGCTGCCACGCCGTGCACCAGCTGGCCCGGCGGCAGATCGGCGGCGCCTATCCCGTTGACGCGCAGCAGCAGGGCGTACGCCATCGCGCCGGCCATGGCGATCGGCGCGGCCTCCCGGCCGCCCGGCAGCGCGAGCCGCAGCACCTCACCGAAGGCAATGAACCCGCCGAACGCCACCGCCTCGCCGGGCAGCACGATGCCCAGGGCCGTATGCGCCAGGGCCGCGACGACCAGCATCACCGCCGCCGCGAGCAGCAGCAGCCGGCCGGAGTCCAGCGACTGCCACGAGGGCCAGCGCTCGGCCGGCTGCCGGATGGTCATGGCCGCCGCCTCACAGGCTTTCCACGACCCGCAGCGGCGCGGTGGGGTCGTCATGATCCTGCGCCGTCACCAGGGCCCGGTCAGCGGGGGCGGCCTGCGCCTTGGACAGGGTCCAGCCCTCCGTGTGCAGGGCGACGATGAAGGCGTCCACCAGCAGCGGGTCAAACTGGGTGCCCGCCCCCTTGCGCAGCTCCTCGACCGCCTCGTCGATCCGCCGGGCCTGCCGGTAGGACCGGGTGGAGGTCATCGAGTCGAACGCGTCGGCCACCGCGATGATGCGGGCGAACTCGGGAATCTCGTGCCCGGCGAAGCCCATCGGGTAACCGCGCCCGTCGAGGCGCTCGTGGTGGTGCATGATGCCCGCGAGCGCCTCGTTCAGGAACCCGATCTCGCGGACGATCTCCAGGCCGCGCATGGGATGCAGCTGGATGGCCGCGTACTCCTCCTCGGTCAGCGGGCCGGTCTTCTGCAGCACGGTGGTCGGCACCCCGAGCTTGCCGACATCGTGCAGCAGGCCGGCGAACATGATGGCCTCGGCGCGGTCGGGCCGCATCCCGATCCGGCGGGCGATCATGCCCGAGCCGCGGGATACCCGGTCACTGTGGCCGCGGGTGTAGAAGTCTTTCGTCTCGACCGCCTGGCATAAGGTCTTCATCGTGGCCGCGTAGGCCTGCTGCTGCTCGGCGAACTGGCCCATCGTCCACCGCGCCACGAACAGCGGCACCAGTACGAGCGCGGCCGCGCCCGGCCCGATCTGCTCCCACAGCGCGGCGATGACCAGGCCGAACGCGGCGTAGCCGAGATCGGAGGCCAGCAGCAGCGCCAGGCTGGACTCCATCCGGAACTTACGTGCGAGCCGTGCGGTCGGCCGGTTCAGCCGCAGCACGCCCCAGACCAGCAGGTGATTGGCGAGCACGTGCACCGCGGCCGCGGCAGTGAACGGCCCGATGATGTGCCGGAAGTACTCGGGCCCGGGCCGGGGAACCCCCGCCGGGCCGTGCAGGGCCGCGAAAACCGTGGCCGCCGCGAAACCGGACAGCGCGTTCATCGCGCCGTTGAAAAGCCGCTCCGCCAGCAGGATGTGACGGCGCAGGCTCAGCAGGGACGCCCCGCCCACCATCGCCGCGCCGAGCGGGCCCAGCAGCACCACCGCGGCCAGGGTTGCCGACGAGCTCGGTGACCACGCCGACTGCTTCGCCGCCAGCGGCGCGGGGGTGGCATCGCAGATCAGGAACAGCGCGCACAGCGCTGCAAGAATCAGCCACCACCGCCCGTGCGGGTCTAAGGAGTGCGGCACCGCCGCGATGATCGCCGCTGCTGCCAGTACGACTAGTGCCATGTACAGCCACGCAGCTCGGGACACCCTGGCCATGACCCCCACCCCAGGCTGATCGCGCCGCGGCCAGCGGCTGCCGGCGAGGGCAAGCACGTCCTGGCCATCACTGCTGCGCGGGCAGAACCATTTCCGGTCGGATTACCGCGCCTCAGACTAACGTCATCGTCGCAGCCCGGACCGCCCATCCAGCCGGACCGTGAGCAATTAGTTATGCGCCGCCGGCTGTCCGTTCCGGTGCTAATCGACCCGGATATCGGCAACCCGGACGTCGGTAACCCGGACATCGGTGACCTGAACCTCACCGCCCCGCACGTCACCGCCGCGCACGTCCGCGACGTGCACCTGCGTGACGCGGGCGTCGGCGACATGAACCTCGGTGATCTCCAGCTCGGCGCGGACCGCGGCGATCCGGGTTAGCACCTTGGTGCGCAGCTCGCCGGGCACCGCGTCCTGGCCGCAGTGCCGGTGCACCAGCCGCCGGACGGCGTCCTCCAGCCCGAACTCGCGCAGGCACGGCCCGCACTCGTCCAGGTGCTGGCGGATCTGACTGGCGCCGACATCGGCAAGCTCGCCGTCGAGGTACGCGGAAACTCGTGCCAGTACCTCGCTGCACGGCGTTCCGTGCGGGTTGCCGCAGCTCATGTCGCGTCCTTCCCCGGCGCCTCGTCGCCCGCCGAGACCTCGGCCCGGCCGGCCGCGGCCGGGACCAGGCCTTCCTCGGCCGCATAATCCTGCAGCTGCTCGCGGAGCTGGCGGCGGCCGCGGTGCAGCCGCGACATCACCGTCCCGATCGGCGTGCCCATGATGTCGGCGATCTCCTTGTAGGCGAAGCCTTCGACATCGGCGAGGTAGACCGCGATCCGGAAGTCTTCGGGCAGCGACTGCAGGGCCGCCTTGATATCAGAATCCGGCAGCCGCTCCAGCGCCTCGGCCTCGGCCGATTTCAGGCCGCCCGAGGTGTGCGAGGCGGCCCTGGCGAGCTGCCAGTCCTCGATCTCCTCGGTTCCCGATCGCTGCGGCTCGCGCTGCCGTTTCCGGTAGGTGTTGATAAAAGTATTGGTGAGAATCCGGAAAAGCCAGGCCTTCAGGTTGGTCCCCGCCTGAAACTGGTGAAACGAGGCGTAGGCTTTGGCGAAAGTTTCCTGGACAAGATCCTCGGCGTCAGCCGGGTTGCGGGTCATCCGCATCCCGGCCGCGTAAAGCTGATCCAGGTACGGCAGCACATCCTGCTCAAACCGATCACTGCGCTGCTCAAGTGTCTCTGGGACCGGAACCACCCCCTCCGCTGTATCCGGCTGCGACCGCCCCGGCTGCCAACGTGCTGGGCCGGGGGATACGCCGGAGGATACAACGCCGGGACCGGGACGCTTGCTGGCGACTGCCGCGGAAGCGGCTCCTCGGGGGTAACAGCTGGCTAGCGGCACGGTTGCTGAAACACGGCACCCGGCCGCTTCATTCCGCGCCGCCACAGTGCCGCCAGAGCGCCGCCACAGTGCCGCCACAGTGCCGCCCAGGCCGCCCGGCCCGCGCCGGCGGCCGTTAGCGGTCGCGCCGGTCCGATGCTGCCTGGCAGGAGACGCACCGGGCCGCCTCGGGCTTGGCCGCCAGCCGGCCGGCCGGCACGTCGGCGCCGCAGTCCACGCAGATTCCGTAGGTCCCCTGGTCAATCCGCTGCAGCGCGCTGCGTACCCGGGCCAGCTGCTGGCGGGCGACAGCGATTACCGCGTCGGCGCGCTCCATCTCCGCCTGGTTCGTCCCGGCGTCAGCCGGGTCCGGCGGGTAATCGGCCGCGGTGTCCTGCTGCGGGTGGGCGCGGTCCAGCACGGCAATCGACCGGCCGAGCTCAGCCTCGATTTCCTCCAGCTGCTGGCGTGCAGCCGCGGTATTCACGGCACTGACAGCATTCATCCGTCCACCTCCTGCTAGCGGCAGTGCCTGGCGGCACATGACCGGCTGGACCGCGTTCGCGCGTTGCCCCGGCAGGCGCCCGCCGGGGCAACGCGCCTTACTCGCCGAGCAGACCCTGGGAACCCGGCGGGGCCGGGGCGCCCTTTCCGGCCGGCACCGCCGGCTCTATCAGGCCCGGGCCGTTGTTGCGCACCGAGTTGACCTCGGTCGAAACCGGGTAGGCCGCCAGCCCGCAGGCGCCCGCGGGCACCAGCAGCGACCGCAGGTCAGCCAGGTCTTCGCCAGCGGGATCCAGCCAGTCTGCCCAGCTGCCGGGATCGATGATCATCGGCATCCGGTCGTGAATCCGGCCGATCTCGTCCGGCGCGCTGGTGGTGATGATCGCGGCGCTCCACACCCAGGCGCCGGGGTCGTCCGCCGGGCGCTCCCGGTCACGCCACAGCTCATACAATCCGGCGAAAGCAAGCGGGCGCCCGTCAGCGCGAGATATGTAGAACGGCTGCTTCGCCGCACTCTTACCGCCGCGGGCCGGGCTTTGCGCCGTCACCGCGGCACCCGGCTGCTGCCATTCGTAATACCCGTCGGCGGGCAGCAGGCACCGGCGCCGGGCGAACGCGCGCCGGAACGCCGGCTTCTCGCTCACCGTCTCGGCCCGCGCGTTGATCAGGCGGCTGCCGATGGCAAGATCCTTCGCCCACGATGGCACCAGGCCCCAGCGGACCAGGCGCAGCTCGCGCACCGGGGCGCCGCCGCCATTCCCGCGCCCCGGCTCGCTGTCGTGATCGCTTTCCCCGTCCCGGTTATGGCCGCGGTCATGGTCCCGGCCGCGGGTGAGCACGGCGTACACCGGCTTGGTGGGCGCGACGTTGTAGTCGGGCGCGGGCTCGGGCTCGGCAGGCACGCGGTCGCGCTGCACCCCGAATTCCTCCAGCAGCTCAATGCGAGCGCGCGCAGAGGCATACCGACCGCACATGACTCACCTTTGGTACCGCAATCGCAGCCAGGGGGGTTCTGCAGACAGAGGGAGTTCATTGCCGCGAACGGGCGCGGCCAAACCTGCCGGGGCGGCAACGGCACCAGTACGCTCGGTGCATGAACGTAACCGCGGACCTGGCCAGCGGCCCGGCAGCCGACTGGCAGCCGCCGGCGGCTACCGGAACCCTGAACGCGGTGATCCGGCTGCCCGGCTCGAAGTCCATCACCAACCGCGCGCTGGTGCTGGCCGCGCTCGGAGACGGCCCGACGACGATCACCGGCCCGCTGCGGGCCAGGGACACGCTGCTGATGGCAGCCGCGCTGCGCGCGCTCGGCGCGACCGTCGACACCGGGAATGCCGTCCCGCAGCCGGGACCCGGCACGGGCGCCAGCGCCGGCGACGGCGGCCGGGAGGTCTGGCGGGTGACGCCGGGACAGCGGTCCGGCGCGGCGGCGGTGGACGTCGGCAACGCCGGCACCGTGCTGCGGTTCGTGCCGCCGGTGGCGGCGCTGACCCGTGCGGACGCCGAATTCAGCGGGGATCCCCGGATCTCGCAGCGACCGGTCACGCCGCTGCTGGCCGCGCTTACCGGGTTCGGCGCGGTCATCGCCGACGGCGGCCGCGGCGCCGCCCCGTTCACCGTGCACGGCCGGGGCGAGCTGGCCGGCGGGACTGTGACGCTGGACGCTTCGGCCTCCTCGCAGCTGGTCTCTGGCCTGCTGCTGGCCGCACCCCGGTTCGGCAAGGGCGCGGAAATCCGGCACGAGGGACCGCCCGTGCCCTCGGCGCCGCATCTCGCGATGACCGTCGCGATGCTGCGCGCCGCCGGCGCGCAGGTGACCGCGGATGACCGGCGGCGCGATGGCAGCGCGCCCGGCGCAGCTGTCGTGAACCGGTGGCGGGTGCTGCCCGGCGCGCTCCGGCCCCGCCGCCTGGACATTGAGCCTGACCTGTCCAGCGCGGCCCCGTTCCTGGCCGCGGCCCTGGTCGCCGGCGGCACCGTCACGATCGCGGACTGGCCCGCGTGCAGCCTGCAGGCGGCCAGCCAGATCCTGGCCGTGCTGACGGCGATGGGCGGCCAGTGCTCCGCGCGGCCGTCCGCGGCCGGGGCCGGGACCGCCGGCGGCAACGGGAACGGGAGTGGCAGCGAGACCGCAGTCGGCAGCGGGATGACGGTGACCGGGTCCGGCCGGATCCGCGGGGTGACCGCCGACCTGCGCGATGTCGCCGAGCTGACCCCGGTGCTGACCGCCCTCGCGGCGCTGGCGGACTCGCCGTCGCGGTTTACCGGGATCGGGCATCTGCGGGCGCACGAAACCGACCGGCTGGCCGCGCTGGCCGCCGAGATCAGCGCGCTCGGCGGCGAGGTCACCGAGCTGGCCGACGGGCTGGCTGTCACGCCCCGGCCGCTGCGCGCGGGCGTCGCGCCGTTTCGCACCTATGACGACCACCGGCTGGTGATGGCTGCCGCCGTGCTCGCCCTGGCCGTTCCCGGTCTGCGGATCGCGGGAGCTGCCACCGTCGCCAAGACGTTCCCCGGGTTCACCAGCCAGTGGGCGGCGCTGCTGGCGGGCTCGCCCTGAGCGGCCGGCCGGGTCACTCCCGCCTGGACGAGGACGACGTCCGGATCCGGCCCGGCCGGGGCTCCCGGCCCCGGACGCGGACCCGGCCCGCGCATGAAGGTGCCGCCGAGGGGTTCGTCATCGCGGTCGACCGGGGCAGGTACCACTGCGTCGTCGCCGACCCGGGCGCGACGGCAGCGGCGGACACCGGCGGCCGTACGGTCACCGCGATGCGGGCGCGCGAGCTCGGCCGCAAGAGCGTCGCGGTCGGCGACATCGTTAGCCTGACCGGCGATCTCGCCGGCGGACCGGACGCGCTGGCCCGGATCGTCCGGATCGCGCCGCGCCGGTCGGTACTGCGCCGCTCGGCGGATGACACCGATCCGGTCGAGCGGGTGCTGGTGGCCAACGCCGAACAGCTCGGCATCGTCTGCGCGCTGGCCGACCCGCCGCCGCGGCCGCGGCTGATCGACCGTTTCCTGGTCGCCGCCTATGACGCGGGCCTTGACCCGCTGCTGTGCCTGACCAAGGCGGACCTAGCCGACCCAGCCCGCCTGCTGGCCGCCTACGCGCCGCTGGGCGTCGGGTACCTGGTAACTACCGCACCGTTTACGGAGCAGGTTCTCGGCGAGCTGCGCGGCCGGCTGGCCGGGCGGATCAGCGTTCTCGTCGGTCATTCGGGGGTCGGCAAGTCCACGCTCGTCAACGCCCTGATCCCGGACGCCAGCCGGGCGGTCGGCACGGTCAGCCCGGTTACCGGCCGGGGGCGGCATACATCCTCCTCCGCCGTGGCCCTGCGGCTGCCCGGCGGCGGCTGGCTGATCGACACGCCGGGGCTGCGCAGCTTCGGTCTCGGACATATCACCGCGGACAGCGTCGTGCTGGCCTTCCCGGATCTTGCCGACGGCGTCGCGCTGTGCCCGCCGGGCTGCAGTCACCTGGACGCCGGCTGCGGCATGGACGCGTGGGTCGCCGCCCGCGGCGACCCGGCACTCGCCGCCCGGCTGGAGTCGCTGCGCCGCCTGCTGCGCAGCCGGGAAGGGCTGGGCACCGGCGACAGCGCTGGCGGCGGCCAGCCGGGCTGATCACGGCGGCGGGCCGCCGGCAGATCACGGCGGCGGCCCGCTGGCCGCCGACGGGCGGGTTCGCGCTAGCGTTTCCGGCCATGACGGGTTTTGACGACGACCTGCGGTTTGCGCATGTCCTTGCCGACGCGGCCGACGACATCACCATGCGCCGGTTCCGTGCCCTCGACCTGACGGTAACGGCCAAGCCGGACCTGACCCCGGTAACCGACGCGGACCTGGCAACCGAGGAGTCGCTGCGGCACCTGCTGAGCCGGGCCAGGCCGCGGGACGCGCTGCTCGGCGAGGAGCTCGGCAAGTCCGGCACCGGCCGGCGCTGCTGGGTGATCGATCCGATCGACGGCACCAAGAACTACGTTCGCGGCGTGCCGGTATGGGCCACCTTGATCGGGCTGATGGCCGACGGGAAGGTGACGGTCGGCATTGTCTCCGCGCCGGCGCTCGCGCGCCGGTGGTGGGCCGGCCTGGGGGGCGGCGCCTGGACCGGGCGCAGCCTGACCAAGGCGACCGCCTGCCGGGTCTCGTCGGTGTCGAGCCTGGCCGACGCGTCGCTGTCCTACTCGGGCCTGTCCACCTGGGCGGACAGCGGGCGGCTGGAGGAATTCCTCGGCCTGACCCGCGCGGTCTGGCGGACCCGCGCTTACGGCGACTTCTGGTCCCACGTCCTGGTCGCCGAGGGCGCCACCGACATCTCCGCTGAAACGGATGTCTCCCTCTGGGACCTGGCCGCGCTCCAGATCATCGTCGAGGAAGCCGGCGGCGTTTTCACCGACCTGTCCGGCGCGGCCAGGCCGGACGGCGGCAGCGCGGTCTGCACCAACGGGCTGCTGCACGCGGACGTGCTGGCACTGCTGGCGGCGGACTGAGCCGGGCCGGGACTTCGCGCCCGCCCGCAGAACTGATCCGGCCGGGTTGCGGGCCAGGGCTTGCCCTGCGGCGCGCCGGCAAGCATGCTGGACGCAGCGATCACATGTTCACAAGGCGGGCTTCCAGTCCCGGGCAACGGCGCGGGGCCCTGCCTGCGGACAGCTGTGACGCCCGCCGGACCGCCGCAGCGCTGGTGCGCGTCCGGGGAAGGAGAAAAGCATGGATGTCCGCGACGGAATGAGCAAGATCGTCCTGAATATCGGCCCATCGCACACGCTGCGGGAGGCGTCGCGGCTGATGGCCGCCCGCCGCGTCGGTGCCGCGGTGGTGACCGACTCCGAGCACCCGGGGATCGGCATTCTCACCGAGCGCGACGTCCTGGAGTCAGTCGGGTCCGGCCAGGATCCCGACCGGGAACTGGTATCGGAGCACCGGACCACGTCGGTGGTTTTTGCTTCCCCCGGCTGGACCCTGGACCAGGCGGCCACGACGATGGTCCGCGGCGGCTTCCGCCACCTGGTCGTCCTGGACGACGGCGAGGTCGCCGGATTGCTGTCCATGCGCGACATCGTGCGCTGCTGGTCCGGCTCTGATGCGCCGGCCGACGTAGCGCGCACCGGCGCTCCAGCCTGACGGAGCTTGCGCCGCGTGCCCGGCCGCGCCAGAGTGGGGCGCGATGCGGCTGGCCGGCGCTGTTGCGCTTATCACCGGAGGGTCCTCGGGCATCGGCGCGGCGACGGCCGGCGCCCTGGCCGGCGCTGGCGCGCGGACGCTGATCGCCGGACGCGACCGGCGCCGCCTGGACGCCGTCGCCGCGCAGACCGGCGGCCTGGCGCTGCAGGCCGATCTCGCCGCGCCGGGGGGCGCGGCCGAGCTGGTCAGCGCGGCACTGGCGGCAGCCGGCCGGGTCGACCTGCTCGTCAGCAACGCCGGGGTGGGCTGGGCCGGCGCCATCGGCCAGCTGAGCGAGGCGCGCGCACGCGAGCTCGTCGCCGTCAATCTCACCGCTCCCATGCAGCTGACCGCCTTGCTGGCACCGGGAATGGTCACCCGCGGCTCCGGTCACTTCGCGTTTGTCTCCTCCATCGCCGGGACGACCGGCGTACGCGGCGAGGCGGCCTACGCAGCCAGCAAAGCCGGGCTCGGCTCATTCGCCGAGAGCCTGCGCTACGAGCTGGCCGATAGCGGCGTCGGCGTTTCCGTCGTCGTGCCGGGAGTGGTGGACACCCCGTTCTTCGAGCGCCGCGGGACTCCTTATCACCGCAGCAAGCCGGTTCCGATCGCCGCTGAGCGGGTCGCGGCGGCGATCGTCGCCGCCGCGGCGCGGGACCGCCAGGTCGTCTTCGTGCCCCGGTGGATGCAGGTTCCGTTCTGGCTGCACGGCGCGGCTCCGGCGACATTCCGCTTCCTGGCCGCCAGGTTCGGCTAGGCCGCGCCGCTACGTAACCGGGCCGGGTCACCGGGGCCCGCTGCTAGTGTCGCGTGGCGTTAGTTCCTTGACGGTCTGATTTTGGCGAGTAATTCGTCGGCATCCTTGGTCCAGGCGAATGGGGTGCACCGGTCGTTGTAAGCGTCGATGAAAGCGCCGATGGCGGCGGTGAGGTCTTTGACGGAGCGGAAGGTGCCGCGGCGGATGGCCTGGCGGGTGATGATGCCGAAGAAAATTTCCACCATGTTGAGCCAGGAGCAGCTGGTCGGGGTGAAGTGCAGGGTGATCCGCTGGTTCTCCGGCAGGGCAAGCCACTTGCGGACCTCAGGATGCTTGTGAGTCGCGTAGTTATCAGCCACGATGTGCAACTCCACGCCGGGGTGGGCGGCGGCGACTTTCTTGAGGAACCGCAGGAATTCCTGGTGCCGGTGCCGCGGGTAGCACGCGTCAGCGGTGATCTTCCCGGTGGCCACCTCGAGCGCGGCGAACAGCGTGGTGGTGCCG
>JAABUX010000836.1_pt1 | contig 49618 bp, 56 predicted proteins | sample 5561851 | NCBI WGS metagenome assembly JAABUX01 (sample SAMN10711883, study PRJNA513361) | rock metagenome | isolation source: Antarctica rocks | place: Antarctica: Victoria Land, Richard Nunatak red sandstone | collected 2016-01-03 | reverse complement strand
TGCCTCCCGTAGGAGTCTGGGCCGTTTCTCAGTCCCAGTGTGGCTGGTCGCTCTCTCAAACCAGCTACCCATCGGTGCCTTGGTAGGCCGTTACCCCACCAACTAGCTAATGGGACGCGACCCCGTCTTTGAGCGGATTGCTCCTTTTAACGTTCCGCGATGCCGCGGCACGTTTCATGCGGTATTAGCTAACCTTTCGGCTAGTTATCCCCCACTCGAAGGTAGGTTGGTCACGTGTTACTCACCCGTCTGCCACTAGGTATTGCTACCTCGTTCGACTTGCATGTGTTAGGCACGCCGCCAGCGTTAATCCTGAGCCAGGATCAAACTCTCCAAAAATGCCTTCGCGATCTTGCGATCCGAAACGCTTGGAGCCGTTTGGGCTCTATTAACTGCTGACCAAGCACGAATCCGAGCACGCCCGAATCCGGTTCGGCCGCCGACTCCGTCGGACGACCGGTCAAATTGTTCGACCGATCCGCGTTCTCTGAAAACCCGGTGGAGCCGGAGTTTCAGCACGATCGGCCATTCTCTCATCTTCAGAAGACGGCAAACAAAAACGCGGCTTTCGCCGCGCATCTACCTGCCAAGCTCCAAAGTGGAGACCCACAGACTTATGCGCTACTGCACTGCTCAGTTTTCAAGGAACGAACGCCGACATCAGGCCCAACACGGACCGGATCACTGACCGCACCGGAGTGGCGAGACGTCAGAGTCACGGCCGCTATAGTATCACCCCCCACAACCGGCGTCAACACCTCACAGCTACGTTTCGCGAACGACTCACAGCGCCCGACTCTTCAGCCGACGCGCTTGGAGACGGTCTTGGCCTGCATGAAGAGCAGCAGATAATCGGCGCCGCCGGCCTTGGAGTCGGTACCGGACATGTTGAACCCGCCGAACGGGTGCGCACCGACAAGCGCCCCCGTGCACTTGCGATTGAAGTACAAGTTGCCCACGTGGAATTCGTCGCGAGCTCGTTCGAGCTTCGCATCGTCCGACGAATACACGGCGCCGGTCAAACCGAATTCCGTGTTGTTCGCGATCGCTAGCGCATCGTCGTAATCCCGCGCGCGAATCATTGCCAACACCGGACCGAAGATCTCTTCTTGCGCGATGGTCGCGTCGGGCGCAACGTCGGCAACCACGGTGGGTTCCACCGTGTATCCGTCGCCGGCGACGCGCTTACCGCCCGCCAGTAAGCGTCCGCCTTCCGCCGTGCCCTTCTCGATGTAATCGAGGATCTGTTGCATCGCGCTTTCGTTGATGACCGGGCCGATGGAGGTGGTGCGCAGGGCGGGATCGCCGACGGCCAGCCGTTTCGTGCGCTCGACGACCTTTTCGACGACCGCATCGTAGACGGCAGCATCCACGATCGCTCGCGAGCACGCCGAGCATTTTTGGCCCGAGAATCCGAAGGCGGAGGCCACGATGCCGTCGGCGGCCCCATCGAGGTCGGCGTCGGCGGCGACCACGATCGAATCTTTGCCGCCCATTTCGGCGATGACGCGTTTGATCCAGATCTGTCCAGGCTGCGGTTTGGCGGCCAGCTCGTTGATGTGTAAGCCGACTTCTTTCGAGCCCGTAAAGGCGATGAAGCGCGTCTTAGGATGCAACACGAGCGGATCACCGATCATTCGGCCCGATCCGGGAACGAAATTGACGACGCCCGGCGGCAAACCCACTTCGTGCAAAAGATCGACGAACGCGCCGGCGATCACCGCGGAGTCGCTGGACGGCTTGAGAACGACCGTGTTGCCGGTGACGAGAGCGGCCGTCGTCATGCCGGCCATGATCGCGAACGCGAAGTTCCACGGCGGTATTACGAGCCCGACGCCCAAGGGGATATATTCGAGCCGGTTCTCTTCCCCGGGCAGCGGCGTTAGCGGCGCGGGCGCCGCGTAGCGCAGCGCTTCACGAGCGTAGAACTCCAGAAAGTCGATGGCTTCGGCGGTATCGCCGTCGGCCTCGGGCCAGGTCTTCCCAACCTCGAGTACGAGCAGTGCGTTGAACGCATCGCGTCGCCGGCGGATCAGTTCGGCCGCGTCGAAGAGGTAGCGGGCCCGTTCGGCCGCCGGTACGCGTTTCCAGGTCTCGAACCTGGCCGCCGCGGTCTCGACCGCACGCGCCACTTGACCTACATCCGCCGAGCCGACGGTCCCGACGATCTCGCTCGGGCGCGCCGGATTGCGCGATTCGATACGCGCGGCCGTCTCCAGGCGCTCGCCGCCGATGAGAACGGGATAGTGGCGCGGGCCGGAGCGGCGCGCTTCGGCGATCGCCGCTTCCAGCGACGACGCCTCGTCCGCTGCGGCAAACGTGCGAATTGCTTCATTGACGAAGGGCGTCACGGGTCGGACTTCGGTCTGCATGGACTTAAAATTGCACGGCGGCTCGGCTTTTTACTTGCGAGACGGCGCGAGCGGAGCAGCGAGCGTTCGAGCGAAAAGTCCTAGCGCCGGCGCGCCGGAACGGAGAACATCTCTTCCATATGATTTACGATATCGCGGTCGTAGGCGGGGGCATCGTCGGTCTTGCCACCGCCCGCGAGCTCAAACGGCGCTTTCCGCGCATGAGCGTCGCCGGCATCGAAAAAGAATCCGGCTTCAACAAGCATCAGACCGGTCGCAACAGCGGCGTTATTCATTCCGGTATTTACTATAAGCCGGGCTCGTTCAAGGCGAAGCTGTGCGTGGAAGGCCGCAAGATGGCCTGGGCATATTGCGACGAGAAGGGAATCGAGTACAAGCAGGTCGGCAAGCTGATCGTCGCGACCGACGAGAGCGAACTCGGCCGGCTCGACGACCTCTGGGTGCGCGGTCAGCAGAATGGCGTCGAAGGGCTCGAGATGCTCGATGCGGACGGCATCCGCGAGCGTGAGCCGCACTGTCGCGGCATCCGCGCGATCTTTTCGCCGATCACCGGGATCGTCGATTGGGGGCTCGTCTCGAAGAGCTACGCCGACGACGCGCGCGAAGCCGGCGCCGACTTCTACCTCGGATACGAAGTCACGTCGATCGGCCGCAAGAACGGCGTGACGGTGCTCGAGACGCCACAAGGCGACGTGCAGGCGCGTTACGTCATTACGTGCGGCGGGTTATACTCCGATAAGCTCGCGCAGATGACCGATGGCGCGCGCGACCCGAAAATCGTGCCGTTTCGCGGCGATTACTTGATCCTCAAACCCGAGAAGGCGCACCTCGTGCGCGGGAACATCTATCCCGTGCCGGATCCCGAATTTCCGTTTCTCGGCGTGCATTTCACGCCGCGCATGAACGGCGAGATCTGGCTCGGACCCAACGCCGTGCTCGCCTTCGCACGCGAAGGCTATTCGTTCTTCAACATCAATCCGCCGGAACTGTGGGATGCACTGACCTATCCGGGCTTCTTTAAATTAGCGCTGAAGTATTGGGAGATCGGCTTCGGCGAGATGTACCGCGATTTGATCCGTAGCGCCTACGTCGAAGCGTTGCAGCGCTACATTCCCGACCTGCAGCCCGACGACTGCTTCACGGGACCGGCCGGCGTTCGCGCGCAGGCGATGGCTTCGGACGGTTCGCTCGTCGACGACTTCGTCTTCGAAGGCGCCGAAGGCATCGTGCACGTCCGCAACGCGCCGTCGCCCGCGGCCACGTCGTCGCTCGCGATCGGCAAATACATCGTCGAGGATGCCGAGAAGCGCTTCGATCTCGGCCGCGCGGTCGTGACGGCGTAACGTGATGGGACCGTTCGTCGATGTCGCGTGGTTCGTCGAGCGCGCTCGCGACGAGAACGTACGCATCGTGGATACGCGCAGCAAACCGCACGGCGCACCGGATCCGGCCGCGCCGAGCGGCGTCGAACAGTACGCCGCAGGCCACGTACCGGGCGCCGTACATCTCGATTATGCGGACGAACTTGCCGATCCGGCGACGCCGTACGCATTCCGCGTCGCGCCGCCCGAACGCTTCGCGGACGTGATGGGCGCGCACGGAATCGGGAACGAGACGCGCGTCGTCGCTTACGACGATGGCGACGTGCCGTACGCCGCACGGCTCGTATGGATGCTGCGCTATTACGGTCACGACGATGCCGTCATCTTGGCCGGCGGCTATAAAGCTTGGCTCGCAGCGGGCGGCGTGCCCACGCTTGACGTGCCGGTGTTTCCTTCGCGGCGCTTCGTTCCGCACGTGCGACCCGAGCTTCGTGCCAACCGCGACGAAGTCGTCGCCATCGCCGAGGGCCGTAGCGATGCGCAACTTCTCGAGACACAACGGAACAAGACGTACGCGATGCGCGCCAGCGACATCCCGGGCAGCATCCGTCTTTCCGGTAACGACTTGCTTTCCGACGCCGACGGTGGCCGCATCGTTCCAGCCGAGCGGCTCGAGCAACTCGTCGCAGCGCGCGGACTCGAGCGGGCCAAGCGCACGGTCGTGACCTGCGGCAGCGGCGTGTCTGCCTCAGGTTCGTTCGTCGCGCTCCAGGCGGCCGGTTTCACGAACGTCGCCGTATACGATGGCTCTTGGCTGGAATGGTCGCACGATGCACTGCCGACGGTAGCCAAGCCCAGCGGAAGAACGTAACCAGCTCGCGCTCGAGTCGAGCAGCACCGCCGGCATTCGAGTAGCGCAGCACGATCGGAGCCGCAACGCTCGCGAGTGGCCGCTCCGTGCTTGATCGCCCAACGGTAAGTCGATTGTTTTTAACGACGCATCTTTAGCAGGCCTGTGAAAAAGTAGCGTCGCTCAGATCGGACCCGACAGGCGGGTTCGAGATGGCGGCGGCACTTCTTCACAGGCCTGTTAAAGCCCGGACACCGCATAACGCCGTCTCCTTGATTCGGAGTAGAGGTCGAGCGGCATTGCCCTGCAGCTAACAAGTACGCCATCGCTCGTCAACGAGCGCTACGCGTGCCAGAAGCTTATGCGGGGTTGACACCGTACCATAGTACGGACTGTACGCTCTGGGGGAGTCGTGATGCGAACGATCGGTAGAATTGCCGAAGCGGCAGGGGTTAGCGTGGAGACGGTTCGCTATTATCAGCGCGAGGGTATCTTACAGGTTCCGGCGCGGTCGAAGTCCGGATGGCGACAATACGACGACCGCTATCTTCATACGATCGCCTATATCAAGCAGGGACAGCGGTTGGGGCTTTCGCTTGCCGAGATAAAGCAACTCTTACGCGTCGTCAGCAGCGACGGCTCATTCTGTCGTCAGGTGCGCGCGGTGTCGCGCGAACGGCTGGTCAAAATCGAAGCGGATCTACGCGAGTTACTGCGGACGCGGCGCGAGTTGCGGACGTTTGTTTCCCGGTGCGAAACAGTCAAGGAGCCAGAACGATGTCCGATCGCAAATGCGCTACTTTTGGAGCCATCCTCGCAGCGAGCTTAAGCTTTTGCGCGAGCACGGGCGCGGCCGCCGAACCGCCTGGCGAACTCAGCCTTCGAGACGCCGTAGCGACCTTGTTCGCGACGTACGAGCGGGCGTGGGGCCGTAGCGACGCGAAGGCGCTTGCGGCAACGTATACGTCCCGCGGCGACTTGCGAATTCCGACGGGACGGATATTTTCGGGACGATCGTCGATCGAGGCGTTCTACGCCGGCGCGTCGCGCGCGGCTACGGCAAAACGCTTGCAGATGGCGTGGTACAGCGGGTTCGCTTGCTTTCGCCGGACGTCGCCATCATCGACGGGACGTGGTCGATCCGACGCGTGCACATCGCGCGCGCAAAGGCTCACGACGAGCACGGAACATTCAACGCCGTTATTCTTCGCACCCATTCGGCCTGGAAGCTGGCCGCGCTGCGCGAACAAGCCTAGCGCGATAACGGAGCCGTGCTCCGCGGAGCATTCGGCGGCCTACGAACTCGCCGCTAAGACGGCCTTAGCGAGGTTTAAGGTGCGCTCAGCATCGAAGTCGCCGTTGCGTCGAACGACGAACTCGTAGACGTTTTCGCCACGGCGAACGACAAGCGTTCCGCCGGCGGTCTCCGATTCGTCGCCTAAGGGCGCGGGCGCCGGCGTGGCGCCGGCCACCATCGACGGAGCCGGCGTGGCGGGCTCGCTGGCAACGCCACCATCGAGATGCCGCCCGATGCGTGCCGCGTAGTATTCATTGGGATTTCGCGCGGTCGCCAATGCTCGAAACGTCAGGCATTGCGCGTAACGCGGGGCTCGCGGATCGACCCCTCTGCAGCGGAGTGCGTATGCGCGAAAGATGGCTCGACGTTGTGCCAGCCGCTGCGGCGTCACGATCGCGTACGACACGCTGCCGTCTACGACGACGGACGTCGCTGGATAAAAGCAAATGCCCGCGGAGCGCGATCGTTCGTCGGGACCTGCGACCGGCGCCCCGAAGATTTGGGCGACCGCCTCACGATCGACGGCGTCGCAGGTAGCCGGTTGAACGGTTGCGTCGGCGGCGGCCGCCGCGTGCGAATCGTAGGCCGGCATCGCGAGCGACAGCACGACCGCCGCACAGGCGGCGTGGATCGCGGCCGCATTCGGCGTGCGTTTCACGCGGCGGCGTGTCCGGTCGCGGCCGCAAGGGAGCGCACGAAGCGTTCGCTGCGGCGCCGCGCTTCGTCGCCGCGGGTTCCCGCATATGCATCGATGAGCGCGCTTCCCACGATAGCAGCATCGGCCACCGTGCACGCGCGCTTGACGTGCTCGGGCGTCGAGATGCCGAAGCCGACGGCAATCGGCAAATCCGTGACGGCCCGCAAGCCTTCGACGCGCGCCGCGATCCAGCCGAAGTCGGGCCCGCTCTTGGCGCCCGTGACGCCGAGACGCGAGACGACGTAGACGAAGCCGCCGCTCGCTCGCGCCAGCGCGTCGGCTCGTGCGGCCGGCGTCGTCGGCGCGACCAGCAAAGGAAGCACGAGACCGCGCTCGTCGAACGCGTCGCGCAACACGCCGGTTTCTTCCAGCGGCACGTCGGGCACGATTGCGCCGCACGCGCCGGCCGCAACGAGCGCATCGGCAAAGGGCGTAACGCCGAGCTGGATCACCGGATTCACGTAGGTGAAGGCGAGCATGGGCGGCGCACCGGCCCCATGCGCTCGCGCCATCGTTGCAAGCGTGCTCGCAACGGTCGCTCCGCCGTCGAGCGCGCGTTGCGCCGCGGCCGCGATCGTCGGCCCGTCCGCAAGAGGATCGCCGTAGGGGATCCCGACTTCGACGACGTCGGCGCCGGCTCGCCCGAGCGCTTCGAGTATGCCGGCCGTCGTCTCGGCGTCGGGGTCGCCGGCGCATATGTACGGCACGAGCGCCCCGCGGCGCGCGTCTTTCGCGCGCGCGAAGGCCGCGGCGATGCGCTCCCTGCCGGAAGCCTCGGACGACTGGCGCGACGATGCCGTCACCGGGCGACGAGACGTTCCGCCGTCGCGTCGCGCCCGGCCGCTTCGAGGGCTGCAACTTGGCGCGTATCCTTGTCGCCCCGCCCGCTGAGATTGACGAGCACGAGGCCGTCCGGACCGCGCTCGCGCGCGAGCTCCGCCGCGAACGACAAGGCATGGGCGGATTCGAGCGCCGCAACGATGCCTTCGCGTTCGGCACAGCGATGGAAGGCCGCAAGCGCGTCGGCGTCGCTGGCGGCGACGTACGTCGCGCGGCCGCTTTCCTTCAAGTGTGCATGCTCGGGACCGACGCCGGGATAATCGAGTCCGGCCGAAATGGAATGCGTATTGCGCACTTGGCCTTCGGCCGACTGCAGCAGATACGAGCGCGAGCCGTGCAAGATGCCGACGGTTCCGGCCGAGAGAGAAGCGGCCGTGTCGACCGCTTGCAAACCATGTCCCGACGCCTCGACGCCCCAAAGCTTGACGCCGTCGTCGTCTGCGAAACCGGCAAAGATGCCCATGGCATTGCTGCCGCCGCCGACGCACGCGACGACGTCGGTAGGGAGGCGCCCGTATCGCGCCAGCATTTGTGCGCGCGCCTCGATGCCGATGACCTTCTGAAACTCGCGCACCATATATGGATACGGGTGCGCGCCGACGACGCTGCCGATCACGTAAAAGGTGTCGGCGACGCTTGCCGCCCACTCGCGAAACGCCTCGTTTGTCGCATCCTTGAGCGTCTGCGTTCCACTCGTGACGGAGTGCACCGTTGCTCCGAGCAGCTGCATGACGGCGACGTTGGGAGCCTGACGCTCGACGTCGTGCGCGCCCATGTACACGTCGACCGGTATGCCGAGCTTCGCGCCGATCGTCGCGGTCGCCACGCCGTGTTGCCCCGCGCCCGTCTCGGCGATGATGCGCGCTTTGCCCATCCGTCGTGCGAGCAGCCCCTGCCCCACCGTATTATTGATCTTATGCGCGCCCGTATGATTGAGATCTTCGCGTTTGAAAACGAGCGGCGCGGCACGCGGGTCGTCGACGAAGCGGGTGGCTTCCAATAACGGTGACGGACGGCCGACGAAATCGCGCAGCATCGCTTCGTACTCGTGCCAAAAGGACGCGTCGGCGAACGCCGAATCCATACCGGCCTCGAGATCTTCGAGCGCCGCGACGAGCACTTCGGGTACGAACTTGCCCCCGAACTTCCCGCCGAAATAGCCGCGTGCGTCAGGCTTCTGCATCTGCTTCCCTTACCGCGCGAACGAAGGCACGCATCTTCGCCGGATCGGGCCGGCCGCCCGTTTCGACGCCGCCGCGAACGTCTACCGCGAACGGACGTGCCGCGCGAACGCATGCGCCGACGTTGTGCGGCGTGAGGCCGCCGGCGACGATGACATGGTGCGCGGCGGCGAACGTTGCTATGGCACGCCAATCGAAAGCGTATCCGGTGCCGCCGAGCTTGCCGTCGACCTTGGTATCGAACTGCCAGGTCGCAAGCGGATGGGCGCGCACGTCCGCCAGCAACTGGCCGGTCGCCGGCGGCTCGTCGCCCGTGAATCGAACGTCCGTCAAGAACGCGGTCTCCGTTGACTGCGCTTCTCGAACGTGCGTTGCGAGGCTCGGACTCGGACGGTAACAGCGCGCCGGCACGAGATGCCGGACCTTGACGTACGGCCGGCCACCCGATGCGGCCACGCACGTTGTGCCGCTTTCGTCGCCGCAAAACTGAAACGACAGGCTCGCTTCTCGCGCCGCCGCAATCTCTTCGGGCGACGGATCGGCCACGACCGCAACGCCGCAGACGTATGGCGGCAGGCTCTCGACGACGCGAGCGACGTCCGCGGGCGCGACCCGTCGTGGGCTAGGCGCGAGGATGATGCCGACAGCGTCCGCCCCGGCATCCACCGCGGCGCGCACGTCGTCTGCGCTCGTCATGCCGCAGAACTTAACGCGTGTGCGTTGGCTTCGGCGCAGCCGGCTATCGGCGCCCGGCAACCGCCTTCAATCCTTCCACGAAGGCGGACGGATCGTCCGCGCGCATGAGCGCTTCCCCAATCAGAAAACCGCGAGCACCGCATTCGTACAGCGTGGCGACGTCCGCCGGATCCGTCACGCCGCTCTCGCTAATGGCGATCGTTCCGGCCGGCACCGACGGCAACAGGTGTTGCGTTACGCCGAGGTCGGTCGCGAACGTGCGCAGGTCGCGATTATTGATGCCGACGATGCGGGCGCCGATCGATGCGGCGACCGCGAGCTCCGCTTCGTCGTGGACTTCGACGAGCGTATCGAGCGCGAAGCGCGCGGCTTCCGCCGACAGCGCGCGCAGCGTGCGCTCGTCGAGCCCTGCCACGATGAGAAGGACGGCGTCCGCTCCGTAGGCGGCGGATTGGACGATGTGATAAGGCGTGGATAGAAAGTCTTTGCGCAACACCGGCCGCGTGCCGTGCGCGCGAGCGACGTCGAGATACGACAGGTCGCCCAGAAAATGATCGGCTTCGGTCAACACGCTAATCGCATCGACGCCGGCGAGTTCGTAGCGCGATGCGACGAGCGCGGCGTCGAAGTTGCGCGCGATCAAACCGACCGACGGCGATGCCCGCTTGATCTCAGCGATGATCGCCGGCCCACGCGCGTCGCGCAATGCTTGCGCGAACGAGCGGCGTTCGGGCCGACGTGCCAGCGCACGTCGTACGAGATCGTCGTACGGTTCGCGCGCCTCTTCGCCAGGGAGCGACGCTGCTTTAGCGGCATACAGTCGATCGAGAAACGTCGTCATGCGTACTCCATGGGAACTTCGTCGCGTAAACGGTCGTAGACGGCGCGCGCTGCGCCGCTGTGTAAGGCGGCTCGTGCATCGGAAAGTCCCGTGGGAAGATCGTCCGCTCGGCCGGAGACGACCAATGCTAGCGCGGCGTTGAGCGCCACGACGTCTGCGCGGGGCGAACGTTCGCCGTCGAGAATCGCGCGCAACGCCGACGCATTGGTTTGCGGGTCGCCGCCGGCAAGTGCTGCCGCGGGCGCGTGGATGCCGACCGAGCTCGGATCGAGCGTCCACGCCCGCGTGCCGTGCGGGCCAAATTGGTAGACGTCGGTCGGTGCGTCGCCCGCGACTTCGTCGATCCCGCTACGCGCGTGAACGACGGCGCCGGCGCGCGCCCCGAGCAGGAGCAGCGCGTCGCCGACCAGCCGGAGATGCTCCACGCTCGCGACGCCGACGACCTGGTGGGTGGCGCCGGCAGGGTTGACGAGTGGACCGAGGACGTTGAAGATCGTGCGCACCCCGAGCTCGCGACGCACGGGCGCGACACGCCGCGCCGCCGGATGGTAATGCTGCGCGAACAAGAATGCGAAGCGCAGTTCCTCGAGTTGCCGTCTGGCGCGCGCGGGTCCCGCATCGATGGCAATACCTGCGGCTTCCAAGACGTCCGCACTGCCGCACGCGCTCGAGGCGGCTCGGTTTCCATGCTTGGCGACGTGCAATCCGCAACCGGCCAGCACGAATGCGGCGGCGGTGGACACATTGATCGTGTGCGCGCCGTCGCCACCGGTGCCGCAGGTGTCGATGACGGCGTCGAGATCGTGAGCCACGCGTAGGCCGCGCGCACGCATCGCCCTCGCCGCCCCGACTACTTCCGCGCTCGTCTCGCCCTTGACGGCGAGCGCAGCGAGAAAGGCGCCGGCTTGCACCGAACTCCAAGTTCCGTCCATCATCGCGCCGATGGCGTGCGCCGCGCTCTCTGCGTCGAGATCGCGGCGCGCCACGAGCGCGCGCAGCAACGAACGGTATTCGTTCACGGCCGTACCATTGCAAGGAAGTTCGCGAATACGCTCGAGCCTTCGAGCGTCAGCACGGATTCCGGATGAAATTGCACGGCCACGATCGGCAGCTCGCGGTGAGCGAGGCCCTGAATGACGCCGTCGTCGCTCGTGGCATTCACGCGCAGCTCGGCCGGAAACGGCGCGTGGGCGACGCAGAGCGAATGATAGCGGGTCGCCACGAACGGCGACGGCATTCCGGCGAACAGTCCGCTTCCGTCGTGTTCGATCGGCGACGTCTTCCCGTGCATGAGGTGCGGCGCGTTGACCACCACGCCGCCGAAGTATTCGCCGATCGCCTGCAATCCCAGGCACACTCCGAGCAGCGGTCGCCCCCGGGCGACGGCCCAGTCAAGCGACGCCATCGTCTTCCCGGCGTCGCGCGGACGGCCGGGACCCGGGCCGACGCACACCGCGTCGTGCGCGCCGACGGCCGCCTCGTCGAGCGCCGCGGCGTCGTTGCGCACTACGGTAACGCGCGCACCGAGCGAACCGAACAAGTGGGAGAGATTATAGGTGAACGAATCGTAATTATCGATCAACAGCACGCTCGGCGCGTTCATCGATCGAGTCCGAGCACGTCGCGCACGATACGCGTCTTGGCGAAGATCTCGCGGTACTCCGCATCCGGATCGCTGTCGGCGACGATCCCCGCCGACGCTTGCCAATACGCGCGGCCGCCGGCCGTAGCGACGCTGCGCAGCGTAATGCACGAATCCATATCACCGTCGAAATGCAGGTGCGCGATGCTGCCCGCGTACGGTCCGCGGGCGATCGGCTCGAGCCGATCGATCGACTGCATCGCACGAATCTTCGGCGTGCCCGTCACCGTCCCGGCGGGGAACGCCGCGGCGAAGAGATCGAGCGCGTCGCATCCCTCGGCGAGTTCGCCCACGACGTTGGAGACGATATGCATCACGTGACTGTAGCGCTCGATGACCATGAGCTCGTCGACGCGTACCGAGCCGGTCGCGCACACGCGACCCAGATCGTTGCGGCCCAGATCGACCAGCATCACGTGCTCGGCTCGCTCCTTTTCGTTTCCGAGCAATTCGAGCGCGATGGCCTGGTCCGACTCCGGCGTCGCGCCGCGCGGCCGCGTGCCGGCAAGCGGCCGGATGCGCGCTCGGCGACCGTCGAGCCGTACGAGGAACTCCGGCGACGCGCCGAATACCGCGCGACCGTCGTGCTCGATAAAGAACATGTACGGCGACGGGTTGCGCACGCGAATCTGGCGATAGAAATCGAACGGCGTGCCGTCGAGCGCGCACGAGAAGCGAATGCCGAGCTGCAGTTGATAGACATCGCCGTCGTAAATAGCGCGCTTTGCGACGTCGACTCGCTCGAGATAGTCGCTACGACCGAGCGACTCCACGACGGCATCTTTCGCACGGACGTTCCCCGGAATCGTCGGCCGCATACGCATGAGCGCCGCAATGTACCGGTCTAAGCGAGCCTCGATGTCGCGCCGTTCGCGTTCCTCTCGCGCGAAGCCGATAAGCGTGACGGCGTGCGTGAAGTGATCGAAGACGACCCACGTTCCCGGCACGAGTACGAGCGCGTCACTCCACACGACGTCCGCCGGCGGTGCGGAACCGATCGACTCGAGCGCCCGCGCCGCGTCGTAAGAGAACACGCAGACGGCACCTCCGGCGAAGGGCAGCCGTACGCCCGGCAACCGATATCGTTGTACCGTCGCGCGGACCGCCGCCAGCATGCCCGGATCGTTCCCGTAGCTCGCCGTTTCGAGATAGTCGAGGCCTATGAACGAGAAGCGCGCGATGCGGTCGGTGCCCTCGACGGACTCGAGCAATAAAGAACGCCCCGGCGTGGCCAGGGCGAGGTAGGCGGAAATCGGCGTCAGGGCGTCGGCAACGAATTCGCGCACGACGGCGATGAGTTCGAGCGGACCGGCACCGAGAGGTTGTGTGATCATACGCGACGCGCGAATCGTCGCCCGCAGGCGACGGAGGATCCGCCTAGCGCACGAGCTCCAGGAGCGACAATTCAGCGGCGTCGCCCGGACGGACGCGCGTTTTCATGATGCGCGTGTAGCCGCCGGAGCGATCTTTGAGCGCGGGTGCGATCTGATCGCAGAGCTTCTTGGTAACCGCGGCTTCTTGCAGATAGGCTGCCACCAACCGCCGCGAGTGCAAATCGCCGCGACGCGCCGTCGTGATCAGCTCTTCGACCACCCGCGAGATTTCTTTGGCCTTGACGGTCGTCGTTTCGATCTTCTCATGCTTGAAGAACGACGTTGCGAGATTGCGCAGGAGCGCCTTGCGGTGGCCGTCGGTGCGAGAGAGTCGTTTCTTGGCGATTTGGTGCGGCATCGTCGCTCCTAGACGGGTTGGCGCAGCGACAAGCCGCGCTCTTCGAGGACCTGTTTGATCTCGTCGAGCGACTTCTTACCGAAATTGCGCATCTTGATGATTTCGTCTTCGGTCATGTCGAGTAGTTCCGACACTTTCGAAATGCCGGCCCGCTTGAGGCAGTTGAACGACCGGACCGAAAGATTGAGCGACTCGACGGGGATGTCCCATTCGCTCGCCGGCGACGTCGAAGGCGGCTTTTCTTCCTGCGTGAACGTGACGAAGAGGTCGAGCTGTTCTTGTAGGATCGTGGCCGCGGTGGATAGCGCATCGTCGGGGGTAATCGAGCCGTTCGTCTCGATCTCGAGCGTCAGGCGATCGAAATCGACGGACTGACCGACGCGCGTGTCGTCGACCGTGAAGTTTACCTTACGGATCGGCGAGAAAATAGAATCCATCGGGATCAGCCCGATCATATGCTCGACGTTCTTCTGTTTGTCGGCAGTGACGTAGCCGCGCGACTTCTCGACGCCGATTTCCATCTGCAGCCGAGCCGACTTTCCGGTCATCGTGGCGATGTGGTAATCGGGCTGCAAGATTTCCACGTCCGCGTCGGGCGTGATCTCGGCGGCCGTGACTTCACGCGCGCCGTTCACAGAGAGCGTCAACACCTTGGGCTCTTCGGATTCGAGCTTGATCGGCAAGCCCTTGAGATTCAGTAACAAGTTCGTCGTGTCTTCGACGATGCCCGAAATGGTAGAAAACTCGTGCAGCACGCCGTCGATCTTGACGTAGGTGACGGCCGCGCCCGGGATCGCAGACAGCAGAATGCGTCGCAGCGAATTACCCAGCGTGATGCCGAAGCCGCGCTCTAGCGGTTCGATGACGAACTTTGCGTAATTATCGCGACGCTCGCGGATCTCGATGCCGGCGCCTTGGGGTAAATCGGTAACGGTCATGATGGTGTTGCGTTGCGTCCTTATGCCGCTTGCGTTATCCGCCGGCCCCCGGTGGAGCCGACGATCGCACGTCTAGCGGCGAGCGATGGTAGGTTTGGTCGGCGTTAGCGCGAGTAGTATTCGACGATGAGCTGTTCGTTGACCGGCGTATCGATCTGCTCGCGGCTGGGCAGCGCACTGACGCGGATCTCGAGCTCCGCATCGCCGAGTTGCAACCATTCCGGATGGGGGCGATTGCGCGCGTACTCGGCGTTGGCTTCAAATACGGTCGAGGTCTTCGAGCGCTCCCCGAGCGTGATCACGTCTCCCGGCTTGACCAGAAACGACGGGATGTTGCAGATGCGTCCGTTGACGCGGAAGTGGCGGTGGGTCACGAGTTGCCTCGCTTGCGCGCGGCTCATGGCCAGATTCATGCGATAGACGACGTTATCGAGGCGGCGTTCGAGCAGCTGCAAGAAGGTCTTACCGGTCTGTCCCGGCACCCGCGCAGCGTCGCGGAAATAATTCTTGAATTGCGTCTCGATGACGCCGTAGTAACGCCGCATCTTTTGCTTCTCGCGCAACTGACGGCCGTATTCGCTGATCTTCTGGCGACTCGGCTTGCCTTGCGTCTTCTGGCCGGGCGCAGTGCCGCGCCGCTCGACCGCGCACTTTTTCGATAAGCAACGGTCGCCCTTAAGGAACAGCTTGATCTTTTCGCCGGTTTTACTGGTCGCCGTCTCGCGACGGCACAGGCGGCATACCGGTCCGGTATAGCGTGACACTAGGGACGCCTCCGCTTCGCTACGGCGTGAAGGTGGGTTGAGATTGTTTCGCCTCCGCTTCGGGAGGTTGGCTGGTAGCGCTGCGAATGCGTTATTGAAAGCATTACACGCGGCGCCGTTTGGGGGGGCGGCAGCCGTTGTGGGGGATGGGGGTTACGTCTTTTATTAGTGTTATCTCGAGGCCGGCGGCTTGCAGGGAGCGGATGGCGGCTTCACGGCCGGCGCCAGGGCCTTTAACATAGACCTCGGCCTGCTTCATACCGTGATCCATCGCCTTGCGGGCGACGGCTTCAGCGGCCATTTGGGCGGCGAATGGCGTCGATTTCTTCGAACCCTTGAAGCCGAGATTGCCGGCGGAGGCCCAGGCGATGACGCTACCTTGGTTGTCGGACATCGTCACGATCGTATTGTTGAACGACGAGTGAACGTGGGCGACGCCCGATCCGACGTTCTTGAACTCGCGCTTTTTGCGCGTCTTCGTCTGCTTTTTGGCGGCCAATGCTTCTCCGGTCGTTTATCTTGCCCCGCGTTAACGAACCCCGGGGTGTCGTCGCCTCGACCGGCTCGCACGCGAGCCGGTCTCCGTTCCGGACGAGCGGCGATGCCGTCCGGCGCGCAAAACGCGCGAGGCCGCCTCGCGGCAGCCGACGAGAGAGTATATAGGGAAAGAGAGGCAGCCGTCAATGCAGCGATGCGGGCGAACGCGGCGCGGAGGGGAACGACCCTCCATGATCTCAGCTGCCGAGGCTCTCGCCGGCGACACGCCCCGGCGCATTTTCCTTCCAGGCGTCGTTCGCGAACGGTTGGCATCGGTTGCCGACCGCTGCCGGGGTCTGGGCGGGGCGATCACCGTACAGCCGTGTTATAGCGTCAAGACCGATCCGGATCGGCGGCTGCTGGAGGCCGCGCGCGACTGCTCGTGGTTCGCGGAGGTCATCTCCGCGAGCGAGCACGAGTGGACGCGCCAAAACGGCTTCGCCGACGAACGCACGATCTATAACGGACCGCGGCCGCTGGACACCGACCGGCCCATCCATGCGGCTTTTGCGGATTCGGTGGAGGCGCTTTCACGGCTGTGCGAGCGCCGCAGCGCGCGCTTCATCGGCGTGCGCGTACGCCCGCCGGAGATCCCATCGCGCTTCGGCATTCGCATGCCCGACGATCTCGATGACGCCGTGGAGGCGCTCAAGGCTACGGACGAGCAGCAGCGGCTCGGCGTGTCGTTTCACATCACGCACAGCGAGTACGAACGGCGCACCTGGCTTGAGATCGCGCAAGCCGTTATGGACGTCGCAGCGGAGTTGGAAAGCCGCACGGGTCGCAGTTTCGAGATCTTTGACGTCGGTGGAGGCTGGACGCCGAAACTCCTCGATCTCGCGCTCGAACAAGAATTTCCGCGCTTGTTGCGCACGCTCGCGCGCCGCCTTCCCGACGTTCACACCGTGTATCTCGAACCCGGCCAGTCGATTACCAGGCCGACGCAGGTCGTGGTGGCTACCGTGCTCGAGGTGCGGGCGCGCCGCAACGAGATCGTGATCGATGCAGGCTTCGCAGATATGCCGCAAGCTCACGACGAGCCACCGCCGGTCATGTTCGTGCTCGAGGGGGAGCTGCAGCCGGCAGGCCCGGGCGTCGGACGAATTCTGGGCCCATACTGCGTGGAGTACGACGTCGTCGCGACCGACGTCGAGGTTCCGCGCGCCGTACGGCCGGGCGATCGGGTGGTGCTCGTGATATGGGCGCCTACGAATCGAGCCTGGCGTTTGCATTTGCACGCGGCGGCGCTGCCATGAGCGACCCGATCCGGCAAGGATGACGGCGTACCGGGAGCCGCCTTCGACCCGATGAACGGCGACATCACGATCGCGCCCGTCGAAGACCGCTTCATCCCGGCGATTGCCGCTCTGCTTCTCGATGGCTTCAGGAAGCACTGGCAGGTATGCATGGCCAACGTTCGACGACGCGATCGCCCGCGGGCTCGTCGACGATCTCGCGTGATGCGTAGGCGGCCGAGGCGGCGTCACGCTCTACCTCGGCACGAATGACGACGACGAGATGACGTCTATCGTCGGTATCGATCTTTAACCGCAGCCGCTGGAGCATCTAGCAGCGCTTCGCGCTCGCGATCACCTCGCAGGCTTTTACGAACGGCTCGGCTTCGCCGCGTGCGGCGTCATACCGGATGCTGACGGCTTGGGCAAAACCCGACATCTTGATGGTGAAGCGCGTCGTGCAGGGACCAAACAAACCCTGACGATTGGGGGTTGACCGGATCAGCGCAACCGTATAACATCCCCTTAGATGGTGCTTGGATGGCTCAGAGATGGCTGTTTTCGTGGGGCGTTGTAAGCGGTGTCCGTCGATAGATCGGCACTGCGCGCGTCGGAATCCGAGAAGATTACGATCAACCTCGGATACATCGACTTAGGTCAGATCGATCTGCTCGTTCGAGACGGCTTTTATTCGAACCGCACCGATTTGATTCGAACCGCAATTCGCAATCAACTCGAGCGGCACGCCGACGTCCTTACGCAATCGACGAAGCGGCGGCGGCTGGAGCTCGGCTTGCGGCACTACAACCGCAACGAACTCGAAGCGTTACGGGCCGCGGGAAGCCACGTTGATATTGCGGTGCTCGGCCTCGCCCGCATCGCCGCCGACGTCAGCCCGGAGCTCGCCCGTGCGACGATCGCAAGCGTAGTCGTGCTCGGCGCACTGCAAGCTTCTCCCGCGGTGCGAGCCGCACTCTCCGATCGCACGGCTGCGCTCTAGCGCAGCCGGCACGGCCTCTAGAAAGAACTACGTGAAAACGACTCCGAAATCCGACATGGCCGAGGCCACGCGCCTAGTGCGGCAAGGCGATCTCAAAGAAGCTCTAACGGTTATTCGACGCGCGCTTCGCGGCGTCGATACGGCGCCTGCCGAACGTACCGCTGACGTCGTACGTTCCGTCGCAACGCCCGCTGGCCCGCGAATTCAACGTGACATTCGCGTTTCTTCAACGACGCCGTCGCCGCAGAAAGAACGCGCGCCGCTTACCGGTGAAGCGCAATTCGCGACATATGCGTACGCCGGCGCGGCCGGAACGCGACGCTATAAGCTGTACGTGCCGAGCGGATACGACGGTGAACCGTTGCCGCTGGTCGTCATGTTACACGGTTGCACGCAAGACGCCGATGACTTCGCGCTCGGAACGAGCATGAACACCGTTGCGGAGCAGTATACGTGTCTCGTTGCGTATCCAATTCAACCGGCGTCGGCAAATCCGTCCAAGTGCTGGAACTGGTTCAAGCCCGCCGATCAAGAACGCGGCCGCGGCGAACCCTCGGTCATTGCCGGCATCGTAGGTCACATCGCCAAGACCTACGCCGTGGACGAGCGCCGCGTTTACGCCGCAGGACTCTCGGCAGGCGGGGCCGCCGCCGCCGTGCTCGGCGCCGCGTACCCTGACCTGTTCGCGGCCATCGGCGTGCACTCGGGAGTTGCTTGCGGCCTGGCTCGCGACGTGCCGTCGGCGTTCGCCGCGATGCGAGGCGTCGCCGTCGCCGATACTGGGGCGGTGCCCACCCTCGGGCGCTCGACGGAACGGATTCCGACGATCGTCTTTCACGGCGATCGCGACACGACCGTTCACCGCTCGAACGGCGAACACATCGTGGCCTCCACGCTGCGCCCCGGAATGTCCGTGACGAGCGAGTCGGGCCGCGTGCCGGGCGGCCACGCATACACGCGCACGTGCTACACCGACGGCGCGGGGCGAGAAGCGCTCGAATCGTGGGTCGTTCATGGTGCGGGACACGCGTGGTCGGGCGGCAGTCCGGCGGGCTCCTTTACCGACCCGCTGGGGCCGAACGCGAGCCGCGAGATGATGCGTTTCTTCCTCGCCCAAGCGAGCTAGATCCGTTACATTGGGCCGTCTACATTGGGCCGTCGTTGGAAGCGGCGGCGGCGGAGGTGGTCAAGCCGGCATTCGCCGTGGAGCGAATCCAGTCGATGTGAGCGCGGGTGGTCTCATCGCGGCCTGCGCCCCGCGATGCGCTCGCGCTTTGAGTAGCGAGCGCTTTGAGTTCGGCTCGTGCGAGGACTTGCGCATCTTCCGGGACGCCCTTTGCCGGCGAGCGCATGAGTTTTACGAGCGTCTGCACGTAGCGATGCTGTAACGCTCGGCGAAGCGGGTCGATCGGACGACCGCCGCGCAGATCGGAAAAGATACCGGCGTGCATCCAACCGAACAGATCGGCGAGCGTCATCGCCTGCGCGTCGGACGTTTCGCGTGGGCCGTCGACGAGCCGTGCGAGCACGGGAGCCGAGAAGATCTCATCGAGCACCGTCTGCTGCATCTTGCCGACGTGCTCCGCCAGCGAATAATCGTGGCGTTGCGGCGGGTCGTACGCCCACTGCGGAAGATTGCCGTACCCCTCGAAGTTGACGTAGCCGTATCCGGCCCACTCACTGTAGCCCAGATGTGAGAGCAGGCGGGGCGGCAACCTCCAGGCGTCCGCTGCAAACAAGTAGCGGTCGAGCAACGCGAAAGCGCGATGCTGTTCTGCACGCGGGACGGGAACGATCGGCGCTTGCGCTCCGGGATCGCCGCGGTGCGCTCGCGACAGATATTGACCGCCGATGAAATGCGCCGGCATCGTCGCACATCGCCCGTAATTGCCGAATACGAACTTAAAGGCGTCGGTCTCGCTTTCGTACGCGTCGCCAGAGGCGGGAAAGAGCGCATCGAGACGGCGCATGAGGTCGCGATCCATCTGCAATTGCGTCGTGCACCATCCCACCGGATCGTTCGTCAAGTCGCCTTGTTCGCTACGAGGATCGGCCGCGTGACCGTCGGCCCACGATACGTCTTCGTCTGAGGCATAACGATATTTCGGATCGGACCAGGCCGACGCCCAGCGCGAGAGCGTCGGAAGCTCGGCTTCCGGGGTTGCAGCACCGGGAATCGGCGCGTACGCCCAGCGCATCAAGAAATAATCGTATGGCCCGAGCGTCGTCTGCTCGTAGTCGCCTTGCGCCATCGACCCCGGCCAGACGTTGATCGGCGCATATTCCATAACGGTCGACGCGATGCCGTTCTGCGCGGTGAACGCCGGATCGCGCAATTGTGCCGCGGTGTACGCGAGCGAGCCGATGAAGTTGTGTTGCATGCCGAGGTTGTGGCCCGTTTCGTGCATGATGACCGATAACCACACGTCGTCCATAAACTTTTGGGGCATGGGATCGGTCGTCCGACCGAAGCGAATCGGATCGACGAAGTATTTCCATTCGCGCTCTGCATTGAGCGGAACGTCGGCCGAAATCAGTACGCCCGTGCGAAACTCTTGACCGGTGCGCGGGTCGTAGAGCGTCTGAGAGTCGGCGCCGAAGCTGGCTCGCTCTTCGGTCACCCAGCGTAAAACGTTGTAGCGAATGTCGTCGATGTCGAAATTCGCATCGTGCGGCTGCGGCACGACCTGCAGAGCATCGCGCATCCCGATTCTTTCGAAGGCTCGATTCCACATCGTTACCGCTCGCGCAATCGCCGGACGATACTTCTCCGGGATCGAATCGCTCATCACGAACACCATCGGATGCTTCGCAGACGACAGACGCGCGGTGGAGTCGGAGGGTTGCAGGTTCCAACGAACGATGTACCGCTGCTTGCGCGTGAGCGTTTCGTCGATATCGAAATTCTGATACACCGCGTCGTAAAGGCCGATGCGGTCATCGGCGTAGCGCGGCCGGTAATCGGCGTCGCCCGGCGGTTCGGCGATATTATAGGTTACACGCATCTGCACGTGGCGCGGGTCGGGCGGAACGTCGTGCAAGCGTTGCGCGTCCGACGTCCACGATTGGGTCGCCTCGATGACGACGTTCTTCGGGAACGCTTTCGCCGTGCCGAAATACGTGCGCGACGGCTCGAGCTCGTACGCTCCTGGGTTCGCGCCGCCGGGCTCCCGCGTGCTCTGCGCGATAACGGCTTTGAGATTGAGTTGATCGGCCAGGAACGGCGACGCGTCGATGACGACGTTGCCCGTCCTCTCGTCGGTCGCAGCGACCGTTGCCAAGCCGGCAATCGTTCGTGGAATCGAGCCGGCGAGCGCAAGCGAGGCGGCGGCGGAGTGTGGCGCAATGAATGCCGGGCTCGGCCACACGATCGCAACCTGATCGCCCGAACGCTCGAAGCGCACGATCTGCGTCGGCAAATGATCGGTGTTGCCCCACACGAGGCCGTCTCCGCCAAGCCCCGTCGACGGAACGATCGTTTCTACGAAATCGCGATCGAGTTGCGCCGCGCCGAGCTCCAGATAGATTTTGTCGCCCTTGCGCCAGACGGTGAATAGTCCGCGATCGGCGTGTGCGCCGGCAATCAGGCTCGCGTAAGGCGAGGCGGCACCGCCGGCACCGGAAGGAGCGGCCTGCGCGGACGCTGCGGCACCGACCAGGGCGAACACAGACGAAAAGAACGCGGTAACGAAGATACGCACCCAAGCGCCTTCGCGGCTCGGCCGGCGCGACACTTCCGGGTAGCCGCAGCACCGTCCAGACGACCGGACGGTGCCCGCGAGCGCTATGCTTCAGGAAGAGCGGCTAATTAGGGCTCGGCTTCGCGCCCATTTGCGGCTTGAGCAAGACCTTCGTGTAACCGTCCGTGCGGGCGTCGAACTTCTCGTAAGCGTCGGGCGCATCTTCGAGCGGCAGACGATGACTGACGATAAAGCTCGGTTTTGCAAATCCGGCGACGATCAGATCGCGCAGCCGTTCGTTGTAACGTTTGGCGGGCGCTTGCCCCATCTCGATGCCGATGCCCTTATTCCAGGCTTGCCCGAGCGCCAGCGTGTAGTGCCCGTGTTTCTCTTGCGCGTTCGGCGCGCCCGGATCTTCGGGAAAATACACGCCGATGAGACCGACGTGGCCGGTTGGATTCGTGACCCGGATGACGTCGTCGAGAACCTGCGTCGGGCTCGAACGATCGTTTTTGCCGTGTGCGTTCGCTTGGTAGCCGATCGCATCGATGCTGCACATAACGCCGGGCATCTTCGCGAGCGGCCGGCCACGCATGTCGGCGATTGGGAGCTTTTTTCGCAGGTCAAAAATCTGCTGCACCGGATCACCTTTGGACGCATCGACGGCGACCGCACCCGGGACTTTTGCAACGAGGTCCAAGCGTTCGCGAACGCTGTCCACGACGTAGATCTCCGACGCGCCTTTCAACCGCGCGGAAAGCGCGGCTAGCAAGCCGACGGGTCCCCCGCCAAAGATTGCCACCGAGTCGCCTTGCTTCACATGCGCTTGTTCAGTGGCATGGAAGCCCCTCGGGAAGATGTCGGCCAGCAGGACGAAGTCGTCCTCGAACTCATCGCCCGGCGTCCCCGGCAGCGAGAGACAGTTAAACTCGGCGTAGGGAACGCGCAAAAGTTCGGCTTGGCCACCGGGATACGGTCCTAAGCCAGAATATCCATATCCGCCGCCTGCCGACTCGGGATTAACGGTCAGACATGCGTTCGAGAATCCGCGTTCGCAATTAAAACAGAAACCGCATCCGATGTTGAACGGCAGCACTACGCGGTCGCCGGCCTTGAGCGTACGTACGGACGAGCCGACCGCTTCGATCACGCCGAGATTTTCGTGTCCGAAGACGAGGCCCGCTTGCACCGGCGCGCGACCTTCGTACATATGCAGATCGCTACCGCAGATGGCCGTCGTCGTCAAGCGCACGACCGCATCGGTCGTCTCCTCGACGCGCGGATCCGCGACCTGTTCGACGACGACTTCGTTGGTTTTCTTGTAGACGACGGCACGCATGGGCAACTCCTGCGAGATGGGATACGGCGTGTTACCGCGACATGCGATGGAACAAACGGTTTCCGGCGGCGGCGATCGCAAACGATCGGGGCAACGCCTTGCCCGACCGGCGTGACACCACGCACGTGCGGCTTGAGAAACGTCGCGCTGCCTCCCGCGCGCGTCACGCTCGCCGCAGCGACTGCTCCGTAAGCCGGTGCGCCTTCGCACACTGCGCATGATCTGCTGAAGACGCGGATCGGGCGCTCCGACCTACGTTATGATGGGTCGTCCGCACGCTCGCATCCGGCAAGTGGCCGCAACCGTCGCCTTCGCGACGTTAGCGACGGCTGCGCTGCGCCCGGCCACGACGGCAGCTGCAGACCGCAGCGCCGAAGGCGGCGTCGTCATCCTCGCGACCACCCCTGGCGCGCGCGGAATCGGCGCAGGCACCGTGCTCGAAAACGACGGCAAACATGTACGCATCGTTACCGCGAAGCATGTCGCGACGTTCGGCTCGCTCACCGTTCGGCTCGAAGACGGCAGCAGCGTTGCGGCGCGGATCGAGTCGCTTCTGCCGAATCGGGACCTCGCGATCGTGGATGCCGACGTCGACCCCGCGGCCGCCGCCGCGCTGCGTCCGGCGCCCGTCGCACCGCCTCGCTCGCATACGCCCGTGCACGTCTGGGGAAGCGGTAACGCCGGACCCGCACTCGAGACGGGCGTCGTGCAGAACGTCGGCGCGGAGATGCCCGACGGCACGAAGCCGGCTGGCCGCTACGCCCTTGCGTGCGAACGCTGCCATCGCGGCGATTCCGGCGCCGGCATCTTTAACGAGCGCGGTGAGCTCGTCGGCGTCTACGTCGGCTACTTTAACGTCGACGACGGTTCGGTCGTGCAAATTGCGGAAACCCCCGCCGCCGCCGCCGAGGTCGTCCGCGCCACGACCACGGCTCCTGCCGAGCGCGTCGCCGTCCGCTAACTCCCGAGCGGACGCGCTCGTTCCGACCGCCGGCGAACAGCTGGCGGCCATGCTATCGATTACATGCGGTATGAAGCGGTGAAGGAGAAGGCGCGAGACGGCTGACCGAAGCGTTCTCCGCTGCCCGTGTTGACGTACTGACCGATCGCAGACGTATCGTGGAAGAACTGGTTTTCGGGCAGGAATACTTGGGACCCGAAATAGCCGTAGTTCTGAATCGACTCATTAAAGATGTTCGTGATGCCAAACGTTAGAGAGACGTCGTGCTCGAGCGTTTTTGAGATGAAGCCATCCCAAGTGTTGTAGCCCGGGCGTTCCTTCGGGTTGTTCGAACCAACGACGTAACCGTCCACGCGCGTTTCGAACCCCTTGTTGTTATAGTCTAAAGCAACGTTGGCTTGATTGACGGGGATGCCTAACACTTGGCCGCCGTTGGTAATGAAGGCGTTGGTCTGCAGGATCGAAGGTAAGATCCCGTTCTGGACGACGGATTGTAGGTTGTAGCCATATTCTGCGAAGAAGTGCTTCGCCAATCGCTGGCGACCCGTTAGTTCGACACCCTTCGCCGTTGCGCGGGCCGCATTATAGGTGGTCGTGATCGCGAGGTACGGAATAACCGTCGACGGCACCGCGGCGTTCACCCCTGCGCAGCCGGCCGACGCAATCTTGTTCGCAAAGCCGAGTAAGAGGTCTGGCGGCACCGTCACATTGCCGGCATACTGCGTAATCGGGAGACCGGCGCTGAACAATTGATCTCCCACAGCCGTATAATACAAATTGAGTTGTACCGAGGATTCGGCACCAAATCGGTGGGCGTAACCGGCTTCGTAGTCGTTCGCTCGCTCCGGTTTGATGCTCGGATTGCCTCCGGTTCCGATCGGATTATACGCCGTGCAGGACGGATTGAGGCTCGAAGGATTGCCGTTGATGTTGACGCCCGTCGCCTTCAGCTCGGCCGCCGGATCGCCGGTCGAATGCCCGAAGGTAAGACGCAGCACGTCGCTCGGCTGGGGCCGGAAAACGAGCGATATGCGAGGATCGAAGCTCGTCGTATTGTCGACGCTCGAGTGTTTGATCCAGAAGTTCGCATAAGTCGAGAAGGCGGGAGAAAAACGAAGCTCGGCACGCGCGAAGCCGCTGTCGTAATGCGTCGACTCACTCGGTATATAGCTGTGGAGCCCGGTCGAGCCGTCGTAGTTAAGACGCGTACCGAGTTGATACTCACCGAAGTAGCCGAAGCCTACGTCGCTCTTTTCATTCTGAATATCGTCGGAAATGAGGTAGCCGTCGGTATTGAGGTATTGGGTATATGAAGTTCCGGCGAAACGCGCCCGCGATGGATCGGTGTAGCCTGCGGCTTCTTCCGACGTTTTCCAATATTTGTAGTAATTATGGAATCCGTCGGCCGTCAAGGTGTTCTTGCCGCCAGTCGATTGCACGCGGAAGTGATAATCCGACATGTTCGTGCCGCGGGCTCGCCCGGCACCGCCACCATACGGCCCGGAGGACGCCGCGGCCCACTGCGATGCGGAGTAGCAAGACGACGTCGCGCCGTTCCGATTGGTGATGACCGTGTAGCCGTTCGCGACGGAAGAACCTGCTAAGTTGCAATTCGGCGTTTGGTTGGTTTGAATTTGCGCGAGGCGCGTGTCGTACGGGATGTTGTCGTTGTCGCCGTTTCCGGTCGAGTCTGCTACTACGCCGGAGTCGTACGCGGTCGCCGTAAATGTCATGTTGTCCGACAGTCCGTACTGTAATTTCGCAAGCCCGCCCTTTACGAGAACGTTCTGACTTACGTTATAGGTGTTTAGTGCGAAATTGCATGCGGAGACGTCATTGCCTTTCGTGCAAATGCCGCCGTTCGCGCCATTGTTGTCGTTATTGGGGCGACCTGTCTGTGCTATCGATTGCGGCGTGAACAGGCCGAACGTTCCCTGAACGCCTCCGGCAAACGCGTAGCCGAGACGCCCCGCGCTTCCGGTCAACGTCGCAGCCGTTTGCTGACGGCCTTGGTTTCCAAGGCTTTCGAGCACGTTGAACGAGGGCTTCTGCGTGGGCGCCAACGTCTGTAAGTCGATCGTTCCGCCGATCGCGTCGACCCCGTACAGGCCCGTGCCGCCGGAACCAAACGTCACCTGCACCTTGCTCAATCCATAAACGGGCGTATCGGCGTAGTTGAACGAGGACGGGAACGACCCGCCGCCATTAATGCCGTAGACGCCTTGCGGGCCGACGGGATGCCCGTCGAGCAGCGCTACGGTTTCCGATTGGCCGAGGCCGCGAATATTGATGTACGTGTCGTCGCCGACCGATGAGGAAAGCCCGGCGCCATTGACGCCCGGCAGGCGCACGAGTTGGTCGACGAGCCGGAGGTTGTTCTCTTTTTCGACCGTCGCGGGATCGAGCGTTCGCGTAATCGCCGTGGTGGAGGCGATGGCGCTGGAACCGCTCACCGAAACCGAGCCGATCGTACGCAGGCCGTTGTTTTGCGAGCTTCGTGCGGCGCTTACGGCAAGATTTAGCGTGACGCTCTGACCTTGCAAGATCGTAAATTCACGCGACGACGACGTCTCGTAACCGGGCGCCGAAATCTGCAAGACGTAAAATCCCGGCGTTACGTTCGCGATCGCGAACGCGCCGCTCGCATCGGTCGTCGTGCTTTCCACCTTGGTGGTTCCGCGCAAGACGGTAATCTGCGCGCGCGGGACCGGCAAGCCGTTTGCCTGATCCACGACGGTGCCGTTGACGCCCGGGGCCGTTGCCGCGACTGTCGTTCCCGACGGCGTCTGCGCGAACGTTGCCGGCGCCGATGCGACCGTGAGGAACGCCGATAACGAGGCCGCGACAAACGACCGGCATCTGAGGAAACGCACCGAAAACTCCCTGTAGGCGAGTACGCAAATGCCCTTCAAAGTGAAGGGCATGCTTTTCGTACGGTAGGCCATGAAGCTTAATGGTCGCTTATCGTCAGCTTAAGCCAACGAGCGTCACCGGCCGGCATGGCTTTTCGAATCCCCGAAAAACGGCGTGAACACCGAGTTTATCGACTTTCGAACGACGGCGTTCGGGCTTGGGTCCGCGGGCGAAACGAGGCTCGTTCTTAATCATCGCTTGCTATGCTGGGCAACGTGGAATACGGCCGGACGCGGAGCGCGGCGCGTCGAAATCCGAGCGTATGCTGAGGGCACTTTCACCGCGCACGATCGGATCCGCCGCGGCCGCGTGCGGCATGGCGCTAACGGCCATGACCGTGCAACCGATTTTAGCAGCCGTCCTCGGCGACGTGCGAATCGTACCGCTCGCGCCCGCGGCGGGCGCTACGATCGCCGACCGGCAGCCGCAGATCGACTTCGAATTGCACAGCGGCGACGGCACCAGCATTTCACGTCGAGCGCTGGTCGTAAGACTCGACGGCGTACCGGTTCAGGGCGACGTGCGGATCGTCGGCGCTCACCTCGAAACGCAGCCGCGGGTTGCGCTTGCCGCGGGGCGCCACGTCGTGACGGTCAGCATCGGCGACCGCATACAGACGGCGGCCGAGCGCTGGGCGTTCACCATCGATCCGGCTGGACGGCTGCCGACGATTCGCGACGGCGGCAACACCCCTGCCTATCGGGAATCCGTGCCGGCCGCCGGCCAACCGGAAGAGGAGCTTCCCCACGCCACTCGAGCGTACGTAAACGACGTGGCGCCGAATCCGCCATATGACGGATCTTTCGCGCCGCTGATTCGCCCGAGTTTTACCTCGCTCGGCGGATACGAGGGCGGCGGTTTCTACGGAGCCGGATTTGGATCGTTCTACCCGGCCGGCATCGGGCCGTATTACGGCGGCGACATGATTCGTTTCGTTTATACGGGCCCGCTTGGCGGCGGTTTCCTGACCCTCGCCGGGTTCGGGGGCAGCTACCCATTCGTACCGTTCGGGCCGCAATACTACGCCGCAACCGTTCCGGTGCCGTACGGGTACGACGGAGCACCGTCGCCCGTCGCATACTGCCATTGCGGACTGGGCCACGCTCGCCGACTCCTCCAAACCACGGCCATCCGGCTGGGCGGGCGAGCGCCCCGAGGGCGCCGCGGTGCCGCGTTATGCACGCCGCACCTGGCACTTTCCGCCCGCGGCAGTACCCCGCTTCGATTCGCCGCTTCAGCCGGCTGCGATAGCGGGACGGTCAGCCTTTCACGTCATGCCGCTGATGCACGCCGGTCCGCATACCTTCTGGGGCGGCGCGTTCCGCCGCCGTTACTAACTTCCAGAGGCGGCGCTACTTCTTCGTCGCCTTCTTCTTAGCGCCGACGGTCTTCTTCGGACCCTTACGCGTACGGGCGTTCGTCTTGGTACGCTGACCGCGAACCGGTAAACCGCGACGGTGGCGCAGACCGCGGTAGCAGCCGATGTCGGTCAAGCGCTTGATATGACCCGCGACCTCGCGCCGCAGATCGCCTTCGACCTTGATCTGGCCGTCGATCGCTTCGCGTAGCTTGCGCTCTTCCTCTTCGGTCAAGTTCTTCACGCGCGTATTCGGATCAATGTCGGCGCGAGCGAGGATCTTTTGCGCCGTCGGTAAGCCGATGCCGAAGATGTACGTGAGACCGATCTCGATGCGCTTTTCGCGCGGCAGATCGATCCCGGAGATGCGTGCCATTAACCCTGCACCTGCTTGTGCTTGGCATTCGCCTCGCAGATTACGCGGACTTTGCCTTCGCGCCGGATGACGATGCATTTCTCACAAATGCGTTTGACGGACGGTCGAACTTTCATAAATACTTCCTACGAGTGCGGATCGAGCGCGAGCATCGCATCAAGCGGCGATCTCAGCTTCCGGTCGGTATGCGTCGACTTCGAGTTCCATAAAATCGCCGTCGCGCAGGGTGAGGATGCGGGGCCCCGCATCGGTGAGCGCGATGGTGTGCTCGAAGTGCGCAGCTAGTTTACCATCCGCAGTCACGACCGTCCAGCCGTCGGGTAAAGTTTCGACCTCATACCGGCCTTGGGTGACCATCGGCTCGACCGCCAGGCACAGGCCCGGCTTGAGCGCGATCCCCCGGCCCGCGGGTCCCCAGTTCGGCACGTGCGGCTCCTCGTGCATCTTCGTGCCGATGCCGTGGCCTACCAGCGCACGGACCACGCCGTAGCCATGCGACTCCGCATGCTTCTGGACCGCGTGGCCGATGTCGGAGAGCCGGTTACCCTTTTTCATCTGGGCGATGCCGATCATGAGCGCTTCTTGCGTCACGCGCAGCAGGCGTTGCGTCTCGAGCGAGACGTTGCCGATAGCTATCGTTGCTGCCGTGTCGGAAACGTACTTTTCGAACGTCGTGCCAAGATCGAGCGAGAGGATGTCACCGTCGCGCAAAATGCGGTCGCCCGGGATGCCGTGGACGACGACCTCGTTGACCGACGCACAGACCGAGGCCGGATAACCGTTATAGCCTTTAAATGTCGGGACGCCCCCGCGTTCGCGGATGCCCTTCTCGGCGAGACGATCGATTTCGCGCAGCGACATCCCTGGACGTGCGGCCCGCATCAGCGACGACAAAACCGCCGACGTGATCTTTCCGCTGCGCCGCATGATCTCGATCTCGCGAGCGGATTTCATCGTAATCACGACACGTGCGCCTCCCGCCGCCGCACCGCGTCTTCGATGGCCGCCGTTACGGCAGGCACGGCTTGCATGGCATCGATTCGCACGAGCAAACCATGCGCGCCGTAATAGGGCACGAGTGCGGCCGTAAGCGAGTCGTACTCAACAAGTCGCTTGGCGACCGTCTCTGGGCGATCGTCGGGACGCGTCACGAGTGGGCCGCCGTCATCGTCATCGACGCCGGCCACCTTGGGCGGATCGGTGACGACGTGATACGTCCGTCCCGTCCGTTCGTTCGTCAAGCGTCCCGTCAACCGCGCCATCAGTTCGGCGCGGTCGGTCTCAAACAAAACCACTGCGACGAGCGGAAGACCTAGGCCGGCCAGTAGTGCATCGAGCGCTTCAGCCTGCGGAACCGTGCGTGGGAAACCGTCGAGAATAAACGAATCGTGGCCGACGATTTCTGCTTCCATCATGCGCACGATGAGGTCGTCGGGAACGAGTTTGCCCGCATCCATGAAGCTCTGTGCTTCGAGGCCGAGTGGTGTGCGGTCGCGCCGGTGCCGGCGCAAGATGTCGCCGGTCGCGATTTGCACCGCTCCTGAGGTCCCAGCGAGCACCTGCGCTTGGGTTCCTTTGCCAGCGCCCGGCGGACCCAAGAACACGAGCCGCACGCCGGGTGCGTGCTCGCCAGGCGTCATCGTTTGATGAAGCCCTTGTAATCGCGCATCGCCAGACGCGCTTCGATCTGCGTCATCGTATCGAGCGCGACGCCGACCACGATGAGCAGCGACGTCGAGCCGAGGTAGAACGTCGTAACGTTAAGCCCGCGCTGCAGACCGGAAGGAAGCACGGCGAGCAATCCGAGATAGATCGCCGCGACCGTCGTTATGCGGAGCAAGATCCGGCGGATGTAGTCTTCGGTCGGTGCCCCAGGACGAATGCCCGGAATGAACGAGCCGTTCTTTTTCAGATTGTCCGCAATGTCTTTGACGTTAACGACGATCGAGCTATAGAAGAACGTGAAGATGACGACTAGCAAAAAATAGACGATATTGTACAACAGCCCACTCGGGCTGAAGTTCAATTGCAAGAAGGACGATAGCGCGGCGGCGTTGGCCGGTATTCCGATCGGTCCGAGATGCACGTAGGCTTCCTGGCCGCCGCGCACGTTGAACCACGAGAGCGCTTGCTGCGGCAACAGCAGGATCGAGATCGCAAAAATGATGGAGATGACGCCAGCGTTGTTCAGCCGCAACGGAATGTACGACGCGCGCCCGGCGAACATCTTACGCCCGACGACGCGTCGCGCTTGCTGCACGGGGATGCGCCGCTGCCCTTGATACATGAAGATGATCGACACGATCGTGAACAGCGCGATCAAAAGGAACAGCAGCAAGTTCAGGACCAATAAGCCGCCTTTTTGGCCGGCGGAGATCGTCTGCGCGACGTAGGTCGGATAGCGTAAGACGATGCCGATGAAGATGATCAGCGAAACGCCGTTGCCGATGCCTTTGTCCGTGATTTGCTCGCCGAGCCACATCAAAAACAGCGTGCCGGCGACAAACGCTATGACTGCGAAGACGACGAACGCCGTCGACGAATCGTAGAACACGCCGGCACGGCTCATATTGATCGACATCGTCGTGCCTTGCACGATCGCAAGGACGATCGTCAGCCAGCGCGTGTACTGGCTGATGCGCTTTCGCCCTTCCTCGCCACCCTTTTTCGCCATCTCTTCGAGTTGCGGCAGAACGACCGTCATGAGCTGCATGATGATCGAGGCGTTGATGTAGGGCGTGATGCCCATCGCAATGATCGAGAGATGCTGAAGCGCGCCGCCCGACAAGAATCCAAGGAAGCTGTAAAACGAACCCGCCTGCAAGAGGCGCTGCCACTTCTCCTCGTCGACCCCCGGCAGCTGCACGTGAATCATGAACACGAACGCTGCGAACGCAAACATCACGAAGATGAGGCGCTTGCGAATGTCCGGGACGAGGAGCGCGGCGCGAAGGTTCTCGAGCAATGCGCTTAAGTTTCGGAGATGGAGGCGTCGTCGCCGAAGTCGGCGCCGGCGGCGGTGAGCGCTTCGCGCGCGCTCGCCGAAAATACGACGTCGCGGAAGCGCAGGCCCTGAGGTACCGTTGCGCCGGACTTGTTCCCGCCCAGAATCTTGATGCCGTCCGGCGCCTTCGTCACGAGCTTGCGCTCGATCAGCGATTGCGGCGACACTTCCACGGCGGCGTCCCAGCCGGCCAGCGCGGAAACGTTCACGACGGCGAAGGTGGTGCGGAAGTGCCCGATGTCGCGCGCCTTCTGCGAATAGCCGCGCCGATGCGGCAAGCGTCGTGCCCAGGGAGTCTGTCCGCCTTCGAACGCCGGCCCTTTACCGCCGCCCGAACGTACCGTCTGACCTTTACCGCCTTCGCCGCCCGTCTTCACCATGCCGGAGCCGTGCCCGCGTCCGACGCGGGTGCGCTTCGGGCGTGCGCCTTTGTTCTCACGTAGCGTCGCGAGCGTCGTATGTGCGGGCGCGGGAGTTGTTTCTGACATCGGTGCGATCCTATGCGTAGAGTTCGGCGACGGTCTTGTCGCGCAGCTTTGCGACCGTATCCGCCGTTTTCAGCGAACGAAGCGCTTCGTAGGTCGCATACACGACGTTGATCGGATTGGAGCTTCCGAGCGACTTCGTAAGAATGTCGTGGATGCCGGCGAGTTCTAGGACCGCGCGCATGGGGCCACCCGCGATCACGCCCGTACCCGGTGCGGCCGGCTTCATGAAGACGCGCCCGGCACCAATTTGCAACGTGACTTCGTGCGGAATCGTGCGCTCGACCATCGGGACGGTGATCATTGCCTTCTTTGCCTGGTCGACGCCCTTACGGATTGCTTCGGGTACTTCTCCGGCCTTACCGATCGCGAAGCCGACGCGGCCTTTTCGGTCGCCCACAACGACGAGCGCCGAAAAGCTGAAGCGCTTACCGCCCTTGACGACCTTCGCAACGCGATTGACGCGCACGACGTTTTCTTCGATGCCGGAGTTGTCGCGATCGCGTCCGCCTCGATTGTACATTCTCAGAACTCCAGACCCGCTTGGCGGGCGGCCTCGGCGAGTGCGGCGACGCGCCCGTGATACTTCAGACCGCTCGTGTCGAACACGACCGCGCCGATACCGGCTTCTCTGGCCTTGCGCCCGATCGTTTCACCGACTTTGCGCGCGGCTTCGACGTTCGTACGCGACCCGATTCCGGTGAGCGCCTCTTCGCGCGTCGAAGCGGCGACCAGCGTATGACCGCGCGCGTCGTCGATGACGGTCGCATAGATATGATGCAGCGTACGGTGGATTTGCAGCCGCGGCCGTTCGGCCGTACCGACGACTTTCTTGCGCAGACGCGCGTGGCGCTTGACGCGTTGCAAATTGCGCGAGATGGACGGCATTACTTCTTACCAGCCTTGCCCGCTTTACCGAGCTTCTTGCGAATGATTTCGCCTTCGTAGCGCACGCCTTTACCCTTGTACGGCTCGGGCGGACGGATGCCGCGGATCTCCGCCGCGACTTGCCCGACCTGCTGCTTATCGATCCCGTCGACGTGCACTTTGCTCGTGCCTTCGACGGTGAACGCGATGCCGGACGGCGCGTCATACGAGACCGGGTGCGAGAACCCGAGCGTGAGGTTGAGCTTTTCACCGGACTTAGCGGCGCGATACCCGACGCCTTGAATCTCGAGGCTCTTACGAAAGCCCTTGGAGACGCCTTCGACCATGTTGGCGACGAGCGTGCGCGTCAGGCCGTGCGCGGACCGGTGCGGCTTCGCGTCGCCGTTACGCTCGACGACCACCTGACCGTTGTCGATTTTGACGGAAACCACGGGCAACACGGCCTGCGAGAGCTCGCCCTTCGGCCCTTTGACCCGCACGACGGAGCCGGCCACTTCGACCGTGACTTTGTCGGGAATCGCGACGGGCAGCTTACCGATGCGTGACATAGCGCCTCACCATACGTACGCGAGGACTTCGCCGCCGCAGCCTTCGCGCTTCGCGCGTTTGCCCGACATGATGCCCTTGCTGGTCGACATGATCACGAGCCCGAGGCCACCGAGCACGCGCGGGATCTCGCCGCGTCCGGTGTAGACGCGTAAGCCCGGCCGACTGATGCGCCGCAGGTTCGTGATGACTTTTTCTTTCTCGGGCCCGTACTTGAGCGTGACGCGGATCGTGCCTTGCGGACCATCGGGCAGGACCTCGACGTTGCGCACGAAGCCCTCTTCCTGAAGAATCGTCGCGACGGCTTTCTTCATGCGCGACGCCGGAATGTCGACCGTCTGATGGTTGGCCGTATTGGCGTTGCGAATGCGCGTCAGCATGTCGGCGATCGGATCGGTAATGACGCCCATTACCAGCTCGCCTTCGTGATGCCGGGAATGAAGCCGCGATGCGCGTTCTCGCGCAAGCAGATTCGGCACATGCCGAACCGGCGATAGTAGCCGCGCGGACGCCCGCAGGACAGGCAACGGTTATGCTGACGGACGGCAAATTTTGGCGTCCGCTTTGCCTTCTCGATACTCGATGTCTTAGCCATTATGCGCTCAGGCCTCGCTGCTTCCGCGAAGCGGAAGCACGCTGAAGCGAAGCGTAAGCGTGCCTCAAACTGTACCTCCAAGCTGTAGCGAAGCGGAAGCGTCCTGGCGCTCGCGCTGGAGCGGCAGGCCCATTGCGGTCAAGAATTCCGTCGCTTCTTCGTCGTTCTTCGCCGTGGTTACGATGACGATGTCCATTCCCCGCATCTTGTCGACGCGATCGAAGTTGATTTCGGGAAACACGATCTGCTCGCGCAGTCCGAGATTGTAGTTTCCGCGGCCGTCGAACGACTTGCGGTTGAGCCCGCGGAAATCGCGAATGCGCGGGAGGACGATGTTGAACAGCTTGTCCAGGAACACGTACATCCGTTCGCCGCGCAACGTCACCTTGGCACCGACGTTCATGCCTTCGCGCAACTTGAAGGCCGCGATCGACTTCTTCGCCTTGACGACGATCGGCTTCTGACCGCTGATCGACTCGAGCTCCTTGACGGCGACGTCGAGAATTTTCGAATTCGTGATCGCCTCGCCGACCGACATATTGATGACGACCTTGTCGAGCTTGGGCACCTGATGCACGTTGCGATACCCGAACTTGTCGATCAGTTTCTTACGAACGTCGCCATCGTACTTCTCGCGTAAGCGCGTAGCGGCCATGTCTATTTGCCCTTGCCCGGAACGAGCAGATCTTCGCCGGAGCGGACCGCCACGCGGGTGACGGTGCCGTCGGCTTTACGCAGCCGACGAACGCGCGTCGGCAAGTTGGTCTTCGGATCGACGACCTGCAATGCGGCCAGCGGAATCGGCGCTTCTTTTTCGTAGATGCCGGCCGATTTTGCGCCGCCGGCGCCTTGCTTCGAATGACGCTTGACGACGTTGAGGCCCTCGACCGTCGCGACGCCGTCTTTGGGAAAAACGGCTTTCACGACGCCGCGCTTGCCCTTCTCGCGTCCGCGACGGAGCACGACCGTATCGCCCTTGACGAGGTGCGGCTTTGCAACCGGAGCGTACGCCATTACAGCACCTCCGGCGCGAGCGAAGCGATCTTGAGGAAACCGCGATCGCGCAGTTCGCGACAGACGGGTCCGAAAACGCGCGTGCCGCGCGGATCGAGGTTGTCTTTCTCACCCTTGATGATCACGCAAGCGTTCTCGTCGAACTTGATGAACGAGCCGTCCGGACGTTTCATCGGCTGCGAACAACGTACGACGACCGCCTTGACGACTTGGCCCTTTTTCACGGCCGCGCCGGGGATCGCGCTTTTCACGGTGCCGACGATGATATCGCCGACGAACGCATAGGGATGGCGCGAACCGCCCTGCACGTGAATACACAGAAGCTCGCGCGCTCCGGAGTTATCGGCGACCTTGAGTCGCGTCTCTTGCTGAATCATTACTTCGCTCGCTCGACGACTTCGAGCAGCCGCCATCGTTTGTCACGCGACATCGGACGCGTTTCCATGATGCGAACCGTATCGCCGGTTCGCGCGTCGTTCTTCTCGTCGTGCGCTTTGAAGCGGACCGACTTGCGGACGATCTTCTTATAGGTGGGATGAGGAACGCGCGTCTCCGTAACGACGACGATCGTCTTATCCATCTTGTCGCTGCGAACGACGCCGAGCTTCGTGCGTCGCCGGTTGCGTCCGGAGGTATCTTTAGGGGGCGCCGAGGCCGGAGCCGACGTTGCGCTCAGCGCCGCGGCATCCGGCACCAAGGCGTGGGGCAGCGCATCTGCGATTTCCGTTTCCACGTCAGGCTGCTCCATGCTTCGACTCCGCGAGGCGCTTCTCGGATATAACGGTTTGAATGCGGGCGTACTCGCGCTTCGTCGCCTTGACGCGGCTGAAGTCGGACAGGTGTCCCGTGCGCAGCTGGAAGCGCAGATTGAACAGCTCTTCCTTCTTGTCGCGCGCCTGTTGCGTCAGCTCGGCGACGGTAAGACCGCGCAGCGAACTCAGCTCGTCGTGAATCACGATACGGCCTCGACTTCCGAGGCGCGCGTGACGATTTTCGTGTCGATCGGCAACTTCGCGGCGGCGAGCCGTAGCGCTTGGCGCGCGACGTCTTCCGAGATCCCGCCGATCTCGAATAAGACGCGACCCGGACGCACGACGGCGACCCAGAACTCGGGGTTGCCTTTACCGGAACCCATGCGAACTTCCGCGGGCTTCTTGGTGACCGACTTGTCGGGAAACACTTTGATCCAGACCTTGCCGCCGCGCTTGATGTGGCGCGTCATGGCGATACGCGCCGCTTCGATCTGACGGCTCGTCATCCAAACAGGCTCGAGCGCCTGCAAGCCGTAATCGCCGAATGTCAACGTGTTGCCGACGAGCGCTTTGCCCGTCATGCGGCCGCGATGCTGCTTGCGCCATTTGACGCGTCGTGGGGTGAGCATTATTGCGGTGCCTCGCTAGACTCGCTCGACGTATCGAGCTCGGGACGATCGTGCGTGCCACCGCCCGGCGCAGGTTCGGGGTGGTGCGCCGTCGGCGCCGTGGAACCGGCCCCCGGGCGCTCGGCGTCGTCCGTGGTATGCTGCGATGCCGGATCGACGACCGAGGTTTCGGTCGTGACGCCATGTCCGTGCTGCGCGCCGCGATCGTGAACCGCCGCGCCGCCATGCTCGCTCGTGCCGCGCACGTGGCCGGGATCCGCCAGCGCGCCGTCGATATCCGACGCGAGCGACGCGTTGTCGTGCAGAATTTCACCCGGCGTCGGAAGCGTGAGCCCGCCGTCGGCAGCGTCGGTGCCCGCGTCGGCGGGCCGAGGCGCGCCGCCGCCGGACGCAGGTCCGCTCGCGCCGCGGCCACGACCGCCGCGACGGTCGTTACGCCGGTCGCGGAACGTCGCTCGCTCGCCCACGGGGGCCTGCGGACGGGGTTCGGGCCGCGGCTGATCGGGCAGCACCTCGCCCTTGTAAATCCAGACTTTGACGCCGATGCGGCCGAACGTCGTGAAGGCCTCGACGTGCGCGTAGTCGATGTCGGCGCGCAGCGTGTGGAGCGGAACGCTGCCATCGTGATTCTGTTCCGTGCGCGCAATTTCGGCGCCGCCGAGACGGCCCGAACACATAACTTTAACGCCGCGGGCGCCGGCCTTCATGGTGCGCATGATAGCTTGTTTCATGGCGCGACGGAACGCGATGCGCTTCTCGAGCTGATCGACGATGTTTTGGCCGACGAGCCGTGCATCGAGTTCGGGATGCTTGATCTCGACGACGTTGACTTGTACGTTCTTCTGCGTGAGCCGTTCGAGGCTTTGGCGGATGTCTTCGATGCCGACGCCGCGCTTGCCGATGATGATGCCGGGTTTGGCGGTGTGGACGATAATGCGCGCTTGATTAGCGCGGCGCTCGATCTCGACCTTGGAGATCGCGGCGGCGCGCGTCAGCTTGCCGAAGTACTTGCGAACCGCTTGATCTTCGTGCAGCCAAATCTTGTAATTCTTTTTTTCGAACCAGCGGCTCTCCCACGTGCGCGTGATGCCGAGCCGCAGTCCGACCGGATGAATCTTCTGTCCCATGTTACTCCGACGCTCCGGCGGCTGCCGCGGCTTTGGGTTTACGCGTGCGGCGCGCGGGCGTCGCTCCACCGGCCGCCGCCACATTGCGGCGACGCGAATCGATCGTCGATAGCGCGATCGAGGCGCCGGATCGTTTCTTCGGCTGGTGCTTCGGCGGCGTATGACCGACCGCGATCGTTACGTGGGACATGCGCTTGCGCTTGAAGGCGGCGCGGCCTTGCGCGCGGGGATCGAGCCGGCGCGTATACGAACCGCCCGGTCCGCCGTCGACGGTAATCTTTGTGACGAACAGACCGTCGGTCGTCATCGCGTGATTGTTTTCCGCGTTCGCGACGGCGCTGCGCAGCAGCTTTTCGATCGGCTCGGAAGCGAACACGCCGGAGAATTGCAGCAGCACGAGCGCCTCGCGCACGGTCTTACCGCGAATGGCGTCGGCGACCCGGCGTAACTTGCGCGGACCGACGCGGGCGAATTTGAGGTGCGCGAGCGCTTCGGAGCGCTCGGCCTGTTCCAACGTCGACATCGTTACTTCACCGAGCTCTTTTCTTGACCGCCGTGGCCCTTATAGAGCCGCGTAGGAGAGAACTCGCCGAGCTTGTGACCGACCATATTCTCCGAGACGAACACGGGCACGTGCGTCTTGCCGTTATGGACCGAAATCGTATGACCGACCATCTGCGGCACGATCGTGCTCGCGCGCGACCACGTCTTGATCACACGCTTCTCGCGCGTGCTGTTCATCTTCTCGACCTTGGCGATCAGATGGTCCGCGACGAACGGCCCCTTTTTAAGGCTGCGTCCCATTACTTGGCACTCCGCTTACGAACGATCATCTTCGTGGTGCGCTTGTTGCGGCGCGTCTTCTTGCCCATCGTCATCTGGCCCCAAGGCGTCGTCGGTGGACGGCCCGAGGTCGAGCGCGCTTCACCGCCGCCGTGCGGGTGGTCGACCGGATTCATCGCAATGCCGCGCACCGACGGGCGTTTCCCCATGTGGCGAATCCGGCCGGCCTTGCCGATCACGACGTTCTCGTGGTCGAGATTGCCGAGCTGCCCGATCGTCGCCCGGCAGACGATGAGGATGCGGCGCACTTCGCCCGACGGCATGCGCACCTGGGCGTAATCGCCTTCCTTCGCCATGAGCTGCGCCGACGAACCGGCACTGCGAACGAGCTTGCCGCCTTCGCCCGGACGCAGTTCGATGTTGTGGATCACCGTACCGAGCGGGATGTTCTTGATCGGCAGACAGTTGCCGAGTTTGATGTCGGCCGCTTCACCGGATTCGATCGTCTGACCGACCTCGAGACCGGCGGGCGCGAGGATGTAGCGCTTCTCGCCATCACGGTAATTGACGAGCGCGATGCGCGCAGAGCGGTTTGGATCGTACTCGATCGCCGCGATCTTGCCCGGAATCGCATCCTTCGTGCGCTTGAAATCGACGATGCGATACTGGCGCCGCGTGCCGCCGCCCTTATGGCGCACGGTGATATGGCCGTTATTATTGCGGCCGGAATGTTTCTTCTTGACCTCGACGAGCGACTTCTCGGGCTTCTTCTTGGTGAGGTCCTTCGTGTCGATCGTCGTAATGAACCGCTGGCCGGCCGACGTCGGGCGATATCGTTTTACTGCCATATTATTGCTCGAACGGATTTACGCCGCCCAGTTCGATCTTCTGGCCGGCTTTGAGAGTGACGACGGCTTTTTTCCAATCCGACTGTTTTCCGTGCGTTCGTACGCCGCGCCGGGCGAAGTTCTTGACCTTGCCCAGCACGTTCGTGGTGTTCACCTTCAGGACGTCGACCTTGAAGATCTCGCGCACGGCGAGCTTGATCTGCGTCTTGGTCGCGCGCGGATGCACTTCGAACGTATATTGGCCGGCGGCCGTCGAGGCCATCGACTTCTCGGTAATCATCGGCGCGATGATGACGTCGCGGGCTTCCATCAGGCGCTCTTCTCCTTGCGCTCGGGAAACGTCGCTGTAAGTTCGTCGAGCGCGGCCGTGGTCAACATCAGCCGGCCGCAGCCGAGCACGTCCTTCACGTCGAGCGAACCCGTGTGGGTAACGCGGGCACGCTCGAGGTTGCGTCCGATGCGCGTGAGTTGCGCACCGACCGACGCGACTTCGCTCTGCCCGAACACGACGAGCGTGCGCGGAGCAGATTTCGCCGCCTTTACGGAACCGAACAACAACGCAGCAAATTCGCGCGTCTTCGTCAGGTCGAAGGCGTCGGTCGCCAGTACCGTCACGGCGCCGCTTGTAAAACGATCGGCGAGTGCGGCGCGCATCGCGGCGTGGCGTTCCTTCTTATTGAGGCTGACGGCGTAGCTGCGCGGCTTGGGGCCAAAGACGACGCCGCCGTGACGCCACTGCGGCGAACGGATCGAGCCCTGGCGCGCGCGGCCGGTGCCCTTCTGCTTCCACGGCTTACGACCACCGCCACGCACTTCGTCGCGGCGCAGCGTCGAAGCCGTACCGGCGCGCGGATTGGCAAGCTCGCGGAACACCGCGCGGAACATCGCGTTCGCCTTCACCGCGTCGTGTTGCGCGAAGCCGGCGGGAACGGCGGCTTCGCGTACGGTCGCGCCCTTAGCGTCGATCACGTTCGGCATGCGTTACTTGCCCTTCTTCGCAGCGGCTGCGGGGGCGGGCTTCGGGGCTTTGGGCGGTCGCACGGCGCCGGAAACGAGCACGAGGCCGTTCTTGGCGCCGGGCACCGGACCGCGAACGAGCAGCACGTTGCGCTCCGGATCGGCGCGCACGACCTCGAGGTTCTGCTGCGTCGTGCGGTCGACGCCGTAATGGCCGGGCCGACGCGAGCCGCGGTGCGTGTGGCCGGAATTCGTGTCGCCGTTGGAAGCCGGCTGACGATGGATCATCGAGCCGTGGGTCTGTCCGCCGCCGGAAAAATTGTGGCGCTTGATGCCGCCGGCAAAGCCGTGGCCCTTGGAGACGCCGACCACATCGACGTGCTCGCCTTGGGCGAAGACATCGACCGAGACGAGGCCGCCGACCTCGGGCGCACCGTCGATTTGGCGGCGAAATTCCCGCACGTGGCGTTTGCCCGCGCCGATGCCGGCCTTCTTGAAGCGGCCGGCGTCGGGCTTATTCAAACCGTTCTTCCGCGCATCGCCGAAGCCGAGCGAAACCGACGTATAACCGTCTTTCGCTGCCGTCTTGTGCTGCAGCACGACGCACGGCCCCGCCTCGATAACGGTAACCGGGACGTACCGCCCGTCTGCGGTGAACACGCTCGTCATCCCGACCTTGCGGCCGATGATGTTCTTCATTGCAACTCCACGGGGCCTGGCGTACATGTCGTCCATTTCGCCGCGACGAACAAAAAGGCGTTCGCGGCGAGGACCACAACTCGGGTACTTTATCAAGCCGCGCAAGCGATGTCAAACGAAATGGGGTCCGAGGGGTCGTCTGAGCGGGCACTCACGGCTCCGATATGAACGGCCAACGCGGCTTCGGGACGTTGGAACTGCTCGTAGCGACCGCAATCTTCGCCGGCCTGCTATTCGTTACGGCAAGCAATTTCGGCATGCGGGCCCCACGGCTGCACGCGGACGCCTTGGCCCTGCAAGCCGCGCTCGGCGAAGCACGCACGCTCGCCATGGCGCTCGACGCCGGCTCACCGGATTCCGCTGCCGCGAACGTTACCGGAGCGACCGTTACCGTCAGTGCGGACGGCGCGGGCGGAAGCTCGATTACCGTGTACCGCTCGCGGCCGATCCCGGGCGCACAGAACCCGACGGTCGACGAGGGCTTCCCGCCCGTCCGCGTGGATTCGACGTTCGCAGTGAAGCAGACGGCTTCGGGAAGCGTGCTGGCGAGCGGCACGTTCGCGATTCTCGTTTCGAGTAGCGGCTACGCGAGCGTCGTGCCGGCGTATTCGGCCTCGCCCGGCAGCTTCGCGCGGCTACGCACGGATCCGGGCTGCTATGAAGCCGGCGCGAGCATCGAGGCGCGCAGCGGCGCGTATTCCGAGTCGCACGCTTTCCACTGCCGGGAAGCGATCTACGACGCCTCGAGCGCCCCGGCGTGAAACCCGAAGCCGAGGCGGCGCTCGACGGCCAGCGTGGCTTCTCGCTCATCGAAGTGCTCGCAGCTTCGGCGCTCACGATCGCAGTGATTCTCGCCGTCTCCGGGGCGGTGCTCGCATCGCTTCACGCGACGGCGCTCGCAGACGATCGAGCGGCGCTCGCCGACGATGCGCTCAACGTGATTACCGACGTCCGAGCAGCGACGGCCTACGATGCGGCCTTGCTCGCGCGACTCGCAGGCCGCAGCGCGACGACGTCCGTTCCTCGCGCGTCGGTCGGCCTCGAAACGATCGCCGTAGCGATCGACGCGGGCGCGCGTCCGACGGTGACCGTCACTGCGAGCGACGGGCCGTCTCCGCAACGGAGCGGCAACGGTTATATAATGAAGCACCGCCTCCGGGCTCGACACAATAACGTGGGAGGCGAACGATCGGGCGAACGGGGCTTCGCCGTCATGGAGGTGCTGTTAGCCGGCGTCTTGATGATCGTGGTGGCCTTCGTCGCGCTCGCGGTATTGCAGACCTACGCCCGCACGGTCGCCGACCGCGCAACGTCCGAGAACGGACCGATCGGTATGACGCAGTCGATCGCAAGGATGCGCGCAGACGCCGCGAGCTCCTACGCCGTCTACGTGCCGGCTCGCGACGTCTTCGGCGGGCGCAACGCTGCCAATAACGGCGATACGGGGCACGAAGTCGATTTTTACGCCCGTACCGACACGGGAAGCGAGACGTTCTGGGGCTACTATTGGGACGCAACCGCGCACACGTTGCGCCGCTACGACTTCGACGCGCACGGCCACGCCGGCGTCGCGAACCGCACCACCGGAACGATCGACCCGAGCGCGCAGTATCCGGCGCTCGGCAACGTACGCGCATTCGAGGCGCGCACGCTCGAAGCCAACGATCTCGCCGACACGGCCGCCGCACGCAGCGCCTACGCATCGATCGTCGCAAAACTTACCGGCTCGGGCGGCGCGACGCCGCAGCCTGAGCCGGTCGGCTTCGTCAAGGACGCCGGACCGGCGCCCGACCTTTACGGCGGCAACACGACCGTCCAACTGAAGATCGTGAGCGACCGGGCGACGCGCACGGTGCATCTGGCGTCGGCAACGATGCCGAGCGGATTTATCGTGCATCTTCATCCGGCGTTGCGTTTTATCGTCTATCGCATCAATCAGGTGCACCGCTCGTGGTTCGGACTGGCGCAAAAAACGCATGCGGAAATCGACGCGCAGGTCCTGTACAATTACTCGTCGGTCGACGCCCCGGAGAATTGGAAAGTCTGGTGCGATTATAAAGTGTACGGAGCGCACATCAACGGTTTGAGCCTGCGGGACAAAGCGCTCATCGCCTACCGGCCCGACGACTACAACGAGACTGCCGACGGCGTGTATAACGCCGTGACGAGCGGTACCGCCGGAACCCTCGACCCGGCATACGGCTGCGGCCGCACGTTGCCGGGCCGCGATGCGACCCCGGCGCCCGTGCCCACCCCAACCTCCCCCGACGTCGTCGATAACACCGCCACCGTGTTTCGCACAGGGAAAGTGCTGGCCGCCAAATGCACCGCCGAACTGGATACCGCCGTCGCCGTGGCCGCTCTCATCCCCGCCGCCGGACTGGTGCGCGACGCATGCGCTTTCTCCCGTATGCAGCGGCCGGCACGCGATGTCGGAGTTTGCGCGGGGACGGCGCTTACGTGCTTGAGGCGCCACCGGAGGTCGTAGCGTGCTGCTGCAGTCGCTACTAGTCATCGCCACCACGGTCGTGCTCGCGAGCACGGTCCTGCTGAGCGCCCTCGTCTCCGCAAAGACGTCGCTCCATCAAGAGGCGACGCGCAAGGCCGAAACGGCAGCCGCCGACGGCACGACGGCCTTCGTTGCCTGGGCCCAATCCATCATGGCAAAGAACGCTTTAACGAACAGCAACGATTGGCCGACGAAGCCGTCCGCCCCCATACGCGAAGAACTCTGCGTCCCCGGCACCCTCCCGCCCGGAGTCAAATGCCCCTTCGTCGCCACGATCGATTGGACGGTAACTGGTAAGAGCGCCACGTCCGATGCACCGAGTGTCTGGTCGACTTCTTCGCATATTGCAAATGCCTCCGCGACGCTGGACGAACAACGCATATCAGCGACATTGGTAACGTTAGTAACACGATACGGCGTTTCGAGCCCGGCTAACGTCTCTGCGCATACGCGGAAATTAACGGCTCGAACATTCTCCGCATATCCGTACGTTGTTATCACCGCCGTCCATGACGATCGGGCTGAAAGCGCATCAGTCGCTACATCGGAGGGCGATACTGGCGGCGAATTTGACTTTGGCCATCAGCACGTGGCAGCAGCTAGACTTCAGACACCCGATCCATTGCGTCCCGCCGCTTATATCAATACGTCATTGATGGCCGAGGCGACATGCTCAGAACCGTCTTACCCAGTCCGTAACGGCGGCGGCTCCATCGAAAGTGCGCCCGATTTCAAGGCGGTACGTACTTATGGCAACGCGGACTGGCGATTTGAGGCGCCCTGCCGTCCAAAGACTCGCGTCACACTAAACCTTCCAAGTCCAACTTGGACGCCCCCTGATCCAAACCACTATGTGAACGACGCTTCGATTAGTAATACATGGGACAAACACGACGGAAACACAAATCCTTTCGAGTATTAAAACGTTGTCACGGAGCAAGCGAGGGGCTATCGGTATATATCTCCGTCTTCGAACCCGGTACGCAATCAGTTCCTCCACTCCCGTTGGCCGCGAACGCAGCTACACCAATGTGAGGCACAGCTGAGCCAGCATTAATTCCCAGAACACCAAGAATGTAAGTCTGCGATACCGTGTGGCCAGAGACAGCGGTCACCGCTTCCTCTTGTGCATCCGGTGACCCTGAGTAGATTGGTCTTCCCCCAGCTCCCAGAATGGCATAGTTCCCGTCGACGATCCGTGCTGTCTCATCGGAAGCATACTCGAATGGTCGATCGCCTGAGGCACCCGAGCAGTATGAATAAAGCCCGGTATTTCGTTTGGCGTCTGTATTGAAGCCGATCGAGATGCCAAGCTGCGCGGGTTGCAGAAGCGAAGTGCCTGGCGCTGGAAGCGCATTGGAGACGTCTTGCGCGAAGGTTACGTCGACTCGCAGGGTGTCATACGACTGCCCATTGCCGCCGGGATTCTGGCCGCTCAAGGTAGTTGTTAAACTAATAATGTCCCACGGGATACCCTGCGCGGCGTTGGCATCGCCCGCCGGAAACGTATGCGAATACGAGATGACGGGCGGAGGCCCGAACGTCGGTGGCGGGTTACCGCCGCCTCCGCCGCTACAAGCACTCGTCAAGGCAACGCCTAACAAGGCGGCGCCGCGGGCGGTCGATGCTTTAAGCATGGATACCTCGTAGAGACAATGTGCAGCATCAGCGCGCTAACAATGCCATTCGGCAATTCGATTTGCGCGGCGAAAACTCCGCCACATCGTAGTCTCAATTGTTCGTTATTGCAATGGCCTCCATAGCGCTTAGTCGGCTTTTTATCGTAGCGCTCGCGGCAGCGACCGGTGGATCTTTGGCTTCGTTCGCGGTCTGTTTCGCGGAGCGCAGAGGTCGCCGCGAGCGATGGGGCGCCGGCCGGTCAGCATGCCGCACGTGCCGGTCGATTATCGCATGGCACGATAACGTTCCGGTAATATCTTGGATCGTGTTGGGCGGGCATTGCCGCATCTGTAGCGCGCCCATTGACGAACGCTATGCTGCGCTCGAAGCAGCCGGCGCGATCGGCGCGGCAGTTGTGGCACTTCTAGCCACCGGCTAAGCAAGGGTCGGCCGCTGTAAGCAAACGAAGCACGTCAAGAACGTAGATGCGCTCGATGTACGATACGCCGACGGCTTTGTTCAATCATGCGGTACCGTGCCGTCGCGTGCTAGGTAGGAAATCGGCTCGCACCTTAGCGCATAGATGTCGTGCAAGGCACCGCCTTGTTCCGCGTCGGTCGGACAAACAAGAGACGCGCGCATCATGAGCATTTGCAGCTGGTTGCTAATAGCGTCGTTCTGCTCTTCATGCCTTACGGTGCACCGCGGCGTCGAGGCGTGGCGGAATTGACATAAGCCGGCCAGCGAGCTTGAACGGCTCGGCTATTGATACGCGGTGCCGCGACGCGGCGCCGACCGTGTACGGACGGTGGCCGGCCAGCCACTGGAGAACCTGCTGCATAGATGGAGCATGCAGCACACTTAGTGCTCAACCCGTGGCAGAATTTCTACGTCGTCATCGGCTCATCGGCCGCCACGCTGACCGGACTTGTTTTCGTCGTCATCACGGTCATCAACAACTCGTCCCGAGCGCGGAGGACGAGTGAAGGCACTGCGGCGTTCACGACGCCGACCGTCGTTCATTTCGGTGCTGCGCTGCTCGTCGCGCTCGTTCTCAGTATTCCGTGGCCGTCGCTGTTAAGCGTCGCCGCGCTGCTCGCGTTTGCGGGGCTGTACGGCGTCGTATACGTTATACGCACCGCTATCCGAATTCGCCGCATGAGCGGCTACGATGCGGACACCGAGGATTGGATCGGCCATACGCTGATGCCGCTGCTCGCGTATGGCGCTCTGCTCGGCGGTGCCGTTACGCTTCCAGCGCTGGCCTGGCAAGCGATGTTCGCCTTCGCATTTGGCGTCGCCGTACTTATTTTTGCTGGAATCCACAATGCTTGGGACATCGTCATCTTTCTCGCCGTCGACAGCCCGGAATCATCCGAGGGCGAAGCCGTAGCGGGACAGCGAGGCGGCAAGTAGCTGAATCGTCGATGACGTTGCGAAGCCGTTCCACGAGAAGATAGTGGTTTCGGCTATCCGCCGCCTTAACTCGTTAACGGTGTAGCACACCTTACAAACAGCAGGAATCTTATATTGCGGCACGCTCGACGAACATTGCGTCGCCGAATGAGTAAAACCGGTATCCGTGCTCGATTGCTTGCCGATAAGCGTTACGAATGCGGTCATAGCCTGCGAATGCCGATAGCAGCACGAGCAACGTCGACGCCGGTAGGTGGAAGTTCGTCAATAATGCGTCGACGACTGCGAAACGAAAGTCCGGCTGAATGAAGATCGTCGCGTCGCGAGCGCCCGGCACGACCGAGCCGTCGTGCTTCGAGGCGGCGTCTTCGAGTGCTCGTAGCGCCGTCGTTCCGGCTGCAATGACGCGACGACCTGTCCGCTTAGCCTCGTTGACCACGTTGGCCGAGTGGTCCGTAATTTCATAACGCTCGGCGTGCATGTGGTGATCACGTATCGACGCGCTATCGATCGGCCTGAACGTACCGAGCCCAACGTCGAGCACGACGGGCGCGACCATTATGCCTCGGGCGCGAATCGACGCAAGCACGCGTTCGGTGAAGTGGAGCGATGCCGTCGGCGCGGCAACGCTTCCCGGCACGCGTGCGAACACGGTTTGGTAGTGCTGCGATCGTGCGGCGTCGCCCGAGCCAACGTACGGGGGCAACGGCATCTCGCCAAAGCGCTCTAGCAACGCCGACAGCGGTACGCCGAGCGTCAGACGCACGGTACGGATTCCACTCTCGCCGACCGCGGTTACCTCAGCCTCTCCGGCGTCGCCGAACGCCACGCGGGCGCCCTTCCGTAAACGGCGTCCCGGTCGGACGAGCGCTTGCCACTCGACGACTGAATCGTCGACCCGGCCGCCTGCCGCGGGACGCAATAAGAGTACTTCCGCCGCTCCGCCACCGGGTTGGCGAACACCCCGCAGGCGTGCGCGGATAACGCGCGTCTCGTTAATGACCAGGACGTCGCCCTGATGGAGCACTTGCGGAAAGTCGCGGAACGACCGATGCTCGAAACCGTCGTCGCGCACGACGAGCAAGCGCGACGAGTCGGGCGGATCGGCCGGCGTCGTTGCGATAAACTCGGCTGGTAAATCGTAGCGATAAGCGCTCGTCTCGAAGAGCGAAGCGCCTTCGTCAGTCACGCGTACGAATCAAGCGCGTCCTAGCGTCGTGCCCGGGAAATAGAACGCGACGATGTCCTGCGCACTGCGTCCGGCGCTACCCAGCGCGCGCGCACCCCACTGACACAGACCAACGCCGTGACCCCGTCCGGTGCCGGCGAGTGCGAGCGTATTCTGTTTGGCGTCGAACACCGCTTGGCGTACGTACGAACTCCGGACGACGCTTGGACCGACCCGAGCGCGGAAAGAACCGATCGAGAGTTCTAGGGCACCGGCATCGCCAACGAAGGCGACGGCGTGTGGGCGGCTATCTCGGCCGTCCGAGCGCAATGCGATGTCGTGCAAGCGTCCGCAGGCCGACGCATCACGACCGAGCGCGCGTAAGAGCGCATCGACGGCGACGGTCGTCTCCCAGTTGAAGTTCGGTGCTCCAGCGCAGTTCGGGTCGACGACACCGCCCAGATAGGGAAACTTGCTGTCCCAAATATCGGCCGCGTCTGCGGTTCGGCCGCCGCAGCAGGCGCTATACGCGACCTGTGCCGGTTTGCCGTCGAAGGACACGACCGTCGATGCGGTCGCGTCGACGGCCGCCCGCCCCTCGATCGACTCGCCGTCGAGACCGCCATAATTCTGATCGGCGTCGCCTGCTACGACGTCGTAAACGCGCTCCGGACGCAGCTTCGCGAGCGTATAGGTACGCGTTACGATCGCTTGAGCTTGCTGCGCGGCGGAGGCCCACGATGACGAAATTTCTTTGCTTAAGACGCCATAAAGATACGCGTCGAGCGGTAACGTATTGACGAGTCCGCTACGGCCGCCGGGTAACGCTACGGAGGCAAACGTTCCCCTGAAGTTGCGGCCGTTCCACGCAAAGTGCCAGCCGTCGATGGGCGCGGCCGAAGCGAAGGATCCACTCGCTAGCAGCACCCGGATCTGAGCCGGCACTTCGCCCTCAACGCCGATATCGAGGCCGCCGGACGCCCACGCACGCAGCGGCAAAGCCGCAGCGGCAGCCGCAGCCGGAAAGCCCGCTAGGAATCTATTGCGAGTGATCATCGAACCGTCCCGAGCACTGGTATGGGCGGGGCGCAGTCAGTCGCGACGCGCCACATTATTTCGTGCTTCGGCAAGCCGGCCAGCGCCCCTTACCTTTGCGCGACCGGTAGCGGCAACTCAGCCGATGCGTTCACGGCCGTCATCGCGAAACGCAGAGTCAACCAAGAGTCTGCCGAACGGTGCACGCGTGCCGATACGGAGCATGAGATGACCGTGACCGCAGCGACGACGCAGCCGCGCCGAGACCACATTGCCGAACTCGACGGGTTGCGCGCGTTCGCCATCCTTAGCGTTATGGCCACCCACCTACTGGTAGCTACGCCGGCGCTTACCCACGCGAGTACTGGTCTGCCACATGCGTTAGACGTCATCATTGGCCATGGCTGGCTCGGCGTCGATATGTTCTTCGTCCTCTCCGGTTTCCTCATTACGAACATTCTGCTCTCAACGAAGCACCGAGCGGTCGTGGCCTATTACGGCCGCTTCTATCAGCGTCGCGTGCTGCGCATCGTACCACTGTATCTCACCGTGCTGGCCGTTTTCGCAGTTGCCTATATCGCCTCGGTCGGCCCCGGATACTTCTTGCTGTGTCTCGCCTTTGCCGCGAACCTAGCACCGCTTACGAACGTTGCCATTCCAAACGGCGGCGGCCCACTCTGGTCGCTCGCCGTCGAAGAACAGTTTTATCTCGTTTGGCCCGTACTCGTGCTCTTGCTCGGTCGACGCACGCTTATGTTCGTCCTTGCCGGCATCTTACTCGTCGAACCGGTGCTACGCCTCGTCTTCGCGACGCAGCCGATCGAATTAACATGGTTTCGCTGCGATGGGCTAGTGTCATGAGTCATGAGTCCGTTGATTAACTGACTGCGACATGCTATCGTGACTCATGGCTGGCCGTCCTCTGCATGAACTAAAGGCAACCGAAGCGGAGGCCGTCGAGCTTAAACGCTTGG